>OFGF01001927.1_pt1 | contig 11749 bp, 16 predicted proteins | sample 1521711 | NCBI WGS metagenome assembly OFGF01 (sample SAMEA3504092, study PRJEB24116) | mouse gut metagenome | biome: mouse gut; feature: mouse-associated habitat; material: faeces | place: Denmark | collected 2011 | reverse complement strand
TAACTAAAAAATCCTTGAAAAATAAGGAAAAAAGACTTGACTAAATAGGGAGGAAAAAAATGGGTAAAATTAAAAAATTATGTTATGCTCTATTAATTGCCTGCATACTAGTTGGTATAATGCCGCAGGCAGCGGAGGCATCTTCTTTAAGGCTGGATTTTAGTGCGAAGACATCTGGCGCCAATAATTCTATCAAAGTAAAAAGTGTAAAATACAAAGATACAGTAACGGGTGGCTATCAGACAAATAATTATAATATGCCATCTGAATTGGAAATTGATTTTCTAACCCGTGTGTCCTGGAAACCCACAGCAAAAGTTACTTCTATAAAAGACAATAAAGGAAAATCTTATCATGCATATTTAAGTGATTTAGATGATGACGAATGTGATATTATGGCTGACGGTTTAAAAAGGGGTCGCACATACACAATTGTAATTGATGGAATTAAACCTTACCATTCCTCTTCTTATTGCAAGCTTACCATAAAAGTAAAGCTTCCAACGAAAAAAGAAGTTTCCAAAAAGGTTAAGGTTGCCCATGTTGAAGTGGAAGAGGACGGAGTGATTGATGTTAAGTTTGCATCAAAAGTAATTTGGAAATGGAATGCTAAAATTACTTCTATTAAGGATAATAAAGGAAAATCTTATAAAGGGCATCTCATAGACAGGGATGATGATGAATGCGAGATTTATATTAATAAAATGAAATATGGCAGGACATATAATATTAAGATTTCAGGAATTAAGCCGTTTGGGGCTTCTGCCTACGATACAATTACAGTAAAAGTAAAAGTGCCTGTTCAAAACAATAATCTGTTCATCAAAAAAGCAGAATATGACGCAGATTATGATGATGGCAGGATGGAGTATACAGTGAGTTTTGATTTTAATAAGAATATAGCGTTTAAGGGCAGCAGTTATGTTTTAATAAAAGATATGTCGGGAAAGGCTTATTCGTCCAAATCCTCTTATGTAGAATGGGATGATGACGAATGTGAAGTGCATCTTTCTGAAGCTTTGCAGCCAGGAAGGGAATACTCATATGAAATTGTAAATGTGAAAGCGGTTGGTGCGGGCAGTTATGCGACATTGAAAGGCAAGTTTATAGCATAATAAAGAATAGGGCGTGTTTGGCAGTTTATTGGGATGTTGAATAGTATTTTATAAATAGTCAAACACGCCAAAAAATGCTTGACGTAAAAATTGTTTTTTGTTATGATTATATCGTATTTTCAGATCTAAAATAGTGTATGGCGCAGTAGCCAAGTGGTAAGGCAATGGTCTGCAACACCAGTACGCACCGGTTCAAATCCGGTCTGCGCCTCTTAAAAACCCCAATTATCTGGGGTTTTTTGTTATCCAGTTATTCTCAAACACGCTCTAGCGGAATATTACCAAAACAATTCATAAAAAAGGTATGATAAAATTATATTTTATATATGCTCAAGCAGATTAATAATTTTTTCCCGCGTATAACTTCCCAAATGCTTCTGATCATCCCTGGAAAGTTCTCCCGGATAAATTGGTTCGCCATAAGTAAGCTTTACATCCGCAGGACGGATCCATGGAAAATGATTTTCAAATATATCCGCAGATCCTGTAATTGCCATAGGAATCACCGGGCAGCCAGTTTTCGATGCCATTTTCATACTGCCTTCTTTAAACGGCAAAAGTTGTGTTTCATCCTCCCCTTTTGCACGCGTTCCTTCCGGGAAAATACAAATTGAAATCCCATGCTTAATCTGGTCAATTCCCGTTAAGATTGTTTTTAACCCTTCCTTAACGTTATCCCGGTTTAAAAACAGGCAGTGCAGCCGTTTCATCCAGACAGAAAGAAGGGGCACCTTCAGCATAGAATCCTTTGCCACATACCCTGTTAGTCCCGGGCATCTGGAATAAGTAATTACAATATCAAAAAAACTGCGGTGGTTTCCAATATAAAGCACTGCTGTATCTTTAGGGATATGTTCTTCCCCCGATACCGTAAGCTTAACCCCGGCAAGGGCTAAAATACATTTAAAACCCCATTGTACCATACGAAGCTGTGAAATGTCAGCAGCATACGGAAACCGCTTGGCAATTAGCCATTCTGCACAAAGCACTGGAATTCCAAGGATCAGGTATAAAATTAAAAACACCGCAACAAAAACCAGTCGTAACATAATTAAAAATCCTTTCTAAATACATATACATCCGCAAACATTCATTTATTATACTCACTGTAAGTTGTAATTACAACCGTAATTCATGAATAAACTGTAAAAAAGGCAAAAAGCAGGAAAATATGAAACAACCCACATACAAAGAAAACCGCCAAGGATACAGCATTTTGTGCTTTGCCGCAGCAATTGCCCTTCTGACAGTCATCGGCTTGTACGGCGGCTGTGGCATTGAAAAAACGGATGGCAGCAAAATAAGCGATCTGGAATACGAAATGGTAGAAGAAGAGAATATCCCGGAAGAATTGAAAGCTAAGATAGAAGAAAAGAAAGCTGCGAGCTTTAAATTAACCTATGAGGGCGACAGCTATATTTATATTGTCCGGGGCTATGGGGAGCAGGAAACCGGTGGATATAGCATTCAAATTCTAGAATTTTACCATACCCAAAACTCAGTCATATTTCATACCAACTTAATTGGCCCGTCCAAAGATGAGTTAAAAAACACAGCCCCAAGTTACCCATATATTGTTATAAGGACTCAAAACCCTAATAAAAATGTAATTTTTAAGTAATTTTCTATTACCACAGGATACGGATCCCTATAGCACAAAAAGGGGATGCACATCGGCCTTGTGCATCCCTTCCTTGTAATGGCGTTGTAATAAAAATGCATAAACTTTCAAAAAAACCTCATTAAAGACTTGTATTTATGCATAAAGATGTTACAATGAATAATATTGTGTTCAAGGAAGGAGCTCTTATTATGAAAAAAGCAGCAGTATTACTCGTGTTAACTATGGCAGTCGCATTTGCGGGGTGCGGCAGCACACCACAAGCCGGAGATGCAGAAGGCGGCAATGAAAGCAATGCAGATTCAGTATCCACAACAGAAGTGTCTGATGGCGGGGACATACTTTCAGACGGCGTCTTGACAGTAGGTACCAATGCAGAATTTCCTCCATTTGAATATGTCGGCGACGACGGGGAACCAGATGGATTTGATATTGCCCTGATAAAAGCCATTGGGGACAAGCTTGGTGTAGAGGTAGAAGTTGAGAATATGGAATTCGATTCATTAGTCGCGTCTATTGGCAGCAAGATAGACGTAGCAATCGCAGGTATGACTGTAACAGAAGAACGCCAGAATATGGTAGATTTTTCCGATTCTTATTATCAGGCCGTACAGTATGTCCTTCTTCCGGCAGAGACTGAAATCGCAGCCGCAGAAGACTTAGCAGGCAAGACGATTGGCGCCCAGCTTGGGACAACGGGCGATCTTATGATAGAGGACTTTGAGGGGGCTACGGCTAAACAGTATAACAAAGCAGTAGATGCGGTTAATGATCTGATCAGCGGAAGGCTGGATGCAGTTATCGTGGACAAGAATCCAGCGCTTGTATTTGCAGATAAATTTAGCGAAGAAATACAGTATATGGATTTTAATTTTGAGCCGGAAGATTATGCAATTGCCCTTCCCAAAGGTGATGCCGCACTTGCAGATGCAGTGAATAATGCACTTGCGGAGCTTAAAACAGACGGTACATTTGACGATCTGGTTAGCCAGTACATCGAGAACTAAGTACAGCAAAAGTGGGGAGTAGCTATGAATGAATGGTTCGCAGATATTGCGTTTAAATTCCAGCTTGCATTCGTGGAAGGCGACCGCTGGAAACTATACTTAAAGGGGCTGGGCGTCACCCTGCAGATATCTCTTTTTGCCGCAATCCTTGGCGTCGTAATTGGGACAATTGTAGCGCTTATGAAGCTGTCAGTCAAAAAAGGAGGGAAACGCACCTTCATTTCCGTTCTTGCACAGGCTTATATCGATATCATACGCGGTACGCCGTCCGTTCTGCAGCTTTTGATCATGTGGTTTATTATAATGGAAGGCTGCAAGAATGGTATTTTAGTCGCAGTGCTGACTTTTGGTATCAACAGCGGCGCATATGTAGCAGAAATTATGCGCGCTGGGATTTTAGCGGTTGACCATGGGCAGATGGAAGCCGGGCGATCATTAGGGCTGTCGAAATCGCAGACCATGCGCTATATCATTCTGCCACAGGCAATAAAAAACGTCTTGCCTCCAATCGGCAACGAGTTTATTGTACTGTTGAAAGAAACGGCAATCGTAGGCTACGTTAGCCTGTCAGATCTGACAAGGACAGCAAGCCAGGTATCCTCGCGGACTTTTGAGGCATTTATGCCTCTTATTGGCGCTGCCGTAATCTATTTTATCATTATCAAGATATTAAGCAAGCTGATTGAGCTGTTGGAGAGGAGGCTTCGTAAAGGTGATCACCGTTAAAAACCTGCATAAATCATTTGGTAAAATAGAAGTCCTAAGAGGCATTGATTACCATGTGAAAAAAGGGGAAAAAATTGTTATCATTGGCCCGTCTGGATCAGGAAAAAGTACATTTTTACGATGTATGAACCTGTTGGAGGAGCCAACCAGCGGCGAAATCTGGTTTGACGGCAAGTTAATTACCGATCCAAAGGCAAATATCAACAAAGTACGCGAACACATGGGGATGGTATTCCAGAACTTCAACCTCTTTAATAACCTGACCATCATAGACAACATTACATTGGCCCCAACGAAGCTAAAACTGATGGAAAAAGAAGAAGCACGCCAGAACGCAGAAAATCTGTTAAAGCGTGTAAACCTGCTTGAAAAAGCAAATGCATACCCCTCGCAGCTCTCCGGTGGACAAAGGCAGCGGATCGCTATTGTCCGTTCCCTTGCTATGAATCCGAAGGTTATGCTGTTTGACGAACCTACCTCTGCCTTAGATCCTGAGATGGTTGGCGAGGTGCTTGACGTCATGAAAGAATTGGCGGATGACGGTATGACTATGGTTGTCGTTACACATGAAATGGGCTTTGCACGCGAGGTTGGAAGCAAAGTGTTATTTGTAGACGAGGGGACCATAATGGAAGAAAATACGCCTAAAGAGTTTTTTGAAAATCCAAGCAACCCCAGGCTCAAAGAATTTCTTTCCAAGGTATTGTAATCCCATATGATCTAGAAGCTGGGCAGGGGGATGTTTTCTGATTGAATCCATCCCCATTGGCTTTTCCTGCATGTATTGCCACAAACCTTTATACCATAAAAGAAGCTAAAACCACACTTGCCGCAATGCCGCAAATTGTAGCGAAAAGCGCCCCGCTTAGCGTAAAACGCGTCCTTTTTACATGTATATGCATAAAATAAATACTCATCGTATAAAAAATCGTCTCCGTGCAGCTCATCATAATAGAGGCACAAAGCCCAATAAAAGAATCAGTCCCATACGTTTTAAACAAATCTAGTAAAAGCCCTGTAGCAGCGGAAGAAGAAAACATCTTCACAACTGAAACCGGAATGAGTTCTGTAGGGAAATGCAGCGGCCCCATCACCTGCTTTAAAATTTTGGAAAAAAAATCTAAAAACCCCGAAGCCCGTAAAATGCCGACAGCGCACATCAAGCCTACCAGCGTAGGGAAAATATCAACAACCGTATAAAAACCGTCTTTTGCCCCCTTCAAAAAATCGCCGAATACATTCTGGCGGTTCAATAATCCATAAGCAACAATTAAAAAAACAGTAATCGGGATAACAGCTTCTGAAAAAAATTGTAAAAATTGCATTTAGATGCCCCCAGGCAGCTCTTATCTAGACTATATGACACAGAAACCAGGTTTAGCCCTGCATTTTCCTTCCTCCGCCGAAAAAAACTTGCAAACTTCCTTTGAATGTTTTATCCTTGTAATGACAAAAAGCAGCATCCCAAAATAGGAGGGAAATATGATATACAACAACGTATTAGAAGCCATCGGCCATACCCCCATAATCCGTTTAGGAAAAATGAATAAGCCTGGTAACGCCGAGGTCCTCGTCAAATTTGAAGGTTTAAACGTAGGTGGTTCCATAAAAACCCGTACAGCCTATAATATGATCCTGGCCGCCGAAAAACAAGGTATTGTACATAAAGATACTATTATCGTGGAACCGACCAGCGGCAATCAGGGCATTGGCTTAGCGCTGGTCGGGGCGGTACGCGGTTATAAAACCATGATCATTATGCCTGATTCCGTCAGCGAAGAACGTAGGCTTTTAGTAGAACACTACGGCGCTGAGGTTATACTGATACATGATGCGGGCAATATTGGGGAATGTATCGATAAATGCCTTCAGACCGCCCTTAATATGGCACAGGAAAATCCAAACGTATTTGTCCCGCAGCAATTTGAAAACCCCAATAACATCAAAGCCCACAAACACCATACTGCGCTTGAAATCTTAGAGCAGGTAGCGGGGCCAATTGATGGCTTTTGCTCCGGTATCGGTACAGGGGGGACTATTACAGGAATTGGAGAAGTGTTAAAAGCCCAAAACCCCGACATTACAATTTGGGCAGTAGAACCTGAAAATGCTGCAATATTAGCGGGCGGCACGATAGGCACACACCTGCAGATGGGAATAGGGGACGGGGTGATCCCACAGATCTTAAACCAGGGCATTTATGAAGATATTTATATCGTGACCGATGAAGAGGCTATAAAAACAGCAAAAGATTTAGCGCGGTTAGAAGGCATCATGTGTGGGATATCCAGCGGTACAAACGTTGCAGCAGCATTAAAGCTTGCAGAAAAATTAGGCTGTGGAAAAACTGTAGTTACCGTCTTGCCTGATACCGCAGAACGTTATTTTTCAACACCGTTATTTAAAAATGAATAGAGAATGGTCTTAATCTGACTTCCACAAAAAGAAAGGATTGTTAAAATGGACTGGCTCATAACTTTAGATGCAAACATCCTGCTTTGGATTCAAACCCATCTGCGCAAAGAAATATTAACGCCTATTATGCTATTTATTACAAACCTTGGAAATAGCGGATGGTTCTGGCTGATTCTCTTAGCCATCCTCCTGTTTTTTACAAAATACCGTAAAGCTGCCCTTACAGGGGTTATTGCTGTGCTGATCGGTTTTATCATTACCAACTTGTGTATCAAAAACATAGTTGCGCGCACCCGCCCATATGAAGTGATTGAAGGGCTGCAATACCTTGGCATAAGGCCGCACGACTTTTCTTTTCCGTCGGGCCATTCTACCTGCTCTATGGCGGCATCCGTTGCCTTGTTAGAGGGGCTCCCCAAAAAAGCAGGTATCCCATTATTTATACTGGCGCTTTTTATCTGCTTTTCAAGGCTTTATGTAGGCGTCCATTACCCAACTGACGTGCTTGCAGGAGCTTTGATTGGAAGTGCAGCGGCAGTTGTGGCTATATTTTTAGTTAGACGAAAGCAAGGATCAAATCCATAAGCTTTAAAATAGCATACAGGGCAAATAATAACAGCCGCATAAACATTTGTTATGCGGCTGTTATCTTAATCAATCCAGTTTAATATTTGCAAGTAAAGCGCCAAGGCTCGTAGAAGCTGTTTCATGCGATATATAATCGCCAACGCTTCTTGATTCATCCTCGTTTTTCGTATCGGCTGCAGTGTTTTCTTCCAGCGCCCGCATACTCAGGCTGATTTTGTTGTCATTTGTATTTAAGATTTTTGCCTTCACACTTTGTCCGACTTCTAACACTTCTTTAGGCGTCTTAATACGCCGCAGGCAGATCTGTGAAATATGTACTAGCCCGCTTAGCCCGTCCCCAATATTAATAAATGCGCCGTAAGGCATGATACTTTCTACTGTACCTTCTACAATTGTGCCTGGCACAAGCATAGAAATCCTATGGTTTTGCTCTTCCTCGGCTCTTTCCCGTGCAACTACTTTTGCAGAAAGCACCAATTTCTTTTTGGACTTGTCTACTGTAATCACCCGCACATCCAATTCCTTGCCGAGCCATGGGTTGCAGTCCTCTACATAATCCAGGCTTAAATGGGAAGCTGGTATAAATCCGCGGATGCCTTCCAGATAAGCAATTACGCCGCTTGGCACAATCCCTTTGACCCGGACCTTTTGCACTGTGCCGTCATCCAGATATTGATTTAGCTTATCCCAGGCCAGCACATCATTCGCCTGTTTTTTGGAAAGCAGCAGATTGCCTTCCCCGTCGTCTAAACGGATAATCGTAGCTTCTACAACATCCCCTGAATGCACCGATTCTGGCAGGTTAAACCCTGGTTCGTCACTGAACTGATCTGCTTTAATAATACCAGATGCATAGTACTTTAAATCCAGTGTCACTTCTTCTTCCGTAACAGCAATTACAGTTCCTGTAATAATATCGCCCTCTGACAGTTTCCGGAAAGACGCTTCCACCTCCCTTTTGTAATCGTCCATGGATTCTGCCGTTTCTGTAGTTCCTTCTACTTGTGTTGTAATTTCCTCAGCCATTGTGATACACTCCTTTTCTTTTATTCATCCGAAAATGCTTGATAAATCACATTATAACACAAAATAATAAAAATATGGAATATATTTGACAAAAGAGGTGTAGAATATAAAAGAAAAATAACAGCTATTTCTTTTTTACAGCGCGGGGTGGAGCAGTCTGGAAGCTCGTCGGGCTCATAACCCGAAGGCCGCAGGTTCAAATCCTGTCCCCGCAATGCAAAGCCGCAGCAGGTATATAGCCCTCTGCGGCGTTTTTTTGAGGAAGGAAGCTTTAAAAAAGTTTAATAAAAAACCAATAGAAATCTTAAATTCAAACCAGTATGATCCAGACAGCAATAACAAGAAAGGAAATCAGTAAATGAAACCACAAAAACAGCTACAATTTACAAAAGCCCTGTTGGCAGTTTACCTTATTGTACTGGTATGGATTATCTTATTTAAAATGCAGACGGATTTATCTTTTTTGGCAGGTGGGGGTTACAGGCGCATTAATTGGATTCCGTTTTACGCTTCTGCCATTACAAATGGAAAAGTAGATCTTTCAGAAATTGTACTCAATATTTTGATCTTTGTACCGTTTGGAGTATATACTAGTATACTGAAAACGGAATGGGGATTTCTAAAAAAAGCTGCCCCTGCTTTTTTTACCAGTCTGGCGTTTGAAATATTACAGTTCATTTTCGGGATTGGAGCAAGTGACATTACGGATCTTTTGGGTAATACACTGGGCGGGATGGCTGGAATTTTACTGTTTTTACTATTGTCAAAACTCTTCAAAGGGAATACAATAAAATTAATAAATATCCTTGCAGCCATTGGTACAGTCCTGATGGTAGGGCTGATAACATTGTTAATTGTGGCAAATTAACATGCTACAGAGAAAGGGGCATAAATGGAACCATTGGAACAGCTTAAAAAATGGGTACAAGAATCCACCAACATTGTATTTTTTGGCGGCGCTGGCGTTTCAACAGAAAGCGGAATCCCCGATTTCCGGAGTGTGGACGGGCTTTATCACCAGCAGTACGATTATCCGCCGGAAACTATTTTAAGCCATACGTTTTATGTGAAAAATAAACCTGAATTTTACAGGTTTTACCGTGATAAAATGATTTGTTTAGGTGCAAAGCCAAATGCTGCCCACAAAAAGCTGGCCCAGTTAGAACAGGCAGGCAAATTAAAAGCTGTCATTACACAAAACATTGACGGTTTACACCAGGTAGCTGGCAGTAAAGAGGTATTAGAGCTTCACGGTAGCGTCCACCGAAATTATTGCCGTAAATGCGGCCATATGTTTCCGGCAGATTATATCTTAAAAAGTAAAGATACGCCGCTGTGTGATGAATGCGGCGGAGATATCAAACCAGACGTCGTATTATATGAAGAAGGATTAGACACTGCCACCATGCAGAAAGCCATTTTTTATATTTCAGGAGCAGATGTACTGATTGTAGGGGGTACTTCCCTTGCTGTATATCCGGCTGCAGGCCTAATTGATTATTACCGGGGCAACCGGCTGGTATTGATTAATAAGACAGCTACTCCTATGGACAGCAGGGCAGATCTAAAAATAGAAGGGAAGATCGGCGAGGTACTGTCGCAGATTGAGGTTTCATAAGCCTGGAAGGAGAAGCACGATGCAGTTTGAAATAGGAGATATTATTAGGTTGAAAAAGAAGCATCCATGCGGCAGCTTTGAGTGGGAGGTATTGCGTGTAGGGGCAGATTTTCGCCTAAAATGTACAGGATGTGGCCATCAAATCATGATTGCCCGCAGGCTGGTTGAAAAAAACGTAAAAGAAATCCGAAAACCACTTGATTTAGAATAGAAATTATGCTAACATATCTCTTTGTGAAAAACTAAAATCCTTGCTCTTTTTAGATAAAAGGGCCAAGAGACCAAAAGGAGGTACAACTGCATGAACAAATACGAATTAACACTTATTGTGAATGCAAAGATCGAAGACGATGCCAGGGCAGCTACAGTCGAAAAAGCAAAAGAGTATATTACACGTTTCGGCGGGACTGTAACTGAGGTAGAAGACTGGGGTAAAAAAAGGTTAGCATACGAGATCCAGAAAATGCGGGAAGGCTTTTATTATTTTATCCAGTTTGAATCTGAGGCTGATGCACCGGCACAGATTGAGCAGCGTGTCCGTATTATGGATAATGTTCTTCGTTTCTTATGCGTTAGAAAAGACGAGGCATAAACAGAAAAGAGGAAATATATGAATAAAGTAATTCTTATGGGACGGTTAACCAGGGATCCGGAAATACGCTACTCCCAGGCAGAGCAGTCAATGGCAGTAGCAAGGTATACGCTTGCGGTAGACAGGCGGTTCCGCCGCGATGGGGATCAGCAGACGGCAGATTTTATCAATTGCGTGGCATTTGGCCGCCAGGGCGAATTTGCGGAAAAATATTTGCGCAAGGGCATGAAAATCGCCGTTACCGGCAGAATCCAGACCGGCAGCTACACCAATAGGGAGGGGCAGAAGGTTTACACTACGGACGTTATTGTAGAGGAGCATGAATTTGCGGAAAGCAAGGCGGCCAGTGAAAGCAATAGTGGCTTTGCCCCAATGGATCGGCCGTCGCCGGGCGTTGCGGCAGGGGACGGATTTATGAATATCCCGGATGGGATAGACGAGGAATTACCGTTCAACTGATAGGAATGTCCAATACAATGAACAGGAGGAAATGAAGATGGCTTTTAATAAAGATGGCAAAGAGGGCGGCTCTTTTAAAAGAAGGCCCATGCACAGGAGAAAAAAAGTCTGCGTGTTCTGTGGCAAAGACAATGTAATTGATTATAAGGATACAAATAAGTTGAAAAGATATATCTCCGAAAGGGGTAAAATTCTGCCCAGAAGAATCACAGGAAACTGTGCAAAGCATCAAAGGGCGCTTACGGTTGCGATTAAAAGGGCACGCCATATTGCGTTGATGCCATATGTGACAGATTAGAAAATAAAAAGGCCAGCTACCTGGAAAAGGCAGCTGGCCTTTTTTGAAGAAGGCGGTAAATTTTTATAAAAAATGAAAAAAATGCTTGACAAATATTTTTATATTTGCTACTATAAACAAGCCGTTGCGGTATAATATAAACGGTATTGTCGATATTGCCTTTGGAGAAGTACTCAAGTGGCCGAAGAGGTGCCCCTGCTAAGGGTATAGGTCGGGTGACCGGCGCGAGGGTTCAAATCCCTCCTTCTCCGCTTTCTGTTGAAAAAGATGTCAAAAAAAGTTAA
>OFGF01001926.1_pt1 | contig 11750 bp, 9 predicted proteins | sample 1521711 | NCBI WGS metagenome assembly OFGF01 (sample SAMEA3504092, study PRJEB24116) | mouse gut metagenome | biome: mouse gut; feature: mouse-associated habitat; material: faeces | place: Denmark | collected 2011 | reverse complement strand
ATGTCGTTACCTATAGTATGGATATTTTTCTGTGGGATTATACCTTGTCTGCAGTCGATCATATTTCTTTACGGGCACTGATCACTATGCCGGAAACAGAAGCAACCGCCGTCACAAATGCAGCAAGCCAGGGCTTTCACCCTGACTTGCTGCACGACTCATATACACTTTACAACGATCTGATCCAGAATCAGTCTCCCGCTGATCCCGCTGATCTTCAACCTTTCCTGTCCGTCTGTATCTTTGCAGCCTGCTTCCAGTATCACCGGCATCTGCGTTTCCTGCGAAATATGCACCCGGCTTCCGTCAGACAACGCCGCCTGCACTTCTCCGTCGCTCCTGTCCGCAAAGGTTATGCTGACCGCCACCTTAGCATTTCTTCTTTCATGAAAAAAGGAATACACCGCAAACTCTCCCGGCCCAAGTGCCAGTCCATAGCGGTCCCAGCCACAGTCAAAGGCAAATGCTCTCTCTCCGGCAGGATGCATCTCCACAATCTCCATGGAAGTATTTTTGCGATAGATTTTTTCTCCCTGATGGCTGCCGTGAAAAGAGCTGCCCTCCCCGGGTAGTTCATCAAAATCCACTGCCTGCAGCGTAAACGTCGGCCGCCTAAAAACATGGTCTGCAGTCTCCGGGTGCAGCGTACAGTTCTCAAATCTGATATTCTCTAAATAAGCATCAAAGACAGCCCGCGCCCTCTCATACCCCGGATGTTCTCCCGTTTCCAGATAAGTCAGGATTTCCCCGTATCCTTCCGGGATCTTGATGGAACAGAAAGAATTGGTGCAATCCATCTTCTTCCACGGCCACAGATTAAATCCGATCCGCAGCGACTGTGCCAGCGGATAGAGCGCTGCATACCACGTATTCCTGTTTTCTCCCGTCTCACCCATCCAGATGGGAAGATCCAGTCTCTCCCCGGCTTCAAGATACTGTTTCAGGCAGTCCAGATCCGGCGGTTCGGCATAGCGATGGAAATGCAGCACCATATTGTCATCCCACTTTCTGTCAAAGGCGTCAAACCCTGTAGCCCAGTGATACCCTTCCACACAGATCATATGATCCGGATCCCTGCTACGGATGGACGCAATGGCTTCTTCGTAAAAAGCAAGCAGTTTCGGGATCAAAGCATCATGATCCCCGTTTCCGGCATCCGGCGGCATGATCGGTTCATTCAACAGATCATACATGGCAACCGTTTCATTGCCGCAGTAATGCTCCCCCAGTTTCTCCCACAGTGCGATCGCCTTCTCCTGGTTCTCCCGCTCCAGAAAGAGCCGCGGCACATTGTCCACCGAATCATCTATATTGGAGCCCGTCTGCCCTCCCGGCGCCCCGTGAAGATCCAGAATGACATACAGTCCAAGCTCCCGGCACCAGTCAATACATCTGTCCAGCAGTTCAAATCCCCGTCTCTTCCAGTGGATCCCCGGTCCCTCTTCCATAAAATATCCGTAGATAAAAGGAATCCTCACAGAGTTAAAGCCGGCATCCTTTAGTGCTTCCAGATCAGCCCTTCTAAGATAGTTATCCTCAAAAGTCTTCCAGAAATATGCCGCATACTCCTTCCCTGTCAGCTCTTCTATCTTCTGCCGTATCCGTCTCGGCCGGTCAAAGTCTGCACCGTATGCCTTCCACATATAGCCTTCCGGGCATAACCAGTTCCCGATTCCCCACCCATTCAGGAGAATCTTCTCTCCTCTGTCGTCAACAATCTCTCTTCCTTCCACATGTAACATTTGTTCACCCCTTTCCATCAATGCCGCTTCAATGGCACGCCTGATCAGCCTTTTACCGCTCCGATCGTAATCCCCTGCACCAGATATTTCTGCAAAAAAGGATACACTACGAGTACCGGCAGAATCCCCATGACGGCAATCGCCATCTTGATTCCTGTAGATGGCAGCTGACTTGTGTCCACGCTCAGTTTCTGAGCTGCAGAACTCATCAAAAACTGGGTATCCATCAGCATCCTGTTAAGCAGCACCTGTATGCTGTACAGACGGTCCTGATTGATATAGTACAGGCCGTTTAACCAGTCATTCCAGTAGCCCAGTCCCACCAGCAGCGCCAGCGTGGACAGAATGGGTTTTGCCATCGGAAGAATGATCCGCACCAGAATACCGTACTCCCCGGATCCGTCAATCTTGGCTGCATCGATCAACTCCATGGGAATATTGCTGGTGAAGTAAGTCCGCATCATGATGACATTAAAGGCGTTCATCATCAGATTCGGCACCAGCAGCGCCCAGAATGTATTTTTAATATGAAACATCTGCGTCCACATAATATAAGAAGGCACCAGCCCGCCGTTAAAAAGCATGGTAAAAAACAGAATAAATGCGATCAGCGTTTTGCCGGGCAGATCCCTGCGGGACAATGGATAGGCAAACAGGGTCGTCAACGTGAGATTGCAGACGGTCCCAAGCAATGTAACTGCCGCGGAAATGCCGTATCCTCTGACGATCTGCACCGAATCAATAAGAATATATTTATACGCCGACCAGTCAATCGCAGACGGCACAAAAGAATAACCGTCCACGATCAGCGCCTGTTCCTCCGTGATCGAGGAAGAAAACAGCAAAAGCAATGGCAGCATACAATACAGCACCAGCACAGCCATAATGCAGTTTGCCAGAATTTGAAATACTTTATCTCGTCCGACCATAATATCTCCTTCCGTAAGATCCTCTAAAACAGAGCATTCTCAGCATCCTGTCTGCGCACGATCCAGTTCGCCAGAACCACCAGCATAAAACCGACCACAGACTGATAGACGCCTGCCGCCGCCGACATGCCGATATTGTTTGTTTCCATCAGGCCTCTGTACACATAAGTGTCAATCGTGTTCGTCACGTCGATCAAGGGGCCGCTGTTCATGGGAATCTGATAAAACAGCCCGAAATCCGAATAGAAGATCTTTCCTACCGCCATCAGGATCATGATACTCACGGTAGGTCTGATTGCCGGGAGCGTAATAAAGCGTATCCGCTGCCAACGGCCTGCACCGTCAATTTCGGCAGCTTCATAATAAGAAGAATCGATTCCCATCAATGCGGCATAATAGAGCACACAATTATAGCCTATGTTCTTCCATGTATGCACCATCACAATGATAAACGGCCACCAGGTCGGATCGGAATACCAGGACACCTTATTTTTTCCTGCATCTGAAAGTGCATGATTGATCAGCCCGGATTCTGTGCTCAGAAATCCATAGACGATATAACTGACGACCACGATCGACACCAGAAACGGCAGCAGAATCAGGGTCTGGTACATTTTACGCATACGCACCGCCCTGATTTCCGAAAGCAGGATCGCCACAGCCACTGCCGCAGCCGTCCCCGCAAAAATAAAGACAAGGTTATAGCAGACCGTATTTCTCGTGATCGTAAAAGCGTCCTTTGTCTTAAACAAAAAGATGAAATTTTTGAAACCGTTCCAGTCACTGCCCAGAATCCCCCGGGAATAATTATACTTCTTGAAAGCGACCATAATACCTGCCATGGGAATATAATTGTTGATGATCAGATAGACTATCCCCGGTATCAGCATGGAATACAGCGGAAGATATTTTTTCCATCTGACTTGTTTTTTCTTATTCAAGATAACCTCCATCCGTCTGCTTTGCAGACGCTAAAGTTTCCGGCTTTTGAACCGGGAGGCCTGCTGATGCACTCCTCCCGGACTTCACCACGTTTCCTGTATGGGATGTCTTATTTCTGTGCGGCCCAGTTATCCAGCTGTGCCTGCTTTTCTGCGATAATCGTATCGATTCCCGCATCTTTCAACTCCTGAATCATCTTCGGAACCGCTTCCTCCGGGTTCAGGGAACCGCAGTCGAGCGCATCCTTATATTTCGCTGTAACATTATTGCAGGCAGTGATCTCGTTAAGTACTTCCGCATTGTTCCATATAAAGCCGAAAGCAGTACTCAGTCTGGCAGCCTGATTAAACTCATCGGTCTCTTTCCAGATGTCCGGACCGTCAGCCTCCCACGGATAACTGATCAGCTCATTGGGCCAGATCCAGGCCACGGAACTGTAAGTTGTATTGGAAGCATCTACGCCCTCGGGATATCCGATCGTACCGTCATCTTTTTTCACATAATGTTCCCCTTCAATGCCGTTGATCAGGAGGTTGCTGATCTCCGGATTGCTGCGCATCTCATTTAAGATCTGCATCGCCCGCTCCGGCTTTTCGCTGTTGTGAGCAATAAACCATGTATTCATACCGGAGGCGGAAGTTCTATAACCGTCAACCAGCTCGATCACCGTGATCGGAACGCCGCACTTTCTGTACCACTCATTTTCAATGCCCGGCTTCGTATTACAGAAATAGCCAAATCCCTTTCCTGCTGCCATCAGCTCATAGGCATTCTGTGTATTGGTAGCGGCATCGGGCATGATATAGCCCTTCTGTGCCCAGTCATACCTGCGGCTTGTCATTTCATAATATTCGTCGCTCTCGTACCAGTCAACAACCGTCAGATCATCCGAGTTGATGCAGTCCAACAGCCATCCAAAATCCCCGCCAAGGTCATCTCGTGGTATGTTGTAATAACCGATCTGACCGTTATCGGATACAAGCGGATAACACTCCGGATATGCCTCCTTCACAGCTGCAAACAGTCCCTCCAGATCTGCTTCGGACTTGATTGACGTTACATCATACCCGGTAGCTTCCAGCATATCGGTTCTGACAGCAATACCGAATCCCTCTGCCTTATCCTTGCTGTTTGGCACGCCATAGATCTGGCCGTCCAATGTCATAACACCCCACTCTGCTTCCGGAACATCCTGAAGGATATCCTGTCCGTATTCCTGCAGCAGGTCATCCAACGGTACGATCTGACCGTTATTGGCTGCAGAGAGCAGCGAGATCACGAAATTGGGAAACAGATCCAGCTTCTCGCCGGAAGAGAGCATCAAGTTGACCTCATCCGCAAAACTGCCGTAACTAAGGCGGGTTATGTCCACTGTCGTATTATACTTCTCCACGGTAATCTCCGAGATTGCGTCCGCAACCTTCTGTGTCGCCTCCGTGGTCGCATCTCCTACACAGACGATCTTGACCGTGTAGGGTTCCTGCGCAGAGACATCGGCCTCCTCGGTTTTCTGCGTATCTTCTTCGGTCTGTTCGGGAGCCTCCTCAGTTTGTTCCGCTGACGGTGTCGTTGTACTTTCATCCGCAGTCGGTGCACCGCCACCACATCCAGACAGGATTGAAGCCGTCATCGCAGCAGTCAGTACACATGCCAACCATTTCCTTCTCATAACAAAAACCTCCTTTTCTTTGATGAAATTAGCATATCACCAAAAAAGGAGGTTATCCGCCCGAACCGTGACCTAAAATTATCAAAAATGTTACTTTTTTCGTTCTTCCGTAGGACTGACGCCGTACATTTTCTTATATACCTGTGAAAAATGCGAGAAATTGCTGTAACCGGCCTTCAAGGCGACCAGACTGACAGGCAGCGCCGAACTCTGGAGCAGTGTTCTGGCAAAAGCCATCTTTTCCTGCACGATATAGTCCTTGAGGGATATCCCCTCTGCCTTTTTGAACATTCTGGAGACATAGCTTGGGTTCATAAAAACGCTGGACGCCACGTCTTCCCGCTTAATATCCTTATCCAGATTATAGTGAATGTATTCCTTGATCTTATTGACAGTCTCCTGTACCCGCCCGATATCCCTGATCTCCTCTGAAAAGAAAGACGTAACGGCTTTCAGGAAGGCTTCCATCTCTGTCAATGACTGGTCAGCACGGGCAAACCGCTGTCTGAGCGCTCTGTCGGGAACGATCTCTTCCCAGGAGACGGCATTTCTTCTCTCCACGATCGTCAGGCTTCTCTCAAAAGATCTGTAAAATTTTTCCAGTGCCGCTCTGTCCAGACACCGTTCCTTCTCCAACAGCCTCAAATACGCCATGGCCTCCTCATACACGATCATGCCCATACCCTGACCAAGAAGATTTTCCCAACAGGCATAATCAGGTTCTTCCACCTGCGCATTCTGTATCGTTTCCCCACAGGAACACATAACACCCGCTTTCGCGCTGACATTGTTGTCCTTCTGCCGCCTGACCGCCAGAAGTTTTTTGTACAACGGCTGTCCTTTTCTACTGTCCCAATAAACCGCCGCCTCCACACCATAGAAATTGGACACAAACCTCCAGAAATCAGTCAGCCCGGGCTCCAGCTCCGCTTCTTCTCCTGCCACCTCCCGTCCATACAGGATCATAAGCCAGACATTCTTCTCCACTCTACAGGTGAACACCTTCTGCCACCGGTCTGCCAGCAGTTCTTCCAGAATATTGGAACAGGAATCGCAGATCAGGTCGTTCTTCCATGGGCTGTCCTTCCACCACAGAATATGAAAAAGCATCAGATCCACATATACATCCTTCTCCGTAAAGACCCGGAGCTTCACGAAATCTTCAAACAGCCTGTCCTGTCGTTCTCTGCCAGGATCCGCATACCACTCCTGCACCCTGCTCTCCAGAATTCTGTGACGCTCCTCATACATCTGCACCCCATAATCATAGAAGTGCTTTTCTTTGCGCCGCTCATAAATCTGCCCCTTTGCCCGCAGAATACTGTTCTCAATCTCTTCATATCTGGCCGGCTGCAGAATATAATCAAAGCTCCCCAGCGTCAACGCCGTCTGGGCATACCCGAAATCCGCATGGGCAGTCAGAAAGATACATGCCGTGTCAAATCCCTGCCCGTTTACCCAGGCAAAAAGATCCAGACCGCTTTCCCCCGGCATTTCTATATCACATAACATAATATCGATCCGGTGTTGTTCGAAGACCATTCTGGCTTCCTGCGCACTGTAGGCAGTGAAAACTTCCTGAATGCCCAGCTTCTCCCAGCAGATCTCTTTCCGAATACCGGCCACTACATAGATCTGATCGTCAACTATTAGAATATTCATCCGCTATCCAACCTTTATGCCCTGTCAGCTTCTGCCTGCTTCACTGTAAGGAAGGAATATCTCCACACAGGCGCCGTCTATATTGCGATAAAAAAAGCTGCAGTTATTCTGAAACAGCAGCGAAAATCTCTGCTCAATATTATGAATGCCCAGCCGTTCCGCCGGCAGACGTCTCTCCGGGTCGTTCAGGATATCCAATATTTCCTGTGGAAATCCTGACCCGTTATCCATGACCGTGATATTGACCATCTGCTCCTCTTCATTTTCCAGAAGTCGTGCCCTGATCAGTATTTTCAACGGTGTATCGTCATTTCTTTTATAGCGCAGAGAATTCTCCACATAGGACAAAATAGAGATCGGCGGAATACCATATTCCCGCAGGCTCTCCTCAATATCCTCATACAGCTCCGGCGGCCTCGCATTACTCAGCTGCTGCAGCCTGATAAAAGCCCGGATGCTCTCCATCTCTTTAGAAAGCGGTGTACTTACGTCATGATCTTTCATCACCAGCCGCAGATATTCCGACATCGTCAGAATCATTTCCCGAAGCTGACCGTAACTGCCGGCTGCTGCCATTCCGTACAGCGTTTTCAGACAGTTCAGGTAGAAATGGGGCCGGATCTGAATCTGATAATACTGGAGCTGTGTCTGCTGCATCTGAATCAGACGGTCATAAGCTAACAGCTTCAGTTTCTGGATCCGGTCCATCATGGAATTAAACGCAGAATTTATCCTGCAAAATTCCTGTACTTCACTGACAATATGCAGCCGCGACTCTGCCTCCACATCACGGATCTGCTCCATCGTCTCAACCATATCCTCCAGCGGTGACAGGAATCCTTTCTTCAAAAGCCGGTAACACAGGACAATCAAGGCAGCAAAAAACAGAGAGATAACGACCATGATCAGCGGTATCGACTGCAGACTCCAGATGCCGTGATACTCTTCCACAAGCAGAATATTGGCGTTCAGCAGATCCGAATATCCCTGTACCACAAACTGATTGCCCGCGCTTCCGCTGCGGTAACTGCCCTTATTCTCCCTGATCTTCACGCCCAGTTTCTCCATTGTATCTGTATAAGAAAGAAATGCGCCGCCGTTTTCAAACAGCAGATAGCTGTCGTCCTGCTGTCTGGACAGATTGCCGACCGCGATCAGACAGCCGCAGTAGGCGTGTCCCTGTCCCATGATCTTGATAAAATAGTACTCGTCGCCAATTTTCTGAATCCGCCAGTCGGTGACCATATCATCTTCCTCGGATACCAGCTTCTGAAGATATGCCTGAATATTCTCCTTCTCAACATAGGTATTCTCACGAGCATAGGCGCCACTGAAAAAATCTGTCTCGGAACTGAGCACGCAAAATGCAGAAATGCCGTCGATCGACTTCATAAAGGACTCGAACTTTTCCCGCAGGATCTGTCCCTGCAGATAACTGTTCACATCACTCAGAGGATACCGTATCGAAGCAAAATTCACGTCATTGGCGATCATATCCGACATAAAATACTGCACATGTGCCAGATCCTCTTCGATAAAAGACTCATACATGGCAAGACGGGTTTGATTATTCTGCGTCAGACGCTGTGTATACACCGTATTACAATATACGTTCAGAAGAATCAGAAACAACAAAAAAGGTACGAGAAATATGCATAAAATCTTGATCAGCACCATTCTTGCGGAAGTCTTCTTCCCCGTCACGCTCCTGTCCTCCAGTTCCTTTTGTCTCTTTTCCTTCTTCCTTCCTCTTCTCCTTCCTCCTCTCCGCCATGACAGGACAGGGGTGGGTGCTGCTGGCCGGCGCGCTGTTGACCGCCTGCGCCTTGGTCTGGCTGTTCCTGCTGACGCTGTTTTTCGCCAAGCGGCTGTCCCAATTTACCAGCGGCCTGTGCCAGATTATGGACAGAATGATCAGCGGCGGAGAAGAACCGGCCAGAGCCGAGGACCGTGAGACCATTTTCGCCCGCATCAGCTACCGCCTCTCCCGCCTATACGGCATTCTTCAGGAAAACCGGCGCAAGGTGGACGAGGAGCGGCGGGAGCTGCAAGAGCTGGTGTCGGACATCTCCCATCAGGTGAAAACGCCGGTGGCGAATCTGAAAATGGTGACGGATACCCTGCTGGCAAAGCCTGTAACAGAGCAGGAGCGGCGAGACTTCTTGCAGGGCATCCGCAGCCAGACGGACAAGCTGGAATTTCTGGTGCAGTCCATGGGAAAAGCCTCCCGCCTGGAGACCGGAGCGATCACCCTGGAGAAGAAGGACGTGCCGCTGCTGGACACTCTGGCCCAGGCTATGAGCGGCATCGTCTACGGGGCGGAGCAAAAGGGCATCTCTGTGGAGGTACAGTGCCCTGACGACCTGCGGGTGTCCCACGACAGCAAGTGGACGGCGGAGGCCCTGTTCAACCTGCTGGACAACGCGGTAAAGTATACCCCGGCGGGCGGGAAGATCAGCGTATCCGTGGAACGGTGGGAGATGTATGTCAAGCTGGATGTGACCGACACCGGCAAGGGCATCCCGGAGAGCCGTCAGGCCGCCATCTTCCGGCGTTTTTACCGTGAGGAGGAGGTCCACGACCAGCCGGGGGTGGGCATCGGGCTGTATCTGGCCCGGGAGATTGTCACCCGGCAGGGCGGCTATATCCAGGTGGCCTCGAAACCCGGCCGCGGGTCTACGTTTTCGGTGTTCCTGCCCCGGCGGTAAACTGTTCACAAAAAATTCACATTCAAAGCTCCAATTCGGACATTTCTGAGACATTTGGATTTTACAATCGCTCTGCAACAGGCGAAGAGCCGTGAAAGGAGCAGACAAAAATGAACGTATTACAAACCATCGACCTGAAAAAGCAATATGGCAGTGAGCCGAACATCACCCGCGCCCTGGATGGGGTCAACCTCTCTGTGGAGCAGGGGGAGTTCGTGGCCGTGGTGGGGACCTCCGGCAGCGGCAAGTCCACCCTTCTCAATATGATGGGCGGTCTCGACACCCCCACCTCCGGCAGCGTCATCGTCCGGGGGGACGAGCTGGCAAAGAAGAACGACGAGGAACTGACCATCTTCCGCCGCCGGAACATCGGCTTCATCTTCCAGAACTACAACCTGGTTCCCATTCTGAACGTCTACGAGAACATCGTCTTGCCCGTAGAGCTGGACGGGGACACGGTGGACCAGAAGTTCATGGACGAAATCGTCCACATGCTGGCCCTGGAGGATAAGCTGCAAAATATGCCCAACAACCTCTCCGGCGGACAGCAGCAGCGGGTGGCGATTGCCCGGGCCCTGATTACCAAACCGGCCATCGTCCTGGCGGATGAGCCTACCGGCAACCTGGACAGCAAGACCAGCGCCGATGTGCTGGGTCTGCTCAAGCGCACCAGCACGCAGTTCAACCAGACCATCGTGATGATCACCCACAACAACGAGATCGCACAGCTGGCCGACCGCATCGTGCGGATCGAGGATGGCAAAATCGTGGGCTGAGGGGAGGGACAGAGCATGACTTGGCCGTTTGAAAACGATACCAGCGCGGTAGAGAAGAAGCTGGCGAGCCGCAGCATCAACGCCGACAAGCGCCGGAGCGTGTTTGTCATCCTGACCATCGCCCTGGCCGTCTGCCTGATGGGGACCCTCTGCTTTCTCTACTCCGCCCAGCAGCTGAAAACTCTGGACGGTATCCTGGGGCAGTATCAGGCCGGGTGCGGCGGGCTGACCCGGGAGGAGGTCACCCGGCTGGTGGACGCCGGAAAATTTGAGAAATGGGGCTGCACCGTGGAGGCGGGGACCGCCCGCCATGAGGACGGCGTTTTGCAGGTCAGCTATGTCAGCCCGGAGATGATCGACCTGATGGGCTACGGCGAGATCACCGGGGCCTATCCCCAGGGGGAGAATGAGCTGTGCGTAGAACGCACCTTTTTCCGTTATTTTGGCCTCTCAGGGGAGGTCGGTCAGACGGTGGCCCTGGACCTGGGAGACGGCGAGAAGTCCTATACCGTCACAGGCATCCTGGAGGCGGAGAACGACAGCCGGATATTCATGGTTTGGATTCCGGAGGCCGCTGTAAAGGCGGACGGCCATAATGCCCTCTATGAGCTTCGGTTCCGCTTTGCAGGGAGCCAGGGCATGGAACCAGACCAGCTCAGGGCGGATATTGAAGAATTTTTTTCGGAAATGGGTATTCCGGAGGAGATGCTCTGCTTCCCTCCTGGTGAATGGCTCACCGCCGGCGGGACCATTACCAACCCCGACACCTGACGGAAAAGAAGAAAGGAAGCATCCCCATGAAAAAGGCAATCCCTGCCCTGTTTCTGGCCCTTGTACTCCTGCTGTCCGCCTGCGCGGCGCCGGAGCAGGCCCCCGAGACCAGCCCGGCCTCTGCTTCGGTCCCGGAAAGTCCGGCCTCTGTGTCGGAGCTCGCCCCGGAGCCTGAGCCTGCATCCGAACCGGAATCCACCCCGGAGCCGGAGCCCGAGCCCTCCCGGTCGGAGGAGCCCGCATCCAATCCAAACGATTCCCACTGGAACCCGGATACCGCCTTTCCCCCGGACCAACAGCCCCCGGCGACCACCCCGGTGGACCCCCAGGCTGTCATGTGCGACTATTTGGAGGCGAGCCTCACCGATGAGGAATATACCAGCATCTACTGGCGGGACGAGGGTCTTGGCGTCCTGACCCCCAATGTGGAGCGGGTCAAGGAGATCGTAGCGGCCTATGGCGGCCCGGCTGTGGATATGGAGTACCGGGAGGTTTCTGCCTCCAAGGCAAGACTGGATGCCGCCCGAGAGGCCTTTCAGGAGCTGGAAAGG
>OFGF01001924.1_pt1 | contig 11769 bp, 8 predicted proteins | sample 1521711 | NCBI WGS metagenome assembly OFGF01 (sample SAMEA3504092, study PRJEB24116) | mouse gut metagenome | biome: mouse gut; feature: mouse-associated habitat; material: faeces | place: Denmark | collected 2011 | reverse complement strand
GCCTCATCTTCCACCGGCAGCGCCATGCAAAATTCCCGCCGGCATTTCAGATAAGTAAACCCGTAAAACACAGCGGTCCCCAATACCCCGGCCAGATAGAGCAGGCGCCATGGGAAAAGGTTCCTCCAGTCCCTGACCTGTTTTCCGGAATCCGGAATCGCATTTCCATCCCCTCTGCCGCTTCCCGCTGAATCCTGTTCTTTGGATCCTGCTTTTTTCACAGCAGAGTTCTGTTCCAAAGTCTCACTGCTGTTCCAGTCTGTGTCTGACATCCGGAAAATTTCCGGCAGCCCGGCCGGATTTAATTCCACGCCGCAGATTTCCAGCAATGTATATACATTGCAGGGCGCTGGTACGGAAATGGGAACCAGCAGGCGCAGAAGGGCTATAGTCCACAAAACCAGAAACGTCCCTGCCGGCAGCCTGTTCCGAAACAGCCTGCGCACCGGAAGAATCGCCAGAATCAATATTCCTCCTGCAACACTCATTTCCCACAAACTCATCTGCTGTCACCTCATTCCAGTTCTTCCACCATCTGTTTCAGTCTGCAAATCTGTTCCGGGGACAGCTGCTTCCTGCTGAGCAATGCCGCAAACAGCTTGTCGGCAGAACCATCGTAAACTCTGTTAATGAGTTCCTGCGTTTCCGCTTCCTGGACTTCCTCTTTGGGAATCAGTGCCCGGCACATGAAATTCGGCTCAGAACGCTCAATGGCTCCCTTTTTTATACATCGTTTGATTAAGGTGTAGGTGGTATTTTTATTCCAGCCCACCTCTTCCTTCAATACGCCGGCAATGTATCTGGCCGTGGTATCGCCTTCCCGCCACAACACGTCCATCACCTTCAGTTCAGAATCAAATAATTTTACATCCATTGTCAGTCCTCCAAAAAAACTACTGCAGTAGTCTATATACTTATACTACTACAGTAGTTTCATTTTGTCAACTATGTCTTAACTGCTGCGGAAGAAATTCATAAGAATTTCCTTGATATGATTGTACCTTCTGGCATAGGAATTCTCCACCCGGATCAGCTGCAGATCATGTTCGTCGCAGATGGCCTTCTTCTTCCGATCGCGGTTTTGCACTACCTCGTCCTCGAAATGCTCTTTGCCATCCAGTTCGATGGCCAGGATCGGCAGCTCCGTCGTCCCGTGCTTCTCATACACCACGAAGTCAAAGCGTCCGTTATAAAAGAGGTCATTACAGCATTCGTTCCCCTGAAAGACATGGGCGATGGCCACCTCCTTGTGGACCGTATAGCGGCTCTGGGTCAGCCAGATATTCCCCAGCGCATGATTCAGGTTTTCCAGAAAAGCCTCCTCCGTAGCACTGCTGAAAGGCTTAACGCCCAGCGCCCGGGATGCCGTCTGCTTGGGTGTGACCGCAGAGGTTCCGTTGGACCACACATACTGGGCCAGCTCATACAGATCGTCTTCCCCTTCCTTCTGGTGCAGACGTTCCAGATGCTGCCTGCTGGAAAGGACGATCAGCTTGTCTCTGGCCCGCGACGTTGCCACATTGATCAGCTCCTTGTTGTTTTTCAGCCACTCGTAGGTGCCCGCCTGGGTCTGCTCCGTGATCGCCGTGGAAAAAAGAATCACGTCTTTCTCGTCCCCCTGAAAGGCATGCACCGTTCCGCAGGTCACATTGTCCACTTTCGCCCGGGCCAGCGCTTCCTCGATCAACTTCTTCTGATTGACAAAGGGCGTAATGACGCCGATATTTTTATCCCTGTTCAGCGCGGCATATCTGGCGATCTCACCGGCCTCCGCCGGCGCCGTATTCTTAAGCTCCGAGAAGGTATCCTGCATGTCCAGATAAACAAGGGGCTGTTCCTCCCTGCTCTCGGACAGGATGCTGAGTTTGGAATGATAATACTTACGGTTGTTAAACCCGATGATATTCTTATGACACCGGTAATGGTTGTGCAAAAGCGTCTCGTCGCTGACCGCGTCACAGGCCAGATACGTCTTATAGATGGAATTTTTCCGGTAGTCATATTCGTCGGACACCGTATAACGCTTCCGCAGTTTATTGTTGGTCAGCTCATCCAGCAAAATCACCGGATTGAGCTGCTGCGGGTCGCCTACCAGCATCAGGCTCGTCCCCCGCAGGATGGGCACCAGCGAAACCGCAATATTGCACTGACTGGCCTCGTCCATGATCACCATATCAAACATCGGCTCCGGCTCTCCGAGACGATGGGCCGAGATACAGGTAGTGGCGATGATCGGAAAGATCTTCTGCAGCTTTAAGATATTCTCCTTTTTCCCCAGATACCTTCCAAAAGCCTCCAGCTGCTTTCCGTCCTCCTCCATTTCCAGAATCTCCAGCAGGTCGGCGTTTTTCTGCTGCCCGATCTTCTTGATATAGCCTGCCGAAATATAGTAGAGGTACTTTTTCAGATCTTCTATATTATCATCCAGCAGGGAAAGCGCCTCCGCTTCCGACACCTCCCCCGTGACCTCGATCTTCCTGCGGAGCTGTCCGCGCTGCCTGACCTTCAAGTCCTGCTCGAAGGCCATTGTCTGCAGCAGAGCGCCCTTTTTCTCCTCATATTCCAGCACCCGGTCTATGGTCTCCTCCCGTTCCCGCAGATCCAGCAGCTCTTCATACCGTCTAAGCAGCTCCGACAGTCGTCTGGCCCGCTTCTTCCGGTCATCCTTGTTGCGGTCCAGCGTGTCCTCGAACACTTTCACGTTCTGCACCTCCCGGTAGAGCCGCCTGATCGTCAAAAGCGCCTCCTTCACCTTCTCCTGGTTGCCCAGCCGCAGAATCGGGAAAGGAATCGTCTTTCCGTTATACTCTATGGTGGAAAGTTTCTCGTAGACGCCGTTGATCGGATGGTTATTATAAGACGCAAACAGCACCGTGCGCTCATTGAAAAAGGCCGTCACGATGGTGTTGATGATGGTATTCGTCTTCCCCGTGCCCGGCGGTCCCTGAATATATGCCAGCGGATATTTCATGGCATTGTGAATCGCCAGAAGCTGGTCCAGATTTACCCGCCGGTCCAGCAGCGCCAGCGGATAATTCTTTCTCCGGACAGGTCGGTCCAGCAGATCGCCGAAAAAAGCTTTCAGGGGCACTGTCACTTTGTTTTCAGCGTACATCCGGAGAATGGCCTGATATTCCGAGTGCAGGTCCAGTGCAATGTCCATCCCCAGCCCGATGATATAGGGCATGTCGTCCACCCCTGTGACCTGGCGGCTGTGCCGCATCACACAGTCCTTGATCTTTTCCTGGTTCTTTTCAAAATCCTGCAGCAGTTCAAATTCATCCGCATCCAGATACCTGCGGATATTTTCCTTCGTCTCCCCATAACTGTATTCGGTGCAGATGGTGATATCGTCGTCAGGGCGCAGAAGACGGTTCTTCACATCCAGCTCCAGCTTCCTGTACGCCAGAACATACAGCCCCCTGGACGTGTATATGCTCAGGCAGTTCATTGCCAGCTGCTGAATGGTGAGTTTCCCACCCCTCCCGCTGTCCTCTTCTGTCTTCAGCCGGGTTTTTATCTGGAAATGTCTCACCACTTCCCGGAACTGCTCCTCATCAAGCTGATAGCCCTCCCCCCGGAAACTTTCCCGGTCCAGATAATGTATCAGCGCAAAATCCGAATAATAGGGCACGGTATCCATCTTGCTGCACATCTCCAGATAATTCAGAATCTTGAGATTTGCGGTGTTTTCGAATAAGCATTTGTATTTGTCTGGATTAACGTAGATATCCTGAACCAGTTCTTCATTCACCGGACAATAAGAACCCTCCACCACCCGGGAGGACAAAATAGAATCAATATAGATAACATCATAGGACTCCATAGTGTACCTGCCAAGGTGCAGTCCGTCCACCGCAAGAGTCCGCTTCTCTGGGTTCAGGTTCCTGATGCCGATCCAGTATTTCGTGGTCTGCCCTTCCCTGTTGCGATACTCTATTTTCAGCCATTTCCCTTCGTGTATGGCCCTGAAAATATCATGGCACACATGATCCATTTCAACCCGAATCCCCCCAAAGTATTCCCTCTGTGTCTTCCCGGCACCTGCCAAAAGCGGTTCCGGTCACATCCCGGCCCGCTCCGGCATCCGGCTCATTCCGCCCTGCTTCCCACTCGTTCTCCCAGCCGGACTCTTGTCTCGATTCCCCGCCGGGAATTACCCAGAATATCCGCGTCCGGAGAAACTGCCCCTTTTTTGGTGATAAGTATGACCGTGGAGCCGCCGAAGGCAAAATATCCCTTTTCCCAGCCCCTTCGCACCAGATCGCCCCTCTGGTGGTTCTGAATCTTTCCCACCATCATGGCTCCCACTTCCATCTGAATCATCTTTCCGAAATTGTCTGATTCCAGAAGGCAGTATTCCCTGGTATTTTCTTTATAGATGGGAAAATGGTCACCCGCCACCGGGTTCACCGTGTGAAGCACGCCGGGAATCCGGATATGCGCCCACAGATAACCTCCGTCCGCGTAAATATAACGATGATAATCGTCCACGCACAGCCTGAAAATCCACACATAACCTCCCTCGAATTCCGATGCCAGCTTGTGATTGTGCAGAAGGCTTTCCACCGTATAGTAAGTATGCTTCACCAGAAAAGTACAAGGATCCTGAATCTTGTACACACTCAGCCTGCCATCGCAGGGACTGACCAGTACGCCGGGTGTCTTCTCCACTTTCCGGGCCCCCGGCGCCAGCCTTCTGGTAAAAAAATCGTTAAAGGATCTGTATTCCTTCTGCCGGTATTCCCCTGTGTCGATTCCGTGACTGCGGATAAACCATGGCACCAGAAACCTGGAACTTTGGGAATCCAGCAGCAGCCCCCCCAGCCGGGAGAGAAACGGCGACACCAGAAGCCTCAGCAGCCCCCGTCCTGCCCTGTGGCCATATAAAATCTCCAGCAGCCTGTCCTGCCGGGAATCTTCCTGTGTGATCTGTCCTTTTCTGTCTGCCACTAAATGCATATCATTACCCCATTTCTGCGCTGCTTTCCGCCCATGGCCGGTTTCCGGCAGGCCATGCAAGGCTTTGCAGCGCGCAGGTCCATATTGTATTCAAACTATCTGTGCGTCAGATTCCACCATCCCCGCCAGGAAAACAAAATCACCGTCACCGAGGCCCCCACAATCAGGACCAGCAAAAGTACCTCTTTCACGGAGGGCTTTCTCAGCCTGAAATCAAAGATAAACAGGAAACCCACCAGCGCCACCACAACATGCAGCACACCCACAAACACTCCGTGGCTGGGAAACAGGGGCGACACCACAAACAGCAGGGGCAGCGCAATGGCCATGGAAGTGATGGGCAGCCCCTGGTAATACTTCCGCGCCTCTTCCGTCTCTGCCTGCCGTCTGGCTTCCATTACATTGAAATAGCCCAGGCGGATCATTCCCGCCAGCCCGTACAGGGCCAGGATCACCATGCCGTAAATGTGGTTCATGCCGATCTTGTAACAGATCACAATGGGCAGGATGCCAAAACAGACCACATCGCAGAGGGAATCTATCTGAATGCCGAAACTTTTCTCATCCTCCGTCCGGTTTTTCTTTGTCCGGGCAATTTTTCCGTCAAACATATCGCAAAACCCCGAAAAGGCCAGAAAAAAGATTGCCCAGCGCAAGTGTCCGGAGGATGCGCAGAAAATCCCCGACACAGCCGACAAAAAACTGATATAGGTAAGTATAACCGTATAATCATAAAATCCAATCACAGGAGCCCCTCCTCGTATTCGCCCTCATTCCCATTACTGCCGTCCCTTTCTTCCTGCCCTTCCCAAAAATCGATTCTCCTGAAAAAGTATCTTCATCCTCCCCGGACGAACCTTCCCCGGAACAGGGAAAACATAGTATGGTAATTATATCGGTAAAAAAAGAATTGATTGTTAATTTTTTTTTAACTTTTTGTGTCCGATGTTTCTTTTCTCATAGTATAGTAAAGATGTGCCACCACCGTAAACACGGCGCTGATCAGCAGCTGGCTGTAATATCCCAGTCCCCTGGAAAGAACCATTGCCGGAAGGGTCATGGTCAGGAAAACAGAGGGAAATATTCTTAAAAACAGGGCCTCGCTGATTCCCATTCCCCCCGGCAGCGGCAGCATATCCACGGACACGGAAATCACCGCCTGCAATAGCACCACTTCCCAGAAGCCGGCTCCCTGCAGTCCGAAGGAAAGATACACCATGTAGGTCACGGAAAACAAGGCCAGACGCTGCAGAAAGCTGATCAGGATCACCCACAAAATTACCCTGACATGTTCCCTCAAATAAACCGCGGTCTCCCGGTATACCTGCATGGATTCCCGCAGTTTCCTGCACCGCTCCTCCTTATGCTTCAGAAAACGCAGTCCCTCCAGCCACTTCATGCCTTTAGTCAGGATCACCTCCGCCAGAACCGGATGAAACACCAGCAGGGTCATAAAGCTGACGCAGAACACATTCAGCATCACCCCCAGATAAAATACCGGCAGAATTCCTTCCAGATATTGATGCATGAATCCCTGCCCGAAGCAGAGTACACCAAGTCCGATTACAACCAGTACCAATTTATATGTAATGGTCACAATCATCAGAATCACCGTCGCCAGAGGAATGGGAATTTTTTCTTTTTTCATATAATAAATCTGCATGGGCTGACCGCCTGTGGCCGATGGTGTAATGCAGCTGAAGAAAAACCCCACGGAGGAAAACAGAAAACAGATCCTTTTTTTCACCCGGATACTGAAAGATCTCATCATATACCAGAGAATCACGGACTCTCCCCAGATAAAGACAATCACCAGCATGACTCCGGGAACCAGCATTTTCTTGTCTGCCGCCCGGATGGCATCCAGCATTGCCCCCAGGTCTTCCCCGTGAAATACGCCATACAGCGTCAGCACAAAAACAGCCGCCAGAAACAGCGCATTTCCGATTACCTTCTTTTTTGACCGCACTATACACTTCCTCCTTTCAGAAGAAGCCTGCCGTTGATTCTATTCAGTACCTTCTCATAAGCTCCCCAGATCTTTTTGTTTTTACCAACAAAAAAGCAAATTTCCGCCAGGAAAATTCCCCCAATGACATCCACGATCACATGCTGCTTCGTGGTCACGGTGGAAATACACACCAAAACCGCAAACAGGCAGGAAAATCCCCTGTACCAGCCGGGAATTTCCTTCTTTCCCCGCAGTCCGATATAGCAGAACCAGCTCACCAGGCAGTGTATGGAAGGAAACAGATTGTCCGCGGCATCCACCGCATAAAGGGCAATCATCACCTGATTCCAGAATCCTTCCGGCTCCACATACGGTCTTGTATTTGTAGTGGGGTAAATAAGGTAACACAACAGGCACACTACCCTGGAGAGAAAATCTCCCGCAAAAAACTGGCAGACTTCCCGTTTTCCCTGACGGGCGATGAGGATATAATTGACCACCCAGAATGCATAACAGCCCAGATATACTGCGGCCATGGGCGGCCAGAAGGGAATCAGCCGGTCCAGGGCGCTCTCAATATTGTGATGGGGCCAGTCTCCCGCTATCATCCTGGCGCCGCCGTAAACCGCCAGGTTGAATGAAACGGCAAAAATAAGAGGAACCATGCCGTAAGCCGGGACAATGCCGGTCAATATTTTTCGTATTCTGCCCATAATGCCACTCCTGCCATATCCTTTATTTCCTGTCAGATCCTTTTTTGAAAGGCCGTCCTGATCAGTATATGCCGTTTTTGTTTTCGGCACATACTGAATATAGCAAAATTTTTCGGGAGCCTCAAGATGTTTTGTGATATCTTTAACAAATCTTTAGAGAATTTTAAATATGATCCCAAAGGGGCCGTTGCCCCGCGAATTGTCATTCCGCTTTTGCAACAGCCCCGAAGAAGGAATCTTTATGCAAAAATCCGGTCAAACCAGCCTGTCCAGGGCTTCCTGCGCCCGCTCATGCCCCTGGGCGGCCGCTTTTTTGTACCACTTCACAGCCGTATCCTCATTTCTCATCATGCCAAAGCCAGCCTCACAGAAACATCCCAGATTAAACTGGGCTGCTGCGTCTCCCTGCTCTGCCGCCTCCGTATACCATTTGACGGCTTTCCGTGCATCTTTCTCCACACCCAGGCCGTAAGCATAGCAGAGTCCCAGATTGGTCTGGGCTTCCATGTAACCCTGTTCCGCCGCTTTCCGGAACCATTCTGCCGCCTTTACGCCGTCCCGGGGCAGAACCGCCCCCTTGAAATAGCATTTGCCCACCATATTCTGGGCTTCCTCATGGCCCTGCTCCGCGGCGGCCAGATACCATTCCACGGCCCGGGCGCCATTCTGTTCCACACCGCATCCGGTCTCATATCTCTGGGCCAGACTAAACTGGGCCATGGAATCTCCCAGAACGGCGGCCTTCTCATACCATTCTGCCGCCCGGGTATCGTCCTTCTCCACACCCCGGCCCTTTTCGTAGCTCCAGCCCATGCAGTATCCTGCGTCCGCATGGCCCTGTTCCGCCGCCTTCCGGTACCATTCCACAGCCTGCGCGTCATCCTTCTCAACGCCCCGGCCCTTCTGGCAGCACAGTCCCAGACTGTACTGGGCGTCCGCATTACCCTGTTCTGCGGATTTTCTGTACCAGCGGGCTGCCTGTACATTATCCTGCTCCACACCCCGGCCCTTGTCATAATGGAAAGCCAGATTGCACTGGGCATCCGCATCCCCCTGCTCCGCCGCCTTCCGGTACCACTCTACCGCCTTCCGGTCGTCCTGCTCCACGCCCGTGCCCTGGTAATAGCACCAGCCCATGGAAAACTGGGCTTCCGCATCCCCCTGGGCGGCCGCTTTCCGGTACCACTCTACCGCCTTTCTGTCATCCTGCTCCACGCCTTCCCCCTCGGAATAGCATCTGCCTAAAAAAACCTGGGCATCGGCATGGCCCTGTTCCGCCGCCTTTTGAAACCAGTGAACCGCGTCCGCATGGCTGCACGGCCTCCCGGTGCCGTAATAGCAGCGCACTCCCAGGCTGTACTGGGCTCCCGCATGTCCCTGCTCTGCCGCTTTCAGGAAATATTCCACAGCCGTTTCCTCGTTTTGCTCCACACCTTCTCCCCGGGAATAGCAGATTGCAAGATTATACATCGCCATATCGTCCCCGTGGCTGACAGCCTTTTCATACCACTCTATGGCCTTCCCAAAATCCTGCGGCACACCGTGTCCCTTGTTGTAGCAAAGCCCAAGACTGCATTCTGCATCCGGATGCCCCTGCTCTGCGGCGATCCCGTACCAGAATGCAGCCTTTTCATAATCGATTTCCACACCCGTGCCGAAGTAATAGCAGTTCCCCAGGTTCCTCTGGGCATCCACATCGCCTCCGGCCGCAGACTTTTCATACCAGTAAACAGCCTTCACCTTATCTGTCTTCACGCCGTGCCCATAGTCATAGCAGTATCCCAGGCTCCGCTGGGCAGCGGCGTTTCCCTGGGCTGCCGATTTTTCATACCATGCCACGGCAGCCGCATAATCCCGCTTCACGCCCCAGCCACGTTTGTAGCAGTCACCCAGCTTGTCCTGGGCATATGCGTCGCCGGCCTCTGCCATCTGTCTCAGCCTGCCCGATCCCGACCGCGCAAAGTCAAGAATCAGCTCATCATCATTTTCCTCTTCCCAAATCTTCTCGTCAGACATTTTTTGACTCCTCTTTATCCCTTGTGACTCCCTGTTTCCGGCCGTTATACCAATCCCATGATTTCGTGCGCGTCAGCGCATATGGAATCAACGGCTGACACTGTGCCCATCTGTGTCAGCATAATACCATATTTTGGCGCATCAGCGCACATGGAATCAACGGCTGACACTGTGCCAGCATGGCCATTCAGCCCTTTCATGCCATAAATATGGGCTTTTGATAATGAATATTATAGCACTTTCCTTTCCGGTCTTCCAGAGCATGTTTGAAAATTCATTTCCACCCCCATCGCTTTGGACGGCTTGACAAAATTTGGAAATAGTGATATTCTCAATACGATATATCGAAACTTCTCGAAAATTACTTAAAATTAGGAGGTCATGGGAAAAGTGAATCGAAAAGAACATAAGTTTCGGAAAATTTTCGTATTGTTTTTGACAGTCGCATGCGTCATTTGCAGCCTGGGCGCCTGCGGAGGTGCATCCGGCTGGCGCAGCCGGGAAGTGACCCTCATTGACGACAATTATCGCACCTGGTATGAGATTTTTGTGTACTCCTTCTGTGACAGCGATGGGGACCAGATCGGCGACCTTCAGGGAGTCATCTCAAAGCTGGACTATATTGCGGATATGGGCTTTAACGGAATCTGGCTGATGCCCATCATGCCCTCCGCCTCTTATCACAAATATGATGTGAAAGATTATCTGGAAATCGAAGCCGAGTACGGTACCATGGCAGATTTTGAGGCGCTGGTGGCAGAGTGCGACAAGCGCGGCATCAAGCTGATCATCGACCTGGTGCTCAACCATACCTCCTCAGAACATCCCTGGTTTGTGGAAGCCTGCGATTATCTGGCGTCCCTGGGGGACGGTGAGGAACCCTCTGCCGCGGACTGCCCCTACTACGAATACTATCATTTTACAAAAGGGGATCCCAGCTCCGATACCTGGTATCAGGTAGGCTCCACAGATTATTATTATGAGGGGGTCTTCTGGAGCGGAATGCCGGATTTGAATTTCGAGAGCCAGACTCTCCGGGCAGAACTTGAGGAAGTCATGGACTTCTGGCTGGAAAAAGGCGTGGGCGGGTTCCGTCTGGATGCGGTAAAGGAATTTTACAGCGGCGCCGCCAGCAAAAATGTGGAAGTGCTGGCCTGGATCAACGATTATGTGAAAAATGCAGACCCCGATGCCTATCTGGTGGGGGAAGCCTGGGAAGGGCTGGGCTCCTACTCGCAGTATTATGCCAGCGGCATCGACAGCTTTTTTGATTTTGAATTTGCAGGCCCTACCGGAGTGGTCACAAAGACCCTGACCTTCAGCGGCGAGACCAACAGTGCCCAGGCTTACGCCAAAGCCCTGACCCGGGTACAGAATGCCATCCGCGAAGTCCGGGAAGACGCCATTGACGCACCGTTCTTTGTCAACCACGACATGGCCAGGGCGGCAGGATATATGCAGTATGACCAGCGCAAGGTCAAAATGGCGGCACCCCTGAATATTCTGATGAGCGGCAGCGTTTTTGTCTACTATGGGGAAGAAATCGGTATGACCGGCAGCGGCAAAGACGAAAACAAGCGGGCTCCCATGTACTGGTCGGCGGACGCCCTTGCGGAGGGCATGACCCGGGGACCTTTGGATATGGAGCCCCAGGAAAATCAGTTTGCCTGTGCCGAAGAGCAGATGAAGGCGGATGACTCCATATACAGTTTTTATAAGGATACCATTCTGCTGCGGAATCAGAATCCCGAAATTGCCAGAGGCACCGTGGCCAGACTGGAAGATGTCACGGATCAGGATATTGCCGCCATCTCAAAAACCTACAATGGGGAAACCATCTATCTGCTCTATAATATTTCGGAGACAGATGAAAAACAAGTGACTCTGCCCGGGGCACAGTACGGAGAACTGGAACTCTCCGGATACCTGTCCGTGGATGGCGGGGAAGTGACCCTGAAGGGCGAAACCGTTACCCTGCCCTCCTACAGTGTGGCAGTATTGAGACCGGTTTCAAACTCATAATTTCAGCCTGACAGACAACGGACTTTCCTGTCGAATCAATCAAGTAGGGGAACGCTCTTCTCCACTACTCGCCGCGCGGGGCGCGTGCAGCTTTCGCTGCTGATT
>OFGF01001923.1_pt1 | contig 11771 bp, 13 predicted proteins | sample 1521711 | NCBI WGS metagenome assembly OFGF01 (sample SAMEA3504092, study PRJEB24116) | mouse gut metagenome | biome: mouse gut; feature: mouse-associated habitat; material: faeces | place: Denmark | collected 2011 | reverse complement strand
CCCAAAAAAAGGGCCCTGCCACTGGCTTTCCGCCCTTCTTTTGGGGGTGTTTGCAATCTTACTGCCTCACTTTAATATGCACTTCCCGGAGCTGCTGTTCCGTCACTTCATTGGGTGCGCCGCACATTAAGTCCTGGGCAGTCCCACTCATGGGGAAAGGGATCACCTCCCTGATGTTATCCTCATTGCGCAGGAGCATGATCATCCTGTCAACCCCTGGCGCCATTCCCGCATGGGGGGGTGCGCCAAACTGGAAAGCATTATAAAGAGCGCCAAATTTCTGCTTTAATACCTCTTCCCCATAGCCTGCAATCTGGAAAGCTTTTACCATAATATCCAGGCTGTGGTTCCGCACTGCCCCGGAGGACAGCTCCACCCCATTGCAGACAATATCATACTGGTATGCCAGGATATCCAGCGGGTCTTTGGTGGTAAGAGCCTCCAGGCCTCCCTGGGGCATGGAGAAGGGGTTGTGGGTAAATTCAATTTTCTTCGTCTCCTCATTCCGCTCAAACATGGGGAAGTCATTCACGAAGCAGAAACGGTAAGCGTTCTTTTCGCAGATATCCAGGCGTTTTCCCAGCTCAATGCGGATCTGCCCCGCATAGCTTGCCGCCCGCTCTTCCCTGTCCGCAATAAAGAAGAGCGTATCCTCCTTTTTAAGGCCTGCCAGTTCCCTCAGCTCTGCCTTAAGCCCCTGGGGGATAAATTTGTCGATAGGCCCCTTATAGGATAAGTCCTCCTGCACTTCCAGGTATCCCAGGCCTGCCATGCCAATCTCCGTGGCAAACTTCAGCATTTTTTCATGGAAGCCCTTGGACTGCCGTCCCTGGATTTTGATGGCACGCACCGTCTTATTCTGGAAAGGCTTAAAAGTACAGCGGCTGAAAAATTCTGACAGGTCAATGATCCGCAGGGGATTGCGCAAATCTGGCTTATCTGAGCCAAATTCCAGCATTGCCTGCCGGTAGCTGATTACCGGGTAAGGGCCTTTGCCCACCTCATAGCCCTCCGGCGCAAACTTTTCAAAGGCTGCCGTGAGCACTTCCTCCCCTGCCCGGAAAACGTCCTCCTGGGTGGCAAAGGCCATCTCCATATCCAGCTGATAGAACTCGCCGGGGGAGCGGTCCCCCCGGGCGTCCTCGTCCCGGAAGCAGGGGGCGATCTGGAAGTACTTGTCAAAGCCGGAGGCCATGAGCAGCTGCTTGAACTGCTGGGGGGCCTGGGGCAGGGCGTAGAACTTGCCGGGGTGCTTCCGGGAGGGCACCAGGTAATCTCGGGCCCCCTCGGGGGAGGAGGCGGTGAGGATGGGGGTGGTGATCTCCAGAAAGCCGTGGTCCGTCATGGCCTGCCGGATGGCGGAGACCACATTGCAGCGCAGAACAATGTTGCTCTTCACCTCCGGGTTGCGGAGATCCAGATAGCGGTGCTTCAGCCGCAGGGTCTCGTCGGCCTCCCGGCTGCGGCCGATCTGGAAGGGGAGCTCGTTGTACCGGCATTTGCCCAGCACCTCGATCCGCTCCGGCAGCACCTCTATTTCGCCGGTGGGCAGGTTCTTGTTCTTGCTGCTCCGCTCCCGGACCGTGCCCTCCACGGAGATCACGCTCTCCTTGTTCAGGCCGTGGATGATCTCCATCATCTCCTCGGTCTCAATGACCACCTGGGTAGTGCCGTAGAAGTCCCGGAGGATCACAAAGGCGAAATTCTGCCCCACCTCCCGCACATTCTCCATCCAGCCGGAGAGCTTTACCTTCTGCCCCACGTGCTCCATGCGGAGCTCGTTGCAGGTATGGGTCCGATTCTGTGTCATACATCATTCCTCTTTCTAAACAGATTGTATAATATTAGTGGAATATTCCTTCTAATTGTGGCCCATGATCCGGGCCATCACATCGCTCAGCCATTGTTCCTGGTCCGCTGTGCGGATTGGCCAGGTCTCTCCATCGAAGCGCAGGTCCAGGTCCCCAAAGAAGTTATTGAGGTGCAGCATATATCCGGTTCCGGCACCGCCGTCCGGCAGGGGGACGTTCTCAAAGAACAGGGAGAGATCCCACTTGAAATCCTCACAGCTTACCCTGTGGGTTCTGGTTCCTCTGGGTATCCACCACAGGGGAGACCGGCAGAACTGCCGCTCCTGGAGGAGCTCCAGCAACCGGGGAAAGGCCTCGTCCTCCGGCAGCAGAGTGGTCTGCTGATTCAGGCCCTTGTCGCTGTACGTGGAATAAACAGCGTTGATTTTGGTACACTGGTCCAGCTTCACGCCGGGACAGATCTCCTCCAGGGTCATGGGCCGCCCGTACCATATGCACATAGCCGCCGCCAGGAGCAGCGCTCCAATACACAGAATGAGGCGCTTTCTTGTTCTCATGCTCCCCTCTCTTTCTCCCGGCAGGTCAGGGGGTTATGACTTGATCACGCTGCCCTGATTGCGCCGGTTCAGCTCCGCCTGTACCCTCTCCAGGGTCCCCTGGAAGTCCAGCTTGGTCTGCTCCCCGGAGGCCATGTCCTTGCAGGCCACCACGCCCTCCCGGATCTCGTCCTCTCCCAGGAACACCACAAAGGGCACGCCGGTCTTGTCCGCGTAGCTCATCTTGCCCTTGAACTTCTTCTGCTCAGTGTACAGCTGCACCCGCAGCCCCGCCTGCCGGAACCGGGTTGCCAGGGCGATGGCCTGGGAGAGATCGTCGGTCATGGGCAGCAGCAGCAGGTCCGCCGGGGCGGTGTTGAGGTCCTGGTTGAGCATCTTCTGCTCCTGGAGGACGTAGAACAGCCGGGTCAGGCCGATGGAGATGCCAACTCCAGGCAGTAGTTTATCCGTATAATATTCCGCTAAGTTGTCGTACCGCCCCCCGGAGCAGATGGAGCCAATCTCCGGGTGATCCAGCATGAAGGTCTCGTAGACCGTGCCGGTGTAGTAGTCCAAGCCTCGGGCGATGGTCAGATCCACGGCGAAGTTCTCCTCCGGCACACCGAAGGCGGAGAGGCACTTCACCACCGTGGTCAGCTCCTCCAGGCCCTGGTCAAAGAGGTCATTTCTGCCCCGGTAGGCCTCCAGGGCTGAGAGTACCTCCTGGTTGGAGCCCTGGATGGCGATGAACCGCAGGATCTCCCCGGCCTTGTCCTGGCTGATGCCCAGCTCGCCGGTGAGCAGGGAGGAGACCTTATCCTGGCCGATCTTGGGCAGCTTGTCCACGGTGCGCATGATGTCCCCGGCCTGTTCGGTGAGATCCAGGATGGCGTAGAAGCCCCCCAGGATCTTCCGGTTGTTCACGTGGATCTGGAATTTCTTCAGGCCCAGCCGGTTGAACAGCTGGTAGATAATGGCGGGCATTTCCGCATCGTTGGCAATGTCCAACTTTCCGTCCCCGATTACGTCGATATCCGCCTGATAAAACTCCCGGAACCGGCCCCGCTGGGCCCGCTCACCCCGGTAGACCTTGCCGATCTGATAGCGGCGGAAGGGGAAGGCCAGCTCGCTGTAGTGAATGGACACGTACTTGGCCAGGGGCACGGTGAGGTCAAAGCGGAGGGAGAGGTCGCTGTCCCCCTTGGTGAAGCGGTAAATCTGCTTCTCCGTCTCCCCGCCGCCCTTGGCCAGGAGCACCTCGCTGGCCTCGATGATGGGCGTATCCAGGGGGGTGAAGCCGTAGAGGGCATAGGTGGAGCGCAGGGTCTCCATGATGCGCTCCATCATGACCTGCTGCTGGGGGAGGAGTTCCATGAACCCGGAGAGGGTCCTGGGCTGAACCTTCATAGCTGTGTTCTCCTTTATCGTAAATATATATCTGAATCACCTGGGCGTCTGCTGATAAAACAATGCTCCCGTCCCCTGTCTTAGCGGGACGAGAGCATGACGAACCGTCATACTTCGTGGTGCCACCCACATTCGGCGCATGTGCGCCCTTTTCGTCCCCTCCGGCTGCGGCGGGACTGACCGCGGACGTCTCCGTCCCCGCTCCGGCGCTGTCGTTCCCCCCGTCCTGGGTCCCGGGCCCCTTTCAGCCGGGGGAGGCCCTCTCTGTGGGGTGGGCGGGGGTACTGCGTCGCCATCCTTGCGGTGTGCCATAGATGTCATTATAAGCCCATGTTATGGAAAAAGTCAATGGAAAAAGGGAGGATTTTACCGGCTGATCTTATGCTTGGCGTTGACGATCATCCGCCAATCCAGATCGCCCCGGTCCATACCCAGCACCAGCATCTCCGCCGTGGCCACGTTGGAGGCAAAGGGGATGTTGTTCTGATCGCACAGCCGGGAGATATACAGCAGCTCCTTCTCCATGGAGGAGTCGTTGGGGTCCACAAAGAAGAGGACCATATCCATCTCATTATAGGCGATGCGTGCGCCGATCTGCTGGCTGCCGCCGTGCTGGCAGGTGAGGAATCGGTGGACATGGAGGCCTGTGGCGTCGGCCACCATCTGGCCCGTGGTGCTGGTGGCGCAGAGGTTGTGGCGGGAGAGGACGCCGGCGTAGGCCGTGCAGAACTGGACCATGAGGTCCTTCTTGTTATCGTGGGACATCAGAGCAATGTACATGATGATCGTTTCCTTTCTGTGATGTCTCTCAGCGCTGCGTGGAGGAATCACCTGATTTTCATAACCTGGGCCCGCTGTCCGTCAATCCGGCGGGCGATATTCCGATAGGCCTGGGCGGCGTAGTCGTTGGTGGTCAGCAGCAGGGGGGTGCCCCGTCCGGCAAAGAGGGGCATGGTCTCATCCTCCGGCACCACCCCCAGCAGAGGCAGGCCGGCGGTGTCAATGGCGTCGTCGATGGTCTGGTGGAGGCTTTTGAGCAGCTTTTTTTTGCACCGATTCACCGTCAGATGGACTCTGCCCCGCTCCAGGTCCTCCAGCTCCATGACCGTCCTCTGGGCGTCCCGGAGGCTGCTGGCATCGGTGGTGGTCACCACCACGGCCCGATCCGCTCCGGCCAGGGCCAGCCGGAATCCGGCCCCCAGGCCGGCGGGCGCATCCACCAGACAGTAGTGGAATCGTTCCCGGATCTCCGGGAACAGGGCCCCGAAGGCCTCCCGGTCAATCTCCGCCGCCCCGGTCCGGGCAGGAGCGGTGAGCAGGTAGAGGTTTTTCTGCCTGGGATGGCGGGCGGCGGCCTCCTCCAGGGTGCATCGGCCCGCCATCACATCGGTGAAGTCCATCACCGCGCTGTCGGTCATCGCCATAGCGATGTCCAGGTTCCGCAGGCCGACGTCGCAGTCCAGACAGAGGGTGGGATGCCCCAGCTGGGCCAGCGCCATGCCAACATTGGCTACGAATGAAGTTTTCCCGGTGCCGCCTTTTCCGGACACCACGGTGATTGTCTGACCCGTGGAACATCACCTCCGAAAATAGATTAAAAAGAACGTTTTCAATGAATGTATATTGCTGCCGCCAGCAGTTGCTATACAGATCTCTAAAGTTTTTCTTTTTGGTACTTTTTCTTTGTTCACAAAGAAAAAGTACAGAAAATATCACAATTCAAAGGGGCTGCTTCTTGATAAGGGCAAACCGCCTGGGATATTTCTTCGGTGTGGGCCCGATCTTCTGAATGCGCACCACCCGGTGGACCACCTCCGTGGTGGGGATGGTGTAGTCGCTGACTGTCTGAATATGTCCGCCCAGCAGCTTGATAGCGGCCTTGGAGGCGCTGATCTCCTCCTCGGTGTCCACGCTCTTCATGGCCCAAAAGGCTCCGCCCACCTTCACCAGGGGCAGGCACAGCTCGCACAGCATGGGCAGGGCGGCTACTGCCCGGCTGACGGCCAGATCAAAGCGCTCCCGCCGCTCCCCAGCGAACTCCTCCGCCCGGCCGTGGACGCACTCCACGTTCTCCAGTCCCAGCTCCCGGCAGCTCTCCCGCAGGAAGTCCACCCGCTTGCCCAGGCTGTCCAGAAGGGTTACCCGGACGGAGGGCCGGGCGATGGCCAGGGGCACGCCGGGAAACCCGGCCCCGGTGCCCACGTCCACCACCGTCCCGGCCTCCAGGCCGGCCAGTCCCGCCAGACTGTCCAGCAGGTGCAGGGCCGCCACGTCCCTGGGCTCCGTGATGGCGGTCAGGTTCATCACCTGGTTTTTCTCCAGCAGCATCCGGCTGAAGGCCTCCAGGGGCTCTATCAGCTCCAGGCCCATTCCCAGGGCCGGCAGGCCCTGCTCCAGTGTGGCTCTCATTTCCGCTCCTTGAGCAGATCCCGGATCTCCGTCAGAAGCTTCTCCTCATGGGAGGGCGCCGGCGGGGGAGGGGGGGCCTCCTCCTTCTTCTGGGTGTGGGCCACCCGGTTTACCGCCTTGACCATGCAGAAGACCACAAAGGCCAGAATGACAAAGTTGAGGACGGCCTGAATAAAGCTGCCGTAGGTGATGACCGCGCCCCCCACGCTGAGGGTCAGGTCCGCGAAGCTGGCCTCGCTGACGAAGATGCCCACAATGGGCATGATGATGTCGTTAATCAGGGAGGTGGTGATGGAGCTGAAGGCACCGCCTACGATTATGCCCACAGCCAGATCCATCACATTCCCCCGCATGGCGAAGGCTCTGAATTCCTGTAAAAACTTCTTCATTTGTACAAATTTTCCGCTTTTTTCCTTACTCAGCCGGGTCCTCCACCTCCTGGGCCGGATCCTCCTCAGAGGCCTCGGTCTCCTCCTGGGCCGCCGCAGGCTCCTCTGCGGGTTCCTCCCCGTCCTCCGCCTCGCCGGCGCTCTGGTCCTCGTCGGTAATCTCAAACTCCGCCACCAGCTCCTCCTCAAAGAGGGGCTCCTCGCTCTTGGGGGCGAAGGGGGACTGGATGCCCACGCTCACATCCAGGGTCATCTTCTCCTCGTCATTGGTCCCGGTGGTGGCTCTCCAGAGGAGGGCCTCGATCTTCTTCTCGCCAGTCTCCTCGTCCTTGTAGATGCGGTAGGGAGTCAGAGCCGCCACGGCCGCCGTGATCCCCAGTACCTTCCAGAACTTCTTCATAGCCGTTTCTCCTTTATATTCATTGACCTTCTTTATTCTTACGAGAAAAAGAGGCAAAAAGAACGCCAGTCCGGACCTCCGGAAAAGGGGGCTTACTGCCTGGGTGTGAGCTGGGTTACGCCGCCCATGTACCGCTGGAGGGGCTCCGGGATCTGCACAGTACCGTCGGCGCGCAGGTTGTTCTCCAGAAACGCGATGAGCATCCGGGGCGGGGCCACCACGGTGTTGTTCAGGGTGTGGGGCAGGTAGTTCTTTCCATCCTCCCCCTTGACCCGGATCTTCAGCCGCCGGGCCTGGGCGTCCCCCAGGTTGGAGCAGGAGCAGACCTCGAAGTACTTCTTCTGCCGGGGACTCCAGGCCTCGATGTCGCAGCTCTTTACCTTCAGGTCCGCCAGATCGCCGGAGCAGCACTCCAGCTGCCGCACCGGGATATCCAGACTCCGGAACAGTTCCACGCTGTAGCGCCACATCTTCTCATACCAGTCCATGGACTCCTCGGGCTTGCAGACCACGATCATCTCCTGCTTCTCGAACTGGTGGATCCGGTACACGCCCCGCTCCTCGATGCCGTGGGCCCCCTTCTCCTTCCGGAAGCAGGGGGAGTAGGAGGTCAGGGTCTGGGGCAGCTGGCTCTCCGAGAGGATCTGGTCAATGAACTTGCCGATCATGGAGTGCTCGCTGGTGCCGATGAGGTACAGGTCCTCGCCCTCGATCTTGTACATCATGCTGTCCATGTCCGTCTGGCTCATGACCCCCTCTACCACGTTGCCGTGGATCATGAAGGGGGGAATGCAGAAGGTGAACCCCTTGTCGATCATAAAGTCCCGGGCATAGGCCAGCACGGCCTCGTGGAGCCGGGCGATGTCCCCCATAAGGTAATAGAATCCGTTGCCGGACACCCGGCCGGCGGCGTCCATATCAATGCCGGCAAACCGCTCCATGATCTCCGTGTGGTAGGGGATGTCAAAGTCCGGCACAGCGGGTTCGCCGAACCGCTCCACTTCCACGTTGGCGCTGTCGTCAGGCCCAATGGGCACAGAGGGATCAATGATATTGGGGATCACCAGCAGCAGCTTGTGGAGTTCCGCCTCCAGCTCCGCCTCCCGGGCCTCCAGCTCCGCCAGCCGCTGGGCGTTGGCCTTCACCTGGGCCTTCACCGCCTCGGCCTCCTCCAGCTTGGAGGGATCCTTCTTGGCCTGGCCCATGAGCATCCCCACCTGCTTGCTGAGGGTATTCCGCTGTGCACGGAGCTCGCTGGCCTCGGTGATGGCGGCCCGGTTTTCGCTGTCCAGGGCCAGCGCCCGGTCCACCAGGGGCAGCTTCTCCTCCTGGAACTTCTTTTTGATGTTTTCCTTCACAATGTCCGGGTTTTCCCGGATGAATCTGATATCCAGCATAACTCCTCCTGCGGCATGTTTCACGTGAAACATGCCGTCTTTCTATGTTTGGTAATCATTCTTTTTCTTTGTGAACAAAGAAAAAGAATCAAAAAGAAAAACGTTAGAAAAGCTGTTAGGGGAGAATCATCCATGGACAAAGAGTACCGTCAGAACGCCGGCCAGACCCAGCAGGGCCAGCAAGAGGCCGCCGTACTTTGTAAAAGCCAGATAGAAGTCCGAGGGCTCCCCGTCGCCATTGAGTTTCCACCGCTCCGTGATCTCCCACACAGTCTTCGGCCACAGAAAGGCCGCAGCGCCAAGGACCAGCAGAAACAGGCCGCCGATAATCGTCCAGATCATATTCTCCCCGTCCTTTCAGCAGATTAATACGGATATTCTATTTTCCCAAGCTCTCCAGAGCGTCCAGCAGACGGTTCAGATCGTCCACGCCGTAGTAGGCAATCTCCACCTTGCCCTTCTTCTTGCCGTGGGAGATGCGGCAGGCCCGGCCCAGCCGGGCGGACAGGGATTTCTCCGCCTCCGCCACATAGTCCACCGCCGGAGCATCCTTTTTCTCCGGCGCTTCCTCCTCCTCAGCCCGGCTCTGGAGCCGCTTCACCAGCTGCTCTGTCTGCCGGACGTTGAGGCCTCCGTCTATGACCGCCTTTGCCGCCTCCACCCGCAGGGCGGGGGAGAGGGGGAGCAGGGCCCGGGCGTGGCGCTCGGTGGCCCCGCCGTCCCGGAGGAGGGCCAGGATGGGACAGCCCCGCCAGCTCACCTTGGGCGCGGCCTGGATGACGCCGTAGTCCGGGCTTCGGGGGTCCAGCTCCAGGGGGCCGAAGCTGCCCACGCCCAGGGCGGACAGACCCTTATCCCGGAAAAAGGCCAGGAGCTCCGGGATGGTCTCTTGGGGCGTGCGGGTGGGGATGGTCAGCCGGTCCAGGATCTGGCCCTGGGGCGTGGCCGCAGCGCAGACCATCTTGGTCCCGCCGGCCTCCAGAGCGCCGAAGAGGGGCGGCACGGCCGTCAGCTCCTTTCGTTTTCAGGTGTATTGTGGCAGTATAGCACAGAATGGGACGATTTGCAAAGGACCAGTTTCGGCTCCCCCGGACAGCAGCGGCGGTATTTATACTCATATTTCCATGCCTTGCCGTCCTTGTTCCACAGGCGATCCATATCGTATTTCTCATCAATGGAGGCGCAGAGCCTGTTCCATACATCGTACAGGGATTTTCCAACCAGAGCGGTCAGCTCTTCCGGCGCAGGGATTGTGTCAAGCATAGGAATCCTCCTGTATCACCTTTGATTTCACGGGTGTGCGGCGCTCTCTGACAGGAAGAAACGCGCGGTCCCCTCACTGTCTGATGAGCTCCTCAAGTCCTGCACCGCCGCGTAGAAACGCGTATTCCTCACTGTTCATCAATTCATCACAGATTTTTTGCGCCAGCTTGCTCGAAAAATCCACAGATGCGCCGCCCGCTGTGCTGCGATACAGAGGGCAGTCCTGCGGACGCCATTCCTTCTTCATGGCGGGCAGCATCTTTTGGAGAACCGACAGACTCCTCTCCCGGTCTTTCTTTGCCAGGGCAAGCTGCAAATGGGCATTGCAGCGCATCCACTCCGGAAGACAAAAATGCCGGGCAAGGGCCTCATACGCGTCTGCGAAAAAGGCCGCGTCACTCTCCCGCTTTTCCAGCAGCGCGGTTTCCAGCATGTTCAGCAGGGCGGTCTGTATCTCCGTTATGCCCCGAAGCGCCCGGCGCTCCCAGATTTTTTCCGCGTCCCCGTATCGTTTCTGCTGCTGATAAAGGATGGCGAGCTGCTCCTCTCGATCCAGCGTGGAGAATGGCAGGGCGTGGATCAACTCCTCTGCTTTGGAAAAATCTCCTCGATTCCGCGCATAGGAAATCAACATGCCGGTGGCGGTATCTCTGATTTCTGGAATTTCACTGGCAGCCAAACGCCTGTAAAAGGAATCATAGGTTTCCCTGTATTTCTCACTTTCTGATACATTGTAGAGGATAAGGGCCCCCTCCAGATAGAGAACAGCGGAATATATCAACTTTTCACAGGTGGGATATTCCTGTATCCTGTGGATTGCTTTTTGGAACGCCGCGTCATAATCCCGCTCCCGAATGGTCTGGTCGAGCTCATTCACAAAATTCCCGATCTCGATGTCTGACAGATCGTTGTTAAAGGACATCAGCGTGTTCAGGTCGATTTTCAGCAGACGGGCTAAGGCCGGCAGCAGGGTGATGTCGGGATAGGTGCTGCCCTTCTCCCACTTGTTGACAGCCGGCGTGGATACGCCTAAAAATTCCGCGATTTGCTCCTGGGTTAGCGATAACTCTCTCCGCTTTTCACGGATGATCTCATTGATTTTCATAGCGCACCTCCTTTGTCCCTATGATAGCAGAATGGGATGCCAGGAACAATGGAGCCGTTGTTAAAATAGGGGCTGAAAAAATTAACCGGAGGTTAATGCCGGAATCATGGGACGCTGCCGGTCCATACCCCTGTGCGGTTCTTACTCTGCCCTGCGCGGGCAGGTGGTAGGAATTATAGCACACAATTTGGGCCGAATCAACCGGCCTCTGTGGATGCCGCCGGGGCCTCTTGTTGTGGATTATTACCCATTTTACCACGGACCTTGCCTGAAAATTACAGCAAAAACGACGATTGACGCGGGGGCTGATTTGTCGTAAACTAATCGCAACTCCATAAACCACAGCAAAGGCAGCGAAGAGAAGAGTAAACGGCGGGGTACGTCACAGAGAGCCCGGAGGATGGAAAAGGGCACGGAGGACGCCGTTGAAGATGGTCTCGGAGCCGCGCACCGACTGTAAAACCACGCTAAGGCAGGTTTGCACAGGCCGCGACGGGGGCGCCCGTTACAGCGCAGGGGTATGCTGGTACTCCGTGAGGCCCCCGGCCGCGAGGCGGGAGGCGAAGCAAGGTGGTAACACGGTGCGTTCTGCGTCGTCCTTGATGGTTGATTCCTTTTCCCAGGGAAGAGGAATCGTACATCGGGACGGCTTTTTATTTGCCCAAAAGGAGGGGAGCCCTATGGCGGAACCCATTATTCAGCTCAAGCATCTGACCAAGCGCTTCGGCGGCGGCGAGAACGAGGTCCACGCCCTGGAGGACGTGTCCATCGAGGTCCGCGCCGGCGAGATTTTCGGCGTCATCGGTCTCAGCGGGGCCGGGAAGAGCACCCTGGTGCGGTGCATCAATCTCCTGGAGCGGCCCACCGCCGGTGAGGTGATCGTGGACGGCAGGGACATGCTCCGCCTGACGGAGAAGGAGCTGCGGAAGGTTCGCCAGTCCATCGGCATGATCTTCCAGAGCTTCAACCTGCTCATGCAGCGCACGGCCCTGGACAACATCTGCTTCCCCATGGAGCTGGCGGGCGCCCCCCGGAGGGAGGCTGTCCGCCGGGC
>OFGF01001922.1_pt1 | contig 11772 bp, 12 predicted proteins | sample 1521711 | NCBI WGS metagenome assembly OFGF01 (sample SAMEA3504092, study PRJEB24116) | mouse gut metagenome | biome: mouse gut; feature: mouse-associated habitat; material: faeces | place: Denmark | collected 2011 | reverse complement strand
AAGAAAGAAAGAAAGAAAGAAAGAAAGAAAGAAAGAAAGAAAGAAAGAAAGAAAGTTTTTTCTACAAAAAACTACAACACATAAAAATAATCTTTCTTTCTTTCTTTCTTTCATTTTCCTCCTGTCAGTTTTCTCGCCATTTTACAGATCCTAGGTTGTGCATTTCTCCTTTTCCAAGTTTTTCAGTGTTTCTCGCCATATTCCAGTTCCTACAGTGTGCATTTCTCATTTTACACGTTTTTTCAGTGTTTCTCGCCACATTCCAGCTCCTACAGTGTGTGTTTCTCATTTTGCACGTTTTTCAGTTTTCTCACCACATTCCAGGTCCTACCATGTGAGTTTCTCATTTTCCTCGTTTGTCAGGTTTCTCGCTATATTCCAGGTCCAACAGTGTGTGTGTCTCATTTTCCACGTTTTCGATTTTCTTGCCCTATTCCAGGTTCTATCATGTGCGTTATTCATTTTCCACATTTTTCAGTTTTCTGGCCATATTCCAGGTCCTACAGTGTGTGTATCTCATTTTGCACGCCTTAAAGTGTTTCTCGCCATATTCTGGGTCCTAGAGTTTGCATTTCTCAGTTTCCACTTTTTTCTGTGCTTCTCGCCATATTCCAGGTCCTACAGTGTGTGTTTCTCATTTTGCACGTTTTTCAGAGTTTTTTTTTTTTTTTTTTTTTTTTTTTTTTCCCATATTTCAGGTCCTTCTATGTGTCTCTCTCATTTTCCACGTTTTTCAGTTTTCTGCCCACATTCCAGGTCCTATAGTGTGCATTTCTCGTTTTCCACGTTTTTGAGTGTTTCTCGCCATATTCCAGGACTATTTTTATAGATTATAATACGTAACACATGGAAGCTGAGGCAGGAGCGTGACCGCGAGTCACGGATCTGAGGCAGCGACTGAGCATGAACTGTGTGTGAGGTAGGGGGAGAGCGGGAACGGAGCGGAGGGAAAAGCAGAGACAGGAACATGGGGCTGACAGCATCGATGGGTGATAGGCGGGGCCTGCAGCGCCCCTCCGAATGAGGGCCCCGCTTCCCGCGCAACGTGGACCTAAAGCCTCTGCATTCCTTTATTGAGGGGCAAAAAAGCCTCAGACGCTGCCTCTGTCAGTCACCGGCGGAGGTGGTAGGGGAAAGAAATCCAGCCTCCCATTGGAAGCCTCTGTCAGTCATGGCTGGGCGGGCGGGACTTCTGGCGCTTTTCCCTGCTCCTGGAAACAGGAAGTGGAGAAGCTTCTCGATTGGAAGCCGCTGCCGAGCGGGCCGGACTTCCCGACAAGCCCTCCAGAGTCTCTCTGCTGCCGGAGCAAGCTCAGCTGTCCCGGGGACCACAGATTGGAAGCAGGCAGTCACTGGTCTTGGACAGGAAGACTCTCTCCGGCCTTCTCAGGTCAGTGCAGGTGCAGGCATGCCCCTGCCTCAGCCCCGAGGCATGCTGGGAGGTGTAGTTCAGTCCTGGCTTTGGTTCCTATGAGCCCCGCCCCCTTTTTTTCCTTTTATGTTTTTTTTTTCCAAGACTGGGTTGTTATTTTTTTTCTAATTATTTTTATTTTTAATAAATTTTGAATGTTTAATATTCATCTATCTATCTATCTATCTATCTATCTATCTATTCATTTTTTATTGAATTTAGTTTTGGTTTTTCCCAGACTTGGTGTCTCCCGGCTTAACCCTGAGACGGTTGCTCTCGCACGCCACCCGATGGCGACAGGTTGTCACTGCAATGCTCCCTCTCGCTTTTTTGTTTTTTTGGTTTTTTGGTTTTTTTCGAGACTGGGTTTCTCTGTGTACACCAGGCTGGCCTCAAACTCAGATGTCCGCCTGCCTCTGCCTCCCGAGAGCTGGGATGAAAGGCGTGGGTCACCACCGCCCAGCTGAGGTTTTTTTCTGATTGGCTATCACAGCTGAGTGGGCAGAGCCGGTGATTGACAGGGGGATTGAGGGCGTGGTTACATAACCATGTCATCCCCCTGCCTCAGCTCCTTCCTTACTCAAGGGAATCCCCTTGCCTCAGGGTGACCAAAGCTGAGTGATAGGGCTGGCCCAAGTACAAGGGCTTCTGCCCTGGCAGCACCCTGGCAGGTGACATGAACAGGAGGTCTAAACAGGTGTTTGGTGCCTGTCTATTTGCAATAGCTGTGGTCCTCTAACCTGTGCCTGTGAGCCACCAAGAGTGAACGGAAACTAGAAGCATTGCCACCAACAACTGGAGCAGTGACCACACTGAAGTTTCTCTGGCGAGGGGAAAGGGGAGTCAGGAGGAAAAAAAAAAAAAAAGGCAAGTGAGCAAGCAAGCCAGCAAGCACAGGAGCACACTCTCGTGGAGGCCCACACCCTCCCTGTGCCTACCCAAGATGTGTCAGTCAGAGAAGCATCCAGGACCGGAGCTCCAAGCAGCAGAGAAATGGTGAGATGCTGCCCATGAGACCTAACCCTCAATGTACCCCGGCATAATTTCAGGAGGGTCAGACACCAAGTCCAGTGGCCTCAGGGGGGAGGGAGTGGCTAAAGGGGTCTGGAGAGGGAGTCCTCTGTGCCCCGAGTAGGAGACTCACTTCAGGTACCCATGGCTCTGGCTGGGGGAATGGGGTAAGGCAGGGGAAGCAGTGGGCTTCTATCCTGTGTCTTGGTCTTTGGCAAGGGCACCGAGGCCCCCTTTTTCCTCCCTAGATCCCTGCTTCCTCTACCAGATCCTCCCCCAAGCTCTTCTGGACTGGCATCCGCTCTTCTGCAGTGACTTGGGAAGGGCAGCCCACAGGAGAATGCTGATTTGTCTTTGCTTGGTCCCTGCCACCTCCTCTTGTTTTTTAGAGACATACTGGGGTCCTGTGGAAGAGAAAGGAGGAGAGCAGGACAGTTGGTGTGCTGTGGTCTTAGCCTGTGCCGCTCACCAGTTCTCTGTTGCAATCCCCTTTTGTTCTTTGCTTTGCTCAGTTTCTAGGAGACACAGGACTCAGCTTCTCTTGAGCAAGGCTCAGATGGCAGCCTTAGCTTGTTTAATCAACTGTGCTTTTTCAAACATCCTAGAGTGGGTTGCAGTAGAGTCTCATGATGCCCACTGTGTGACAGACAACTTAGTTGCATTCAGGAAGCTGAGCTTACAGTGAAAAGGCCTCTCTGTGCCTTTGGAAAGCTGGCTGAATAGAAGACAATGACCTTGTAAAACTAGTGGGTCATACATGTGGTTGTAGCAGAGCAGGGAGGCAGCTTTCGAGCTAGGTGGAGAGCCTCCTGAGCCTGTGGATGGAGCCACTGCTACCATTTAGCAGAAGAGGAAGCAAAAGATTGAAGGTTTTCTCAGGTGCCACGATGGAGGAACAAAAGACTTGGCAGGTGTCGCCCAATTGTCTAGGCTCATGGCACTGTGTCTCGTCTTTCTGGCACCTGTGAGGGCAGAACTGTCTTTGGGTCCCAACCCTTCTAAGCATGGGAGGTTGTGGGTATAAGGTGGATTCTCTTCCTTCCCATTAGGGGCTCCAAGGCCTTTGGTCAGGCTGCTGCTGTACTTAGAGGTTCCTAGGAGTTGTTCCTGAGCTGCTGCCCACTCAGCCTGCCGGCAGGTGGGAGACACTGGGAAATAAGCCCAGTAGTCAGGCAACCAGGCCCCTGTCTCACAACTTGAGTTGGTTAGAATGGAATGGGCACTGCAATGCCTGCTGGAACTCTTTGGTTCCATTGGAGAGAGAGGCAGCTTGCTGGGGAGGTGAGGGGGCAGGGTAGGGGTAGGGAGCAGGACCGGACACTGGCTGAGGGGTTGCTCCTCAGGTTCCTCCAGACTTAGGCACTGACCCAGGCCACGTGTGGACATGTGTCCTGCAGGTTGTACTTTCCCCAGCTGGCCCTATGGCGGAGGCTAGGCCAGCTGAGCTGCATGTCCAGACCTGCTCTGAATCTGCGCTCCTGGCTGCTGACCATACTCCACTACCTCCTGCCCTTCCGTGTGCTCGGGCCCCACAGCCAGGTGGGATGGAGGCCCCTGAGCAGGGTAAGTGTAAATAGGCCTCCTGGCCATGACCCTCCCTAGAGAGGCCTGAAGGGGAAGCACAGAGAAGGAAACAACTTATCAGAGACCGCACTCATGAATAATATGTGTGAGAAGGTTGTTTGGTTGGCAGCCCTGTGACAGTTCAGAACTCGCTGGTTTTGTCAATCAGAAAACAATGCCACTGGTTTCCACATGCAGAAGAAAACAGGTGATTGCAAGAAAAAGACCAAGCAGAGTCTAGCCAGCAGAGGGTGGTTTAGGAAGCTGTAGCCAGGCTGGGCCTGTTAGTTGGAGTACATGCTTGAGCTCAGGACTGCACAGGCAGCATCTCAGGCAGGCCCTGGCCAGCAGGTACCGGAAGGTTCTCTCTCACTCAGCTTCTTGACAGACTGACTCCAAAAAGGAAGCCCTGCTTCTAGGACACTGGTAGCCTAGGTAGGCACCACAAAAGCCCAAGGAAGTATACTAGACACTAGAGCATAGCCTGGGGCCACTTGATGGTATTGCTCTGTCCAAGTCACTAAACATCAGTCAGAAGACACTGACTTAGTGTGGGAAGGTCTGTTGAAACTTGGTAAAATTACTTTACTCCTAAGGGAGTTGGTGCTGTTGGTGCAGCAGTGGTGGCAGATGCTCAAGTGCTCTGCAGGACCCTCTGGCCTGAAAGTGGGACTAGTACCTACCTCCTGGTGCTCTGTACTAGACAGGTGACAGAGAGCTTCCTCCTGCCTCTGTAGAGAGCCCATGGGCTTGCTCAGGTGCAGATGTGGCAGGGTGATGTAGATCTGGGAGTGAAAACACCATCCTTGCTTCCTTTTGAAGAGGATGCTCAGGACTGTAGGGCTGCCCTTTCCTCTTGGGAGCCTGATGCCTTCTTGAGTGGTCTGGAATGTGGGCAGTTAGCTGGCACAAGGGCAGCATGCCTCTTGGTGGTCTTTCAAGCTTGCACCAGGTCTGTTTCTGTCCTCATCTTCCATTTGTAAGAACCAAGGCTATACAGCCCAGTCTCCACCTCTGGGATTAAGGCAGCTGCTCTTTGACCTTTGTGTGCTATAGCAAAAATGATACAGGCTACATGTATATCCAGCCTTGTTTTGAGTATTTGGTGAGCAGTCTGGTTCCTTCTGAGAAACAGCCACCTCACAAACCAGCCTGAACACTTGGGCCTTCGTGGTGGCGTCTGTAGAGTTTCTTTCTCTCTCACTCATGTGGGGATGCGGGGTTGGAGTATATGAAAGTACTCAAATTTGTGATCAACTCAGCCTCCTGCACTGTGGCCTACAGGTGTCCCTGTATAAAACTGTGCCAACTCGTTTGCTGTCACGTGCCTGTGGTCGCCTCAACCAAGTAGAACTTCCTTACTGGCTCTGGAGGCCTGTCTACAGCCTGTATATCTGGACCTTTGGGGTGAACATGACTGAAGCTGCAGTGGAGGACCTGCACCACTACCACAACCTCAGCGAGTTCTTCTGGCGTAAGCTGAAGCCTCAGGCACAGCCTGTCTGAGATTTGTACTGTGTGGTAATGCCTGGCCTTTGTCTCCATTCTTCATTAGGAAATGAAATCCTTGTCTGCCTTTAAGCCAGGCTTAGCAGCACCGCATGTCCATGGTACTCCGGGAGGCTCCCTTCTGACCTGGACTGGAGCTCCCTGAGGACTTGGCAGATGGTAGAGTTTGGGGAGCCACTGAAGGTGAGCACTACCCCCTCCTTACCATCAAAACTCTGATTCCTCCAGACCAGCCCATCATGGCAAGATCCTCACCTTTGGGCAGGTGAAGAACTCTGAGGTGGAACAGGTAAAGGGCGAAACCTACTCCTTGGAGTCCTTCCTGGGCCCTCGAACCAGTACAGAAGACCTGCCCTTCCCTCCAGGTGGGTCATTGCTTAGTCAGGATTGGAGCTGGGGTAGACAGCAAAGGGTAGTAACAAAAGGCATAGGGGGCTGAGGGAATAAAGGCTGGGCAAGCTTTGGGGCAGCAGGCTGCTATGTAGCCAAAAGTCATTATTGGAGCCCCCAGCTAGGCTACATGCAGGCCATGTACAGGTGCTCACTGTGGGATGAATGGCACCTGGAGCTTGTCCAAAAGCCAGGCCTTCTTTCTGTCCCACCCAATAGCTTCCTCCAGTGACTCCTTCAGAAACCAGCTGGTCCCCCAAGAAGGGAATGCGCTCTACCACTGTGTCGTCTACCTGGCCCCAGGAGACTACCACTGCTTCCACTCCCCCACTGACTGGACCGTCTCACATCGGCGCCACTTCCCAGGTCTGCCCAGGGGTGGGCATTAGAGGCCCTTGGCCTTTTGACTTGGGAGGACTGGGCTTGAGGCTGGTGTCGTCAAGGCCAGGAGAGGACTTCTTGAGGTGGCTGGCTATAGGCGAGGGTATCTGGGGTCCTGCTTAGAATTTGGACCGCTTGGCCTGTGAGTCCCTGTGGCTCTTCGGCCATTCTGATGTGAACATGTCAGGGGCTGAGCAGAAAGTAGCATATTCTCTTGTCTCTTCAGGTTCCCTGATGTCAGTGAACCCTGGCATGGCCCGATGGATCAAAGAGCTCTTTTGTCACAATGAGCGTGTAGTCCTAACTGGAGACTGGAAACATGGGTTCTTATCGTTGACAGCAGTGGGAGCCACCAATGTGGGCTCTATCCGTATCCACTTTAACTGAGTGAGCAAAGCCCACAGGCTAAACCTCTTGGGTCCAACCACTTCATTTGCTGTACAGCCTTACCTTTGGGCTTATAAATTTTGTAGTGCAGGAGGGATGATCTAGCTCTGCCAAGGCTCTGCAGACACCCATACCAGCTCAGCCTCCCTCTCCCTGTTGCCCAATCTGTGGCCATTCACCTGCCTGAACCAATCCCACATCCTAACACACGGCTTCTGCCAGGAGCCCTGATCAGAGGCAAGGATGGAGCCTGCAGGAGGGTAGAGTTGGCTTGGGTGAGAAAATCTGGTACCCACTCTGCCTTTTTAGGTGTTAATGGCTGCTGCTGGTGCTAGCCTTTCAGCATTTATGTCTGACCCCCACCCCTCCTTGTCAAAGTCACAGCAAGTACTGGGAGTTGATTACTTAGGCCTTTGCCCTGAGAGGCTTGTCTCTGCCACCTGGGCTGGGCAGGGTTGAGGACAGGCTCAACCTTCTTGTTCCTAGGACTTGCACACAAACAGCCCCAGGTACAGCAAGGTACTACAATGACCTGAGCTTTGTAACAAGGAGGGCATTCCCATGCACAAGGGTGAGCCCCTGGGCGAGTTCAACCTGAGCTCCACATCGTGCTCATCTTCGAGGCACCCAAGGACTTCAACTTGAGGCTGAAGGCAGAACAGAAGATCTGCTTTGCAGGAGCACTGGGCTCCCTCTAGTCCTCTCGGTTGTGGCTGCCAAAGGATCTTTCCACACAGGAGCATGAGGGTCTTTAGCGGAGCCCCAGGATGTCTGGATGTCTAGGTGAGGGACACTGCGGGGCTGACCTTATAAGACCTGAATGATGTGTTCCTGCCTGTCCATGGGTGCAGAGGAGAGGTTCTGGGTCTCTCAGGACCTAGGCCCCTTTTCAGAGTATGGGTGGGTGTGATTTGACCCCAAAGTCACTTTCAGGGGTGTTTTAAATTTTTGTACAAGCCAGAGCCTCCCACCCCTAACTCCTGGCTGTGTACTACCACACCCTCTAGCTGCGCCCCCCACCCGTCACAGGGCTCTCTCACTGTGCACAGGGTGAGGTGCCTGCTGGGCAGAGACTGTGGATCCACTGTCTTCCTAGAGCAGGCCACATGGCCTTCATAACTGCTTTCTGCTCCCAAATTTCACCCGTCTGCATGCTGAAAAAGTAAAATCATTTATATAATGCTGGATGTGTTGTCCTGGGCTCTGTCAGTGTCTTCTGAGGACAATGACTAATGATGTATGTAGACCTTTGTAGGCTCTAAGAAGCTGGCTGAATCCTTTTGCTGGTAGGCAAGACCAATTAATTACTGGCTTGTCTGGTAGAGTCTGGAGTGAAAGGGCAGGTTGAGGCCTTGCCCTGCAGAAGTAGGGGACATGCTGCTATTGGTCTAGGGACTGTGTTGGAAGCAGAGGGTATGGAGGTCAGTACCTAGAAAACAGGTATGCAGGCCATGGGGAACCCAGTGGTAGGGACAAGACCAGAGTTCATGTCGATCTTGGGAATGCCATGAATTTCCCCTGCAGGAGAAATCATTTAACTTTTCAACCCTATCAGTAGTACCGTATTTTGTATGAAAAGTAGGAGACTTCTGAACAGTAATTCATTTAATTGCAAGACATTTTGAAATTAAAAAACAAAACAAAACAAAAACTACCATAGCTTTGAATTTTGTTGTTGAGGGTGTCCAAGGCCTTGTGAAGGATAGCACCTATCCCCCAGGGACGGGCCACTAGCACAGTGCCCGTCTCAGGGCCCGAACACGAGCAATGCATGTACCAACAGGCTGACGCTGGGCCTCAAGCTCCTTAGCCAGCTGCTGGACCTGTAGTTCCACCTGGGGACATGGGCGAGAGGGAGGGACAAGGCAAGCTGAAAGGAAGGACAGCCAGGGGCTGGCCCTGGGCTGACCTGGTCTTACCTCCTCCAGTTCTGTTTTCACCTGCTCTTCTAGATGAAGGTCCTCGGATTTCGGCTCCTCCTGGCTTAGCTCCAGCCACCTACGCAGGCTGTTGGCTTGTCGCTGGCATGACCTGGAGATGGGGACACCTATCAGGCTGGGTTCTTGGCACAGCCCCAAGTGAGCCCTTTGAAGAGATATATTGGCTAATAAAGTGCTTCGAGAGAATGGCCAACAATCTTCTGTCTTCCCCAGCAAACAGCAACTCATGTGAGCCGTGTGAAAACTTCTCTTCCTGTCCCTTTCTAGAGGGACCAGTCTTTTTCACTGAGGTCTCTGAAAGCTGCTGTATGTCAACTGTCCCCAGAACACTGGGTATAAGTAGGACCCAGGCCCACGCTGTCTGTCCCTTGTTAGCATTACAGTCACAGTTGTCAGGTAGGTAACAGAACCCAGGAAAGCCTTGCTTGGCATTCCATAGCCTCCAAATGGAAAGCAGGACTTCCAGCCCTATGTAAGGCCAACTTGGCCCTTCCAGGAGTGGATAAAGGTGCCAGAGGACACTTACCCCACCCCCTGGAGTTAGACCACACAGAGGAGGCCCAGGCCCTGCTGCGGGAAATGGAACCAACCGCCTTTCCAAGCCACAGCTATTCCCATAGACAGGTCCCAGGGCACCTGGTGGGCCTCACCAAAGGTTCTGCTTGGTGGTTTGGTAGTGTTGTAACTGCTGCTGGATCCCCTCCAACTCAGCCTCAAGCTCTGTGTGGCCTGCAGCAACAGGAAGATAAGCTTGACCTTGCCCACCATCCCTTTAGGACCCAGGAGACTGGTAGGACTTTGGTAGAGGGTGATTCCAGCACCCTGACTTACTCACCTGTAGCCTCTGAGCCATAAACAGGCCCAGTCCGGGTGCTTATGGAATCTCCAGGGAGGAGATGGGGATCAAGGTCCCTGGGTAAGGACGGGCACCCCCAAGGCTGAGGCCCAGGGATGCTGGGCTTCGCTGATACCTGTAGAGGAGCAAAGGGTGGATGCTGAACAAGAAAGCTAGTAGGGACCCTGGAAAGTGAGTCCTGTCCTGATTCATTGCCCACCATGCCTTGCAGTGCTGAGGGTGACTGCCCTGCCTGTTGAGCCTCAGGGAAGACTGTTACAGGGCAGCACTCCTGTCCTACCACTCCTGCACCCCCAAGGTTTCTCTTCTGTGTGCCACTATTTTTTAAAAATACTTAAATACTAATTTACTGAGACAGAGTCTTGCTATGAAGCCCAGGCTCATTTTGAGCTCTCTATCCTCCTGCCTCTATTGCCTAAGTGCTGAGATTGGGTGTATGTCGCTTCTGTTACCAGCCACGCTCCACCAGAAGCTACCTCCTTCCTGTCTCCACCTCTCCCCAGCCAGCACAAACTTTTAGGAACTGCTGACTGGCTGTTTTCAGGAGTACCCCTGACTACCTCTGCCCAGGACTCCGTGTCCCCTTGTTCTTCGAGGTGAAACTTTGCTGTGCAGTGTAGATACTCATAGCCTTGAAGGCTGACTGAGTGGGGACTGACTGCCTCACCAGACACTGGACCCTACCCCAGATTCCATCTTTTAGTAAAAGAATTCTTTCTTAGTGACCCTGGATTCCTCTTCCTCCCTCACCATAACTAACATAGCACGTCCTACCAAAGACAGTCCCCAACAGACTGTCACTCACACACACACACACACACACACACACACACACAACACACACACACCAGTGAGAAGCTACAGCCAGAGCACTAGCATGTCTGTCTAATCACACCACAGCTCATGGCTGCCCTAGCACTTAGTGCATGAGTCCAGGCCAGATGTGGTGCCCTACAACAGCCCCTCAATTTCTTCCTCTTCCCACTCCAAGCTCCCACCTGTCCCCCAAGACCAGAGGCCCTGCTGGGAGCCCGCCTATAAGGTTCTTCTGGTTGTCCAGACATCAGTCATTGCTCAAGGGCTGGGGTGTTAGAAGACTAGCCACTGCTGTGTTTTAGGCCTGGTGTGCAGGGCACCCAAGCTTGTCAAGTGACCAAGGTATTCTAGAAAGAAGAGTAGTAAGGGTTGGAGAATGAGCACCAAAGGAGAGTGAGTGACAGCGCAGTCGAGAACTCACCCTAGCAGTGCCTCCTGCCACACGGGGCATGATGGAGGAGGGAGGCAGCAGCTCCAGGCCTGGACTGGCCGTAGGAGGCAGCTTCGGACCAGGAACATTCGGCAGGACCCCAGGTAGGAAGGGTCTTGTCAGGGAAGAGCCTCCCAGCAGAGCCATGCTTTCCTCCTCTGGGGGCTTCTCTAACCTGAGCAGAAGCAGAAGCTGCTCACACCATGGAACCTTTCTCTGGATTAAAGGGACCAGACATCCCATAAAATATAGGAACACATAGTTTTCAGTGCCTTTGGACTCACAACCATTCAACTTACTGCTGCTCCCCAAGGCTGTACCACTCTGGGGACCTCTGGCTCCCCAAACGCTCAAGCAGGAAGGATGGACGTCGAGGCTGTTTCCGTGATGAGCGGGCTGCATTGCTGGAGAGAAATAGTCTGTTCCTCGGACTGACAAGGTCTGCAAGGGCACCTGAGATCTCGCTAAGGTTCAGTCCTTGACATTTTACAGGGAGACTGAAGGCCAGCATGTACACAGGGTAGGTCTGAGCCTAGACAACTCAACATGACCCTTACAGCCTTCCTGACTGATTCCTGGGTGCTGGAGCTACACCTGTTTCTTTTGACCTTCACAGCAAGCTGATGGTATGTGTTCTTTCCTATCAGAAGACCCTCTGAGATATTCAGGGTCCTGCCAAGGTTAGTGGTGAGGGGTAAAGAGTGGGGACAAGTAGGGGCTCGTCCAGAACACTCTACCCACCATGAGTTCTGAGCTCAGAGCTGGTTACTCTGGGAATGACAATTGCCTCAGAACAATGCCCAGGGAAGAAAGGTCTGACACAGGCCCCTGAGCAGCTCTGGTGTGATGAGGCTGTAGCACTCTCATCTTGTCCTTCCTACAGCTGTTTGTCCCTCTTGTGTGTGCCCAGCTTTGGCTCTAGGACTAGAGGCAGAGGTGAACCACAGTCCACTCACAGGTCTAGGTGGCAGGGCTCCCCAGCAGCTCCTGCCAAACTACCCAGGACTCCTTGAGATGGAGGAGCTTGAAGCTTCTTTGTCTCCAGGGTAGCATCTCCAGCCTCTGCAGCATGTCCAGG
>OFGF01001918.1_pt1 | contig 11794 bp, 11 predicted proteins | sample 1521711 | NCBI WGS metagenome assembly OFGF01 (sample SAMEA3504092, study PRJEB24116) | mouse gut metagenome | biome: mouse gut; feature: mouse-associated habitat; material: faeces | place: Denmark | collected 2011 | reverse complement strand
TTTTGTGTATGGAAAAATCTTTCAGCTGAAAGATTTTCCTGTGGCATAAAACAGCCCATACGAATCTCACAGAGATGGTATAAATTATTTTACAACCGGCCCCCTGGGCAAATTATATATTCAGGAATTTTTTTACCACGGACTGCATTTCTTCCACTTCACAGACTGTTTTATGTCTGACCGGGGCTGTCCGGATATCCTCAATGGCCTGAGGTACCTTTACTCCGGATATTGTTTCCAGTTCATCAATTAATTCAAAATCCGGCCTGTTTTCATATTTTCTGTCAATGGCTGTCATAACGCTTCTGGCAAATTTATAGGGGCTTGCAGTGGAAGCAATTACTGCCTTTGTGTCATCTCCTGTTTCTGATTTATATTTCTGATATACGGCCGCTGCCACCGCCGTATGGGTATCAATGATATATCCTGTTTCCTGATAAATTTCCCGAATTACTGCTGCTGTCTCCGGCTCACTGGCATAATTTCCGTAAAATACAGAAAGCCTTTCCTTCATTTCCTCTGTTATCTCATATGTTCCGGATTCCTGCAGTTCTTTCATCAGGGAAGAGTTTTTTTCTGCATCATTCCCTGCAATACGATAAATCAGACGCTCCAGATTACTGGATATCAGGATATCCATGGAAGGAGAAGAAGTCAGGGATTTCAAAGCGCTGCCCGGAAACGGGCTTACCGCCTTCCTGGGGGATGCCGCTTTGTACGGCGGCAGCTATCAATTTATCAGCGGACTGGTGCCGGTTTCAGCGGAGGTGACCACCAGGTCCGAGCAGCTTTCGGAGGAAGGAAAAACGCCCTTGTTCTTTGCCCGGGGAGGGAGCCTTTTGGGCATGATCGCAGTGGCTGATGTGATAAAAGAGGACAGCCCCCGGGCTGTCAGGGAGCTGCGGAACATGGGGATCCGGGTAGTCATGCTGACAGGGGATAACCAGCGTACAGCCAGGGCCATTGGAGTTCAGGCCGGTGTGGATGAGGTGATTGCCGGGGTGTTGCCGGAAGGGAAAGAAAGTGTGATCCGGGAACTGAAACAAAAGGGGAAAGTGATCATGGTGGGCGACGGAATCAATGATGCGCCTGCGCTGACCAGCGCCGATATCGGAATTGCCATCGGCGCCGGGACGGATGTGGCCATCGACGCGGCGGATGTGGTACTGATGAAGAGCCGCTTGTCCGATGTGCCGGCGGCTGTCCGGCTGAGCCGTGCCGCCCTGCGGAACATTCACCAGAACCTGTTCTGGGCCTTTATATACAACATTGTGGGGATACCTTTGGCGGCGGGAGTGCTGGGCTGGCAATTAAATCCCATGTTTGCGGCGGCAGCCATGAGTCTGTCAAGTTTCAGCGTGGTCACCAATGCGCTGCGTCTGAATTTTTTCAGGCTGCATAAATCTAATCAAAAAGAAAAGGAGAACAAAACGATGGAAAAGACATTAAAAATCGAGGGTATGATGTGCGGTCACTGCGAGGCTCATGTGAAAAAGGCTTTGGAAGCGCTGGAAGGTGTAAGCCAGGCCAGCGTCAGCCATGAGGCCAAAACGGCGGTGGTTACCTTGGAGGGCGATGTTTCCGAGGAGACGCTGAGGCAGGCAGTGGTGGACCAGGGCTACAAAGTGACGGAAATCCAGTAGGCATCAGAAGGATTTGGGTGGCTGGGAAGAGTGCTGTTTGGGCGGGCATCGGCCCGCCCAAACAGGCAGGGGGTATGAGGAATGAAGATACTCTTGGTGGAAGATAATGAGGCTATTATTCTGGGACTGCAATATCTGCTGGAACAGGAAGGTTATACCTGTCAGGTGGCCCGGCGAAGACGGGAGGCGGAACGCATGGCAGCGGGGGAGCCGCCGGATCTGCTGCTGCTGGATATCGGCCTGCCGGATGGGGACGGTTATCAGCTGTGTCAGACCTTTCGGCAGCAATATACCTTTCCGGTGATTTTTCTGACGGCCAGGGAAGAGGAGGAAGATGTGGTCAGGGCTTTTGACCTGGGGGCAGATGACTATATCATCAAGCCATTCCGCAACCGGGAATTGCTTTCCCGGATTAAAAATGTGCTGCGCAGAGGCGGCAGAGAACAGGAAGTGCTGCAGTGCGGCCATATTACACTGGAGGTGGAAAGCGGCAGAGTCCGGGTGTCGGGAGAAGAGGTGAGGCTGACGAAGCTGGAGTATAAGATTCTCAGCAGCATGATGTCCTGTCCCGGCAAACTTTTTACACGGGATGAGATCTTGTTGGATGTCTGGGATATCTCAGGGAACTTTGTGAATGACAACACCCTGTCCGTCACCATTAAGAGGCTGCGGGAGAAACTGGGGGACGGAGAGGGCAGGATCATTAAAACCGTTCGGGGCATGGGGTATCGGATGGAGCGGTGATTGTGGGGGAAACGATGAAACTGAGATGGAACGAGGAACTGAAAAAAGTACTCCTTTGCCTTTGTATATTTGTGGCTTTATCCTTGGTACTGCTCAACCTGGGACTGGGAATCTTTCGGAACCAAATGCGCAGGGACTATACGACGCTGGCGGCAGGGGTTCTGGAAAATGTGCTGCGGCTTTACCCCCAGGTGTCGGAAGAGGGATTGCTGCAGCTCCTGGATCAGCCGGAGACTACCGGGGAAGGGGAGGCGCTGCTGGCCCGCTATGGAATCTTTACGGAATATGGCAGCCGCACCCTGGAGGGTAAGGAAAAGCGGCTGCATTTTTTTGTGCTGGGCATGAATCTGTTTTTGGCGGGGATTCTGGCCCTGGGAGCAGGCGGTATACTGATTTATCTGCGGAGGAGACAACAGCGTATCCGGGAATTGCAGCATTATATGGAACGACTCAGCCGGGGGGATTACTGCCTGGAACTGGAGGAGAACGGGGATGACGAACTCAGCGGGCTGCGCAATGAAATATACCGGCTTACGGTGCTGCTGAAGGAGTCCGCGGCCTTAGAGCAGAGAAGGCGGCGGGCGCTGGCGGATTCCGTTGCCGATATCTCCCATCAATTGAAAACCCCTTTGACCTCCATGACAATCCTTATGGACAATCTGCTGGCAGACCAGGAGATGGACAAGATTACCAGGCATCATTTTCTCTCGGAGGTCAGCAGGCAGCTCACGGGGATGTCCTGGCTGATTGCCACCATGCTGAAACTCTCCCGGCTGGAGGCGGGGGTGGTGGAACTGGGGCGGGAACCGGTGGAGGCTGCCCGACTGGTGGAGGAATGTGCCGCCAGACTGCAGACGGCGGCAGAATGGAGGGATGTATCTCTGGAGATGCGGCTGCAGCCGGGGGCGTCTCTGACGGCGGATGAGAAATGGACGCTGGAAGCTCTGTGCAATATTGTTAAAAATGCCATTGAACATAGTCCCGGGGGAAGCCGTGTACAGATTGAGACGGCGGAAAACGAAATTTATACGGAGATACGCGTGACGGACAGCGGAACGGGGATTTCCCGGGAAGAGCGGCAGAAGCTGTTTCAGCGGTTCTACCGGGGCGGCAATGCGGCGGAGGATAGCGTGGGCATCGGCCTGGCACTGGCCAAAGAGGTGGTGGAACAACAACATGGGCATATTCAGGTGGATTCTGAGGAAGGGAAGGGTACGGTTTTTTCACTGAAGTTTATGAAGTAAAGCATTTTTTTATAAAATGTCACGGAAATGTCATTTCCGCTGCTTATACTAAAAGCACAACAGGGAAAGGAAAGTACCGAGATAAGAAAAGTGAAGGCAAGGTGATGACATGGAGATTTTGAGAACGGAACATCTGGTGAAAAAATACGGCAAAGGAGGCAATGAAGTGGTTGCGGTGGACGATGTGAGTCTGTCCGTGGCCCAGGGAGAATTTGTGGCGGTGGTGGGCAGTTCCGGCAGCGGAAAGTCCACGCTGATGCATATGCTGGGGGGTGTGGATCGGCCCACTTCCGGCAGGGTACTGATAGAGGATACGGATATCTACGGCATGGATGACGACAGGCTGGCCATCTTCCGCAGAAGGCAGGTGGGACTGATCTATCAGTTTTACAATTTGATTCCGGTGCTGAACGTGGAGGAGAATATAACGCTGCCCTGCGAACTGGACGGCAGACAGCCGGACCCGGAGACGGTCCGGGAACTGGTGCATACCCTGGGACTGGAAAAGCGCCTGGGGCATCTGCCCAATGAACTATCCGGCGGCCAGCAGCAGCGGGTGGCCATCGGCAGGGCCCTGATCACCCGTCCTGCTATCTTGCTGGCGGATGAGCCCACGGGCAATCTGGACAGCAGGGCCAGCGATGAGATTATGACACTCCTTGCGGAAGCAAATCGGAAATATAAGCAGACAATTATTATGATTACCCACAATCCCGAACTGGCCAAGCAGGCGGACCGGGTGCTCACCATTGAGGACGGCCGCATCCGGGAGGGAATGTCTTTCCGGGCCGGGGAAATGCAAGCAGGAGGTGGGGAGAGATGAATGTCTTACAGAAATGTTGTTTCCGCTCCCTGAAAGAGAACCGCAAACGTACCCTGGTGACGATTGTGGGCGTGATTCTTGCCACGGCCCTGATCACAGGGGTGGCCTGTCTGGCCACCAGCTTCCGGGCCAGTATGGTGGAATATGAAAAGAAGCAAAACGGGGACTGGCATTACTGTTTTTACGGGGTGAGTCCCCGGGACCTGAAGTATTTCGAAGAAAATCGAAACCTGGAAAGATTCGTATTGCGGCAGCCCCTTGGCTATGCCCTGCTGGAGGGAAGCCAGAACCCCGACAAGCCTTATCTGTATGTGAGTGCCGTGGACCCGGCGGCCATGGATGCCTACAGCCTGGAATTGTCTCAGGGGCGGATGCCGGAGAACGGGTCGGAACTGGTGGTCAGCAGGCATATTCTCTACAATGGCATGGTGAAACTGAGGGTGGGAGACATCCTCACCCTGGAACTGGGACAACGCAGTTCTGAGGGCTATACGCTGAACCAGAAAAATCCTTATATCTATGAGGGAGAGACGCTGACAGCAGGAGAGACCAGGCAGTATACCATTGTGGGCATCATTGAGAGGCCCAACTACTATGTGGAGGACCGAATCGCACCAGGATATTCCGCGTTTACCTGTCTGGAAGATCCCATGACGGCAGAATCCCTGGAGGTCTATGCCAACTATACGGATTGGGGGCTGAAACACGCGGAGCAGGTAAACCAGGGATTGAAAGGACTGGCGGTATCGGTGGCGGAGAATTATTATCTGTTGAAATGGCTGAGTCTTAATTTTTCCTCCAACGCCATGAATATGGTCTACGCCATGTCGCTGGTGGCTCTGGGGGTGATCATCGTCACCAGCGTGTTCTGCATCCGCAATAGCTTCACCATCTCTCTGACGGAGAAGATGAAGCTGTACGGCAGGCTGGCCTCAGTGGGAACCACCTCGAAGCAGCAGAGGAAGATTGTCTATTATGAAGCGGTGTTCCTGGGGCTGACGGGTATCCCTCTGGGGATTCTCAGCGGGATCCTGGCCTCCGTGATTCTGGTGGGAAGTGTCAGCGGACTGATGGAGCAGGCACTGCAGCTTCCTCTGGTGTTCGGCATTTCCTGGGGCGCGGTGGGCCTCTCCGCAGTGCTGGCGGCGGTCACCATCTTTTTCTCCGCGCGGCAGTCTGCGAAGCGGGCGGCGAAAGTGTCGCCCATCAGCGCCATCCGGGCCAATGCCACCGTTAAGATTCGACGCCGGGAACTGCGGTGTCCCCGTTTCATTCCCCGGCTTTTCGGGGTGGGAGGCAAGGTGGCTTACAAGAATCTGCGCCGCGCCCGGGTTAAGTACCGCACTACGGTGATTTCCATTGTGGTGGGTGTGACGGCATTCATCGGTATGACCACATTTATGTATGCGGTGCAATATTCCTCCGATGTGTATTTTAAGCAAATGAATTATCAGTTAAGCATCATGTGCTATGATTCGGACAGCTATGAGAAGTTGCTGGGCATAGCCCGGATGGAGGGCGTGGAGGAAGCGGAGGTAATGCGGAATGGCTATATTTCCGTTCCTCAACAGACTCTGCCGTTGACGGAAGACTATCTGGCAACTTTTTATGGGGAGGAAGGCGTGGAGGAATTGGTACCCATCTATTCCCTGGGGGAGGAAGCATTTGCCCGGTATTGCAGTCAGGCCGGAATATCTGCGGAGCCGGGGCAGGCCATTGCGCTGGCGGAATATGAACTGATCATTTATGATGAAAAAGGCCGAAGGCAGGAACAGTGCGGGGACGCCGCCCATTTCAGCCAGGGGGATGTGATTGTGGGAAAGGGCAAGGAAGGGAAGGAGATTTCGTTGACAGTGGCAATCCAGACGGATAAAAAGCCCATGTTCATGAACAATCATGTTCTTAATAACGGTGTATCGCTGGTGGTCAGTGACAGTTGGATGGACAGCCACTGGGAGCAGTTGAAACAGTACAGATCCACCACCAATGCCTATCTGAAATGTAAAGACCCCTCCCTGATCGAGGAGAAAGTGCGTCGGGATACGGATATGGTCAACTACACCATCATAAATTATGTGACCGAGTATCAGTCCAAGAAAAGCATGCATCTGCTGGTGTCCATCTTTCTGTACGGATTTATCACGGTGGTGGCGCTGATCGGCATAACCAATGTTTTCAATACCATCACCACCAATATGGAGTTGAGGGCGCCGGAGTTTGCCATGCTGCGGGCCGTGGGTATGACCGGCAGGGAATTCCGGCGCATGATCTGGCTGGAAAGCCTGTTTTACGGAGGGAAAGCGCTGCTCATAGGCATTCCTCTCGGCGTGGTCTTATCCTACTGTTTTCATATGGCTCTGGAGCAGGGACTGAAAACCGCGTATCTCTTTCCCTGGGAAGGGATCGCTATCTCCATAGCAGCCGTGGCCCTGCTGCTGTATGGGACCATGCGTTACTCCATGGGCAGGATCGGGAAGAAAAATATTGTGGAAACCATTCAGAATGAGAATCTATAATTAAATAAACCCATAGTGGGCCAGGGCCTGGCGGATGCCGCCCTGGCTTGCTTTTGCCGTTACATATTCCACCTGTTCCATAAGGCTGGCGGGGGAGGCATTTCCCATGGCGATGCTGTGGGGCACATAGGAGAGCATGGACAGGTCGTTGTTGCTGTCTCCCAGAGCGCAGGCATCTTCCGGAGACAGTCCGTAGTGGTCCAGCACAAATCGAATGCCGGTGGCCTTGGAATAGCCTCTGGGCACGAATTCCCGGAAGGTACCGCCCCTGTCGATACAGTCAAACCACTGGTCGCTGACCTGGCGGAAGGCAGCCAGTTGGGCTTCCTCCTGATACCAGATCACAAATTTGTCCGCAAAAAAGTTGGGGTTTTCCAGATTTTCCGGCATGGAATAGCCATGGTCCACAAAGACCTGATACTGGCGCAGAGCCTTGGGATGACGCAAGGGACGGGTCAGGTCAAAGGCCACCCGGGCCCTGGATTCAAAGAGAATATCCACATCCGCCCGGCGGGCAGCTTCCAGAATGCGCATAATGGTGGCATGGGTCTGGGATACATACAGCACATCCCGCCCGCCGCAGTAGATATTGGTGCCGCAGCCGCAGACATAGCCGTCCCAGCCGATGCGGCGAAAACGGGGTTCCACGTTCTGGAAGCACCTTCCGGTGTTGAGGAACATCAGATGGCCGTTCTCCCGGGCCCGGGCGATGGCCCAGGCCGCGTCTTCCGGCACCGAACCGTCGATCTCGGAGGTCAGGGTTCCGTCTATATCAAAAAAGGCGATTTTTCTCATGGCATTTATCTCCTTATTATAGCTTGACCATATTATCGGCAGAAAGCGGCCGGACGGCTGCAGCGCCGATGACGCCAATTCATTCTACCATATGGGCAGGGGCTGCACAAGGAGATCTTTGTGTCCCAATCTCATGAAAAAGTAAATCTTGAACACAAGGGACCTGCGATCTGTTATAATGGGGACAGTATAACGGAAACAGAACATGAAACGGCAGCAGGAAGCCTGGTTTTTGGGCGGGAGGGGGTACCATGAGAAGAATACAAAAAATGGCTTATGCTCTGGGAGGCTTTGTCCTGGGCGTGCTTTTTACGTCTGCAGTATGGCTGTGGGCTGAAAGCCGACCGGATTATATTTCCGCCGCTTCAGCCGAAAAATCCGAAAGGGAGATTAATGCCATGACATCAGAGGAAAAGACCACTGCTTCAGAAGATAACGGGGGACAGGGAGAAGACCCAGTCCCACTCCCGGCTGCTGACAGCTGGGCTGCTGCAGCTGTCTATATCGGAGGAGATACCGTCAGTTTTCAGGGGCGCAGGTATCGCGCCAAATGGTGGACGCAGGGGGAACAGCCTGACAGCAGCGATGTATGGGAGGATCTGGGAATTCTGGAAGGGGAGCCGACGCAGCCGGAGGGCGTGGACAATAGGCCTGTGGATGCCTCCGTACCGCAGGACACGGAATTGACGGACTTTAAGGTAGTAGGATATTATCCCAGTTGGAAACCGGACAAGCTATGGGCTGTGGATTTTGGCGTAGTGACTCATATATGTTATGCTTTTGCCATACCCACATCTGAAGGTGGGCTGCTGGATCTGGAAAATTCGGATACAGCCATTACGCTGATTGAGTCGGCTCATGCCAATGGCGCAAAAGTACTGCTGTCCATAGGAGGCTGGAGTTATAACGACAACCCTCTGGAAAATGTGTTTATGGAAGCGACGTCCAGCGCTGCCAAAATACAAGGATTTGCCGAAAGCATTCTTGCCATGTGTGACAAATACGGATTTGACGGTATAGATATGGACTGGGAGCATCCCAGAGTGGATGGCACCAGCGCCGCCCAATATGAGTCGCTGATGCTGCTGCTTTCCAAAAGACTTCATGAGCAGGGAAAACTCCTGACAGCGGCAGTGCTGAGCGGCGCCACTGCGGACGGCAATATTTATTATGATGCCGCCGCTCATACGAACGCGGTATTAAACGCAGTGGATTTCATCAATATTATGGCCTATGATGGGGGAGACGGAGAGCGCCATTCCCAGTATCAATTTGCTGTGAACTGCGGGACTTATTGGAAGGAGACAAGAGGGCTGCCGGCCCACAAGATTGTGCTGGGCGTCCCATTTTATGCCCGTCCAAGCTGGGAGGGCTATGGGACGATTCTGGAGAGCATTCCTGATGCCTGTGATAAAGACCATGTCGCTTACAATGGTATGGAAGTCTATTATAACGGCGTGTCCACCATCACGGAAAAGACTTTGTACGCCAAAGAAAATCTGGGAGGAATTATGATTTGGGAATTAACCCAGGATTCCATGGACAACGATAAAAGTCTTTTACAGGCGATTGGGAAAGCGGCAGACCTTTCAGAAATCAACCCCAGGTAGAAATTGCGGAGTGGTTGTGAATGTGCCGTTATTGTCAAGAAGCAGGAGAATTGTTAAAATACAGTCGTTGGTGAAACTAATTTAGATCGCCTGCCGGAACATATAATAGCAGGGAGATTCGGACAGGCTTCTGCGTTTGACAAGGAGGATGGCATGAGTACAATCGGGGAGATGATTAAGAAAAGAAGAAAGATTCTGAATTTTACGCAGCAGGAATTGGCGGGGAAGCTGAATATTTCCTCCCAGGCGGTTTCCAAGTGGGAAAACGGCGTGGCTCTGCCGGACCTGGGACTAATGCCCAGACTGGCCCAGGTGCTGGAGACCTCTGTGGATGGTTTGCTGGGCTATCAGGGGGCCCCGGTCAGCAAATATGATGAAAGATATCAGGGAGAACAGTTTTACTGGGGCTTAAATCCCAACCATCTCTGTTATGAACTAATGAAACTTAAACCCCCTGTCAGGCCGTACCGGGTGCTGGAAATCGGCTGCGGAGAGGGAAAAGACGCCGTGTTCCTGGCCCGGTGCGGGTATCAGGTCACAGCGTTTGACGAATCCCAGGCGGGCATAGACAAGGCCCTGCTGCTGGCGGAGAAGAACGGCGTGCATGTGGACTTTTTCAAGGCCAATGCTCTGGATTATCGAATTGAGGAGAAGTACGACCTGATTTACAGCAGCGGTTTTTTTGATTATCTTCCGGACCGTATGAAAGAAGAGTTTGTCTCCATGCTGAAAGAAAACACTGTAGTGGGAGGTCTGAATGTGATCAATGCCTTTGTGGATAAACCTTTTATAAAAAAGAAGGAGGGCAAGCAGAAAACACCGTGGAGATCCGGAGAATTGTTTACCTGCTACCATGACTGGCTTTTCCATAAATGTGATGAAGTGGTGTTTGACTGCAACAGCGGAGGCGTGCCCCATCAGCATTGCATGGATGTACTGATTGCAGAGAAAATATAGAGTTCTGCAACTCCCGGTTGAGATCCTTTCCCTTGAGCGGTTATTGCAAGACAGCGGAAAAGCCATATAATTAGTGGTAGGGAAAATCACCTGACTGCTGGAGATGGCTGGCGCCGCGCGGCTGCAGTCATGCTGAAAACGCTGAGGGGTGTATGGGGAAAGGAGGCGGTTTCCATGGAATGGGAGCGGCTGGAACAATCCAGAACGTTGGAGAACTACAACAATCTGCTGGCGGCCTGTCTGAGTGTGGGTCTGTGTGAATACGGCTATACGTCATTTCAGGAGGCCCTGGAAATTTTTTTGGGAGGCCCACCGGCAGTTCTGCCTTCGGAGATGACGGTTCTGTTTACACTGGGCGGAGACATCTGTAAAAAGCTGGGGAGATATGAGGAAGCCTTCGCACATTGGAACAGGGCGCTGAATATGGGTTTCCCATCTATTGACGCACTGTATTCCATAGCTCTTTGCCACAGGGAACTTTCCCACTACCGGGAAGAAGCAGAGGCATGGCGAAGCATTATCCTTCGGCTGGAAGAGATGGGGGACGCAGAAGAAGCCCGATGGCCCAGGGAAATGCTTGCGGAGGCAATCAAGAAGCAGCGGTCTGCCTGAGAGGGACAGCTGGAAAATGTTAAATAAACGTGCAAAAATGCAAGTTTTGAATGGTAGACTTTGTGTTTTCCCGGCGGTATACTTGCTTATATGAAACAGGCATATGCAAAGCAAATAAGCGAGGTGAAGGATATGGAATTGGGAAACAGTTTATTTCATGCACGAAAGAGTTGCGGACTTTCTCAGGAAGAGGTGGCGGAAAAACTGGGAGTGAGCAGGCAGACGATCTCAAAGTGGGAGAGCGGTGAGACACTTCCGGACATACGCCAGTCCAAGAAAATGTCTCTTCTTTACAAGGTGTCTCTGGATGATCTGATTGCCTTTGACGTGGATGTGAAGGAAATACAGCAGATAATCGAGAGGACGAGCGAGGAGGTGGAGGAAAAGATCGACTGGACCAGGGCCTGGGGGAAGAAATACCCGATCCTGCTCAAATATCAGAAGGAGGTCAATACATCCAACTATGCCGTGAGACTGGGCACCATGATCGACGAACTGAAGAGCGAATATGGGTATAATGAGTTGGATGCTTTTCTGGTTCTGAAGGACATTTTGGCGGCAGTTTGGAAGAACAGGAAAAAAATCTCAAAAATTTAGCAAAACATGTTGACAAGTGCAAAAGGGTGTGGTAATCTATAAAAGCTGTCGCGGAGATACGGGCTGTCGGCCAGACATTTCAGGCATGGAATTCGGAACTGAAGCGACAGTCAAGCAACACCCTGCAGCAGCAGTGCTGCACAACAGTTGGAGCATAGATTTGGAACGCAAGTTCAGAGCATTGATTTAGAATGCGGCTCCATGAACCTTGACAAATAAACAGCAATGCAACCCTGAAAATTCTTTAAAAACT
>OFGF01001917.1_pt1 | contig 11802 bp, 12 predicted proteins | sample 1521711 | NCBI WGS metagenome assembly OFGF01 (sample SAMEA3504092, study PRJEB24116) | mouse gut metagenome | biome: mouse gut; feature: mouse-associated habitat; material: faeces | place: Denmark | collected 2011 | reverse complement strand
GACGTGTGCTCTTCCGATCTCATGGCTTTTGCGACAGGGACAGCCGTACATCATACGGCCGCCAATCCGGCAGTTTGGCCGTGGGATGTAAGCTTACTATGAATAAGAAAGAGGGGCAAAGAATGGCAAAGTTAACATTTAAGGGCGGGATACATCCTTATGATGGCAAAGAATTGTCTAAGGATAAGCCCATTAAGGCGGTATTGCCGAAGGGGGATCTGGTATATCCGCTGTCACAGCACATCGGTGCGCCGGCCAGGCCGATTGTAGAGAAGGGAGAGCATGTGCTGACGGGACAGAAGATCGCAGAAGCCGGCGGATTCGTATCGGCGCCTGTCTATGCTACCGTCTCAGGGACTGTCAAGGCGATTGAACCCAGACGCGTAGTTACCGGTGATAATGTGATGAGCATTATAGTGGAGAATGACGGGTTGTATGAAGAAGTGGATTATCCGGAAGTCAAACCTCTGGAGGAGATGACCAGGGAAGAGATTATCGAGCGGATCAAAGAAGCAGGTATTGTGGGTATGGGGGGTGCCGGTTTCCCGACTTTCATCAAGCTTTCACCCAAGGAGCCGGAGAAGATAGAGTATGTGATCGCGAACTGTGCCGAGTGTGAACCTTATCTGACTTCCGACTATCGGAGGATGTTGGAGGAACCGGAGAAGCTGGTAGATGGCATCAGGGTTTATCTGAAACTTTTTGAGAATGCCAGAGCCATACTTGCAGTGGAAGATAATAAGCCGGATTGCATAGAGCTTCTGAAAAATCTGACGAAGGATGAAGTACGTATCAGTGTCAAGGCGTTGAGAACTAAATACCCCCAGGGAGCGGAGAGACAGATTATCTATGCGACGACCGGCAGATCGATCAATTCCTCGATGCTTCCGGCGGATGCCGGGTGCGTGGTCAACAATGTGGACACGATCGTGGCCGTATATCATGCTGTCTATGAAGGTAAGCCGCTGATGAACCGTATTGTGACAGTAACCGGTGATGCGGTGGCTGATCCGCGGAATTTTATCGTGCGTATCGGTACGAATTATCATGAATTGATCGAGGAAGCAGGTGGGTTCAAGCAGGAACCGGTGAAGATTATTTCCGGCGGCCCCATGATGGGATTTGGTATTTTCGACTTGAATGTGCCCACGACGAAGACGGCTTCGGCTCTTCTGTGTCTGACCGAGGATGATGTATCCCGTATGGAACCCAGTGCCTGTATTAACTGCGGGCGCTGTGTGGAAGCATGTCCCAGCCGCCTTGTACCCAGTAAACTGGCGGATTTTGCAGAGCACTATGATGAAGAAGAATTCCTTTCCTATGACGGAATGGAGTGCTGCGAGTGCGGCTGCTGTAGTTTTGTCTGTCCGGCGAAGCGTTCCCTGACGCAGTCTATCAAATCCATGCGTAAGATGCAGCTTGCCAGGAAGAAAAAGAAGTAAGGAAGAAAGGAGTACATAGTTAAGAGATGAGCGATTTAATGAAAGTATCGTCCAATCCGCATGTCAGATCCAAGACCGACACGAGCAATATTATGTTGACAGTAGTGATCGCGCTTCTTCCTGCTGCCGGATTTGGGATTTATAATTTTGGACTGGATGCACTGATCTTAATTCTGGTGACTGTGGCATCCACAGTGTTAACGGAATTTGTTTTTGAAAAAATATGTAAGAGAAAAGTAACGATAGGAGATTATTCGGCGGTAGTGACCGGTCTTCTGTTAGCGATGAACCTGCCGGCATCTGCTCCCTGGTGGATCGGGGCAGTAGGTGGGGTGTTCGCGATTCTGGTAGTGAAAATGCTGTTTGGCGGTTTGGGACAGAATTTTATGAACCCGGCGTTGGGAGGCAGATGTTTCCTGTTGATCTCTTTTACCTCGATTATGACGAATTTTGACTGTGACGCCTATGCCGGCGCCACACCTCTGGCGAATCTCAAAGCCGGGGAGAGTGTCAATATTCTGGATATGGTGATCGGGAGGACAGCGGGAACAATCGGAGAAACTTCCATGATTGCGATTCTGGTCGGTGCCTGTATCCTGATCTTGATGGGCATCATAGATTTGCGTATTCCCGGAAGCTACATAGTGAGTTTTGCAATCTTTGTCAGCGTATTCGGCGGACACGGGTTCGATTGGGCATATATTTCGGCGCACCTGGCCGGTGGCGGACTGATGCTGGGAGCGTTCTTCATGGCCACGGACTATGTGACCAGGCCGATTACGAAGAACGGACAGTATCTGTTCGGGATTCTGTTGGGAGTCTTGACGGGGATTTTCCGTATTTTCGGGCCATCTTCCGAGGGGGTATCTTATGCGATTGTTATCGGTAACCTGCTGGTACCGCTGATTGAGAAGATCACTCGTCCGACAGCATTTGGTAAAGGAGGGGTGCGGGCATGAAAGAGATGATGAAGAATACAGGCATTATACTTGTGATCACGCTGGTGGCCGGTCTGATCCTGGGATTTATATATCAGATTACGAAGGCTCCTATCGAGGAACAGAATGCCAGGAAGAAACAGGAGGCATGTCAGGAAGTGTTTCAGGATGCCGCATCTTTCGAGCAGATTTCCATAAATCAGCCGGATACTTCTTTGTGGGAAGCAGAGGGGTATGGTCAGGAGCATATTGATGAAGTGATGAGTGCTTTGGATGCCTCCGGCAGTCTGCTGGGGTATGTGATCACCGTGACAACGAAGGAAGGATACGGAGGTGACATCCAGTTTGCGATTGGGGTGCGCCTGGACGGCACGGTGAACGGCATGTCGATTCTGGATATTGCGGAGACAGCCGGTCTGGGTATGCGCGCGGAAGACGTATTGAAACCGCAGTTTGCCGGGAAGCAGACAGACAAATTCGAATATACAAAGAATGGTGCGACTTCAGAGAACCAGATCGATGCGATCTCGGGTGCTACCATTACGACAAATGCAGTGACTAATGGAGTCAATGCAGGACTTTACTATTTCCAGACAGAATTGGGAGGGGGTAGTGAGAATGAATAGTGCAAAAGAACGTCTTGTAAACGGTATTGTGAAGGAGAATCCGACCTTTGTGCTGATGCTGGGCATGTGTCCGACACTGGCTGTCACCACATCGGCGGTCAATGGTCTTGGTATGGGGCTTACCACCATGGTGGTACTTGCGCTCAGTAATGTGTTTATCTCGCTGCTGCGCAATATCATACCGGATAAGGTGCGTATTCCGGCATTTATTGTTATCATTGCATCATTTGTTACGGTAGTAGAGCTGCTGCTGCAGGGCTACATCCCGTTTTTGTACGATGCATTGGGGATTTACATTCCGCTGATCGTTGTAAACTGTATTATATTAGGGCGTGCGGAAGCTTACGCCTATAAGAATCCGGTACTGCCGTCCCTGTTTGACGGAATCGGTATGGGACTGGGCTTTTCCGTGGCACTGACCTGTATCGGGGCGGTTCGTGAGCTTCTGGGAGCGGGCGAGATCTTCGGCATTCATGTGATGCCGGACAGCTTTGTGCCTGTCAGTATTTTCATCATGGCACCGGGAGCATTCTTTGTGCTGGCGATTCTGACTGCGATCCAGAATAAGGTGAAGATCAACGGGGAGAAGAAAGGAAAGGATATGTCCAGGATACAGTCGGGATGTGGAAATGACTGTATGAACTGTGCGGATGCCGGTTGTGCGCACAGATTATATGACGAGAAAGCAGGCGGTACGAACGGCGGGCAGATAAAGGAGGGGGGGAAGAATGGTTAAGGAACTGCTGGTGATTTTAGTTGCATCCTCTTTAGTGAATAACGTTGTGTTGAGTCAGTTTCTGGGTTTATGCCCGTTTCTTGGCGTATCGAAGAAGACGGATACGGCCACAGGCATGGGAGTGGCAGTCATCTTTGTTATCACGCTGGCTTCTGCTGTGGCGGGGGCGATCTATCAACCTTTGGATCTTAAGTATCTGCAGACCATCGTGTTTATCCTTGTCATAGCGGCATTGGTGCAGTTTGTGGAGATGTTTCTTAAGAAATTCATGCCGGCTCTGTACCAGTCACTGGGGGTGTATTTACCATTGATCACGACCAACTGTGCCGTGCTTGGCGTGGCGCTTACCAATGTACAGAAGGAGTACGGAATTTTGACCGGAATCGTGAATGGATTTGCTACAGCGGCGGGATTTACGGTATCAATCGTGATCCTGGCGGGTATCAGAGAGAAATTGAAGTATAATGATATACCGGAATCTTTTCAGGGCATGCCGATCGTTCTTGTTACGGCAGGATTGATGGCCATCGCTTTCTGTGGTTTTTCGGGGCTGTTATAATTATAGTAAACGAAATTTCCAATGTCGCTGACTATAGGATATAAATTTTAGAGCAGGGTGTACAGGGAGAACTGTTCTGTAAAGAAGGGATGGCAGAGTATGAGTATGACCGGAATCTTAATGGCAACGGCGATCGTGGGGGCAGTTGGATTGTTTGTCGGATTGTTTCTGGGCGTTGCCGGTATTAAGTTTAAAGTGGAAGTAGATGAGAAGGAAGAGGCCGTGCTGGGCGTTCTTCCGGGTAATAACTGTGGTGGATGCGGGTATGCCGGCTGTTCCGGGCTGGCGGCAGCCATCGCGAAGGGAGAGGCGCCTGTCAATGCCTGTCCGGTAGGCGGTGAGAAGGTTGGCAGCCAGATCGCGCAGATCATGGGAGTGGAAGCAGGCGACAGTACACGTCAGGTAGCCTTTGTGAGATGCCAGGGCGACAGGGAACGTACGAGAATGGACTATGATTACAGTGGTATCGAGGATTGCCGTATGTTGTCATTTGTGCCAAACGGCGGACCGAAAACCTGTAATGACGGCTGTCTTGGCTTCGGAAGCTGTGTTAAGGTTTGTCCTTTCGATGCGATCCATGTGGTGAATGGGGTTGCAGTAGTGGATAAGGAAGCGTGTAAAGCCTGTGGTAAATGTATCGCGGTGTGTCCCAGGAATCTGATCACGCTGATTCCCTATGATGCAAAACATGTGGTGGCCTGCAGTTCCAGAGAGAAGGGACCGGCTACGATCAAGGCCTGTGATGTGGGCTGTATCGCCTGTCAGCTGTGTAAGCGGAACTGCCCGGTGGATGCGATAACAATCGAGGAATTCCACGCGACGATCGATCAGGAGAAGTGTACCGGGTGCGGGACATGTAAGGAGAAGTGCCCGAAGAAGGTGATCGTCTGATCATGTCTTCGTCCGGCGCAAAATACAGCGCCAGCAGGCGGCGTTCAGTTTAATGATTGATAAATCGTAATGCTGGAAGTAAAATATAGAAAACGATATAACAAATTTCTGTTTCCGGCTCTTGCAGGAGCCATATACGGAAGCACCTGCAAAGCCGAAAACGAAATTTCCAATGTCGTTAACTATAAGAAAAGAAATGCGGCAGTAAGAATATGGAATTAAGAAAAGAAACGCGGCAACACAAGGGATGGAAAGAATAGAATCCGGAATGGAGGAGAAGATGAGTACAGTGACACTCGGCAGGACCGGAATCACGACGAATAAAAACGGCTTCGGTGCGCTGCCGATCCAGAGGATCCCAGAGGAAGAAGCGGTTTATCTGCTCAGGAAGGCATATGAAAACGGGATTACTTTTTTTGATACGGCCAGATGGTATACGGACAGTGAGCACAAGACAGGGATGGCGTTTGCGGGAATGCGGGACAGGCTTTTTATCGCGACGAAGACCGGTGCGCAGGATGCGGCAGGCTTCTGGAAAGATTTAGAGACGAGTCTTACGCAGCTGCAGACAGATTATATCGATCTGTACCAGTTCCACAATCCGGCGTTCTGTCCGAAGCCGGGGGATGAGAGCGGTCTCTATGATGCGGCGCTTAAAGCGAAAGCGCAGGGGAAGATACGGCATATCGGCATCACGAACCATCGCCTTGCGGTGGCCCATGAGGCGATCGACAGCGGCCTATATGAGACGCTGCAGTTTCCGTTCTGTTATCTGGCGACAGAGAAGGATATCGAGCTGGTGGAGAAGTGCAGGGAAGCGGATATGGGATTTATCGCCATGAAGGCGTTGTCCGGCGGCCTGATCACGAACTCGGCGGCGGCTTATGCGTTTCTTGCGCAGTACGATAATGTAGTGCCCATCTGGGGCGTGCAGCGGGAGAAAGAGCTGGATGAATTCCTGTCTTATATTGAGACGCCGCCTGCCATGACAGAGGAGCTTGCGGAGGTGATCCGCCACGACAGGGAAGAACTGCTGGGGGATTTCTGCAGAGGGTGCGGCTATTGCATGCCTTGTCCTGTCGGGATCGAGATCAACAACTGTGCCAGAATGTCTCTGCTTCTGCGGCGTTCCCCTTCGGCCGGCCATCTGAGCCCCGAGGGACAGGAGAAGATGAAGAAGATCGAGCAGTGTCTTCACTGCGGCCAGTGTAAGAGCAAGTGCCCTTACGGTCTGGATACGCCGTCTCTTCTGCAGAAGAACCTGGAGGATTATAAGAAGGTTCTGGCCGGAGAGGTTCAGGTATAAAGTGTAGATTTTATTCTGCGCCGGCGTTTGTTTCCGCGGGTGTTTCCGGCGGGAAAGTCAGGGGCGCAAGTATGAAGTTATTGGAGGTTTGTGTATGAAACTGCCGGGAGAAGATGAGTCTGTAGGAACTGGCCTCCCTGTGATCTATATGGTGATCGGTGTTTCCGCTTTTGTCCTGATCATGTTGTTTGCGATCATGAAAAGCAATGACAAGAAGAGCGGCGGCAGCGACTATCTGAAGGAAATGCAGCAGCAGAAGGAAGAGCTGGCGGCCGCAGAGGAAGAAGAAGCTGCGCCGGAGGAACCGGAGAGGAAGCTGCGGGCGGAGGATCTGGAGTTCTGGGATATGTATCCGGTAGAGGAAGAGACAGAAGGCATCACCGGGAATGAGGCGGTGTCTGTAAGCCCGCGGGAGGACACGAAAGCTGTGCCCGATTCTCTCAAGGACACGTTTGCCGAGAAGGCTCAGCGGGTAGAGCAGGAAGATAAGGAGCGGGAAGAGCAGAGCCGGAAGGAAGAACAGGAGAAGGCGAAAGAGGATCCGTCCACGGACGGACAGCACACTGCCGTCACCAACCGGGACGGGAAAGAAGAGTGGGTGCTGATCAGTCCCTACCTGACGAAGAATACCTATGATTTTACGAGGATGGAAGAGAAGGCCGGCTTGAAACGCTACATGGAGAACGGCAGGAAGATATCCTATGTGGGTGTGGATCTCTCCAAACAGAACGGAGATGTCAACTTTGCGAGCATGAAGGCCGCGGGGGTGGACTATGTGATGATCCGTTTAGGCGGCCGCGGGTACAGTACCGGGCAGATCACGCTGGACGAGAACTTTAAGAAGAACATGGACGGGGCGGTGGAGGCCGGGCTGGACATAGGCGTCTATTTCTACTCGCAGGCGATCTCACAGGAAGAGGTAGTGCAGGAGGTAGAGTTTATCGTCCAGAACCTTGCGCCCTACAAGGCACAGGTCAAGTATCCGGTAGCCATGGACATGGAATTCGTCGCCAATGACGAGGCCAGGATAGACGGGCTTAGTAAGGAGGATAAGACGGAGCTCACATCCTCATTTCTGGAAGGCCTGAAAGGTGCTGGCTACGTCCCCATGATCTACGGGGACAAGGAGTGGCTGATCAAGGAGATCGATCTGACCAGGCTGCAGGGCTATGACGTATGGCTTGCTCAGGAGGAGGATCTGCCGGATTATCCTTATCAGTATACAATGTGGCAGTACGCCACGGACGGTGTCGTAAACGGCGTGACAGGAGATGCAAACCTGAATATCTGCTTTGTCGGCTATTCGCAGCGGTAGTGCCTGACACCGGAAGAAACTTTAACAGAATCATAGAGGTCGGCGTAAGCGGCGGGAGACATTCCTTCCAGATAGTTGGGAGTGTACGCCTTGTTTACGCCGGCTTTTTTCAAAAGGTCCGCCGCCTTGTTGTAGGCGATCGCGGCCTCTGTCTCAGACGCGTAGATTCCTACGGTGAGATTCCCTTTTACGTGTATTTTTGTCTGGTAATAAGTGCGTCCTTCTTTCGTTACGGCGGTCACGCCGTTGTAACGGTTGATGATCTCGATATTTTCATAGCGCAGATCCTGGCTGTTGCCGTTGACAAAACGATAATCCCTGCCCTCCACGGCGTAATTCCGGATACCGTAACGGTTCAGGATATTGACCTGCATACCGTAGTCGGCCACGAAATAATGTCCGCCTCTGCGGGAGATCCTGCGGGTAGAGTAATAGAACAGGTCATCCAGATCGAAGATAAAAAAATCCGTCGGCGAAAAAAAGTAATAGAAGAACCGGGGACGGACATAGATCGGCGTTGCGAAATAGATCGAATTGTCCCGAAAATTAAGCAGGCTGACCCATTTGGCAAAGGGCAGGCCGGATGTATCGTCGTAGCTGCCAAGCGAGACGGAAGGATCCGAAAGAAGCCGTCCGGCCGTCAGATAGGCGCAGTGCGCGGCGCGGGCATTGTCGTAACTTCCCAGACTTATGTGTTTATTGCGATAAGTTAATGAGGCGCGGTAATAAGTGGCGCCGTCCTTGCGTTTTGCCGTATAAACGCCGGGTAACTGTTGTTCCATGGGTCAGTCTCCTTTGCTATAATTGTACCATTTTTGAGAAAAAAAACAAATTCAGAAATATTTTTCCTGTTTCCTGTATAAAATATTAAAGATCATTGTTTCTGGGATAAGTTATATGGCCTGAAATGGGATGGAGGAAAAATGTACAAAGAATATATAGCAAGATTTATTCTGGCGGGCATGGTGCTTGTTTCCTCATGTGTTTGCGCCAGAGAACTTAAGATTAACCGGATCGCGGCCAAGCCTGCGTTCCAGATGGAATACCTGAGCGAGAGCATGACGGAAGAGAAGAAGAGCTTCATGGAAATGCTTTCGGCAGTCTCTTCGGGACAGAGAGTCGTGGACTATGAGATATTGGAACAGACGATGCAGTATCAACTGTCGGACAAGGATCTGGATGCCCTGCAGCGCATCGTGGAGGCAGAGGCGGGCGGCGAGGATCAGGACGGGAAGCTTCTGGTGGCCAACGTGGTCTTAAACCGGGTCAACAGCGAGACATTTCCCGATACGGTCTTTGAGGTGGTGATGCAGAGAGAGCAGGGTATCGCCCAGTTTTCACCGACCGTGGACGGCAGATTTCACAGTGTGAAGGTCAGCGAGGATACGAAGGCGGCGGTGGAGCGCGCCTTATATGGTGAAGATATCTCACAGGGAGCCTTGTATTTCTGCGCCAGGGATAAGGCGGATTCGGAGAAGGTACAGTGGTTTGACCGGCATCTGACCAGGCTGTTTGCCTACGGGCACCATGAATTTTTCCAGTAGAAACGTGAAATGCCGAAAAATTATTCACTGCCTGCGGGCTGTTGCGCAAAGACCGATTGTATGTTACAATAAAGCACGGATATTAAGTCGGTTGAAAGGCATGGTCAGATAAAATGGAAGTATTATACAGCAGTACAAGAAACGGTGAGCCGAAGTTTACGGCTTCGCAGGCGATTTTGAAGGGATTGGCAGATGACGGCGGTCTGTTTGTACCGGATCATATTCCGGCGCTTTCCTGTTCGATGCGGGATCTGTCCGGGAAATCTTATCAGGAAGTCGCGTATGAGGTGATGAAGCTCTTTTTCACGGATTTTACAGAGGAGGAGTTAAAGAACTGTATTGAACGTGCCTATGATTCCAAATTTGATACGGAAGAGATTGCACCGCTTGTGGAAGCAGAAGGTACATATTATCTGGAACTGTTTCACGGTGCGACGATCGCTTTTAAGGATATGGCGCTGTCCATCCTTCCCCATCTTATGACCGTGTCTGCGAAGAAGAACCAGGTTGAGAATGAGATCGTGATCTTGACGGCGACCTCCGGGGATACCGGGAAGGCGGCGCTGGCTGGATTTGCAGATGTGGAAGGCACCCGGATTATTGTATTCTATCCTAAGAACGGCGTCAGTAAAGTCCAGGAACTCCAGATGACGACCCAGAAGGGGAGCAACGTAGAGGTTTGTGCCATCCACGGGAATTTTGACGACGCCCAGAGCGGGGTGAAGGCAATCTTTGAGGATCAGGAGCTTGCAAAGGAGTTGGAGGAAAAGGGATATCAGTTTTCCTCGGCCAATTCGATTAATATTGGACGTCTGGTTCCCCAGGTGGTTTACTATGTCTATGCTTATGCGAAGCTGCTGGCCAATGAGGAGATTAGCATTGGAGAAAAGATTAATATAGTTGTTCCCACAGGGAATTTTGGAAATATCCTTGCCGCCTATTATGCGAAGCAGATGGGAGTGCCTATTGGCAAGTTGATTTGTGCCTCCAATGAGAACAAGGTGCTGTTTGATTTCTTTGGAACAGGTACTTACGACAGGAATCGAGAATTTGTGCTTACGTCCTCTCCATCCATGGACATTCTGGTTTCCAGCAATCTTGAGAGGCTGATTTATCTGATTACAGGAGAAGCTTCTGATAAGACAAAGGAGCTGATGGATGGGCTGAAAGGGAATGGAAGTTATTCCATTACAGAGGAGATGAAAGCAAAGCTTCAGGACTTTGAGGCAGGATTTGCCACAGAGACGGACACAGCAGAATGTATCAGGCGTGTCTATGAGAGGACGGGGTATGTGTTGGATACCCATACGGCGGTTGCGGCGTATGTCTGTGAGCAGTATCAAAGGAAGAACGGGGATTCTGGCAAATGTGTGGTGGCATCCACAGCGAGTCCCTATAAATTTGCCAAGAGTGTTATGACAGCCATCGACAGTAAATATGAGGCAGAGGACGATTTTGCGCTGCTTAATAAGCTTCCGTCTGTATCTGGTGTTGATCTGCCTCAGGCGATTAAGGATATTTTGGATGCAAAGGTTTTGCATACCCTGGAATGTGACAAAAACCAGATGAAGGAGCTTGTAAAGAAATTATTGATTTATTAATCCAAAGATATCCAAAGATATTTATGTATTTATTGTTGAAAATCCAGGGATAATAGAGTATAATAGTCCTTAGGAAACCTGGGGTGCTCGATAATCTTGTAATTTTGAACCTACAAAACTTTAAACGGGACTCCTATATCTCCGTAATATGCCAGGCCTCCAAGTTATGCAGTGGAAGGCAGAAAAGCGGATGCGGACACCCACCTAGCATATGCTAGGAGTCAAAATACAGGAACCGGCATTTTGGGGGAGCTACAAATGATAAAAGGCAGTCTTTTATGGCTGTCTTTTTTATATAAGTAGAAAGCTTCATACCCTTGGGTTTTTGAATCATAACATGGAGAGAAATAATGAATAACAAGAACAGAAAGAGGAATCTGATCCGCCGTTTTTTCAGCGGGTCTAAGAGGTATTTTGCGGCTGCAGTCCTGGCCTCTCTGATGACGACAGGCTTGAATGCGCTGACTCCTCAGATCTTCCGGTTCAGTATCGATTCGGTGCTGGGCGGGGAGAAGTATATGTATTTATCGGAGAACCTGTGGATACTGGCGTTTCTCTTGGTCGCGGTCGCGCTGTTATCAGGAATATCACAGTATATATGCCGTTCGAACACGGCTCTGGCGGGTGAGACGTTTGCGTGACACGCTGTTTGTACATGTACAGAAGCTTCCTATGGAATGGCATGATAAGAACCAGACCGGAGACATCATACAGCGGTGTACTTCGGATGTGGAGGTTATTCGGAATTTCGTCGTGACACAGCTTTTAGAGGTGTTCCGAACGGTTTTCCTGATCGTGACGTCTTTTGCGATGATGCTGTCGATGAATGTCAGATTATCCCTGG
>OFGF01001916.1_pt1 | contig 11804 bp, 10 predicted proteins | sample 1521711 | NCBI WGS metagenome assembly OFGF01 (sample SAMEA3504092, study PRJEB24116) | mouse gut metagenome | biome: mouse gut; feature: mouse-associated habitat; material: faeces | place: Denmark | collected 2011 | reverse complement strand
ACCGACACACTTTATCATCCCGCCTTGCGCGGATAGGGGATGAACTTCCCCGGCTGTCAAATACCATCCATGCCATGGCAGCCAACACCGGCACTTATGGAAAAAACTATGAGGAGCTGAGCCTGGATGCCGCCAGACGCGCAGAGCGGATCGCATGTTCCCTGCGCAACCTGATCTATGCGGCAGACCTTGTGCCGAAACCCGTCCTCATGGAAACAGCGGCCCAGATACACGGCATCTCCATAAAGCATACGCAGGGCTGCGTGGAGATCACCCTGCCGGGCCTGATGCCAAAACGGAACAAGCGGATCAACACCACTTTCCTGACCGATCCGCTGTATGCAAGCCTTGAATCATATACACGGGAACACCAGCTGCCCCATTTTACGCAATGCGTGGTCTGCTTTTCCCATGTGTTCGACAAAAGCCTCTCCGACAGGCGGGTGAGGGACTATGACAACCTGGAGTGCAAACAGCTTCTGGATACCGTGGCAGGCTTTCTGATGACCGACGACAGCGGGCTGTTCTGTGATGCCTACCACACCACGGAATTTGGGGAACAGGACTGCACCATCCTCGCTGTCATGGAAAAAAGCTGCTTCCCCGGATGGCTGAAAGAGCGGGAAGACAGGGAAAAAACCATATCGGATTTTTAGGCGGTTTTTCGTAAATAAATCCGACTACGGTAAAAATCTCGCCAGACCGCCTGCAGACAGGCAAAACCCTCGTCGGCTGCCTGCCTGATTTTACCGGAGATGCAGGCGGGTACGGTAAAAAATCCGGAAAGGAGGTTCACCAATGGATACTTCAACCAGCGCATACCGTCTGATGGAGCTTATTGCCATTTCCGGGGAGTGCAGCCCCCGTGTGCTGGCGCATCTGCACCTGAGTACCAGCTATGGGGAAAAACTCATCACCCGGCTCAAGAAGGAAGGCTGTATCAGAACCCACTATAAGGACGGGCTGCGGGGATACAGGCTGACAGGCAGGGGGAAAAAACTCCTCCTGGGAGAGAACCCTGCCCGTTTCTCCTTCTATCTCTCCGGCAGCTCCGACACCAACCAGCCGCGAAGCGAGTACCCGCGAAGGCTCAGGCTCCAGCAGGCATCCATTGCCTATGCCATGCTCCAGTGTGCCGGTGTGGAAATATTCCGTGACAAAAAAGCTCCATTGTTCCAGCCGGGAACCGGCCAGGGGGCGTCTTACCATATGGAACTGCCGGCCTTTTACCATTCCCGCGAGGTCAAGGAGCTTGGAGCGGAAGCAATAAAGATCAACAATTCCAGGACCATCGGTATCCTGCTTGCCCCAGAGTATATTTACGCCGTATTCTGCACAGGCGGCGCACTGATGAAATGGGAATACCGGACGGAACTAAAGGTAAAGGCGCTGCTCTCCTACCATGCCAGCCAGGGAATCCTCTCCGGCTCCCGCGGCGGCCCCCGTTACCATCCGGATACGCCGGTCAGGGCGCTCATCATCGGGGAAGACATGGACACAGCGCTGAAGCTTATGGAAAGCACAGGCGGGTTCCGGAAAAGCTATTTCTATCTGGATTCCAGCTTTGATTTTTTCCACTATATACCGGATGACTCCACAGGAGAGGCCATGATCCGCCTGCTCTGCTCCCCGGCTCTGCAAAAAGCGCTGAATGGCCTGCTCCTTTCTGACCTGCAGCCGCCATGCAGCGATTACGGTCTGGAGCATGACGCCCTGCGGGACGGATACCCTGTCCTGCTGTCCTACGATTTTGACATACTGCGCCTCTCCCGGTTCCGGACTGCCCTTTCCCTCAGAGGGATGACGGGGCACCTGATCTGCTTTGATTTCCAGAAAACAGTGCTGGGGCAGTATTTCCGGGAAACAGCATCCATCGAGACGATTGACCTGAAAAAATTTGAAAGGAGGTTTTTACATTGAAACTGTCTGACAATGCCGGAAAACGGATCGGGATATTCCTGGTCCTGCCCATCCTGCTCACTACCCTTGCCTATGCAGGCGGTTACATTTCCCAGTTCATCATCAACTATAAAGTATGGACTGCCGCGGGCGGGACTCCGGGAAACGGCACCGCACCCCGGTTCCCTTCCGGCTCGCCTTCCGCATGCTTCCGGGCACTGGACGTGTTCCCCTACAGCCTGTACGGGATCTTCCTGTGTGTGGGCATCTTCGCCCTGTTAATCTTCCTTGTGATGCGGATGGGATACGGGAACCGGGGCACCTATGACCGTGACCGGAACTTTACCTACTCGGACAAAGGGACCTACGGGACTTCCGGATTTATGACGGACGCTGAAATGCGCCAGGTGCTGGAACTGGTTCCCGACATTTCAAAAAGCCGCGGTGTCATCCTGGGGAAACTCCATGGGAAGGCAGTCTGCCTCCCGGAAAAGACACGGATGAACCGGAACGTGGCAGTCTTCGGTGCCAGTGGCAGCATGAAGAGCCGCGCCTATGCCAGGAATGTGGTATTCCAGTGCGTGAAGCGCGGGGAAAGCCTCATCATCACCGATCCCAAATCCGAGCTTTACGCGGATCTGTGCCTCTACCTTAAGGATAACGGATATACCGTAAAGGTATTCAACCTGATCAGCCCGGAAAACTCTGACAGCTGGAACTGCCTGGCCGAGATTGAAGGGCAGGAGCTGATGGCACAGCTCTTCTGTGATGTCATTATCAAAAATACAGGCTCCCTGAAGGCAGACCACTTCTGGGATAATTCGGAGATGAACCTGTTAAAGGCGCTGGTGCTGTACGTGAACCAGGGCTTCCCACCGGAAGGGCGCAATATTGGTCAGGTCTACCGGCTTCTGACCATGAGTTCCGAAAAGGAGCTTAATAATCTTTTCGACCTGCTCCCTGTCACCCACCCGGCAAAGGCGCCCTATAACATTTTCAAACAGGCATCCGATACCGTGCGCAGCGGCGTCATCATCGGGCGGGGGACCAGGCTGCAGGTGTTCCAGAACCGGATGATCCGCCAGATCACCAGCCACAATGAGATCAGCCTTACCCAGCCAGGACGGGAGAAATGCGCCTACTTCTGTATTACCTCAGACCAGGATTCGGCTTTCGATTTCCTCTCCTCCCTGTTCATGTCCTTCGTCTTTATCAAGCTGGTACGCTATGCGGACAAATACGGGGAGGACGGGATGCTCCCTGTCCCGGTACATATCCTGGCAGACGAACTTGCCAACGGCGGCTGCACAATTGCAGACCTGACAAAGAAGATCAGCACCATACGTTCCCGGAGGCTGTCCATCAGCTGTATCTTCCAGAACCTGCCCCAGATGCAGAACCGCTATCCGCTAAACCAATGGCAGGAGATCATCGGCAACTGCGACACCCAGCTTTTCCTGGGATGCACAGATGAAATGACTGCCGAATTTATCAGTAGCCGTACCGGGGAAGTGAGTGTGGCAGTCTCCAGCCAGGCAAAACAGTTAAATACCTGGCGGGTTTCCGACTATACGCCGGAATACCGCGAAACCCACTCTGTCGGGAAGCGTAAACTCCTGACTCCGGACGAAGTGCTGCGCCTCCCTTTGGACCAGGCACTCATCATCCTGCGGGGACAGAAGGTGCTGAAGGTGGAAAAATACGATTATACCCTCCATCCAGAAAGCAGCAGGCTGAAGCCATGCCGGGCCATTGAGCATACACCGGCGTGGCGGCAGAAACCGGAAAAGGAGGAACCGGATTTCTCCGGACTCACCAGGCCGGAAGCCTCTCCCAGAAAACCTAAAGTCGGAAAGAGGCCTGCTCCTGCAGCAACGCCTCTGAAGCCAGCTGCACCGGCATCTGCAGAGACCACCCCGGAAGCAGTATCAGAACCGGCTCCCGATCAGGAAAGCTGCAGAATCGTTCTGACAGACAAAAAATCAATCATGTCATACCCTCCGGGTACCCCATTATGACACGCCTTCGGCGGTCCCTTAAGGTATGAAAACATGGACACAAAAAGAAAAGGAGAACAACTATGCCCAGAAAAGCAAAAACTGAAACAATCGTAACAGAAAACATGGAACCGAAGGAAGAACAGAGCCAGATGCCGGATACACCGGAACCTGCGGATGGTGCGCCAAAGAAAGCAGCTTTGGAAATAGAAGAAAGTGCTGAAAAACCAGAGAACACGGATGATATGGATGATGTTCCTGCTATGGAAATCCCAGATGCAGGCGCTGCGGAAGAAAATAATCCGGATTCTGGCATGACTCCCACCGCTAGTCAGGACTTTATCTCCGAAGAAGAGAAACCTACACCTCCTCCCAAAGCAGCTGCCCCTGAGCAGACAGAAGAAAACGTCCAGCGGCAGGGACCTCCCCGGAACCGCCCGGCATCCCCTGCGCCTCCCAGAAGGCAGGCACCCTCTTCCATCCTCACCCTGAGCACGGACTCTGAAGTGGAGACACAGGAAAGCCGTGAGGATATCATTTGGCATGAGCTGCAGAATGCCTACCGGACCAGGAAGATCCTGACCGGGAACCTGGGCGGCATCGAGCGGATGGAAGGCGGCGGTACCATCGCTGTCATCTATTATAAGGAAATGCGTGTGGTGATTCCCCTGGCGGAGATGATGATCAACCTGGTGGAAGACGAATCCCATGATTACGGAGAGCTGGTACTGCGCCAGAACAAGATCCTCGGAAATATGCTGGGCTGTGAGATTGACTTTATTGTCAAGGGACTGGATAACAGCAGCCGCAGCGTAGTGGCAAGCCGGAAAGATGCCATGTACAAAAAACGGCAGATCTTCTATCTTCCGGATGCATCCGGGAACTCCCGCGTTTGTGAAGACCGTATCGTGCAGGCCAGGGTGATTGCCGTTGCGGAAAAGGTCGTCCGGGTAGAGATTTTTGGAACGGAATGCTCCATCCTCGCCCGCGATTTATCCTGGGACTGGCTGGGGGACGCCACGGAAAGCTTCCATGTGGGCGACCAGATCCTGGTACGCATCTTAAGCGTCAAGATTCGCTCCCTGGAGGACATCTCTGTCCGCGCCGATGTAAAGAGCGTGAATGGCAATACCAGCAAGGCCAACCTCGGCAAGTGCAAGATCCAGGGCAAATATGCCGGAACAGTCACGGACATTCATAAGGGCACTGTATTCGTCCGGCTCCAGATCGGCGTCAATGCTATCGCTCATAGCTGCTACGACAACCGGATGCCTGGCAAGAAGGATGATGTCAGTTTCGTGGTCACGCGGATCGATGAAGAGCGGAATGTAGCGGTGGGGTTAATTTCGCGGATTATAAGGCAGAATATTTAAAAAGTAGATGTAAATCGTTATCCCAATCGAAAATAGCATATATAAATTTTTACCGCCTGTCAAAATCATAAATTTTGGCAGGCGGTTACTCAAAATATTCTAATATCTAAAACATTTATTCCCTTCCATTATAAATTAATGATACACTACTCAATATTATTGATATCATCAAAAACAATTGGAATTAACTTTTTAAACTCCTCTAAAATCATTTGCGCAATCTCTCGCATTTGTGGATGTGCAGCTTCTGATGTTCTAAGTTTAAAGAAGTGCCTCCATTCTCTCAAATTCATTGTCACAACAATTTCAGTTTTTAAACTATTTGGAAGAATACTGCGAGCCTCTTGCGGTTTTGCTCCCATATTAATCAATTGCATATAATTTTCTTCTATTTTTTGTGTTATATCGTACCAAATATTGTACTGAGGAGAATTTTCTTCCCAAAACACAGGTTTTATAACTGTTAATTCGTTACCAAATTTATTTTTTTGGTAGTTACAATATCTGGTACTCTCTTGACTATAACTGGCAATTCTATGTCTAACAATTTCATGGGATACTCCTCTATCGCATACAATTTTTACGGTTACCTTTTCATGCTCAATCACAGACTCATGTCCTCGCGTTAATATGTTTTTTACAAAGTTCGCAGCTGAAACATCTGTAATTAAATTTTCGCTTTTATAGCATGTTCTTCCACATATTTCAATGTTTTTTAAAATCTCGTTTCCATCTACCTCACTAAGAATTTCAAAATAAGGCTTAATCACTTTCATACTTATTACATCCTTTCTTATATTTTAAATTTTTATAACTTCCGCTAAATGATTAGTACAAACTGGACATTTTGTCATATCCATTTCACATTTTGGAATTGATAATCTACATGCCGCATAGTATTTTGCCAAAATAGTTTGTTTTTCTTTATTATCCCCATTTTCTTCCATTCTATTAATGATAAAAGTAGAGTTAACATTCTCTTCGATCTTTATACTAAATATGGAAAAAATAAATAATTTTTTTACTTTATTTAAAATTTCTCCTGAATTTATAATCTCTTGCATATATTCATTGGAAGGAATAAAATCGAAAATAAATATTACATTTTCAACATGTGTTGCATGGTTCCATGTTATTTTTTCTGCACTAATATAATTTTTGTCTTTATGAATAGAAGGATAAAAAATATACCGAATATCATTTTTTAAGAAAAAGGGTTCTAATGAACTTCCAACAATATTTCCCTCCATTCCATATCCGATTACTGCATCAATTTTTTCAACATATTTTTTTATGAAAAGCATTGCATAAAAATTTTTAAAATCTTTTCTCAAATTGGATAATATAATGTGATTTCCAAGAAAAGCAGATATATTTATCCACCCCCTCATATTTTCTCCATTACTCCAATGATAATGACCTTCTCTATATAATTTATTTTCTGCTATAAAATCAAGATACTTTTCAGACTCCACCCCAATTATCAAATTTTCTTGTTTTAAATCAATCTGTTCTTTTGATGAATTATTTGGTGTATTAGATTGTGGATCAGCCATAAACTCATCCGAAGGCTTTGCATCATTTTTTGTTAAATATGTTTTATTTTCAAATATAATTTCATTTGGAAAGGCTTCCGTGAAAGACTCCCAATTATTTTGAAAATAAACATAATTTTTCAACTGTAATTTAGGCTCTTTTTCATCGATAATTGCAGTTACAAAAACATTATTATATGAATCGGTTAAATTACTTGATAGTACCTTAGAAAAACTTCCTATTTCATAATACTGATGTACGCCCTTTTTGTTTTCAATTTTTTTCCGTTCCACAGCATGATGATGCCCATACATAAACGCTGTTATATTCTTCAGTTGAAAAATATCTTTTGCACTATCTGCATTTTTAATTGTTGGAAGTTCACTTTGTCTATCATCCGACCAACTATGATGCGTTAATACCAAATAATGGCGGCCAGGATCTAAACTGTCTATTTCTTTCCTTAATTTTTCTACATCAATGTATCCGTAATGATCCACGCTTCTATGGCTTTCTTTAACATTACTATTTACTCCAAGCACAGAAATATTGGATTCATCAAAATCAAGTTGACCAATAATAGCTTTGTTCAAACTGTAATCATTAACTCCCATAAAATCTTTATAAAACTCAATATAATTACCAAATTTGATATCCATATATTGAAAAGCTTTATCTTCTGAAATATCGTTTTCATCACAATAATTTGATATCCGATCTCGTGATAAATCATGATTCCCCGGAACAATCAATATATGTTCTTTTTTTATAGCTAATTCATTTAGAATTTTATCCAATATATCTTTAATTTCTTTGTATTCTGACCTTTTCCCTGTTTCTACCAAATCGCCTGCAATAAGCAAGTATTTAAACTTAATATCATTATCTTTCATTATTTGCTTTATATATGTTAAAAAACCAGTAAGAAAATCAGGATTTTCTGAGCATAATTTACATTTTGATTCATCTTTAAAATGTATATCAGAAAGTATTATTATTCCTATCTTGCTCATTATTTCTCCCCTCCTTTGTCTTTACAATTTTTACATAATTCTGTTTCAATGGTATAATCTAAAAAATTGTTATCTGCATTTATATTTATGCAACTTATTTGCTCTCTGTCATGCTCTTTTACAATCTTTACATCGGCAAAACATACTCTGCACAAAATGCTTCCACCATTAAATTCAATCAATGTTTCTGCTCTTCCTATTTCTGAAGTAGTACAAATAACATCCGCAACAATGATATATCTGTTTGCCATTCGAATATTGTTTTCAAAATTTTGTTTTCTAATTGAATTTATAGGTCCCAGATGATCTAAATAGACAAAGTTCATTTGCAAAAGTGCTGACAGCAAACCACCAATATATGCTCCATTTATTGTATGGAAAAACAAGGAAATATCTCTATTTTTCGCATAATTTAACTCAATGATTTTTTTGTTTACCAATGTCACTGCCGTTTTATATATACAGTAACACAAGAATGCCTCATTACCTTTTATCAGCATTCTTTTCATATTTATATATTTTTCAAGATATACTGTTCCAGATTTATGAATTTCATCCTTCCCGCGAATATCTATGCAGGCTTTTAATGATTTTTGCAACTTTTTTATATACATTTCATCAATTTCTTCTATATAATTTGCACAAGGAGCGTAGGTAAAACTACTATTTGTAGAAATATGCAAAATAGAATTTTCTTTTTCTACATAGTATCCTTTTTGTATGCACTTTTCCTTTATAGTGTTTTCAAGAATATTCTCTAAATAAAGAATATGTACACTTCTCTCACATGATAAAAATTTTTGAATTACCTCCATAACACCCAAAAGGTTATTAACTGCAATTTCTGTTATCCATGTCATATCAAGTACTAAGTCTCTATCTGATTCCAATTTCATAAGTTCATTTGGAATAAGTGCCGAGACACTATTTGTGTATATTCCTCTTTGACTATTCATTGATTCTTTTACATTTTCTATTTCTTGAAAATCATCCTGAAAATCCAATGCTGATTCTGCATGCATATTAATATAGATATAATTATCATTTGACATTTTTGAGAATAGCATCTATTTCTCACCCCCTAGGTATTTCAAACTCTATGTGCACACCACGGAATGCTACTTCATAATTTCTGATAGTGGCATCTTGGTTATTTAAATATTCATCTCGTAAACATTTTAAACAAGGTTTTAAATCATCAGCAAAACACTCCCGATCACCATATTCATTAAAATAACTTATTTTTTGACATTCTTTACATCTCTTTGAACTAAAAACCACTTGAATATTTCCATAATGAACCTTAAATGTACCTCCATACCTTGTCAAATCATTTTGAACTGTCCAAAGATTACAACGCTCACCACTCTTATGCTTGCAATAAGAATAATTCATAATTTCCATAATCAAATAATAATTTTTCAACTCTGGATGTTCTAAAATATCCTTGTTATTGAGGATCCATTCGCAATTATACCCTTGTTGTTCAAAAGACTCTTGTAAACCAATGCCACAATCACATACACTTCCCTTTGTGCCAAAACGATCAGAAGCCAAATAAGCATACCCTTGGCTTTGACTATAAATAGATGCATTCGTTAGTATTTCCGCAAGTCCCTCTATCGTACAATCAATAATATTTTCTGGCAATTTATGTGTATCAGAAAGTATCAATCTACACTGCTCCTCAATATTCTTTTGTATATTATAAGACAAATATGTGCGCCGTAACTCTAAATCATTTATTCTAACTACATCTGAATACTCTTCTGCTTTTTTCATCCAAATAATTCTATGTATATCTCTATTATTGTGAAGCCAATTACCAAAATAGTTATCAGGGATATTATAAAATTTTTGCTCTTTAACATATCTATGAAATCCAATATTAATTAAAAAATTTTGGAGTGCAGATTTTTCTTCCATTTCTATATTGATAGCAGAATGATATAATTTAGAAAAATAATCTCCAAGCGCAATGAGCAATGGAACTGCCTCCGGCTCAATATATGTTACTTGTGTTATGTCAATAATTGGAGCAATTTTTTTTTCATTTCTATAATATTTCCTCAATAAATATAATACTTTCGTATACAACATATTTGTTGTAACATTTCCTTGCAATACAATGTGATTATCCAAAGTGTACTTCCTCTCCATACCTTCTTATTTATTTTGCACAAAAGCCTTTGTTTTAGCTATATGTACAAAAATTTATAAAGTTATAACAGTGACTCAGATTCTGATAATGGGCAAAAACCATGCCATTTCAGATGCAATATACTTCTTTTCCCTACCAGAAAGGTACACAAATAAAAACATCATCCTTTGGTCACTTTCTTCCCTATAGCTACTAAACTCTTCTTATGTCTACCAGAATCTCCCGTCCGTTTCTGGCAGAACTGTTCCTCATTAAACTCACAGCTTGCCTATAATACCATATAAAATACACGGATTGCTTTACAGGCTACCACATCCCTCCCAGCAGACTTCCATCCCTGTTCTAGCAGCACAGAAATTTCCATTATAAAATCTTATTTTAAAATTCTTTTTCAATAAACATTATGTAAATCATCATCACATTTTTTAATAAGGCCATTTTACACCAATACAATATAACGTTTTCTCAAGAATCAAAATTCTCTAACTTGTTTTTAATTATAGCATATCTTTGGATTTTTATAAACTGCTTCAACAAAAATAATCTATCTCTGGCACCACATTGGCACAAAACTATCCCAACTTGGCACAGCATTGCGATTTACAGGGTAAATCCCATATGCTAAAATAGGTATTGTGAAAAATCATATACTGCAACCGAACGCAGGCAGGATGTCCACCCCGGATCCCGCCTGCTTTTTGTTGCCCAGGAGGTGACATCTTGAGAAAAAAACTGAAACGGCTCCTGCTGTCCGAGAGAGGAGACTCCTCTTATATCAGCAGCTTCATCTACATCCTTGTAGCCGTCATCCTGATCGCTTTCATCATCAATGTCTTCCATATCATTTCCATCAAGCAGGAAATGGACCATATGGCAGACCAGATCGTAAAGCAGAGCCAGTTAAACGGCGGAACCAGCGGGGAGACAGACTCCCTCTTCTCCTATCTCTCCGGTGAGATGAGCGAAGTGGAAGGGCTGGCCTACCAGGTTTCCTGCTCCGGCAGCTCAAACCGCATCCAGATCGGATCCCCCTTCTATGTCACAGTGACAGGGCGCTGCTATCTGGGCGGTTTCTGGCGCTTCAACCTTGTGCCCATCAACATACGCGCCCAGGGCACCGGTGTCAGCGAGCACTACTGGAAGTAAAGGAGAAGCCTATGCACAAAAAAATCATCCGGGATGAGCGCGGGGACCTTTCCTTTTTCACTGTTTTCGTCATCCTGGCCATCAACATGCTCCTAGCCTTCGTGCTCCTGTTCGCTTCCGTCAAAATCAACTGCATCAATATCCGGAATGCAGCCAAGATGGAACTGAACAACGTCAGTGCCCGGATCTATGCGGACACCTTCCACTCCCAGAGGGAAGCGAACCTCGGCTCCTATATGGCCGACCTGCACCTGAGCGCCGCCTACCAGGATGCCCTGCGCGCAGGCTTCATCAGCGGGATGGAGGAGCGGGTACGGCTCACCAGCGACGACTACACGGTTGGGAACATCAGCCTGCAGTTCCGCCAGCATCCCGACAGGATCGAATATGTGGTGGACTGCGACGCGACCTTCCGGATCCGGATGTTCGGGAACCTGTTCACGCCCATCACGCAGCACATCACGCTGACGGGCTCCCACAATACGAAATATTGACGGGAAGGCTGTTGTCTTTCCGCCCTCCGGCGCGTATAGAATAGAAACGAGACGAAAGGAGCCCTATCTTATGGAAAAGAACAATAAACCTACCGACACAAAAAGAACCCCTGCCATCTGCGGCCTGTCCGCGCTCTGCATCGCAGCGCTCGCAGGCGCCTGGCTGCTGACGCGGGAGCCGGAAA
>OFGF01001913.1_pt1 | contig 11817 bp, 9 predicted proteins | sample 1521711 | NCBI WGS metagenome assembly OFGF01 (sample SAMEA3504092, study PRJEB24116) | mouse gut metagenome | biome: mouse gut; feature: mouse-associated habitat; material: faeces | place: Denmark | collected 2011 | reverse complement strand
TGTTTCGTACATACCATGCTTGCCTGCCGTCCATACCCATTGATTTTCTTGTGTTTTGAGAAGTATCGTTATCTAACGCCGCCTTTCAACCGCCCCGGCGTACAGGAGGGGCTTTCTCTGGTAGAGCAAGGCTTGGTCGGCGTCTGGATCGTTAAAGACATGAGCAGGTTTGGCAGGGATTACCTGCAAGTGGGCCGGTATACGGAAATCGTTTTTCCAAGCTACGATGTGCGGTTCATTGCCGTCAACGATGGCGTGGACAGCGAACGGGGAGACAACGATTTCACGCCTTTTCGTAATCTTTTTAACGATTTTTATGCCAAAGATACCAGCAAAAAGGTTCGTTCTGTGATGAAAACCCGTGGCACCAGCGGCAAGCACCTGGGCAAGCCGCCCTATGGCTATCAACCTGACCCGCAGGACAAAGATCACTGGATTCTGGACGAGGATGCCGCCCCGGTTGTCAAGCGCATCTTTGACCTGGCGATTGCCGGAGCAGGCCCGTCCCGGATTGCCCGAATCTTGGAAGCGGACGGTGTACTGACTACCAAAGCTCTCTACGCCCAGCGCAGGGGCAAGCCCATGCCGGAGCGTCCCTGCCACTGGGTGGAACAGTCTGTTGTCGGAATTCTGGAACGGATGGAGTACACCGGCTGCGTCTGCAATTTCAAGACCTACTCCAAGTCCTATAAGCTCAAAAAGCGCATCCCCAACACCAGCGAAGATATGTTTATCCTGCCCAACACGCAGGAGGCCATCGTGCCGAAAGAGCAGTGGGACAGAGTGCAGGAGCTGCGCCAGCACAAGCGCCGCCCTGTCAAGGGAGAGCGTCAGGGGATGTTTGCCGGATTGGCAGTCTGCGCCGACTGTGGGAGCAAGCTCCACTTTGCAACCTGTAAGAACTTTGACGGCAAGCAGGATCACTATGTCTGCGCCAAATACAAGAGTGGACGGGGAACCTGTTCGGCGCACTATATCCGGGAGGATGTTCTGCGAGATGTGGTGCTGGAGCGCATCCGAGCCGTGACGGAGTATATCCGGGCCGATGTGGAGGGCTTTCAGGAGGACTGGCTGATGTGCCGGAGAGAGGAACAGGAGAAATCCATCCGGGAGGACAAGCGGCGGCTGGAAAAGGCAAAGAAACGTCTGGCGGACATCGACAAGCTCATCACTCGTATCTATGAGGATATGGTACTCGGCAATCTGAGCCAGGAGCGTTACCAGAAGATGCTGGAGGGCTACGAGGCGGAGCAGGCTGCGCTTAACAACGAGATCATCGGTCTGGACGATTGGGTGGCGACCCGTGAGGAAATGGAGGACAATGTTGACCAGTTCCTCGCCCTGCTGGAAAAGTATGTGGACATTCCTGAGCTGACCCAAACTATCGTCAATGAGTTCATCAAGCAGATCATCGTCTACGCCCCGGACAAGTCCAGCGGCAAACGGACGCAGAAGGTCAAGATTGTTTTTAACTTCCTGGAGGAAGTTGAAGTACCGGAAATCAGCGAACCTGTTATTACTAAAACTACCTATGGACGCAGAAAGACGGCGTGACACACGGTCACGCCGCCCTCTGCGGCAAATAGTTACTTGTCACTATTAAACCTTTATGTTATGGGCCTTTTTCTTTGCGTTTTTGATTCGATATACCTATTGTAAGCATGAGGGAGCGTTTTGAAGCGCAAGGAAAAACCAGGAAATGGAGGTTCATAATTATGGCAATCCAAATGCGTCCCGACTATGTAAACCCGTTGACCATGAAGAAGGCCGTCCCCAAGCTGGGTCAGCCTGCTGCCCAGCCCGCCGCCCAGCAAGGGAAACAGGCGGATAAGGTGACGGAGCTTCAGTCTAAGCAGCAGCAACTGCAAAATCAGATGTTGCTGCTCAAGGCAACGGGCACTGACAGCGCAGGGGCCACAGCAGAAACGCAGAAAGTCGTGGCGGAGGAATTGGAGAAGGTGACCGCTGAACTCCGCAGCGCAAAAGGAAGCAGCACCCAGGCGATGGACCAAGTGGAGCAAGCGCACCTTGATACGCGGTCCTCCGCAGTAAGACCCAGCAAGGATTTGTATGAGCCTGAAAAAGCTGACGCCGCATCTCCCGGCATTTACCAAATCGAGAAGGATGAAGAACAGGGCTATAAAATTTCTTTCTCACCCTATTCAGAAAACTAAATACTTATAGGCACCACTGTTCTGCCATACAACGGCAAAAGAAAAAAACCGTTGTTTGGGGGCGGCGTATCGTCACGCCAAAGTAAAGTGCCAGAAGCCTAACGGCGTTTTTTATACCAAATCAAAGCCGCCGTTTTCCTTTTGAAAAAAGAAAATACGGGGGTGTGTTAAAGTCGCCCATTTTTAAGGACACGGCGGTATCCGGGAGGTGCCATCGTGTCCTTTTTGATTTCTGTGCCGCCTGATTTGTCAAAAAAAGCCAGTCCTGCGCACAGGGACAGAATACCGTTCGACATGAAATCAATCGGTATGTAAAGACGAAATATTGCTTCGGTATCTGCGTGGCCTTGCGTCATGCAGATTTTTTTGTGCCCAAACTGGGGTATAACCTTCCGCGCTGCCGTTCCCCGCCCCCTCCGCTCAGACCATCAAAATCTGAACGGGGGATAGGAAGATGGCAATTCTCGTTGAGAATCACTTGATCTGCTACACCAGCTCAAAGCCACCTGCCTACCAGCAAAGATTTTTTCAAAAAATTTTGATTTTGGTGGCAAAACGGGCCATGCTGCCTGTTCTGTTGGCGGAAAGGGAGAAAACCACCCTGCCATCCCCGATGAAGGGGGGTGAAAAGATGGGAACGATCCCCCGCTTTAACAGTCCCGGCCAGTTTGACCACTTCTGTAAGCTGGTTTTACGGAATGAAGCCATTAACTACTTGCAAGAGCTGAAGCACCGCCGCAACAATGAAACGGTGTTCAGCGCCTTGTCTCAGGCAGAATTGGACAAGCTCAGCACGACAGACCACTACCCCAGCGACAGCTACGTGTTCAGCTCTTACGGCTGTGATTTGCCGATTGAGAATGAGCGTGTGGCTGAAGCCTTTGCCAGCCTATCCCCGCGTGACCAGAGCATTTTGATCCTGCATTGTGTGCTGGACTTGACCGACAAGGAAATCGGCTGGGTCATGGGCCTGTCCCGGAGTGCCGTTCAGAAGCGCCGGACGGGGACCTTGAAAGTTCTGCGGAGCAAATTGACGGCATTGGTGCCGGGAGGAGGAGACTGATGAAACGGCCCAAGAGCAAAGGTACGGGCAGGGAAGTGCTGCCCCTTTCGGTGGTCCAATCCGCCCAGGCCGGGGACGCCGGAGCCATGGAGCAAATTTTGCGGTACTATGAGGGCTACATATGCAAACTGTGCACCCGAAAGCTCTATGACGAAAACGGCTACTCCCATATGTGTCTGGACAAGTACATGAAGCGCCGCCTGGAAATCAAGCTCATTTCTGCAATTCTCGCCGTGAACTGACGAGCGGCCCATAGCGGGCGGAACGAACTTACCCTTTCCGCGTTCCGTTCCGCTGTGTGGTCGTGGCACCTTGAAAAAGAAAGCCCGCAAGATAACGGCGGTGCAGTATAGGGCAACAGATACATTTTGTATGTGCCGCGTCGGTGGGCGCGCCATGACCCCATATCCTATGGGAGAGCGGGAACCGCTTACACCGAAAGCCGGCAGCTTATAACCAGCGGCACATACGCTAACGATACTCCCCTATAGCCACAGTCCGAGCGTTCAAAGCGTCGCAGGCAATGGGTAGGGCCGCGTGAGAACCACGCGGGGGTGAAATTCCCGTGGAGCTGTGCCGTCAGCCGTCTGATTCATGCCCATGAAAAAACCGCACCCCAATGGTGCGGCTGTCCCCATATTCAAATCTCACCATGAGACGCGATTAAGGAAAGGAGGCGTCATGATGGCTCAGACGCCGAAGGAAGAATACATCTACCACGTGGGGAAAATTGATTTTATCGTCACCCCGGTCTACAAAGAAAACGGGGAGCCCATGCGTGATATTTTGCTGAAGCTCATGCTGGCCGAGTTAGGCCCGGCATGAGTTTTTCATCCATCCACCTGGAAATTTGACGCCAAATAGGGGCGGTAGTATAATATATATGGATAAAACCTCTTGTTTGGCGGTGAGAAAGGAGGATATTTTGAAACTGTCAAACAAAAATCACGCAGCGGGAACCGCCGCGTTGTACTGCCGCCTCAGCCGTGACGATAATCTGGATACCGAATCCAACAGCATCAGCAACCAGAAGAAAATTCTCCAGAAAGCGGCGAAAGAAAAAGGCTACACGGACACCCTATTTTTCGTGGACGATGGGATCACCGGCACCACCATGAAGCGGCCCGGCTTCCAGAAGATGGTCCAGGCCATTGAAAACGGATATATCTCGGCGGTATTCGTGAAAGACCTCTCGCGCCTGGGCCGGAACTACATTGAGGTGGGCCGTCTGACGGAAGAATTTTTCCCGGCCCATGACGTGCGGCTGGTGGCCGTGTCGGACGGAGTGGACAGCGACGAGGGAGAAAACGAGTTTACCCCCTTCAAAAATATCATGAACGAATATTATGCCCGCGATATTTCCAAAAAGCGAAAAATCGTGAACAAATTGAAGGGAAACTCTGGTGTGCCTCTGTCCCCACCGCCCTACGGCTATATCAAGAACCCGGAGGACCCCCGTTTTTGGGTGATTGACCCGGAGGCTGCCGCCGTGGTACGGCGGATCTATCAGATGGCGCTGGACGGCTATGGGCTGGCGGAAACCGCCGCCGCCCTGGAGCGGGACGGAGTTTGCAACCCTACCCACTACTGGCGGAGCAGGGGAACCAACCGGGGCGGCTCCAAGAGTACCGTGGAGCCCACCAAATGGGGCCATACCACCGTCAAGAAAATCCTCACCACACAGGAATATTGCGGTGATGTAATCAACTTCAAATCCTACTCCAAGTCCTATAAGGTGAAGAAACGCATTGAGAACCCGGACGAAAACCGGGCGATCTTCCTCAATGTCCATGAGGCTATCATTGACCGGCCCACCTGGGAGAAGGTTCAGAGCATGAAGAAGGGCACCCGCCGTAAGCGGCCCACCGTTACCCAGGAGCCCAGCGTATTTTCCGGCGTTCTGAAATGCCCGGAGTGCGGCGGCAACCTCAATTTCCACTTCAACCAGGGCAACCATAATATTAAATTCTTTAGCTGCCAGAACCACAATTCCGGCCTGCGCAAGTGCTCCAAGACCCATTATATCCGGGTGGAATTTCTGGAACAGGTGGTGTTGTATGAGGTCAACCGTCTGGCCTGCTTTGCCAACGAGTACGAGGACGACTTCATCAAAGCCATGATGGGCCAGTCGGCTAAGGTGGCGGACAATGATCGGGCGAGGAAGCAGCGGGAGCTTGACGGCCTGCTGGCGCGGGACAAGGAGCTCGATGTGCTGTTCGAGAAACTTTATGAGGACAACGTGAACCAGAAGATCAACGACGCCCGGTTTGCGAAAATGTCCCAGCGGTATGAAGCGGAGCAGGGAGAGAACGCCAAGAAGATCAAGGCGCTCCGGTTGGAACTGAAAAAGTCAGAAGGCCGGAGGATGGACGTTGACACGTTCCTTGAAACCGTCCGCCGCTATACCAACGCCACAGAAATCACCCAGCGCATGGTGGCGGAGCTGATCGACCACATCGACGTATACCATGCCGAGAAGAAGGACGGTGTTACTACCCAGCACATCACGATCTATTACAACTGTATCGGCGCATTTACTGTCCCTGGCCACAGGAATATCCCAAACGTGGAAATCAAAATGGGGACGAGAAAGGGAGTAGCCGTCAGCTACTCCCCGGAACAGATTGCTTGATATGGTTTTTGACAATAAAAATGCGGAGTGTCCTTCCTAGGATGCTCAAATCCTATAAGGACACTCCGCATGGTCGGAGTGCCGGGATTCGAACCCGGGGCCTCTTGGACCCGAAGATTCGGCTGAAAAGTCAGCGGGCACTTTCAGGCACGTTTGGTGCTGTTTACTCCGGGAGTGGCTGCTTCCCAGGCATCTCCGCTCCAATGCCTCCGTCCGCTCCCTGCGTGGTCTGGGTCGGCGTTTGGGTCTGTACAATTAGCGCGAACACTGAAATAGCCCACGAACAGTGCTACCCGTTCACCAGCCAGCAAAGGGGATCTCCCTCATCAGTCGGTGGGGTAATAGAACCATACAAAGTAGAACAAATAAGAAGTACAAAGCAACACTGCCAATCTTGCCCATACTGTTCCCTATCAACCTGTGGACATGAGCTGCAAATACGATGGAGCATCGCTCAACAGCCAAAATGAGAGAGCGGGGGCCGACCTGCCGGCCCTCGCTCTCCCTACTTCTTTGAGCCTACTGTGTATCTGAACCGGCTGCGGACTGCTCCACATTCTGGCTGAGATATTCCTGGAACCTCTCCGAATCGGGGCTCATATCATTGATCATGTCGTGCCAAAGGAATACCCGTTCCTCTGCCTCCACACGGAAGAACAACCAGTCGCAGTTGGGGTAGCCGGGGGAAACCCAGTTGTCCTCAGTGAAATACTTCCCACCGGCCAGAACTACCTTCTCCGGGTCAACCACATGGAGCTCATAGTTGAACGTCCACCCCTCAATCACAATGTCTCCCACAGTCTGGACACAGGAGCGGGAGATGCGCTCAATTCGCCAGTCGTCGTAGGTCTCCTGGGGGTATCCCTCGTCCTGCCAGCTCTTATGCCGCCAGGTGCCGTTGGGCTGAGCCTCTATCACCTCATTCTCCACATAAGCACAGGCAGCAGCTGACACCTCAGCAGGGACGTTCTGATCCACCCCGTCCACCATATGGTTGTGGTGGGACTTTTCATCCCGGTAGAGGCGCAGTTCCTCCCTGGTAAAGTAAAGCCAGCGGAAGATGGTTCTGGGTTCGTTTACCCCGTTGCAGCCTCCCCCGCTGACAAACAGGCTTTTAGCATAGCGATTCCAGGCACTGCCGTACCAGCCATCCATGGCAGGGCAGGCGGTCACTGTCAATTTTTCCAACTCGGCCCGATAGAGCACGTCCTCCCGGAGGAAAAAGATCTCGGAATCGGTGGCAAGCTCATCGTACCCATCCCCGTCCAAGTCCAGCGCAAAAGGCATATCCCCCCAGGAGGAGGCGCGGGCCAGTAACACCGGGATGTCGTTTCCATCAAAATAGAAATAATCCACCAAAGTACCATAGGAGTGGAGACCGATTTGTCCATAGTGGGAAACCGCAAATCCGTCATGGCCCAACAGGTCGTTGAAGGGGATGACCTGGGACTCCTCACTGAGGCCCTCCGAGAGGAACACACTCATAATTTCTCCGTTCCGGATGGCCGCATAGATGTTTCCGTCAGTGGCCCGATAGAGAACCACGTTGCGCCCATCAATGTTCCAGTTCTCCAACCGGTTTTCATAAGTATCCACAAAATCTCCCACATGGGGTTCCACAGTGACAGCGGGGGCTTCATAGGGCGTCAGATCCTTGAGGGAAATCACTACCTCCGGCTCCGCTGCAGGGAGAGGCGTGATAATGGCTGGCCGATCACAGGTCAGGTTGGAACGGAACCAGTAGCTGCCATCGGACTGTTTCTCCAGGGTAACGCAGTACCAGCCGGGGGCAAAGCCGCTGTTTTGGTAAAGCTTGATCGTGTCCCCTTCCCGGGTGCCACAGGGGAAGAAAAGCTCGCCGGGATAGTTGGTGTCCCCGTGCATCCAATAGTAGGCAGCGTACTCCTCCAGGTAGGTAAACCCATTCAACCCCACCTTGTTGGTCTGCTCCAATTCAAGGCCGGTGTGTGCTGCCAGCAGGGCGTTCATCCCGTCAACCGTCAGCTTATACCCGGGGCAGTTCATCTCCGCTATCGATCCTACGTCGAAGGCAGCCTGGAAGTCTGCGTCGCTCATCTCCTCGGACTCACAATAGAAAAGCTGGTAGAGGTCAATATCCTCCGCCCCGCTGTAAAGGTTAGTGGGGTTTGCAAATTGGTTGAGGATACTGTAAATCGGATAGCCATACTCGTCCACAGCCCCTCCACCGTTGAAGAAATCCTCGTTGAAAAAACGAAGCTCCTCCCCGGTAAGTGCGCGCAAGACACCCTCCTCGGGCGCAGGCTGGGTGGAGCCTGCCGGGGAATTATCCGGACTTTCCCCAGACCCGGGCGCACCGGCTTTGCTCCCGGAGAAGGAGCAGGCGGTGACCAGACCTGCCAGCAGGAGAGCTGCCAGCACGGCGGCAGCGAACTGCCTGGGCTTTCGGGCAATTCGGCTGAAGCGGTCCTTCAACTGCTTTTTCCCTGCCGCCATGGTGGTGGCTGTCAGCATAGGATTCCCTGCCCTCCCCACAGGAATGAGGGAGAGAAGGGTCTGCCCGTAGGGCAGCCGCTCTGCCTCTCCCAGACGTGCCAGGACGCTTTCGTCACAGGCCAGCTCACAATCGGTCTTTGCGGCGGCGGAGGCCAGCCACACCAGGGGATCGAACCAGTAAATCACCAGGCACACCCCGCGCAAGAGGGTCCAGATATGGTCAAGGTGCCGAGCATGAGTTTCTTCATGGGCCAGCACATGGCACAGACGCGCCGGAGAGGCCAAGGCAGCCGGGGTTAGGTAGATAGACGGCCGGAACAGTCCAAACAGACAGGGAGAGGACAGTTCCTCATCCACCAGATAGACCTCCAGGGGGCAGCCTTCCACGGGATAGTGCCTGCGCAAGCGGCGGAGCTTCCGCCAAAAGCTCAAATTAGCATAGAACAGGAACCCCGTCATCACGGCACTGCCCACAATCCACCCAGCGGTGAGCAGGGTCTTCACAGAGACCGTTCTGCCCGGGAAGTCGACGGGAACGTTGTCTGTAGAAGGCTGGCTCCCCGCCTGTTCAGGGGGCTGGATGGGAATAACAGGTTGCTGCCTCACGATGGAAACAGGCAGCGCAGGAAGGGATACGGGCTGGGTGGAGATATGCTGCACCACCCGTTCTTCCAGGGGCTGCATCGCTGTAAGGACGGAGAAATCCATCGGCGGGAGGCTCACTGGCACCAACAACCGCAGGAGTACCAATCCCCACAGGGCGTACTGGATTCGCCGGGACATGGTGCTGCGAAACAGCCGCCGCAAAACCAGCAGTGCCGTGATCAGCACTGACGAGGTAATTAAGACCTTAAGCATGGTTATTTCCCTCCTTTGCCTGCTCTAAAATAGCGGAAAGCTCATCCAAATCAGCCTGGGTAAGAGGGCGCACATCCATCATGGCGTTGAACATCACACCGAGACGACCATCACAGACTTTGTCCAGAAAATGACCCGTTTCCTGCCGAACAGTGCTGTCCTGTTCCAAGATTGGAATGTACTCCTTGGCCCGTCCGTTGCTCTCATAGCGAACTGCGCCTTTGGCCTCCAGCCGGTAAAGCATGGAGATGATGGTGTGTTTACTCCAGCCAGGGCCATCCTTCAGCACTTCGGTGAGTTGGGTGATGGTCATGGGCGCACCCCTCCAGAGTGCCTTCATCAATGTCCACTCCCCGGCAGAAAGCTCAGTTTTCATTGTAACCCGCCTCCAGTTGGTAAGCATTTGCCTACCCTTCTGTTTTTCAGTATATCAGATCGGTAGACAGTTGTCAACCTCACAAATACGGGAATGAGAAAATTTGTTTCGGTATGTAAAGCCAGCTTCCGTATGAGTTGGCGCAGATATGTCGGTTTTTAAGCTGCATTCAGCATCTGCTGTCACCAGTAATTAGCGGAAGAATCTACTACGCAGTAATCATAAAGGCATCCTCTGCGGCAAAGAGAAAACGCCCAAAAGATTCAGAAAAGCTGGAAGCAGGTTGCGGATTTTCTACCGCGACGTTCTTTACCAATGGCCGCCCATCTGAATTGAACTCCGCAGCCCAAAAGCGCAGAACCTCGTGTTCGCCCCTGTGAGGGCTTGTGTGGCCCTCCTGCAGGGTAAGTGGCATCCCCATACACCTCCGAGGGAGTGAAACGCGGTGTTGGCCCCTTTGTGGGCGATTGTGACGGGGAGCGGTTTTCTTCCCTAAAGCGGAAGCGTCACAGCAGGCAAAAACGCCGAGAGGCTGGGCAAGTGTACCCAGCCTCCCGGCGTTTTGCCCTGACGGTGCCTGATTCCACCTCAGCAAAATGCCCAGGGCAAAGCAGTGCGTTCGATTTTCGTGCAGGATAAATTAAGTCCGCTTCTGCCCGCAGTGCGGACAGAAGCGATGTGCGCGGAAAAGTGTGGTGAGCAGTAAGTGCGGGCAACGCAGAAACGCCCCGTTGGGGCGGAAGCCCACCCTTTTGGTGGGGCAAGCATCGCGTCCGGCTATACGCCGCCCGCACTCGCCGGGGCTATGCCCCGGCACCCCCTGCCCCTAAAGGGGAGAAAAAGTGCAGTACAGAAAGAGGCGCACCACGCAAAATCTGCGCCGCAGTAAACAAGGAAGGAACTCGCTGGGCCAAAACCATCCGCGTTAAAAATGCCGTTGTGAGAGGCGGCGATGAGAGACTGCGGATTGCACCAGTGTCTACAAAGAGAAGGGCCGTCAACCCAATCGAAAATAAATATATGTCTGAACTGATAACTCTCGATGTTTGAGGTGGATATTCCCGCCGGAGTGTGGTATGGTGTGTCGCTACAAAGGAGGGATGCACCATGTACGACTACATGAGGGCATTGGAAGATCGGTTCAACTCCAAACCAAGTCAAGCGCAGCGACAGCAGCTCATAGCCATGCGTCAGGAAGTTTCCGCCCGGCTGGATAAGCAAGGGAAAAAGAGGCTCCTCCGATTAGTAGATGCCCACACTATGGCACAGGAGGAAATGGCACTGACCAGCTTCATCGCAGGCTTCCGTCTGGCCTGGGGAATCGCAACGGAGCTCAGTACCAACAAAGGAGCTGATCCAGATGGCTAAAAAGCGTGCCAACGGCGAGGGCAATATTCGTAAGCGCAAGGACGGCCGCTGGGAGGGCCGCTACACAGCAGACCACAACCCAGAAACGGGAAAGGCCATCTACAAAAATGTCCTGGCGAAAACGCAAAAAGAGTGCAAAGAAAAGCTGGCGGCAGCCTTGGAGCAGACCGGAAAAGTGGATGCACACAAAACCGGTCAGTACACAGTAGGCCAGTGGGCGGAAACCTGGTTCGAGAATTACGCCAAGCCCTCCATCCGTGAAACCACCGCCGCCTATTACAAGAACTACATCGACAAGCACATCGTGCCCAACATCGACAAAATCAAGCTGAACAAACTTACTACCCTGGACATCCAGAAGTTCTACAACAAGGCCAAGACCAAAGGCCGGGTCAAGCGGTACGAGGGCATGAAGGACCTGAGCCTCAGCAACAAGACCATCCGCGGCCTCCACGCCATGTTCCGGCAATGCCTGGATCAAGCGGTGCAGGAACGGCTCATCCCGTACAACCCTGCCGCAGGATGCAAGCTCCCGCCCAAGGAGAAGAAGGAGATGCAGACCCTTCCAGCAGACAAGATCAGTGCCTACCTCGCTGCCGCTGATGAGTACGGCGTCCTCCCCATGTTCTACCTGGAGTTGACCACAGGCATCCGGCGGGGCGAACTGGTGGCCCTCCTCTGGACTGACCTTGACCTGGCGGCCAAAACCCTGAGCATCTCCAAATCCGCAGGACGAATCAACGGCGAGGTAAAGGTAACCCAGCCCAAAACCGCCAACTCGGTGCGGACGATCTATCTGCCGCAGGAGACCATCGACCTGCTGATCCAGGAACACGCCAAACACCCCGGCAACCCTATCATGTTCCCCTCC
>OFGF01001911.1_pt1 | contig 11829 bp, 10 predicted proteins | sample 1521711 | NCBI WGS metagenome assembly OFGF01 (sample SAMEA3504092, study PRJEB24116) | mouse gut metagenome | biome: mouse gut; feature: mouse-associated habitat; material: faeces | place: Denmark | collected 2011 | reverse complement strand
GCGGATCAGCCGCTGCTGGTCCATGGTTTCCGGATAGAGCATAAAACGAACCTTGCCCTGGCTGCTGATTGCCGAGATCATATTGACCCGCTGTCGTTTGGTTTCCACCGGCAGCACCGGAGGACGGCCTTTCGGCGAAAAGCCGCGCTCTACGATTTCACAGTTGCTTACGCCGGTCTCATCTGCCCAATAGACGTCCGCATTCTCTGCTTTCGCACGCCTTGCAATAGCGGGATATTCCTCACTTTTCCACCTTTAGATACCCGTGGGATTCTGTTTTCGGGCACGCTTCGCCGGACGCTGGCAGCTCATGCCCCAGCGCTTCATGTAGTCTGACAGTGTCCGCTCATTTATGGCTTTGTGGAACTGTTTCTGGATGTACTGCCTTGTCCGTCCCAACGTCCACAGTTTGCCGGTGAGCCCGAAATCCTCCGGCCTTTTCTCCTTGACCGCCTTTCGGATATTTTCTTGTTCTTCCTGGGTTAGAACCATGTGACTCCCGGGCTTTCGCCCATACTTTTTTCGCTCCAGGGAGCTTTCGCCCTCTCGTTGATACGCGCTCCATATTTCGCTTGCGCGATTCTGCCGTACCCCGGTTAATTCCTCTATCTCTTTTCCCGTTTTTCCCAATTTCTTGAGTCGTACGACCTGCCGGCGTATCTCCTTAAGTCCCTCTCTCCCTACTTTCCTTAAGTCTATATACTCCATACTCTCTATTTTAGCACACTTGATCCATCTTTCCTAGCTTTTTTCTCGAAAGTAATAATTGTAGACCTAGCAATGAGAACCGATTTTCTTGTTGAAATATAGTTTTAATTGTGTTACTCTTATATGTTGTATCAGCAACATTTAGTTTGCAGCAGATGTGGACCGGACTTAAATTCTAATCGCATATTGCTTATGATACATTTTTAGAGCTAGGATTTTTAAATTCTGCCTAGTTACTCGAAGCTTTGACAATTATATTACATACATAGACTCGCTAAAATTGAGGTGAGCATCGGATATGTCCAAGACTCCTAAAAAGCCAACCGCAAAAATGATTCGAGAACTTAACCTTTATGCGGACCGTTCCAAAGAGGAAAATACAATCCGAGGAGTTGCCTGGATAGTTTCATGGCTCATTGGAATTGTAGCTCAGCAAGTTACAAAGCCACAAGCATTAGGAGGAGCGTACTTCATTTTTTCTCTTTCGTTACTATTAGAATTTGTTCCTGAACGCAAAAAACATCCCGTTGCGCAAGGAATTTACGGCATTTTTAATAGTCTCTTGGTCATTATGCTTCTCGGTTCAGTGCTATTATTGTTCGAATCTACATCTACTGATGGGAATACCGCAAGTTCAATTTATTCAATTGTATCTACGACCCTTTTTACTGTCAGTTGCCTAACTGTAATTTGGATATTTATAGGTACTGTACTTGCATTGACTGAAACTCATAAGTTCTTTTATGCTGAAGAAGCGGGAGTCCATGATAATAATGAGGATAGTTCGAACGAACTCCGCAAACAATTTATTAGTAATCTGCAAATGTCCCCCTCTTGCCATCCAGAAGCACCTACAGAAGTCCCCTCGTCAAATCTTGCCGAAGCAACATTAAGAACCACCTCGGAAGGAGAGAACTCATAATGAGTATAGCAGTTGCTTTTTTAAGTGGTAAAGGTGGAAGCGGTAAAACAACGCTTGCCCTCAGTATTGCAGATTTGTTATGTAGATGCCAAGTGAAAACCTTGTTAGTTGATTGTGATCTTAGCACCAATGGTGCAACCTATTTCTATGAAGCGCAGATGGCCAACACAAACAATGATAAACAGTTGGATTTCACCTCCTTTAGTAACATATTAAATATGCAGAAGCAAGCAGAAAGCCCAATTCCGTTAAAGATTGCATCATCATTAGACTTTATCCCATCCGTTTCAGAGATTTCAAGCCAGCATATAGAAACGCTCAAGGATTACAGTAGTGATTCAGCACACCCACTGCCACATTTCCTTGATTGGGCAAAACTTAACTATGATGTGATCTTGTTTGACTGCCAAGCTGGTTACACAAAACATTTGCCTGTTTTGTTGCCATTGATGGACGTAGACTTGTTTGTTATGGAGGCCGACAGTATTAGTGCATCAGCTATGCGTAGTCTACATCTAAAAATCGGCGGCAACTTTGGACATGCAAAGATCTATCAAGTTTTTAACAAAGCAACCCCTGAGGAGTATGATATTTATTCAAAAATTGTTGGAACTTTTTTTGTAAATATTGGGACGCTTTTATTTGATTGGAAAATACGTCAAGCGTTTTCCCGTTCTCAAATTCCTGATTTGAAAAATACCAGTGCAAAATTCGGTTCAGATTTATGTGATATATGTACAATTATGTTCCCAGATAAATCCTTAGTTGAAAAGATTGTGCCTTTTTCATCTCAATTACGCTATCAACAATTAAAAGAAACGCGCAAGGAGGTGGAAGAATCGCACCTAAAGATGGCCGGGAAACCGCACACATCTTTAAACTACTTTTTATTGGGGCTGATAGTGGCCACTTTTCCTATAATTATGAGTATTCTTTATAAATATATATCTGGTTATACATGGGCACAGTCAGTGGCTTTAGATGATCCATCGCAGCTTATGCTTATGCTTATGTTTGCTATAGCGTGCTTATTAATAGTGCTGATACCTATGACTAGTACTATATATTCATTTCGAGAAATTCGCAAGGAACGGCAGCAATACAAGCGAGAACTAGAAGAACTTGATAAAGAGATTGAAAAGATAAGTATTTTATGTCACAAGGAATAACTATTATAATAGGGCGGAATGAGGTGTTTAATGCTTATGGTCAAATCAAAAAGGGTTAAATTTGTTCTGCTTTTGAGTGTTTTTTTGTTCTTGATTGTTTTTTTAAGTTCCGCACTGGGTACAAGAAATAGAACGATGAATATGTACCAGTCAGGAATTATGAAACTTGAAGAAGGGAGTTATCAAGAAGCAATCGAAATATTGGAAAACTTAGGGGATTATAGAGATAGCTACTATTATGTAGAAACTGCTAGAAATTGTATTAAAAAGCAAGAGGAAGAAAACGTTGCATTATATAGCAAAGGTGCGTTTTATTTTGCACAAGAGGACTATATGCAGGCTCTTTCAATTTTCGAGCAACTTAATGGATATAGCGATAGCGAAACCCTAACTGTGGAATGTCGAACAAGGCTAAAGCGGTTGGCTCTGTCAGCTACAGTTTCGGCAGGAGTGAGAGATTCAGCTAGTATAACGGCAGATGGACATGTCACTTTGGTTGGAGAAAATTTTAGGGACATATCAATCATCAAGGACTGGGATAAAATTATTTCTGTCTCAGTTGGGAGTAATCTTGTGGCAGCACTCAAAAGCGATGGCACAGTTGTTACTGCTAAAAGAAACAATAACCCCTATCGCTTTGATACAAGTGGTTGGACCGATATTATTGCACTTTCTGTCGGAGAAGAATTTATTATTGGCCTTAAGGCAGATGGAACTTTAGTAGCGCAAGGATTAGACAGCTATGGCGAAACCAGTATAGAGAATTGGAAGGACATTATTGCTATTGATACTGGTTGGTATCATACTGTTGGGTTAGATAAAAATGGAGAACTCTATATTGCTGGACGTGTTTCAAATTTAAAGCGTTCTATTACTGAAAATAGAGATGCGTGGAAAGATATCATTGCAATTTCGACTGGAGGAGGCGCTCTGTATGGGGTCCAGGGAAGTGGTCATATTGTTGCCTTGAGAAAAGATGGTCGAGTTGTTGCTGTAGGTGACAATTCATATGGACAGTGCAATGTAACTGATTGGCATGATATTATAGCAATATCAGCTGGAGATTATCACACTATTGGTTTAACATCAGACGGCCATGTCTTGACAACTCAAACTAAGGAAGATGCTCCAGATTCATATGCAGAAATAAGCAGTTGGGAAAATATAGTTGCAATTTCTGCTGGATACGGATTCACATTAGGACTAAAAGATGACGGGACTGTCGTTGCTGCTGGCTTTAGTAACAATGGACAGTGGGATACAACACTTTTGAGCGGAGCTATCGTGAGGGACGAATGGGGACTTGTTTGGGAAAATATAGAGTAAAGTACAAGATTAAGTGAACTGGCAACCAATAGAAAATAATGAATTCATACAAACACGAAATCTAGTAATTGGTGTATGACAAATGCGAGTTCAGTTAAACCACAATCGTTTGACCCTTTTCATGCTCTTTGCTAATTGCTGGTTAATTACGAATATAAAAAACGATGAAAATTAGCAAGAAAAAGCCGTACATAACAAACGGTGTAACAACGGTAAAATCCAGCAATATCAAGGGTTACCCACGTTTTACTGCTAATGATAAGCGGTGTGTTGAAGCCACTCCTAAGCGGTAGGCTACAGGTCCAAATTCTCCCGCAGGTGCCATTAGTAGCACAAAATCTTCGGTTTTCCGAAGATTTTGTGCTTTTTCTATTTCCACTGAAAAATGGAGTGTTTTTCCAATTGGGCAAGAAAACGGCGCTGATCCTTGCTAATGAAAAAATGGAAAGGTTTCCGGTTTGAATATATTTGCCCTGTCCTCGCTGTTACAGACCGGCATGACCCGTTGGGGCAGAAAGCACCCGCCTTGATAGGCCCGCCCACGATCTTCTTATAAAGGCGTCCAGCTTGTCCTCCACCTTCGCAGGGCGGGGAGCCTCGCCGGGTTCTACCCCCAGATCTCATTTGCCATGTAACGTCCTCCGTTTTCAATGTCCATCCAGTTGTTCTTGACCAACAGGCTTATGCGGTCCAATAGAAGGCCGTAGAGGACCTTCGCATCAATGGAAACACTATTATAGCGGGGGTCTATGAGTAGGGCTTTGGGAATGCGGTAAAAGTTATACTAATCCGCTTCGGCACCATAGTAGTCCAGATTCAAGTTTGGCGACATGGTGATTGCCTCCTTTGATAATGCGCGGAGAAACAAAAATCGGGGGATGACTGTTGATAATCATCCCCCTGCTGATGTTCCTGCCGCTTGTTGATTTGTCCGTAAACGCAAAAAGGCCCGCCCTCAACGGATGTTAGTCAGTTGAGGGCGGGCCTTGGGATGTTGTTATCACTTTTCACCCAGGATACTTCGCTTGCCCCGGTCGTAATCTCTCAGGAATACGCTGTGACAAGCCTTATAGGTGAAAAATTGCCACATGACGAGTTTGCCCATTTCCAATTTGACTTGAAAGAAAGGGAATAACAGATTGGTCCGGCCATCGTTCTGGAAAACCATAACCTTCTGAAATTCCGTTCTTTCCAACAGGATGCCGCCATGGGCAAATGTCTGATTGACCAGATTGGCCGCTTCATAGGGGTTCAGATCGCAGTCCTGGATGATAAGCCCTTCTCCATACTGCCGTTCAATTCCCGGCAGATCATCTGCGGAGACACTTGTAATTGTAGCAGCCATGTACGTCTCCTTCCCCCGCTATAAGTTTTTCTCCAAGCTCTGCTGGACGGCCCGGATATGCGCCAGCCACTTCTCACAGTCGCTGTCCTCAAACCAGGATTGATATATCTCATGCTCCGGGTCCTGTACCTTCCGCAGTTCGTCCAAGAGGATTTTCAGCTCGGCGTTCGTAACAGTAACCCCTTTGATGTGATGGTCCACCGGGTCGTAGTTTTCACCAACATACTCAGTGACGATCAGTTCTCCAGTGCGGGTAGTAGTCGGCAAGGCACTCCGCAATCAGGAGCGCCCCATGAGTGAAGTTCTGAGGAAAGCTGATGCCAAAATAGAAAACCAAGTCCTCCGCAGAGCAGCCTCGATTGGCTTTTCTGATTTCCTCCATAATGTCAGCCGTGATTACGTCCAGCGCCTCCACCACGTTGAATGTGGCAAAGTCTACCGCCTTCAGCTTCGTAGCTACAATAGTCCCCAGCAGGTCCAAGCCATAGTCGCTTTTTCTCTCTGTAATGCCCCAGGCTCCCATTTTAACCTCCTTAACGGTCTGAAAAAATTTGTCCTTTAAGTGCAGCCCTGGTTTTTCACCCCCTCCCGTAGACCCCATTTGAGGGCCGTTTTTAGTGGAAAAAGAATAAGGACAAACCGCCAACCCGTTGCAACGCAAGGGTTTTCCGATTTGTCCTTATTATGCCATAAGGGCATACGTTCGCCACCGTAGCTCTGCAAAATGGCGTAGACATCAAGACGGTGAGCGGGATGCTGGGCCACTACAACGCCGGATTCACGCTGGACACCTACGCCCATGTCACAACCCAGGCCCAGCGCCAGGCGGCGAATACCATGGCGAATATCCTCTCCGATGCTGTTGGGAACTAACGGGACATTTCCCCGTATGGGTCAAAACCTGGGTCTGGAGAAAAATCAAAATTTTAACCGCAAGAAAAAGTGAGCAGAAACAAAGAAAATCTCTGATTTCCACGGAAATCGGATGATTTATGGTTGCGGGGGCCGGATTTGAACCGACGACCTTCGGGTTATGAGCTGCGGTCAGCGGTGCTGGCGGCGGCTTTTTAGCGCTTTTGGAACGTGTCCACTCCAGAAAAGGATGCTTTCCAGTACTGCCCCCTCCACTGCCTCCACCCGCTCTTTTCCTGTTCTGGGTCAAAACCTGGGTCAGACCGCACTGCTTCCTGGAGCAGTGCACTTTTATGCTTCACCAATTAGCCGTGGGAACCTCCGCACCTTCCACAACCATTACAAGCCTCGCTGCTTTTACAGGGTGGGATGCCCAGCAGCTCCCAGTAAAACGATTCGCCCAGGTTGGGGGAACTTTCACTGGCGGGCTCGACCACTGCCCCGGTGTCATCTGCCCATAGATTCATGCGTGATCCCCTCCTGCTCTGGAAGCTGCTCCAAGAATTGCTTGACGGCGGGGCTTGCCCCATTTTTGTGCCAATAGACGCAGAATTGAACGGCGTTGTCCTTTTGCAGGGGTATGTAGTGAATATCCTGTTCCCGAAACAGGGAACCCTTGTCCATGATGACAAAGCCCTGCTCCATCACCAGCCAATCGTATAAGGTGAAATAGTTGGGTGCGTATCGGATATTGGACGGCGTGAATCCATTGGCCAAGCACTGGTTGAAGATAAAGCTGGTCACATTGGGGACGATGGTCCACTCCACCAACATCAGATCCAGCCCGTCCAGCATCCGCAGGCCCTGGGTCGGGTCATTGTATTGGGCCGCGGGGTGGTGGTTGCTCACCAGGGCGTAGCTTTGCAGGTGCTCAAAGGTTCTCTGTTCAATATCCGGCCAACTGTTGTCGGGGAAGGAAACAGAAAACGCCAAATCCAAATCCCGCTTGATAAGGCGGTCAAACAGCTCGTTATAGGGATAGCTGGACACCTGGATATCCACGCCCTCTGTATTGGCCTGGAACCGCTTGAGCGCCTGCTTTATGGACGGGGTGATGATATGCCCCTCCTGTATGCCCACGTTCAGCCTCACGTCCACCCCCTGTGCAGCGTTGTGGACGATGGAGCACAGGGTGCGGTTGGCCTGCTGGACCAGGGGGTAGTGGTCCAAAAGAGCCTGCCCCGCCCGGGTCAGTCGGATATCCCGACGGCTGCGGACAAACAGGAGGGTCTGAAACTCCTGCTCCAGCTTGGAGATGCAGTGGCTCAGGGCGGGCTGGGAAATGTAAAGACTCTCCGCCGCTTGGCTGAAATTCAGTGTTTTAGCGACTTCGTAAAAGTAGCGATATTCCTGGTCGTTCAAGGCTGCTCCTCCTCCCTTGCTATCAAGTATAACATAATAAAAGAAAAAGCGGGATAGAATTTTGTGCATAACCCTATAAAATTTTCTGTATTTCTCAAACGCGGGTTTGTCTGCTACAATAAGACCAAACCTTACTGGTAAGCGTCCACAGAAAATCGCCATTCTCCACAGTGTGTATGCGCACACACAGGGAGAGGACAAGATTCGACAAGGGAGGAAGCTTCAGAACATGAAAGACAAGAAAACAATCCATTTCTGTATTGCGATCATCCTGGACATTTTGATCTGCCTTCTGGTGCCCGCCACCAACGGCCTGACTGAAATCGGTGTGCGCACCATCGGCGCCGCTGCGGCCACTGTCTACCTGTGGACCTTCGTGGCCACGGACTGGACCAGCATTTTCAGTGCTCTGCTGTTTGCTATCGCAGGGGTCATGCCCTTTCCCAAACTGATTACCGCCGGCGCAGTCCCCGTCATGCTGATTATTGTGATGAGCGCCGTTACCATTCCCCTGAGCAAAACTGGGTTTATCGCCCGTGTCATCAACTGGTTTGTCACCCGCAAGTTCCTGCGGGGTCGGCCCTGGCTGTTTTTCGCCTTCTATTTTGCCGCCATCTACATTATTGGCTGCTTCTTGGACGTGGCCGCCTGCTGTCTCATTGCTCTGCCTGTGGCCCGGGAACTGTGCCGGGAAATCGGCTACGAGGACGATTCCAAGTTCGCTTCCTGTATGTACTTGGGCATCATCTGGTACAGTATGTGGGGCTACGCCGCCACCCCCATCGCCCACACTGTCTCCATCATCGTCATGGGCCTGGTGGAGAGTTACACCGGCACCGCCATCTCGATGCTGGACTTCATGGCGGTGGGCATCCCCAGCACCATCATCCTGGGCATCCTCAGCTTCCTGGTGTTCCGCTTCATCGTGCGTCCCGATGTGAGCAAATTCGTAAACTATGACCCGGAGAACCGTGCCCAGCAGCAGAGTAGGAAGATGGGTCGGGGTGAAAAGAGCGCTGTCGCTATTTTCTGTCTGGTTGTCGCGGCGATTCTGTTCCCCGACTTGTTCCGGGGTGTATTCCCCAATGCGGCCGCTTTTGTCTCGGGCCTGACTATCAACGCCCCTGCGGTGGCCGGCATTGCCGCCATGTATTTGGTGAAGGATGAGCATGGAGAGCGTCTGCTGGACTTCAGCAAATCCATCAACGAGATCCCCTGGGGTGCGGCCCTTCTGGTGATGGGTATGTTTGTCATGGCCCCCAGCCTTACCGCTGAGAGTACCGGCATCTCTGCCCTAATTGCCAACCTGCTCAGCCCCATTACCTCTGGTATGACCTCGTGGGTGCCGTTAGTTCTGGCTGTGGCAGCGTTCTGCGCCATCTTCACCAACTTTATGTCCTGCAACGCCATTGCCAACATTGCTTTTGCACTGGTAGCCCCCATTGCGTTAGGCCTGGAGCCTGTTGTGAGCGTTACTGCGTTGGCTATCGTGGTGGCGATTTCCGCCAATATCGGCATCATGACTCCCGCTGCTTCAGCGGCTACCGCTGTAGTGCTGGGCAGCGGAGCATCCACCAGCCACGCAATCAAATACGGTGCGGTAATGATCCCCATTGCTGTGGCGCTGTGCGTTGCGGTGGTCTATCCCCTCAGCACCCTAATCCTCGCCTAAATGCCATAATAGCTGAATTTGAAAGGAGCAAACGATATGTCTACTGTTTACCATGAAGCGGCGGCTGATATCCCTGTTTACGCCCAATGTGATATTCTGGTCGTGGGCGGCGGTGCAGCAGGCCATGCGGCGGCGTTGGCCGCTGCCCGCGCCGGGGCCAAGAATATCATCCTGATGGAGCGGTACGGTTATATGGGGGGCGATGCCACCGGCGGCTACGTCATCATGGTGCCCAACCTGAGCTGGTACGACAAGCCCTTTGTCCGAGGCATCCAAGAGGAGTGGTTTACCCGTCTGGAGGGCATTCCCGGGGCAGTGACTGGCCCCTCGCTGAAGGAGATTGGCGACAAGGATCCGGCCAAGCTAAGGGCGTGGAGCGGATTTTTAGACTGCACCAGCCGTAGCGATTATGTCGGGGCAAAGGAAAAGTGTCTGGTTCGGGCTGTCCATTATGAACCCAATGAACTGAAGATTGTGATGGATCAGATGCTTTACGAGGAGCGGGATCGCATTCAGATCTGCCTCCACAGCTGGGTGACCAAGCCCATTGTGGAGAAAGATGTGGTCAAGGGCGTTATCTTCGAGAGCAAGGAGGGCCGTCAGGCCATCCTTGCCAAGGTGGTCATTGACGCTACTGGCGATGGCGACATTTACAGTAAGAGCGGCGCACCCTTTGCCAGCCTGGCGGACGGAACCTGCCGTTCCTCCACCACCGCCCTGGTATATCGGATCGGCGGCATCGACTGGAACGTGTACGAGGAATGGAAGCAGGCCCATCCCCTGGAGGCGGGCGCTTTTGCCACGGGGCTGTCCAAGGTGGCGGGCTTCCGGGTGGTGCCCTTCCAGTCCAGCAGGGACGGCGTGTGTTGGATCGACAACTGGCACACCAATATGGACTGCACCCGCATCAAAGAACAGACGGCCACAGAGCTGAATACCCGCCGGACCATCCACGATCTCATCAACTATATGCGGGAGTGCGTGCCGGTGGCTTTCAAGAACGCCTATCTGTACGATATCGCCCCCCAACTGGGATGCCGGTGCAGCCACCGACTGAAGGGCGAGTACATCATGACCGCCAATGACTTCGCCTTCGCTAAGCAGCATGAGGACGTGATTGCATGGCACTCCACCATCTGCCAGATCAATGACTGCGGCCCGGTGGAGATCCCGTATCGGGCAATCCTTCCCCAGAAGGTGGAGAATCTGCTGGCCCCTGGCCGCCACCTGTCCACCGACGACGTGGCCATCGACTGGCTGAACCTGATTCCTCAGTGCGTGGGCACCGGTCAGAGTGCGGGCGTGGCCGCGGCAGTGGCGGTGCTGGATAGCACTACCACCCATGGTGTGGATGTGGGCAAGGTTCAGGACATCCTGGTGGAGCAAAACGTGCCCTTGCCCAGAAACAAAAAGTTCGAGGAAAAGGATCCCTCTTACCGGGAACTGATAGAGGACAAGCAATGCGGGCTGTACACGAACGCTGCAAAGGCCGCCGCTGAGCAGTGCCTGGACGCGAAATCCTTCCGGCAGGATCACAACTACGCCTCGGAGGAGGACGACGGGCAGTTGGTGTAAGGCGGATCCGGAAAGTGTTCACTGGATTGCTGTTTGAAATTGATTTTGATGAAAGAGGCTTCCTTTGTGGGAAGCCTCTTTCTGGTTTTTGATGGGTGATAGTTACATCAATTGGGTGGGGGAGTAATACAGCAAGTCGAAAAAAGTAAGGAGAGGGTACCCCAGAATTTGGAGAGGAAATAAATCAACAAGACGCATTATAACAAATAAAAGGCTTTCGCAGCCTACAAAAATTTTCTAAAAAGCTTGATCCGGCAGGAGACAGAGTGGGAAAGATTTACCACGCTGTAATCATAAGGGACGCATTGTGCTCAGGATAAGCACTTCTAAAAGTTCAGAAAATCTGAAATCGGGTGACAAGTTTTTGCCGGATTATTCTCTGCTAATGATTGTCCGACTGCATCAGACACTGCAGTTCAGGATTGCAAAGCCCCGTGTCGGCCTGTGCGAGGGCTTTTGTGCCCCATCTGCGGGGTGGGTGGCAATCCACCACCTTCAAAAACATGAAACGCAGTGTTGAGGCTTTTGTGGGCGATTGCGCGGGAGTGCGGTTCTACCCCTGAAATTTCGGATCAAGAACACAGAGGCAGCCTCCCTGCGGTGCTTTCGTTCTCCCACCCTGGATCCTTGAGGCTTCCGGCTGCGACGAAAAACCTGTAGCAAGGGCAGTCCAGAGGGGCGGATTTAAGGGCGAAGGACAAAAGCGGGATAAATTTCAGCCACATCTGCCCGCAGTGCGGACAGTCACTTTGCGGGCCCAAAGAAGCGCCGGGTAAGGGCAGTGCAGAAACGCTCCGTTGGGGCGAATGCCCACCCATTTGGGTGGGGCAAGCATCGC
>OFGF01001908.1_pt1 | contig 11873 bp, 10 predicted proteins | sample 1521711 | NCBI WGS metagenome assembly OFGF01 (sample SAMEA3504092, study PRJEB24116) | mouse gut metagenome | biome: mouse gut; feature: mouse-associated habitat; material: faeces | place: Denmark | collected 2011 | reverse complement strand
TGCCGGTATCCATCCCGCTGTGGATGGCAGCCCTGGGAGGCGTCTTTGCCATTCTGGTGGTAAAAATGCTTTTTGGGGGACTGGGACAGAATTTCATGAACCCGGCCCTGGCGGCAAGATGTTTCCTGCTGATTTCGTTTCCCACGGCAATGACTTCTTTTCAGTGTGACGCATATACGGGGGCAACACCGCTTGCGGCACTGAAGGCGGGGGAGAGCGTGAATCTTCTGGACTGCGTGATAGGACGCACTGCCGGAACCATCGGCGAGACTTCAGTGATTGCCATAGTCATCGGGGCATGCCTGCTGATTTTGCTGGGGGTTATCGATTTGCGGATTCCGGGCAGCTACATAGTGTCTTTTGTTCTGTTTGCGGGAATTTTTGGCGGATACGGGTTTGAACCCCGCTATCTGGCAGCGCAGCTTTCCGGCGGCGGCCTGATGCTGGGGGCATTCTTTATGGCCACCGACTATGTGACCAGGCCCATCACCATAAAGGGACAATATGTCTTTGGCATTTTCCTGGGGGTGATGACAGGGATTTTCCGAATTTTCGGCCCCGGTGCGGAAGGCGTGTCCTATGCCATTATTCTGGGAAATCTGCTGGTGCCCCTGATTGAAAAGTATACGAAGCCCACAGCCTTCGGATATCAGAGAGGAGGCTCAAAAAGGTGAAAAATAAAAATGATATCGTCACAATGCTGAAAGAAGCGGGAATTCTCTTTGCCATTACCCTGATTGCGGGACTGGTTCTGGGTGTGGTAAATGAGATGACAAAAGAACCCATACGGATTCAGGAGGAGAAAGCAGTGCAGGAGGCCTGCAGGCATGTGTTCGGAACGGCGGATTCTTTTGAGGAGATCACATACACACCGGAGGCGGATCTGGCACAGGAGCTGTCCGGCATGGGCGTAAAACTGGGCAGTATCTACCGGGCGCTGGGCAGTGACGGGGCAATGCAGGGATATGTGCTGCAGTCCACTTCCACGGAAGGGTACGGGGGCAATATTGTCCTGTACCTGGGTGTGACCAATGAAGGGACGCTCAATGACATTTCCATTCTGGAAATATCGGAGACTGCAGGGCTTGGCATGCTGGCGCCCGATGAGCTGGTGCCCCAGTTCCATAACAAGAATGTGGATTCCTTCACCTATACAAAAACCGGTGCGGCGTCAGAGGAGGAAATAGATGCCATTTCCGGTGCCACGGTTACTACGAAAGCTGTCACCAACGCGGTGAACGGAGGTCTGATGGCAGCGCAGGCTCTGCTGGAAGGAGGTGCGGGCAATGAATAAGGCAGGAGAGAGAATTTATAACGGTCTGATCAAGGAAAATCCTACACTGGTGCTGATGCTTGGCATGTGCCCCACCCTTGCGGTGACAACTTCGGCCATAAACGGACTGGGAATGGGACTTACCACCATGGTAGTCCTGGCGCTCAGCAATCTGATTATTTCCCTGCTGAGGAAGGTGATTCCGGGCAGAGTCCGGATTCCGGCGTTCATTGTGATCATCGCTTCTTTTGTGACGGCAGTACAGCTTCTTCTGGAGGCATATATTCCGTTTCTGAATAAGTCGCTGGGGGTTTATATTCCCCTGATCGTGGTGAACTGTATTATTCTGGGGCGGGCAGAAAGCTATGCTTATTCCAATCCGGCGATTCCTTCCCTGTTTGACGGTATCGGAATGGGCCTGGGATTCACCTTTGCCCTGACCTGTATCGGTGCATTGCGGGAACTGCTGGGAGCAGGACAGCTGTTCGGTTTCGGGGTTCTGCCGGCATCCGTGGAACCCATACGGATTTTCGGCCAGGCGCCGGGGGCGTTTTTTGTGCTGGCAGCCCTGGTGGCTTTGCAGAACCGTGTAAAGAATGTAAGGAAGCAAAAGGGAAAGGATTATGAAAAAATCGGTTCCGGATGCACGGAAGACTGCATGAACTGCAAGAATGCGGATGGCTGCACAAAACGCTTCTACGACGAAAACGCTAAATAACGGTAGAAGTACCGAAAGAGCGGAAGCGATTTAGTGAAAAGCGAAAGTGAGAGAGGCGCCCGGGAGTGAAATCAGATCTTGCGGGGCGGACCAAAGGAACGGAAGCAAAATAGGCGATATAGGATGGAGGAAAAATAGATGGATATGGGTTATGTGAAGGAATTGCTGGTCATATTGATCGGTTCCTCACTTGTAAGCAATGTAGTGCTGAGCCAGTTCCTGGGGCTGTGTCCTTTTCTGGGAGTGTCCAGAAAGACAAACACGGCGGCAGGAATGGGCGTGGCAGTGATTTTTGTGATCACCCTGGCCAGTGCGGTGGCAGGGGTCATCTATGAGTTTGTACTGGTCAGGTTTCATGTGGAATACTTAAAAACCATAGTTTTCATTCTGGTCATAGCGGCTCTGGTGCAGTTTGTGGAGATGTTCCTGCGCAAGGGAATGCCTGCCCTGTATGAGGCCCTGGGGGTGTATCTTCCCCTGATCACCACCAACTGTGCCGTCCTGGGGGTGGCCATCACAAATGTGCAGAAAGAATACGGCATTCTGACCGGCATTGTAAACGGATTTGCCACGGCAGTGGGATTTACCGTGGCCATTGTGATTCTGGCGGGTATTCGTGAGAAGCTGGAATACAATGATATTCCGGAATCCTTCCGGGGAATGCCGGTGGTGCTGCTGACAGCGGGTCTTATGGCCATTGCGTTCTGCGGGTTTTCCGGGCTGCTGTAAGCCGGGAACAAAAGGAGGTAAAGGAATGAGTATAACAGGTATTTTGTCTGCCGCTGCCGTTGTGGGAGTGGTGGGTATTTTTGTAGGACTTTTCCTGGGGGTTGCCGGCATCAGATTCAAAGTGGAAACCGATGAAAGGGAAGAGGCGGTTCTGGCCGCCCTCCCGGGAAATAACTGCGGGGGCTGCGGCTACGCAGGGTGTTCCGGCCTGGCGGCAGCCATCGCCAAAGGGGAGGCTTTGGTGAATGCCTGTCCTGTGGGCGGGGAGGCCGTGGGAAGTAAGATCGCCGCCATCATGGGCGTGGAGGCGGGAACATCCAGGAGGATGACTGCTTTTGTGGCCTGCATGGGGGACTGTGAGAAGGCGAAACAGGATTATGACTACTGCGGCGCAGAGGACTGCCGAATGGCAGGGTTTGTGCCCGGGGGCGGGCCCAAGTCCTGCGGCAGCGGGTGTCTGGGCTTTGGCACCTGTGTGGCTGCCTGTCCTTTTGACGCCGTACATATCGAAAACGGAGTGGCTGTGGTGGACAGAGAGGCCTGCAAGGCCTGCGGGAAATGTGTGGCAGTGTGTCCGAAGCACCTGATCTCCCTGATCCCCTATGACGCGAAATATGCGGTGGCCTGCAGTTCCACGGACAAGGGACCTGTGACCATGAAGGCCTGCCAGACGGGCTGCATCGGCTGCGGGATCTGCGCAAAGAACTGTCCGGAGCAGGCGGTGGCTGTGGCGGATTTTCACGCCTCCATTGACCAGGATAAGTGCTCCGGCTGCGGGGCCTGCGCGGAGAAGTGCCCCAAGAAATGTGTGAAGAAGTTTTGATTTGGCAAGGAGGTGGAAACTGTGAGGATGCCAGAAGATTTTGACGACCAGTCCGGCCTGACGCCTACTGTGGTGACGTCCATTGTGGCGGTGTCCATTTTTGTGGCGGCGATTCTGATGATGGTGCTCTTTATGAACACACCCCGTCCCGTAAGCGGCCCCAGGCAGAATCCGCCCATACAGGCTGCCGTGGCGGGCGGCGGCGCCAGCCGTCCGGATATAGAGGAGCTGCTTCAGGGCAGCGGCCTCCATCCGGAGGATCTGGATTTTTGGGACATGTACCCTGAGCCCACCAGCACGCCCCAGCCCACGGCCACGCCGGAAGCTGTGGTGGAGGAGGATCCTTCCACGGATGGGAAGCATACCCTGGTGCAGTACTCTGACGGCAGGGAGGAGTGGGTGAGGATCAGTCCTTATCTGCCGAAACATGAGTATGACTTTACCAAACTGGTCTGCCAGTCCAATCTGATGAAATACTTTGAGGACGGGCGGAAGACTTCCTATGTGGGGGTGGATATCTCCAAGTTCCAGGACTATGTGGACTTTGTGAAGGTGAAGAAGGCGGGGATAGAGTTTGTCATGCTGCGGGTGGGGGCCAGGGGCTACGGCACAGGGCAGCTGATTCTGGACGAGTATTTCAACGACAATATCAAGAGAGCCACGGATGCAGGGCTGGATGTGGGCGTCTACTTTTTCTCCCAGGCCATCACCCCGGAGGAAGCCGTGGAGGAGGCCAATATGGTCATAGAGAGTCTGGGTGAGTACCAGATTTCCTATCCTGTGGCCTTTGACATGGAGCTGATTGAAAATGACACCGCCAGGACGGACTCCCTCACCAGGGCCGAGAGGACGGAGATCACCAAGGCTTTTCTGGACACCATCTCTGCGGCGGGGTACAAGACTCTGATCTACGGCAACAAGGAGTGGCTGCTGAAGGAGATTGACATGTCCAAGCTGACAGCCTATGATGTGTGGTATTCCCAGGGAGCGGACATTCCGGACTATCCCTATAAGTTTGGCATGTGGCAGTACAGCTTCCAGGGAAGCGTGGACGGCATCGCCGGATATGTGAACATGGATATCAGTTTTATCAATTATTCGGAGAAATAAGACTAAAAAAATGACATTTTCTGCCTGAAAGAACAGGGGCCTGGGAATAATTCTCAGGCCCTTTTCATATATTGAAATATCGGACAGGCATGAGGAAAGATGTGAACGCAGGTTATTTTCCGGCAGTTTAAAGGCTTCTGTCCGCAGGAAGGAACGGAAAAAATATGTATAGAAAAGCGGTTGGTCTTCTGGTGCTTGGGAGTTCTATGTTTCTGGCCTGTCTTCTGTGTGTCAGAGGGGTGGATGCGGCCAGGCTGTATTCTGAGCCGGTGCAGCGTCTGAAGCTGGAACTGTGGGAACTGGAAGAGAAGGCAAAGGAGAGGGAGGAAGCTCTGGCCGGGGAGATGGCCCGGGAGGCACTGGCAAAGGAACAGGAGGGCCTTGAGATTGATCTGGAAGGGCTTCAGAATGTACAGGAAGGGGCTGAGGCTGAGGGTGGACTGGGGATAACGGGGGTTGCCGTGTCGGGGCAGAGGGTTGTGGACTATAATGTCCTGGAATTTCACTATGCCTATGAATTATCCGATGATGAGATGGGAGTTTTGCTGCGGATTGTGGAGGCGGAGGCCGGAAATGAGGACGAGGAGGGGAAGCTTCTGGTGGCAAATGTGGTGTTAAACCGAGTGGAGAACGATGCATTTCCGGACACGGTGTCCGGTGTGGTTTTTCAGAAGGAAAAGGGGGTGACGCAGTTTTCTCCCGTTTCCAACGGAAGTTATTACCGGGTGGAGATCAGCGACGAGACGGTCAGCGCGGTGGGAAGGGCGTTGATGGGGGAGGATATTTCCCAGGGGGCTCTCTACTTTGCGGCCAGAAAATATGCCGACAGGGACAAGATGAAGTGGTTTGACGAACAGCTGACTTTTCTCTTTGCCCATGGTGGACATGAGTTTTTTAAGTAGTCCGGTTATCCTGACCGGGGGAGGAATTTGGTTATACTATGGTTTAGCGGCGCGCTTTTTCAAAACTTGCGCAGAAAATGGAAGTATGCTATAATTTTTAACCGGAAGAATGGTGTCTGCAAACTGCGCGGAAGAGGCGGGAATGTGAATAAAAGCAGTCCAATACGGCGGGAGAGGAATATTATCATGGAAGAGAAGAAACCTTTAGAAGTGTTATACCACAGTACCCGGGGAATGGGGGAGCCGGTGAAGGCTTCCCAGGCCATACTGAAGGGGCTTGCGGAGGACGGGGGACTGTTTGTGCCGGATCATGTTCCGGCCCTGGACAGGAGCCTGGGAGAGCTGGCAGAGATGGATTATGGGCAGACTGCCTATGAGGTGATGAAGCTGTTTCTGACGGATTTCACCAGGGAGGAACTGGAGGACTGTATCGGGAAGGCGTATGACGCCAAGTTTGACACGAAGGAGCTGACTCCGCTTGTGGAGGCGGGGGGTGTCTGGTATCTGGAGCTGTTCCATGGCCCCACCATCGCGTTCAAGGACATGGCCCTGTCCATTCTGCCCCACCTGATGCTGACGGCGGCCAGGAAAAACCAGAGCCAGGAAGAGATTGTCATCCTCACCGCCACATCCGGTGACACGGGAAAGGCGGCCCTGGCAGGATTTGCCGGGGTGGAGGGCACGAAGATCATAGTGTTTTACCCTAAGTCCGGGGTCAGTCCCATCCAGGAGAGACAGATGGTGACGCAGAAGGGGGAGAATACCCTGGTGGTGGGCATTCACGGAAATTTTGACGATGCTCAGACAGGGGTGAAGAAGATATTTTCGGACCGGAAGCTGGGCGGGGAGATGGAGGCGGCAGGTCTGCGTTTCTCTTCGGCAAACTCCATCAATATCGGCAGGCTGGTGCCCCAGATTGTCTACTATGTCCATGCCTATGGGAAGCTGCTCAGGAAGGGCCGGATCACAGAGGGAGAGCCCATAAATGTGGTGGTGCCCACGGGAAATTTCGGGAACATTCTGGCGGCTTACTACGCCAAAAAGATGGGGCTGCCCATAGGGAAGCTGATCTGTGCTTCCAATGAGAACAGAGTGCTCTATGATTTTCTGCGCACGGGCACCTATGACAGAAGGAGAGAATTTGTGCTGACTTCCTCCCCTTCCATGGATATTCTGGTGTCCAGCAACCTGGAGCGCCTGGTGTACCATATCGGCGGGGAGGACGGTCCCGGCACAAGGGCGCTTATGGAGGCGCTCAGCGGCCGGGGATGTTACGATATCACAGAGGGGATGAGGGCGGAGCTCTCTGACTTTTATGGCGGTTATGCCTCCCAGGAGGAGACGGCGGCGGAGATTGACAGGCTATACCGGGAGTGGGGCTATGTGGTGGATACCCATACCGCCGTGGCCAGTGCAGTTTATCGGAAATATCTCCAGGAGACAGGGGACAGAGGGGCGGCGGTGGTGGCCTCCACAGCCAGTCCTTTCAAATTTACCCGAAGCGTCATGGGGGCTCTTTCGGAGAAAGTTGCAGGAACCGGGGAGAGCTCTGACTGTGAGAGAGATTTTGCCCTGGCGGATGAGTTGTCCAGGCTTTCCGGGGTAAAGGTTCCCCAGGCGGTGGAGGAGATCCGCACCGCGCCGGTGGTCCACTGCAGGGAGTGCGATGTGGCACAGATGGAGAAGGTAGTGAGAGAATTTCTGGGAATCTGAGATTGAAGCGGAAAGGGATTGGCATGACAAGAGAAGAGATGCTGAAAAAGGTGGACCACACACTGCTGAAACCGTTTGCGGTCTGGGAGGACGTGGAAAAGCTCTGCCGGGAAGCTGTAAAATACCACACGGCCAGTGTGTGTATTCCCCCTTCCTATGTGAAAAGGGTCCATGAAACCTTTGGAAATCAGCTGAACATCTGCACTGTGGTGGGATTTCCCTTAGGCTACAGTGTCACGGAGGCCAAGCTTGCGGAGGTGGCGCAGGCTCTGAGGGAGGGCTGCGGCGAGATTGACATGGTGGTCAATATCGGTGACGTGAAGGCCGGACTGTACCACAAGGTGGAACAGGAGATCCGGGCCATAAAGGAAGCCTGCGGGGGGCATGTGCTGAAAGTGATTGTGGAGGCCTGCTACCTGACAGAGGAAGAGAAAATCGCCATGTGCCGGGCGGTCACAAATGCCGGGGCGGACTATATCAAGACGTCCACAGGCTTCGGCACCGGAGGAGCTGTGAGAGAAGATGTGGAGCTGTTCCAAAAGCATATCGGGCCCGGGGTGAAGATCAAGGCCGCCGGGGGCATTTCCACCCTGGAAGACCTGGAGATGTATCTGGAGCTGGGATGTGACAGAGTGGGCACATCCAGGGCCGTGGGTCTGTGCGCTGAGAGCTGAGGGCCGCAGCAGGGGACGGGCGGTGTGAGCTTTTGCGCCAGGGATTGGGAGCGGAACACGGAAGCCGGAGATGAAGAGCGGAAAAACCGGTGAAGGGGGAGTGCCCCGGGAACGGTTTTCGGCAAAAAGAGAGAGGATGAGAGCCATGGAGAACCAGACGGTGAGGGAGAGACTGAAAGCCCTCAGGGGGGCAATGGCTGCGGCGGGCATTGACTACTATATGATACCCACCGCAGATTTTCACAATTCGGAGTATGTGAACGATTATTTTAAGGTGAGGGAGTATTTCTGCGGCTTTACAGGGTCCAACGGCACTCTGCTTGTGTGGCAGGAGGGGGCCGGCCTGTGGACGGACGGCAGATATTTTATCCAGGCCGAGAGGGAACTGGAGGGCACCACGGTGGAGCTGTTCCGCATGCAGGACGAGGGTGTTCCCACCCTGGAAGACTTTCTCCGGGACAGGATGCAGGAGGGGCAGACCCTTGGCTTTGACGGCAGGGTTATCAGCGCTTCCGGCGGAAAGGATCTGGAGAAAAAACTGGAGGGAAAGCACATTGTGCTGGCCTACGACAGGGATCTGGCGGAGGAAATCTGGCAGGACAGGCCGGCCTTCCCGGCGGGAAAAGTGCGTCTGCTGCCGGAGGATCTGGCGGGCAGAAGCTTCGAGGACAAGCGCGGGGACGTGATGGAGAAGGTGGAGAAAGAGGGAGCGGACAGTTTCCTGCTGACAAAACTGGACGACCTTATGTGGCTTTTCAACATCCGGGGCTGTGACGTGGAGTGCAATCCTGTGGCCATGTGCTATGGGTATTTTACCAGGGAGAACACGGTGCTCTTTGTAAACACGGGCGCTCTGGAGAAGGAGACGGCGGAGTATCTGGCCTCCAGGGGCGTCCGGGTGGAAGAGTACAATACCGTGACGGAGTACTTAAAGGCGTTGCCGGAAGGGGGCAAGGTGCTTCTGGACCTGCGCCACTGCAGCTACTGTGTGTATAAGATCCTGTCGGAAAAGCAGACTCCTGTGGAGAAGAAAAATCCCACGGAGCTTCTGAAGGCGGTAAAGAATCCGGTGGAACTGGCCCATATGGAGGAGATCTACCTGAAGGACAGTGTGGCGCTGACGAAATTTATTTACTGGCTGAAGAAAAATATCGGGAAAATGGAGATCACGGAGATCTCTGCGGCAGACCGGCTGGAGGAGTTCCGGAGGGAGATTCCGGAATTTCTGGATCTGTCCTTCCCCACCATAGCGGGATACAGGGCCAACGGGGCCATGATGCACTATGAGGCCACCCCGGAGAACCATGCGGTTCTGGCCCCGGAGGGAATGCTTCTGGTGGACTCCGGGGGACAGTACCTGGGAGGCACCACGGATGTGACCAGGACCATTGTCCTGGGCCCCGTCTCCGACCAGGAGAGGAAACACTACACCCTGGTGGCGGCGGGAATGCTGCAGATGACCAACGCCCGCTGGCTCCACGGCTGCACCGGCCGCAACCTGGACATTCTGGCCCGTCAGCCCATCTGGGATATGGGACTTGACTATAAGTGCGGCACAGGGCACGGAGTGGGCTATACTCTCAATGTACATGAAGGCCCCCAGGGGCTGTCCTGGCGCTATATTGAGGGCAGGCAGGAAGCTGTCCTGGAGGCGGGCATGGATGTGACCAACGAGCCCGGCATCTATGTGGAGGGAAGCCACGGCATCCGCATTGAGAATGTGATGGTGGTGGAGAAGGGGGAGAAGAACGAATACGGCCAGTTTATGCACTTCAGAACCCTCACCTGGGTGCCTGTGGACAGGGAGGCTGTGGACGAGAGATATCTGACCGAGACCCAGAAGGCTTACCTGCACAGCTATCAGAGGGAGGTCTATGAGAAGCTTTCTCCCTATCTGGACCAGGAGGAACGGGAGTGGCTGCGGGGAGAGACTCTGGGGGAAGAGTAAATGTTTTAGATTGTGAGTATAAATTGTTAAAAGGCTATAAAATCGGGAACCATTCTTGACTTTTTATGGCAGTTTTGAGATAATAGGAAAAGCAAGGAAAAAACTTAAGGAGGATGTAACCAATGTCAACAAAAGCGTATTACCCGATTTCTGAAATCGGCGCCGGAAAGCCTGGATTCAGCAGGACACGCTCTATCATTGAGGGCGCTTTCTACGGCAACAATGTGGTGAAGGTGAATACCCTGAAGGAGGCCTATGAGATGGCCAAGAATTCTCCGGGGACCATTGTCACCGATATGCCTGTGTACAGGGCGGAAGAGATCGGCCTGGAGAGGGATGCCAAGGTTCTGCTGTTCAATGACGGTGCGGTTACAGGACGTTATGCTGCGGCACGCCGCATTAAGGGCGAGCCCGGTGTGGACGAGACCAAGCTTGACAAAGTGGTCATGGATGCCATCTACAAGACTCGCTGGCAGACGATGTATCATGCAGAGTGCTATATCGGACTGGATCCTGAGTTCATGGCAAAGGCTCATCTGCTGATCCCGGAAGGCGAAGAGAATCTTCTCTATAACTGGATGCTGAACTTCCAGTATATGTCTGACAAATATGTGCAGATGTACAAGGGATCCCAGCCCATCGGCGGAGGTAAAGAGCCGGATATCTACATCTTCTCCAACCCTCAGTGGACACCCACCGAGAGCCCTGATGTTGATTTCAGCTGCCTGAGCGATCCTCTGACCCTGTGCTATTTTGATACCAACCAGAACTGTGCAGCTATCCTGGGCATGAAGTATTTCGGCGAGCACAAGAAGGGCACTCTCACCATGGCATGGGCACTGGCCAACAGGAACGGCTATGCATCCTGCCACGGCGGACAGAAGGAGTATCTGCTTGCTGACGGAAGCAAGTTCGTTGCATCCGTGTACGGTCTGTCCGGATCCGGCAAGTCCACTCTGACCCATGCAAAGCATGACGGCAAGTATGAGATCAAGGTTCTTCACGACGATGCATTCATCATCAATACCGATACCTGTGCATCCGTGGCGCTGGAGCCCACCTACTTTGACAAGACCGCAGACTATCCTACGGGCTGTGCGGACAATCAGTACCTGCTGACCGCTCAGAACTGCTCCGCTACTCTGGACGAGGACGGCAAAGTGCAGCTGGTAACAGAGGACATCAGGAACGGCAACGGCCGCGCCATCAAGTCCAAGCTCTGGTCTCCTAACCGTGTGGACAAGATTGACGCTCCTGTAAATGCTATTTTCTGGATTATGAAGGATCCCACCATTCCTCCCGTGGTGAAGCTGAAGGGCGCTGCTCTGGCATCCGTTATGGGCGCTACCCTGGCTACCAAGACTTCCACCGCAGAGCGTGTGGCAGCGGGCACCGACATGAACGCACTCCGCATTGTGCCTTATGCGAATCCGTTCAGGACATATCCTCTGGTGAACGACTACGAGAAGTTCAAGAAGCTGGTTGATGAGAAGAATGTAGACTGCTATATTATCAACACCGGCGACTTTATGGGCAAGAAGGTGAAACCTGCCGATACCCTTGGCATCCTTGAGGCCATTGTGGAGAAGAGGGCAACCTTCACTCAGTGGGGACCTTTCGAGGATATCGAGATCATGTACGATTGGTCCGGCAAGACCTCCGAGGCTTTCAAGCCCGATCTCACCGACAAGGCTTACACCGAGGCCCTGAAGAATGCCATGCAGAACCGTGTAGATGCAGTGGAAGGCTTTGCTACCAAGAAGGAAGGCTACGACAAGCTGCCTGACGAGGCGCTGGCTGCACTGAAGAAGATCGTTGACGAGGCGGCTTCTCTGTAAGAGAAAGCATATCTGATATGGACGATATTCCCTGCAGATTTGTATACGTAATCTCGATTTGCAGGGGAACAAAAATAATGCAATAAAAGAGAAGGGGCTGTTGCAAAAGTAGATGAATAATCTGCCGGAGCAACGGCTCCGTTTT
>OFGF01001907.1_pt1 | contig 11874 bp, 9 predicted proteins | sample 1521711 | NCBI WGS metagenome assembly OFGF01 (sample SAMEA3504092, study PRJEB24116) | mouse gut metagenome | biome: mouse gut; feature: mouse-associated habitat; material: faeces | place: Denmark | collected 2011 | reverse complement strand
CTAGGGAACGATTGTATCCTCCCGTCCGGAGAAAGTTGAGAGGCCAGTTGTTAATCTTGTTATAACCCTCAGTACTATTTTGGACGTTGTAGAGAGTAGCGCCGAGAAGGTTAGCAAATGAACCGTCACCACTATTCTTTGGCAATTTCCAACCCTTTGGACAGATACTATCTACTGCCTCAGCACCGTCAGTCGTCAATGTAGATCCAGAACCGAGTGTCGCTGCGGTCCAGTTGTAGAGGTTGCCATAACGCATATATTCGCCGCTCGCACCACCATTCGTGTTTGGACCAAAGTTCATCGTCACACGTTGCAGAGAATTGTCTGGATTCTTAAATACAGGCACATCGTTAATCGTCACAGTGCTTGGAGCTGCCGCACTAGTAAACTGCAAAGCGCCGCTAGCTGCGAGAGTCACGGTTGGAATACTATAAGTCCAGTCCGCTTTCGAACCTGCGTAACTATAACTACGCATACCGTCTGCACCGCTGTCCATCCAGCCGTAATTTTGATCAGCCGTTTCGCGAGTACCAGTCGCCGTAGCGAAAATGCGACCAGCTGTCTGATACTTACTCTGCGCAACTGCCGGAGTAAGGCTTGTAACTGAATTCAAATCAGTATTAGTATTGTCGAGCGTAAAGGTCTTACCATTTGACTTGAAATTATTAGTGTCAACTTGCTGACCATTGTAATCCGTCGCCGCCGTGCCAGAACCGCTATGAGTAGTACCCGTATAGTAAGAACTGCCTGCGCCACTCGATGCCAAGAGGTCCAGCTCAAGATTCTGTGTCATCCAGCAGTTTCCATCTGCCAACTTGCGCACGATATAATTGCGGCCATCACGACTGTCCTGCAAGGTCTTTTCTGGTACGAAGGCAGTATTGCCAACCTTCGAACCATTGAGATCGGTGCTAGTTGCAGTGACTGATGGCGTAGTAGTATTATCGCAAATGTCGTTGGTCATTTCCTGCATATAGGTCAAATCAAACATCGTGGTGCTGATCGGGGTAGCTACTACCGAAACGACAACTTTATCCTTATAGGTATCAGCTGCTACCGAACCATCAGCCTTCGCCCCAAAACCGAGCGTCAAGACACGCGTGCTTTGCTGGCCAGCGCCCTGGTTCAAAGCTACACCACTCTCAGCCCAAGCCGAAGTCAAATCAATCTTCGTGCTAGCAGTTGGCATTCCCTGAAAATTATTTACTGGGTTATCAAAAGCACCTGTACCAAAGTTCCAGCGATAGCCCCATTCGTTCTGCATTTGATTAGGAGTCTTCGCTTCACCATCCGGAATACCTTTAAGTTTATTGTTTGCATTATTTACACCAACCATGTCAGCTGTTTCCGCGTTTACCGCGATAGTGTAAGTCGAAACATCCTGTGAGGCAATCGACACTGGCACCCAATAATTGCGGAAAGATGACTGCGAGCTACCGTCGTCACCAACTTTACCCGGCGTCAGCTCAGTACAAGTAGACTGATCGCCATTACAAGACACATTACCGACCGTAATCGTGACTGATGGCTGACGCACTGCCGCACTAGCATCGCCAGAGCTGCACAGCGTCGCCCCTACACCACAACAAGTCGCTAGCAATAAAGCACCGCCAAGCGACTTCAGTCGGCCTTGAGTTGATATTTGTCTTTTTTTCATTTTGCCTCCGGGTTGGTTATTTACATTTTTGCATTATGCTTATAATTATTGCTCACCGTAAGCGGAATGTCAAGCAAAAAGTTAAGCTTTTCTTTATACAATTAACACCATGGGGGAGGCCTCAAAAAGGATTTTATTCCTCGGCATAACCATCAACGGTCGCCGTTTCCATATTTGCAGCTACCGTGCTATTTTCTGATGCTGCGATCGAAGTCAATCGTGCCCGCTCCACAGCAAGATCTTCTTTTTTAGCTTCAAGCTCCGCAATCTCACTTTCCATTTCTGAAATCTGATAGTCATAGTTTGTAGCCTGAGTTCCTTGCGATACATAAATCAATCCCACAATCAAAACCAGAAGACCTACAATTGTCGCATTTGAAACCGACCCTAAGGTCTTTGGTGTATGCCGGACAGTATTATAATTACGCGACCAACCGCCCTGCGTTACTGTACCACTTCGCCTCGTGGTATAGGTCTGCCTTGTTCTCATTGATTTTTTTCCTCGCATTTTTGTTTTAATTTATATTATTGAATTGCTTATCTCCACTTTTATAAGCCCCTAGCCATGCTCAATGCTTAGCTAGTTCAGCAAAACTCGATCTAGGCCCCCGCTAGACCAAATCTTGCTGGTCCCAAAAGTTTCGCCAAGCAGCGCTACCGGTAACCCGGCGAATCTTTTGAGGAAGGTCATGATATTCCCAATAACTCTGTGGTGAGCCTCTTAGCATTCTCAGCTTTCGGCCCATAAATCATAGCTAAGTCATGGGAAAATATCGCGGGTCTTGACCAAGCCAAAGGACAAATTCGGCCCGCGATATCCTGAGTTAGATTACTTGAGTAGACTAATCTAACAGATTATTTAGCGAAATTAACTTTCACTTTTTGTGCACGTGAGCGATTGCTCGTAACGATGATTTGACGTGGCATTTTGCCTCCTTTTTATTATTTTGTTTTTATTTTTATCATCCCACAATAAATGTTGTAAAATTTACAACATTTATTGTGCCTCTACAGCTTGAGCAAGTTGGCCTCAGTCTACTCTTGCCACTGAATATTCAAGCAAAATTTCCACACTCTACTTGAGTTTTTTGGCAGCTCGTAGCTTTGCGCTCCTCGCTCTAGGGTTGATAAACAACTCTGATTCCTCCGCAATTATCGGTTTCTTCGTGACAATCTGCAGTTCTGATTCCTCGCCGTGACTGGCTACTTCCTTGAAATAAGTTTTCACTAAACGGTCTTCTAAGCTATGAAAAGTGATCGCTGCCACTCGCCCACCCGGTTTTAATACCTTCGGGATCAAAGGCAAAGTGCGTTCGATTTCTCCTAGCTCGTCATTCACGGCGATTCGAATTGCCTGGAACGTGCGTGTCGCAGGATGAATCTTACCACCACGCCCATATTTCTTTAAGGCCGATGCTAATTCACCTGTGCTCTGCCAAGGTCGCCCATGCACGATCGCTCTCGCGATCAATCTAGCAAACCCCAGTTTTTCTTCGCCATACTCTTGTAGAATCTCTTCGAGATGTCTTTCGCTCCACTTGTTTACGATCTCAGACGCCGTCAATTTTTGGCCCTGATCCATTCGCATATCTAGTGGCCCGTCATGGTTAATAGAAAAACCTCGCTCAGCAATATCTAATTGCGGAGAAGAAACCCCAAAATCCATTAATATCATATCATAGATATTTCCACACTCAATTTCCTGTAGCACCGCATTATAAAAATCCTGCTGAATGATCCTTGGGGTTTCACTTTCGTACTTCGCCCGCAAAAAATTCACCGCATTCGCATCTCTATCTACTAGAGTTGTACCTTTATAATTCTGTGTTACATCCAAAATTTTGCTCGCATGTCCCGCATATCCCGCCGTCAAGTCTAAATACGACTCGCCCGGCCGTGGCGCGAGAACTGCCAGCACCTCAGATAATAATACAGGTTGATGAAGTTCCTTCATGTGTATATTATACACGCTTTGTTTGAGACCGTTCAACTAGAAATTTCCGCGTTTTTATTTTTACGAAATTTTTATTTGTTTATACACTGTAATCCACCACGATCGATCCGCGTGTCGCAAATCATACATCATGGCCGTTGAGAGACTTATAGCGTATGTAAGAGCTAGACAAGCTAGCTATCAGAGTTAATTTGGGAGGTGTTTGTTAGTATGTGCCTATTGAATTCGTTGACGCGTGTTCCAAACGCGCGCAAAAACTCCCAGTTGGTCGATCTCAAACTTTGTTAAATAACTATCTTACGATTTGAACTTTTGTTTTATGTTTTTGTGTGGGTTTTCGTCCACTGATTTAAGTTTAACCGCTTCCACTAAAATTTGCAAGGGTGATTTTTTGAAAAATTCACAAAAAATACTTTTCATCTATTATTCTCATGATAAAGTTTTCCACAGCAATAGTTCCCTACCCCTATATCTAATCTATTATTAGTTTTCCACATCATTATCCCTTGTCGTGGAAAAGTTAGTTTCCTTCTGGTCGACACTATGCTACAATGAAGAAAATAAGAGAGGTAGTTATGGAAGAAAGTTCTGATTTAGATGCAAAAATGACCGCTACAAGCGCTGACGACACTACAAATACTGACGTCACGGTAGATACCGCAGTGGCCAATAGCCTGGAGGCAGACGCGTCTGAATCAGATAATTCTACACCTACGGATAGCCAGGCAATCACTCCGGAAAATTCTGACGACTCACTGAGTACTGATCATTTTGATGTTTTCCACTGGGCAAACGAAATTGATGAATTTAAGAATAATGTCTCAGTCGAGCTCTTTCTTTTTAACAAAAACTATACGCCTTTTCGCGTACGTTACGCAGATTCCCTAGCCGCCAGCCTTAAGGCCCTCTTCATGCAAGAAGCTACCGGCTATATCATTAAGGAGGCCGACAAAGGTCTCGAATGTCGCGAATACGAAAAGGCCGACGGCGAAGAAAAAGTTATTTATCGTACTAAGCTTAGCAACGTTGGTCGCGCCGAGACTCTAATCCATCTCATCGAGCACGAATATCGCAATATCGACTCGTACAATGATCATGTTGATGAGTTTAAAAAAATCAAAGGCATTATTGCTAAATTCACTTATCCCGGGAACGACGGCGAGACTAAGACTTTTTATATCGCAAAAGGTATTTCTCCATCCGGTGCTTTAAGAGGCGGGACTTCTTGGGAGTTAAACGGCGAGAGCTTTGAACCGTTCTCAGCCGAAGTCGCCCTTAAGATGCCCGAGGATAATCAAGTTGCAATCATTGACGGGAATGTGATCATTTTTAATCAATCAAAATTCGAGAGCCTTTTCCAGTACGACTACAAATCTCAGGTAATCGCCGACAGCAAAGCCAAAGAGTTGAGCGAAAAATATAAACTCAGCTTCGCCGAAGGGCTAACGTTAAACAGTCTCTTACAGGATCGTAAACCGCTGATCAAAAAGCTCCAAGCTCTCGACATTGCCAGTGAAATGCCTCAAGAAAAATTAGTCGAATATGCCGACGAAATGCAGCTTGAACTCATGACCGACGACGACGGCTCAATCATCATCATGGACGACAAAGATCTAGGCATGTTTGTCAACCTCCTGTCTGAGGACTATTACATTTCGCCAGTAAACGGTCGACGTTACGAGATTAAATCCAAGAAGCTCCTCTCCGAGCCAGAAGGTGAACCACCGCGAGGATAACCAGCGGACAGCCAACGACTACACCAGGGGCTAGTTTGGCAACAAAAATTCTTCGCCGACTGCCCCGTTTCCGCGTGCCGCCAATTTCGCGTAAGTCTCCATCACAAAAGTCTTTTGTCCTAGAGTTTCTAGAATCTTGAATAAATCCCCCCTCAATGCGTCAACTGGCTCGCCCTCTTCTAGCTTTGCCTCTATTTTTAGGTACGGTGTATTAAGTCCTTCCACCTGATCTAGATACAAAATCGTACGGTCATCCAATCTAAGTTCCCGGCGCTGCCGACTAATTTCGGCGATTTTTTGAAATCCCAATTGATGGATGATCCCCGAAGTCTCATTATAGTCACTCACCGTCGTGGTATTAATCCAATCAATACCGCTATCCTCAATATGTCGCTTTAAATGTAGCGAATAGACTGCAGGCAAATTGGTATCGCGTACCTCAGTACGCGTAATCATGCGCGGCAAATTTTGCCCCTCACGATAATTATGAGGCACGTAGACTCGCTCATGTTGCCAAATCACTGGCGACATTTCCTCACCAATACCCGTAATCTGAGCATGGAAACCCGCCTCATCAAGCAATCGACTTTTAACGATAAGCACTTTCATGCTCCGATTATATCACAAAAACCCGCCGTAAAATTATTTCCCATTTTACGTGCTATGTATTTTCATGCCTGGCTAAGTCGGCCCAACTTAATATCGACTATTTTTTGATCGTCACACGAATCCGAATTCGCGCACTTGGCAAAGTCATCACTTTAATTCTAGACATCGCTTTTACTCCATTTCCAAATTACCGTAGCTCCCGCTGCCAAAATTGTTACGCTGGCCAATACCGCAACTATTACTCGTGTTGACACGTTCTTCCCCGCTTCATTCTCGTTATTATCTTTAATCTCGCCTGATTTACTTTCCCGCGCGCCAGCTTCCTGCTTTGCTTCCCTTTCAGAACCATTTTTTAGCGCTATCACCTCAGACTCCGCGCCAACATCAGCCCGCTCAGCTATTGTATTTGCATTTTCTGTTTTTTGTTCTGATGCATTGCTCGTCTCATAGCTAGCATTCGGCAAGCTATTCGGTCTATTAGCTACACTGTTCGTAGCATTATTTTTGTTTTCCGTACTACCACCTATAGGTGTATTTACCGGCCCTTGTCCTGGGCGTGCATTGCCCGCCGCATAATCAGCCGTGAGGTATAATGTAGCTCTAACCCCCTCATCAAGAGCCGCCGCCAAATCCTTTACATTCTCCTGAGTATAATCACAAGTCGCGAGTGGTCCATCAAGATAACAATTCGCTTGATCGATCAAGTTATTCAAATATTTGACATATTTATCCGCACCAGCCTTACCGCTGACCTGCCTGACTACATCCGCGGCTCGATCACGATTTGTCATCAGCAAAGTGTCTGAGTTAACGCTAGTCGCTCCCGCAGTTTCAGCTCCCATAGTCACAAAAATAAGCGCTAAAGTCAACACCGGTGCAATGATGATCGTTTGTTTCACAATTTCTCCCCAAGATTAGGTAATATTTATCGTACTACCTCGCTATTTTTATTTTATCATACTTTACCTCAAAATCTAGTAGAAACTTTTCTAATTCATGGCTTTCTTATTGACAAAATGCTAATGGTATGATAGAATAGGAAGAATACCTAGTTGAAAAAGTCTAGGGCGGGTTTTTGTTGGGCTTTTCATACTTCCGCAAAACCTTCCAGGAGACGTTATCTTACAATAAATGCTGTTTTACGGATCGACGCCACACTATGCTATAATGACTTTATGCAGAAAAAAATCCTTTGGACCGACGGTAGCGCCAGTCCCAACCCTGGCCCTGGTGGTTTCGCCGTAATTGAAGACGACCATCCGGTAGCGCTGGGACGCGAACCTGACACCACTAATATCCGCATGGAGGCTCGCGCACTAATCGCCGCAATCGAATATGCCGACGGTACGCCCGCTGAGATCCACACTGATTCCGAATTTTGGGTCAACGTTGCCACTAAATGGGCGCCGACTTGGGAGAAAAATAATTGGCGCAAAAAATCTGGCGAAATCAAAAATCTAGACCTCGTCAAACAACTTTACCAGCTTTACAACGAAGGCTCCGTAGAGCTGGTTTGGACGCGTGGCCATGTAGGCACGCCCGAAAACGAGCTGGCCGATGAATGGGCCAACAAAGCCCGCAAAGGCGCTACTCTCTAAAAACCGTTATATCCGCTAGGGTCATAGTAACCCTAGCGGTGTTCTATATTAACGCTTAATCACTTCGTCAATAATTCCATAAGCTTTGGCTTCTTCGGCCGACATCCAATTGTCCCGATCCATGTCGCGCTCGATCGTCTTTTTATCTTTCCCGGTTTGTTCGGCTAGAATATCGATCAACCGCTGTTTCAGATAAAGCCCCTCTCTGAGCTCAATTTCCTGGTCAGTCACTTTTGCCTGCCCAGTACCATAGGACGGCTGATGGATCATCACGCGCGCATTCGGGAGTACAAAACGTTTCCCCTTTGTGCCACAGCTCAATAGCATCGCACCCATACTGGCTTGCAAACCAATCCCGATCGTCTGTACATCTGGCTGGATATAACTCATGGTATCAATAATCGCGAGGCCATCATAGACCGAGCCCCCTGGGGAATTAATATAGAGCTTGATATCACGTTTTGGATCTTCACCAGCAAGATACAAAAGCTGCGCTACGACTAGATTTGCCGTGTGGCTATCTACTTGCTCACCCAAGAATACGATGCGGTCATTCAAGAGGCGCGAATAAATATCATAAGCACGCTCCCCCTTAGTAGTCTCCTCAACTACGGTTGGGACGAGATAGTCTCTTATTCTATTTTCTTTACTCATTTAGTTCCTTTCTACTTAGTTTTAAAATGTTTCCGACTTATATCACAGGCTCTCAATCACATTTGAATTCATTGCATTGTTTAATTCACCTAAAGTACGTAAATTTTGCTGGTATTCGTTCAATTTAGCGTTAGTCTGATCAATACGATCATTTAAGCTAACTCGCACGCTGTCTAAATTAGTTTGCCGCGTGTTCAAGGTATTACGCTCCTGCTCAAAAACAGCATCGCTCGTAAAACAACCCATCGTGCTAGCGCAATTATTGAATTTCTGTATCGCAAGATTGAGGCTTTCGAGCTCGGTCTCGTAACTTTGACGGTCCGTCGCAATTGCATCACGCTCCGCAAGAAGTTCTTTTCCCAACTGATCAGTTTTATTCTTTAGTTCAATGAGCGGTGCCTGATATTTTTCGTAAAAATCGACAATTTTAGCACGATTCTTAAAATACATTGCGTAATGGCTCTCTAGATCTTCGGGTAAATCCCGGACTTTAGTCCCGATACGCGTATATTTTTCTTCGGTTAGAACCTTGCTATCTTGATCGGCATAGGCCGAGAGCTCAGTTTTCTGCCACTCGGAGGTATTTGCTTCGGCTACTTGGTTCATTAGCTCGGTTACACGCTCGCGCTCGCGGTCACTCATCCTCAACCACGCCGCATGTAGGAGCTCGTGCGCCATCGTGACTTTATTAGCATCGACTAGATCCTGATTCGTAATCTCATAAACATAGATCTGCCCATCCGCATAACAACCAAGCAGCGCCACCTCAAGATTATGACTGTCGCAGTGCTGATTGAATGCTTCACTTTCCTCGAGTGCTGGACGAGCTCCGCGGAAAATCCGCTGTCCACGATCGGTTAGCTCTAGCTCATCATGAATATTTTGAACTCCCGCACTTGGCTCATATCCAATCCCATACCAAATATCTCGCACCGTCCAGCTAGTCATAAGATACCAGCTCGCTATCGTAAGGAGCGAAAAAACCACGATTATGATCAGCTCACGCTTTTTCATCTTAGCCATTTGTTGCTCTCAAGATCAGTTTCTCGGGGTCCGTCTTATCCTGGCTAATCGCCGCGATATTACCTTCACTCAGCTCGCCACTGATCATCCTATCAGCAATCAGAGATTCGATCTTATCCTCAATTATCCGGCGCAATGGTCGCGCACCGTTTTTGGGGTCATATCCCTGATTAATCAAATACTCTTTTACTGCTGGAGAAAGTTTTACTCCTAAGCCCTTCTGAGCCAAGCGTTTTTTCAGTTCTTCTAGCAAATTATCAAATATTCTTTCGACATTCTCGTGCGTCAAAGCATGGAATACTAGAATTGCATCCAGCCGATTGATCAACTCCGGTTTCATCACTTTCTTGAGCGCCCGCATCGCAGTGGCTTTGCTAGCCTCATATTCAGCACTGAGTTCTCGCTTTTCTTTTAGGCCTTTAGCGGTGAATCCTAGCTCACTCTCACGGTACATTTCATCAGCACCGAGATTGGAAGTTAGAATCACTACGGTATTATTGAATTTTACGCGGTTGCCCTGACCATCAGTCAGACAACCATCCTCCAAAATCTGTAGTAACATATTGAATACATCTGGGTGAGCCTTCTCGATCTCATCAAACAAAACTACTGAATATGGATGACGCCGCACCGCCTCAGTCAACTTGCCTCCATCTTCGTATCCAACATATCCTGCAGGCGCACCAACAAGCCGTGAAACATTATGCTTTTCGCCAAATTCGCTCATGTCGATTTTAATCAGAGCGTTCTCGCCGCCAAAAACTTCACGTGCCACCACGCGTGCTAGCTCGGTTTTCCCTATGCCGGTTGGGCCCATAAATAGGAATGAGCCAATCGGTCGATTTGGATTCGCAATCCCACTACGCCCACGCCGAATCGCCTTCGCCACAGCTGAAACCGCTTCGTTCTGACCAATCACCGATTTCTTTAAATGATTCTCGAGGTTCCCTAGTGCTTCAACCTCTGAACCATGTACTTTTGCCACCGGTATACCGGTCTTTAGTGAAATCGCTAACGCCAAATCATCTTCAGTTAAGACCGGTTTTACTTTATTGGCTTTTTCAGCAGTTTTAAGTTGTTTTTCTAGTTCTTTTAATTTATCTTGGCAAAACTCCGCCGCACTGAAGTCTTCTTTATCGGCCATTTCTTCCATTTTGCTGCGAACTTCTTGCATCTCGATTTTTAATTTCTTGTAATTTGAGCCGTTCTCCTTGTCCGCCTTTACCTTGCGAATCGCCGCCGCTTCATCAATCACATCAATCACTTTATCTGGCATATAACGATCATTGATATAACGACCAGACATATTGATCGCCATTTCTAGCATTTCTTCAGGAATTTCCACGCCATGATGTTTCTCATAATGCTTTTTTATGCCCTTTAGAATTTTTAAAGTCACCTCTGGGCTCGGCTCTTCAACAATCACAGTCTGAAAACGGCGCGACAAAGCCTTGTCGTTCTCAATCTGTTTGCGATATTCATCCAACGTCGTTGCGCCAATCAACTGAATCTGCCCACGCGCTAGTGCCGGTTTTAAGATATTCGCCGCATCCATTGAGCCTTCGCTCGCACCGGCACCAGTTAAGAGGTGTAACTCATCGATAAACAAAATCACGTCTTCATTTTTGATTGCTTCATCAATTACCCCCTTGATCCGTTCCTCAAATTCGCCCCGAAATTTTGTGCCAGCTACTAAATTAGAGAGATCCACTTGATAGATTCTACGACCGATCAGCGCCGCTGGTACATCATTCTTGACGATCCGCTCCGCTAATCCTTCTACAATCGCAGTCTTACCGACTCCAGCTTCGCCAATCAAGACCGGATTTGATTTTGTACGCCGACATAGCACCGTAACTACACGCTCGATTTCGCGCTCACGACCAATCACCACATCAAGCTTCCCATCCTTCGCGAGCTCGGTTAGATCCTGCCCGTAACGTTTTAGCCATTTTAGTTGACCACTACGTTTATATTCCTTTTTAAGCTCGAGATTGCGCTCGTGCTGAGCCATAGCACGATATTCAGCTTCTAGAGCTGCGCCAAATTCTAATTCTTTCACCCCAAGTTGCCCTAGCAAAATTGCTGCCCGCGAATTAGGCTGCTTATACATCGCATCAATCAAATTCAATGTACCCACCACCTCGCTATCGTGCGCCAAGGCAAAACTATCCGCCATCCGGATCGTCAAGACTGCCGCTTCAGATAGTGACATCATTGCCATCGAACTACTATCTTGAACATCACGCGCTTCCTGTCCGAGAGCATTTTCAAGCCGATCAATCGTAATATCAAATGACCTGAGTAACTTTGCGCCCCGCGAAGCGTCCTGCGCAGCAATCCCCATTAAAATATGCTCCGTTCCCATATAACCATTGCCATATTTCTTGCAAAATACGTCCGCTTTCTGCAAGGCAAACTTTGCGTTTTCCGACAGACGGCTCATGGTATCATTAAAATCGTTATCCATCACCTAATTATACCTTATTGTTCTTATACTTCCTGAGTTTAGAATTTCTATCCTCAGTATAGCATAACTAGCACTCATAAGTCAAGAGTGCTAAAACTTCGAGGAATTTTCGCTGGGTTTCCTGGTTGCTTAACTCAGATATCAAGGTACGATGAGGCTTCCTCTACCCCTCC
>OFGF01001906.1_pt1 | contig 11887 bp, 10 predicted proteins | sample 1521711 | NCBI WGS metagenome assembly OFGF01 (sample SAMEA3504092, study PRJEB24116) | mouse gut metagenome | biome: mouse gut; feature: mouse-associated habitat; material: faeces | place: Denmark | collected 2011 | reverse complement strand
GCAGCAGTACGATGAAGTATGCCGGAGCGGAGCCTGTCTTTGAGGAGAAGTATTGCAGGGTGTATTATCTGCGGTAAGATTTATTGTAAATCATAAAAGTGTTAAACCAATGGAGAAGTTGTTTCCGTTGATTTAACACTTTTTTCGTAAACGGGCTCAGCTCGTTTTTTTATTGTAGTTCTTTCACAAAATATCTCATTTTACGAAAGAAAAAAATGTCATGTTGCTTATCCCATTCCGTATATTACTACATTTCTACAAAAAAAGCAACCGAAAAATTTGGTCAATGAATGCAGAAATTGATTTGAACTATAGTAAACGAAATTTCTAATGTCGTTTACTATAGAAATATGGCTGATGACCGTCAATAATTCCGTCAAAGAAAGGAGAAGTAAAATGCCAAAAAGAGGAGAAAACATTTACAGGAGGAAGGATGGAAGATGGGAGGGAAGAATACTGCAAAGCTGTGAATCCGGCAAAAGAAAATATCGCTCGGTATATGGGAAAAGTTATCATGAAGTAAAGCAGAAAATGATGACAGCCCGGCTGGCAGTGCAGGCCGGATGCCAGAAGGACCAGACACTTGCACAGACGGCCGAGGCATGGATGCAGTCACAGTCGGTTTATTGGAAAGCGGGTACCGTATCCGCATACCGGCAAATGCTGAATAAATATATCATTCCCGGTATGGGCAGTATGCCCGTCAGGCAGATTACAAGTCGAACACTGCATGAATTTGCCGGCAGGGTAAGACAGAAGGACGGCAGTCTGCTTTCCAGAAATTACATGTTTCAAATCTGTTCCATGGTGCGCAGGATCATAATCTATGCCAACAGGCAGTTTGATGGCGGACTGCCTGTTCCGGTGAATCCTGTCAGCAAAGAGCAGCAGCACAAGATTATGCTGCCCAGCGAAGCGACTCTGTCGATTCTGCAGGATTATTTATATGCCAACAGCGATGATGATACCTGTCTCGGTATTATGATCGCATTGCATACAGGAATAAGAGTTGGAGAGCTGAGTGCTCTGCGATGGAAAGATATTGACCTGAAAGAAGGTAACTTGTATATCAGGCAGACCATACTGCGTGTGCGGAATGAGATCAGGCAGGAAAACACAAAGGCTGTAACGCAGATTGTGATGCAGATGCCAAAGTCATCTGATTCGTCCAGAATCATTCCGCTGCCGCCCGGACTGCTTTCGATGCTGCGGCCGCACGAGAAAGCAAAGGAAGATTACGTAGTCAGTGGTGTGAAAGCTGCCTGGGCTGAGCCACGTACGATTCAGTACCGGTTTAAGAGCATTCTGAGAAAGTGCGGCATCGAATACTTCAATTTTCATTTGCTCCGTCATACGTTTGCCACCAGATGTGTTTCCCTGGGACTTGATGTAAAAAGCCTGAGCGAGATACTGGGACACAGCAGTATTCAACTGACGTTAAAGCTCTATGTCCATTCTTCGATACAACAAAAGCGGCAGCTGATGCAGCAGTATGATGCCGTGCTTCTCTGATCGGACCTGTATTTCATGTCTTCTTTGACACAAATATCCATGAAATGAGAGGCACGGATCAGCCGTCAAAAATCTTGTCAGAAATTCATCCGTCGCGCTTTTTTTCACATGATGGAGGCCTGTTTCGTAAAATGAGATATTTAACGAAATGTATTGTTTCCCGAATCATCAAATAAAATTCAGCAGGTCTTTGGACGATTGCGTATTATATAGCGGCAAAAGGGGCAGCTGTCATGTGGATAAAGGATTGGCTCCGACATCTGGGACTGCCAGAGAAGAAAAAAGTTTCGAGCAGATACAAAAAGAACCAGGAACATATCAGACAGGTCAAAAAAAGAAAGCAAAGAGAATGGCGGGCACGCGTAAAATACAGAATCCTGCAAAGAAAACGGCTTATGATCATAACCGGAAGTCTTTTGGTATTGCTCCTTATGATAACGGGCGGAATCGGAATTGTCAGAGCGATGGGGAAAAACCGTCTGTATGAAAAGGCAGACAGGAAACAGCCTGAGATGATAAAGACCGCTCCGGAAGAAGTCCTGCAAGAGGAAGAAGAAACAGAATGGAAGGAAGGATGGGTCAGATATCAGGGAAATATTTATGAGTATAAAAGCGATATCCTTACTTTTCTCGTTATGGGAATCGACAAGAACAAAGATGTGGAGAAAACGGAGGAAGGGACGGATGGTGGTCAGGCAGATGCGTTGTTTCTCGTAGTCGTGGATCCATCTGACCGGACTTTGAAGATTGTAGGGATCAACAGAAATACGATGACTGATATTGCCATTTATGATGAAAACGGTGATATAACTGCTACAGTCAAGGCACAGATTGCGGTACAGCATGGCTTCGGGGACGGCATGGAAGAAAGTTGTGAATACCAGAAGAAGGCGGTAGAGAATCTTTTCTACGGACTGCCGATCCATGGATATGCGGCGGTCAATATGAAAGCCATCTCTACGATCAATGACGCCGTAGGAGGTGTGGAGGTAACGGTTCTGGAAGATCTGACCAGAAAGGATAAGAGTCTTGTAAAGGATGCGAAAGTTCATCTGACAGGTAAAACCGCTTTCTGGTATGTGCAGTACCGTGATACAACTGTGTTTGGCTCGGCAGATTTAAGACTTGCCAGACAGAAACAGTATCTGAACGGATTTGTGGCGGCAGCAAAAAAAGCGGCAAAAGAAAATATTTCGGTAATACTGGATCTGTACCAGGCTGTCATGCCGCAGATGGTCACTGACGTCTCTCTGGATGAAGTGGCTTATCTGGCGCCGCTCCTTGTGGATTACCGTTTCAGCGATAACAGTTTCTACACAATGACCGGAGAGACCGTTGCTGGAGAACAGTTTGAGGAATTTTACGTGGATGAGACTGCTTTATATGAGTTGATCCTGGAGGTTTTTTATGAAAAAGTGGAATCGATGGAATAAGTTACTGGCGGTGGCTTTGGCAGCTGTCTCTGTCACAGGTTGTGCGGGAAGCCGGCCTGAGAGTGCAGCAGAAGACAATATCGTGGAGGAAGAAACAGCAGATACAGTTGAGTCGGGGGAGGCAGGCGGAAGCGGGATTGATAGTATGCCCCTGGAGGAAACAGCGCCGGAAGAGACAAAGGAGACAGCGTCGGTAATCCTCCGGGAGAGTGCGCAGGATGCACAGGTGGATTTCCGGGCCTTAAAGGAAGAAAACCCCGAGATCTTTGCGTGGATTTATATACCGGATACGTCCATTGACGCTCCTGTTGCACAGAGCGGCGAGAGCGATGAGTACTATGCAAGTCATAATATTACAAAAGAAAATGATGAAAACGGTGCACTTTATATCGAAGCAGCCAATCTGACTTCCATGTGTGACTTTAACACTGTAATACACGGCAACACTGCGGAAGATGGGGAGAGCGGACTGTTTGCGGAGCTGTATCAATTCTCAGATCCGGATTATTTTGACAGTCATGAACAAATGTACCTTTATTTGGAAGATAATGTGCTTACTTATGAGATTTTTGCGGCCTATGAGAGAGAAAACAACAGTCTGATCCGCACCTATGATTTCACCTATCTTTCCGGCTGCGATCAATTTCTAAAAGATATGTACGGCATCAGAAGCATGAATATGATGATCAGGAGCGGTTGGGAGGATGTAACACCCTACCATTTTCTGGTCACTCTGACGACAAGCAGAGGAAAAGATTCAGACAGCCAGTTTGTAGTGCTGGCAGCATTGATCGAGGATCCGGCCGGTACGATCGACCGGGCAGTCATGGAATAACGCCGGCCGGATAATGAGCACGGTATTTCCATTCGGGAAACCGGATGTAAATATAAAACCACACTTAGGCTTTGAAAGGAGGAATGAAAACATGATGAAAAAAGCATTTGCGTTGGCAATGGCTGGCGCGATGGTAGTCTCCATGCCTGTTATGGCAGCTACGACAGCGTCTGCTGTGGCATCTCAGGCGGTCGTAGCATCAGCAGCACCCAGTGCACCCGTTACGAACAATGCGGCAGTTGTTGCATCCAATGGCATGAACAGCGCGGAAACAGCAGTTGCGTCTGCGGCATCGGCGGAGGGTAAGACGGTAGGAGAGTATATGAACAATGCGGTTACGGAATTACCCGGCCTTGAGAATGTGACACCTGTAGGGCAGGGAGGTCACGTGATCATCAACGGCGCACCGAGTAACCAGACATTTTCTGTATTGAAGCCGCATAGTGCATATGTTTCTTATGCAAAGACATTTGCAAACGGACTGGGCGGCAAAGTGCTGAATGTGGCAACGATTAAGGCATCCGTATCATTCAATACGGCGACAGTCAACTTCTATGCAAAAGGCGTTAAGGCCGGACAGAACATCAAGGTATACCAGTATGTAAATGGTTCCTGGGTGGAAGTGGAAGTGACAGAGATCAGAAATGACCATGTTGTAGTCAACATGACATCTCTTGGAACACTTGCATTTATTGAGCTGCCTGCAGCACAGTAATGCAGACACCCTGCAGAGCGCTGCCTGCCGGCAGAGGACAGGGTGAAAGTTATATTAATTTGCATAATTACTTGTGTGTGATCGTTCATGCACGATTAATTAGTAAGGTTTTCAACCGGGTGTGGGATTCATGCATGCCGCCGCTTCGGCGGCGGTATGTGTGGAAAAAAGAATTTTCTGAGAAAAGAATTTTTAAGATTTTTAAGGATAGAAAAAATGATATACAACCGACGGCTGTGAGGAGAAAGCGTATGGATGGGGCAAAAATATATACGGGTTCTGGTGATGACATAATGATAGGTACTCTGGAAATGCCGGAGGTGAGACAGCCTGTCAGCAAAAGATTTTTATACAGGGCGGCCAAAAGAATATCAGATATCGTGATCTCTGTACTGGGACTTGCGGTTTTGTCCGCAGTATTTGTAATAACGGCGCTGGCCATCGCGCTGGAAGACGGCGGGCCCGTTTTCTACGCGCAGAAGCGTATTGGAAAAGATGAAAAGGAATTTAAGATCTATAAATTCAGGAGCATGTACAAAAATGCCGAAGCGATCCATGAAAACCTTCGTGAAGAATACGGATGCAGAGATGTTTCCTTCAAGTTACAGAATGATCCAAGGGTGACAAAGGTCGGCAGAGTAATCCGAAAGTTTAACATAGATGAGCTTCCCCAGCTGATCAATATCATAAAGGGGGATATGAGCTTGGTAGGGCCAAGACCTTTGCCTGTCTATGAATATGTGGACGAGCAGAGGCAGTATGGAAAAAGATACATAAAGCGGTACGCGGTCCCGCAGGGACTTACCTGTATATGGCAGATCTCAAACAGAGCATCCGTTGATTTTGAAAAAAGAATGCAGCTGGATGTGGAATATGCCGAGAAGAGCGGGTTGTGGATGGACTTGAAACTGGTCGTAAAAACATTTGTTTTTACAGTGACCGGCAGGGCGGCCTATTAAGGAGAAAGAACATGGCAGTATTAGTATGCGGCGGAGCCGGCTACATCGGTTCCCATATTAACAAACAGCTGCATATGGAAGGGTATGAGACAGTCGTATTTGACAATCTTGTTTATGGCCATCGGGAAGCTGTTAAGTGGGGGCATTTTGAACAGGGCGATCTGGGTCATATAGAAGAGATCGAGAGAGTGTTTGAAAAATACAAGATCGAAGCGGTCTTTCATTTTGCGGCTTATGCCTATGTGGGAGAAAGCGTTACAGAACCGGAAAAATATTATGATAACAATGTTGCAAATACCTTGAATCTACTCAAAGTTATGAGGAGGCATGGATGCAGTAAGATTATTTTTTCTTCTACCTGTGCCACTTATGGGGAACCGGAAAGCGTACCGATCACGGAAGACATGCCGCAGAATCCGGTAAATCCATACGGGGCCACGAAGCTGATGGTGGAGCGGATCCTGAAAGATTATCATGCTGCATATGGTATGGAATTCGTAGTGCTCAGATATTTTAATGCAGCGGGGGCAGATCCGGAAGGAGAAATAGGAGAGCACCACGATCCCGAAACACATATCATACCGCTGCTGTTGGATGCGGCAGGCGGGAAACGGGAAGAAATTAAAGTATTCGGGACGGACTATGATACGGATGATGGAAGCTGTATACGGGATTATATTCACGTGTTCGATCTCGCAACGGCGCATTTGCTGGCGCTGCATTATCTGGAGCAGGGCAGGGGAAGTGATTTCTTTAATCTGGGCAATGAAGTGGGCACCTCGGTGCTGCAGGTGGTAGATTCTGTAAAAAGAGTCACGGGACGGGAGTTTAAGGTGACGTTGACAAACAGACGCCCGGGTGATCCGGCCAGACTGGTTGGAAGCAGCCGCAGGGCGCGGGAACTATTGGGATGGAAACCTGTGTATGGGGACATTGATAAGATTGTGGAGCATGCGTGGAAGTGGCATGAGGAAGCGGGATATTAGATATTCAGCCGATGAGGTGAACAATGGTTTCAATAATAGTTCCTGTATATAATACCGGGATAGCTGTAAAAAAGTGTATAGACAGTTTGATTCAGCAGTCATATCAGGATATTGAAATCATCTTGATAGATGATGGATCTGATCATGAAACGGCAGATATTTGTGACAGACTTGAACAAGAGAATGATAAGGTGATTGTCTATCATTGTCAGAATCGCGGCGTATCGGCCGCCAGAAATTATGGGATAGAAAAAGCCGGTGGAAAGTATATTTTCTTTGCTGATTCCGATGATTATGCAGAATCGCAAATGTTGGAAGTAATGGTCGGTACAGCGGAGAAATACCGTATGCAACTGATCATTGCAGGATATTATTTTGACACACCATATATGTCTGACGGTCAACAGATGTATAAAAGCATAGAACAGAAAATTCCGTCATGCAGGATAGATACGAAGGGTGAACTGAGAGCAGAGATGATATATCTGTGGGATTCATCTCTTATGTATAATGTCTGGAATAAATTGTTTGAATCGAAGATTATAAAGGAAAATCAAATCTGTTTTCCGCTTGGAAAAGCGTTCAACGAAGACAGAGATTTTGTAAGGGAATATCTGTGTCATATACAAACAGCTTATGTTATAGAGGAGTGTTTCTATCATTACATCCGTGAAAATGAGATGGGCGCAACGAATGTCTATCGGTCTGATATGCTGGCGATTCGAAAAGAAGAATTTTCCTGTCTGAAAAATTTCTTCAAATCTCTTGAAATATATAACGACGAGTCAAGGGAATATGTATCCAGAGAACATTTTGACCGGATTGTGGCGACTGTCGAAAACATGTTTCATGGAAATATGACGGCGGGAGAGATAAGATGCGAAATCCGGAAAGTCATGAAGGACGATGATACACGATATGCAATGAAATATACAAGACCTAAATCAAAAAAAATGAAAGTACTTTATCTGGTATTCAGGACACATAATACGGTCATTATTTTTACGGTTATGAAAGTAATATACCTATTGAGAAAAAAATATCCCGTATTGTTTTACCGGCTGCGGCAGAGCAGATAGACAGGAGATTCAAGAATGAAGGTGTTTTTTATAACCCCGCCGTTCAAAGCTGAATATGGTAAGTTTTCAAGGGAAAACCGAAGTCCGGCGATCACGAGAAGCGGAGCGTTATACTATCCGTTATGGCTGATCTATGCGGCAGCAGTATGTGAGAAGGATGGATTTGAAGTTTGCTTTCTTGACGCGCCGGCCAGGCCTTTAAATGAGGAAGAGAGCCTTTCTGTTGTCAGGAGAGACGGACAGGGTACGAAGCTGTTTGTGTTAGACACGAGTACGCCATCTATTTACAGTGATATAAAGTTTGCAGAGAAATTGAAGGAAATGTTTCCTGAATCCAAAGTGGTACTGGTGGGGACACATCCATCGGCTTTGCCGGAAGAAACATTATGTATCAGTGAGCAGATAGATGCGGTGGCCAGACACGAGTTTGACTATATTGTACGGGATCTTGCAAGAGCTGTCAGAGATGACGGCAGCTGGAGCAATGTGAAGGGAATAACCTATCGGGAGAACGGCGAAATATATGCAACAGAGGATATGCCGTTCATAGAACAACTGGATGATATTCCTTTTGCAGCAGAATTCATAAAAAAGTATTTGAATCCAGAAGATTACTTTTTTGCACCGGCAGCATTTCCGGAAATTCAGATCTTCTCTGGAAGGGGATGCATGGCGAGATGTGATTTCTGTGTTTATCCACAGACTATGCATGGGCACAGGTATCGCCTGAGAACACCGGAGAATGTGGCAGCTGAATTTGAGTATATCGCACAGAACTTCCCGGATGTGAAGGAAATTGTTTTTGAAGATGATACATTCACGGTGAAGAAAGAACGGGTGATTGCTATCTGCGAACTGCTGATTCAGAAGGGACTGCATAAGAGATTTAGATGGCTGTGCAATGCAAGAGTAAATTTGGATCTTGAAACGATGAAGAAAATGAAACAGGCAGGATGCCATTTGATCATTCCCGGGATTGAAAGCAGTGATCAGCAGATTCTGAATAATATCAAAAAAGGCATCACGATCAGGCAGGTTTATGAGTATGTGGTCAATGCCAGAAAAGCCGGTTTGCTGGTTCATGCCTGCTATATGGTGGGGAATAACGGTGAGACCAGGGAAACAATGCAGGGGACATTAAAACTTGCTCTAAAGCTGAACACCGATACGGCACAGTTTTATCCTCTGCTGCCTTTTCCGGGAACAAAAGCATATGCCTGGGCGAAGGAAAACGGATATATAAGAGGTGGGTATGCCGATTATGTGAAGGAAGACGGTACGATTAACAGCCTTCTTGAGCTGCCGGGGCTGAGCAGTGATGAAATGGTCGCGTTTTGTGATCAGGCGAGGAAGAAATATTACTTACGTCCTGCGTATATTTTGCACCGTTTGTGTGTTGGTTTCAGAGATTGGGAGGATTTGAAAAGATCATGGAAGGCGTTCCGGTCTATAAAAAAATTTCTGTTTACGAGATAAAATCATAACAAACTTGAGTGTGAGAATTTCAGTGTGGATGAGGAGAGAAAATGATTAGCAGAATAAAATATATTATGGAGCATCATTCATTTTTTAGGAAAGTTGTTCCAATATGCAGAAAAGTTGGATTGGTTCATTTTTTACATAGAATAAAAAGTGATTTTGACAGAATCGGGAACAGGGATAAAAGAAAAGAATTTCAGGATTTTTATGAGGAGCATAAAAATGATTTTGAGCGTCTGTCAAAGATGTTGGAGGATGATTTCTCAAGAGAGACACTTCAGAGGATTCTGGACTTCAGAAAAAACTGGAAGATAAAAGTATTGAGACCGATCATTGTTAATCCGCAGTATTTCCCGAAAGATATATTCGAGTGCACGGAAAAAGAAGTATTGATCGATGGAGGAGCATATGTGGGAGATACCGTTGAGGAGTTTCTGAATTGGGTGAGAAGATCGGGGGGGGGGTATTCAAAAATATATGCATGGGAACCAGACGAAAGCAATGTAAAGCAAATGCAAAAGAATCTAAAACAATATAAAAATGTAGAAATCATCCCATGTGGAATGTGGAGTCAAAAAGAAGAACTCCGCTTTTCCAAAAACGGAAATGCAGGATCGAGGATTACCGTACATGGTGCTACAAAGATTTATGTTGATTCTATAGATCATATGCATGCTAAGGTAAGAGTTACTCTGATAAAAATGGATATAGAAGGAAGCGAAATGGCGGCTTTAAAGGGCGCCGAAAAAATTATAAAAAGAGACAGGCCGAAGCTGGCTGTTTGTATTTATCATAATCCTGAGGATATATTCGAAATTCCTTTTCTAATAAAAAAGCTGGTTCCTGAATATAAACTGTATATCAGGCATCATTCGGATACATATGCTGAGACGGTTGTATATGCAACAGTATGATTTCAGAAAGTATGGGACATATTCAGACGAGAAACTGGATTATGCATAAGTCTGATGAAAAATTAAAATATTGAGAAACATATTTATTGATTAGGACAGTGATAGTATGAGAAAAAAAAGAAAATTGGTTTTTGATGGTCAGGTATATGCACAAAAAATGACAGGGCAATATAGATATGCGGATGAAATATTAATGGAATTAGACAAAATTATTGGCAAAGGGGAGTATGAAATAGTTGTACCTAGTTATGTAAATATTGATGGAAAATTTAAGAATATAAATGTCGTCCATTATGGGAATGTAAAAGGAATACTTTGGACTCAGACATCTTTACTATGTTACTTAATAAAGAATCGTGCAATAAGTATTGGGTTTTGTAATATTACACCTCTCTTGAAGCCAGGAGTGGTGGTTGTACATGATATAGGATATAAAGTTTTGCATGATCATTATAAAAATTTGTATGGACGTCTTTCCAGCCTGTGGCACAGAATAAATTATTGTAGGATAGCAATCAGCAAATGGCCGATCATTACTGTCAGTAATTTTTCTAAAGCACAAATATCACAAGTTTACAAAGTAAGGCCAGAGAGGATTGTAGTTATAGGAAATGGCTGGCAGCATTACAATAGAATCTGTGAAGATGATAGTATATTTGAAAAGACAGAAGTGATAAAAAAAGGGAATTATTATTTTTCCTTGGGCAGTTTGGAAGAGCGTAAGAACTTTAAATGGGTGGTAGAAGTCGCCAGGCGTAATAGTGAGGAATATTTTGTTGTTGCGGGAAATAATGTAAGGAATGCGAAAAATAAGCCGGAATTTGATAAAATTCCCAATTTATTCTTCTTAGGATATGTCAGTGATGAAAATGCGAAGAGTCTTATGCGAAATTGCAAGGCGTTTTTGTTTCCGTCTACATTTGAGGGATTTGGAATTCCACCGTTAGAGGCACTTAGTTTGGGAACAAAAGTTATATGTGCAAACGCAGCAAGTTTACCTGAAATTTGCGAAGGGGCGGTGGACTATATAGACCCATATCAATATAATGTTGATTTTAAAACTATAGATAAAAGAGATCAAAGTGAGAATTCCGGTGCAGTTTTATCCAAATATAGTTGGATAAAATCAGCAAAAGATTTTTATGTTTTTCTGAAAGCTGTTTCATGAATAAAAGGAGACTATAAATCTGGGAGATGTTTCAACGCGTCATAAATAAACATGTCTTATAAAAAATGAGCTGGGTGGAAATTTATTTTAAAGAAAGACATGAAGGTGCAAGTATGATACAAGAAAAAATATTGGAAATATTGCAGAAAAGTAAATTAACAATAAATAAGACATTGCAGAAAAATCTGATAGATATTTTTTTCTGGATGATCGTAGTAGCAATCATGTTAAAACCAGAGAGTTTTGAGTATTTAGGGTGGATAAAGCTGGATAAAGCATTGGATTTGTGTAAGATCATTGTTGTTTCAGGGAGTGTGATAGCATATTTTTTTTCGGACAAAAAGCATAATATTGTTATTTTTGCTGTAGCACATAAATTGCTTGCCGTTATCGTAACAGCCATGCTAAATGGTGACATTAAGATGGCGCTTATTTTTGCGCTAAATGCTTTTTTCTTTACTGCGATAGTCTATTGGGGTTGCGATAATAAAAACATTATTTGTGCATTATATTATGTTTTGACGATATTTCTTATCGTTAATTTCATTTCAATTATTTTATACCCAAGTGGAATGTATAGAACGCAGGAGATTGGGTGGGAGAAAAACTGGTTTTTGGGATGGAAAACTATCTTACCTTTGTACATAATTCCAGAATCAGCTTTAGCGTTTTTGTTTTATCATAATACAAGAAAAAAGCGGCATATTATTATTTTTTTATTATCTGTAAGTCAGCCTTTTATGGAAGGAAGTGCAGGAGCGGTCATATCAGCAATCGTTCTTTTGACAGGTTTTCTCGTGTCTATAC
>OFGF01001903.1_pt1 | contig 11908 bp, 6 predicted proteins | sample 1521711 | NCBI WGS metagenome assembly OFGF01 (sample SAMEA3504092, study PRJEB24116) | mouse gut metagenome | biome: mouse gut; feature: mouse-associated habitat; material: faeces | place: Denmark | collected 2011 | reverse complement strand
CCGGCGGAAGGCGAAGCCTTGCCAACAAGGTTTCCTATGCGAGCATGGAGCAGGCGGAATATTTCCGCCGCCGGTGCTGAAACCAAAAGCGCGGCCCCGCGCGCCACAGCCTCTGCCGCAACGCCCCTTGTTTCCGGCGGACTGTTCGCCGCGGCTCCGCAGGGCGCGGACTACGCCGCACAGGCGGGCAAGGCCCGCAACCTGCCGGCAGCCCTGCCTTCCCAGGCAATGGAGCAGATTGAACAGGCCATTCTCAGCGCTTCCCGGAACGGGATGCAGCGCCTTGAGGTGAGGCTCAATCCCGTGGAACTCGGGGCCATGACCGTGGCTCTTGCCACCAACCGCCAGGGCGAAGTCAGCGCCGTGATCCGGCCTGAAAAAGAAGAAACTGCCGCGCTTATCAACCAGCAGGTGGATCAGATCCGCGCGGAACTGGAAAACCAGGGCTTCAAGGTGGACAAGGTGGAGGTTCAGACCCAGCTTGCCGATCAGGGCGGGCAAAACTGGCAGGGCGCGCAGCAGCATAACGCCTCCCGCGATCTTGCGGAAAGAGCGAGTGTTCTTGAGCAGTTGCGTAATCTCAGCCGGCTTGGGGCCGAATCGGAAAGCGCTTTGGCACGCGGTATGCAGAAGAGAGGTGAGAACGGACGCGAAGCGGCAAATGTTTCCGTCCGGGGCCTGCATCTCGTGGCCTGACGCATTCTGAAACCTTACCGAGGACACCATGGCAAGCACTACCGGCGCTCTTGATTCCGCTTACAGCAATGCTCTGGGCACTGCCGTTTCCAACGCCACCGGCGGTTCGGATCTGGGCAAGGAAGAATTTCTTCAGCTTCTTGTTACCCAGTTCCAGTATCAGGATCCGCTGAACCCCATGGAAGACAAGGAGTTCATCGCCCAGCTCGCCCAGTTCTCCAGCCTTGAGCAGAATATGAAGCTGAACGAGAACATGGAAAACCTGCTGAGCCTGCAACAGCAGCAGACGGTCATCGGCGCGTCCAACTATATAGGCAAGACGGTTTCCGCGCGCGGGTACGGCGTTTCATGGGAGCCCAATTCCACAAACACCGGCGGCAGGTCCTCCACTGTGGACTGGGCCACCGGCGAGGACGCGGCCTCCGTCACGGTGAATATCCTCGATTCCTCCGGCTCTCTGGTCAACACCTATGACCTTGGAGCCTCTACCGCCGGTTCCATCAACACCTTCAAGTGGGACGGCAAGAACTCCATGGGCGGTTATGTGACCAAGGGCGTGTACACGGTGAGCTTTGTGGCCAAGACGGAGGCGGGCAAAAGCACCTTTGTGGATACGCAGGTTTCCGGCGTGGTCACGGGCGTGTCCAACTACAACGGAGTCCAGTATGTGCGCATGGCCGACGGCCGCACCGCCACGCTGGAAAACATCCGTGAAGTTGTTTCGGCGGACGCGGCGTCGGAAGACCTTGCCGGCCCCGATGTTATCACCCTGAAGGACGGCAAGGCATCCATGGTCAGGTATTACGTGCCGCAGGAAATTCGCGGGTGCAGCGTGACCATCACCGACGCCAGGGGCGAGAAGGTTTTCTCCGACTCGGATCTGGGTGTCCATCAGAAGGGTATTCACGAATACGAATGGAGCGGCAAGGATTCCGACGGCAACGAAGTGCCTGACGGCAAATACCAGGCGCAGTTCTTCGGGCTGGATGCCGACAACAATATGGTCGCCATCGAATGCGTGCCCGAAGACGTAAGCTAGCGCACGCGGTTTTGAAATCGCTCCAGGTCTGAACAACAATTTTCGGGCGGGGATATTTTCCCGCCGCTCTCTCCGGTCACATCCGGGAGGAACGGCAGTCTGAGGGGACGGCCGCAAGACAAACGCAAGGATAAAAGGAGAAACATCATGAGTCTCAGCGCCAGCATGTGGACAAGCGTATCCGGCCTTCTCGCCCATGGGGAAAAGATGAACGTGGTAGGCAACAACCTTGCCAACGTGAGTACCGTGGGCTTCCGCGGCCAGCGCATGGATTTCGCGGACTTCGTGTACGCCAACACATACACTTCCGCCGGAAACGGGCAGATCGGGCGCGGCGTCAAGGTGGGGGCGATCATGGGCAACTTCGCCCAGTCTTCCTTTGAAACCACGACCGAAGCCACAGACCTTGCCATTTCCGGTTCCGGTTTCTTCAAAGTCAACAAAATCGGCAAGGATCAGGGCTTCTATACCCGCGCGGGCAACTTCCGCTTCGACAACGAAGGCTATCTGGTGGATCCCAACGGCTTTGCCCTGCAGGGCTGGATGGTGAAAAACCAGGGCGGCATCACCCGCGCCTCCGGCGGTCTGAACCCTGATTCCGTGAGCAGCAATGACACTTCGGACATCATCGGTTCCGGCACGCCCACTGACATCAAGCTGGACACCTGGACGGTTCCGCCCCAGCAGACCACCAAAATGACCTTCAAGGTAAACCTGCCCAAGTCCGCCTCGGATCACGCCCGCTCCAACACCAACCCCTTCGCCTCGCTCACCGAGGTCTGGAACGGCAAGCAGCCGCAGAGCAGCGAAAATACGCCGTATATCGCGGAAAGCTCCTATGCTTCCAGCACCACCCTCACCGTGTACGACGAGGCGGGCAGCAAGCACACCATCTCCGTTTATTACGACAAGGTGGACAAGGACGACGTGGAGGGCCTGGGCAACAACACCATGTGGGAATATATCGTCACCATGGACCCCGCCGAGGATCAGCGCCAGTTCTGGGACGAGGCCGCGGGCGAACTGCGCAACGGCAACGAAACGGAAAAGGGCGGTCTGCTGGCCACCGGCACCATCACCTTTGACGCCGCCGGACGCATGACCAACCAGAGCTGCTACACCTGGGGCGGTTCACAAAGCCCGGACACCCATCCCTCCAGCTTCCACGAAATGCCCGATCCCACCAATCCGTTTAATACCTTGCAGGTTGTCAGTCTGGACCCGACGGACTTGAACAACTGGTACCCGGCGGAAATTTCCAGCAACGGCTACCCCATTCTGGTGGCCAACTTCTCCGGTGTGCTTGACGCGCAGACCTCCGGATCCACCAGGGGCGAACGCTACGGCATTGAACTGAACTTCGGCGTCAAGGTCGGCAACTTCGACATGCCGTGGGAAAACACCAGCTCTCTCGGCTCTCTGGCCGTCACGCCCTATGCCAAGAACGGCGAGGGCAGAGCGCCGGAATATTATGAAATCAATCCCGACTACGACCCCAAGGCCAGCTGGGATCACCCCAACCATTATCAATGGAAATTCGCCGGCGTAACCTATCCCTACCCGGATACGCCCAACGCAGCCCAGGAAAGCGCCCTCATCAACGCCATTAACGCCATGTATGACGGCATTACCATCTCGAAAGGCGATTTGGGAACCTATGGCGTTCCCACCACAACGACAGTCACGGAGTACAATAACAGCGCCCAAAATGGCAACGACCGCGTCACTGTCACGGCAAAAACTGTGGGAAATGCACCTGGCGTGACTACCTATACGATTAAGTCGGGGTCAACCACGATCACCACGACTCAGGCGCCTACTGTAAATAATGCGGGAGATATGGAGTATATAGATGCCACAGGTGCGACAAAAACATTGGGACTGAAAGATCTTGACCAGAATGGTACGGTGATCTCCGGTCCAAATAAAGGTGACATCCCCACGTTTCTGCCGCCGCAAAACGTGCGCTACAACTTATCAACCCGCACCTTTACCTATGCCGACGGGACAGCCATTCCGCAGGACGTACTGACAAAATTGAACGCCCTGGGCGGACCTACGGCTGACTGGAAAACCGCAACGGGTACTAATAACAAGAGCATATACACACTTATCGGTGAAAAGCTTGCCTCCGCAACGCCGGTACACACGGAAGGCCTGGTCGCCGCCACACCGGCCAACGCCAACCATGTGGCCGAGTTCAGCAAGCCCATTGTGCTGGAAGCTTCCGCCTGCACCAGCTACAGCTCTTCCTTCACCGCCAACCAGGCGCAGGACGGCTACGGCTACGGCGACCTCACCAGCTACAACGTGGACGACAGCGGCATTCTGTACGGCGTGTACTCCAACGGCGTGACCCTGCCTCTGGCCCAGGTCTGCCTGTATGACTTCACCTGCCAGCAGGGCCTGCGCCGCGAGGGAAACAACCTGTTCAGCCAGACCCGCGCCTCGGGCGAGGCGAAATCCGGCCCGGCGGGCGTGGCCGGCCTCGGCACCATCAACAGCTATGCGCTGGAACAGTCCAACGTGGACATGTCCACGGAATTCGTGCAGATGATCACCACACAGCGCGGCTTCCAGTCCAACAGCAAGGCCATCACCACTACCGACACCATGCTGGAGACGGTTATCAGCATGAAGAGGTAGCAGCAAAAATATAACAGCGTTCTCCCATCCTTGCGCGGGGGTTCCCTCGCCCCCGCACTTCAAAAGGCCGCCAGGATAAATATCCGGCGGCCTTTTGTCGCGCAAACCACTTGTGAACCATTCACGAACACGCTCGTTCAGCCATGGGGTTCCCCTTATGGCTATGACCTGTGAATACTCCACGCTGCCCCGGATATGCGCGGGCCAGCGCGAAAAGCGTTACAGAGCGCAGGCAAACAAGCTGTAACGCACCTGCACGGTTGCCTTTCATTTTATTCAAGCCTGTGTCGGAGCGGCGCAAGCCCGGAAGGAAGGCAAGCCATGAAGTGTTTATGCTTGGCTCTGCTGAGAGCTACGGCCCTGTGGTTGGCGTCAAACGCCATTTAAACAAGTGAACCCGATCCATATCAGCGATGAACCGGGAGCTCGAAACGCAAACAGACGCCCACGCCTACTCCCGGCCTTGAATAACCGACAAGATGCCGCTACTTTTCCGGCGCAGGGCTAAAAAAATAGCCACACTTTCGGCATGGTGAATGAACCATTGTTTGAGGCTCCGTGTGGTCACGGAATTAAATTTTCTCTGGAATATTAAGAGGGGGAAGACAACACTTCCACCCCCCTCTAATAAAAACAATATGCCTATCTACCACAGCGACGGAGCCAGTCAGACTCAGTCAAGCCTATACGGGAAAGATTAACTGCATGTTCATGTATGATTTTTAATGCATGAACTTCTTTTAATTGCATAATCCATATAAATTCTTTATCATCTAAACTTGTAAAACTCCATTTGTCTTTATATTTTTTAGTGTATATGTTGCCATTATGTTTATCAGGAGAAAATGTTATCGATTTTATTTCATACGGTTTATATACATATTTAAAATACTTAATTTTATCTTTTATAATACATGCTAAATTAAAATTTTTATTTTTTAAATAGTCTGTATCTTCAATTGAAATAAGTGGAGCAAAAATAAATGGACGTTTATTATCTATCCTTACACAATCACAAGGAGGTTGAATACATATATAATAATCGCTATTTGGATCAGAAACGATTGTTCCCGATTTTAACATAGGACTATTTTCAGAATACATATATTCACATGACATAAGCATTGCAAGTTCAACATCTGATTTGGTGGGGGTATCTGACCCCCAGTAGCTCGTCATAGTAGACTCTCTAATATTTAATATACTTTTTTTTATGGTTTTAGGCATATTGGGTATTTTTTCTATTTCTTTTATTCCATTAATCAAAAAATTAGATATATAATTATCAATATTTTTTCCTCTTTCTATGCAAAGAGCTTGAGGATTCTGATGAGGTGTATTATCTGCAGCAATCCAAGCGTTTATAGCATCGATATTCAAGTGTTCAGATATTTTTTCCTGAGTAAGAATACTACTTATTTCTGAGCATATTAAAGGAATAATATGTTGTTCTGTATCTTCACATGGATTAGAATAGACTCTATGGGATAAAAATGCCGGATCCAACGAGGAAGGAAAACGACTAAGGACAGTGTATGTATTATCTCTAATTACACTAAGTGCATGAAGCACAGCATTAGAAAGCAATCCTCCAGTTAATGCAGAAAATATTTTTATTAATTCTTTCGGCAAATCTTCTTCTTTTATCTCTTTAAAAGGAGCTACCCCTTCATGAATATTACTAAAGGTTTTCTTTTTTAAAATGACAATATATGTATTATTTATTTTAAAAATATTATTACTTTCAATACCTATAACACCAGGAAAATCTTCTTTAATTTTTTTTGAAATCTTTGAAATATCTGGCTCAGAAGTATATATACAAATAAGATGGACAGCATGAGGATGGTCGACAGTACATTTTTTTATGCACGCTACAGCTTTTCCACCTGTATCACCAAACATCCAGTCCAAAACAAAAATATCAGCTATCGGAATTTTTTCATCATCTTCCAGTCCGGAACGACGTTCCAAGACCGTACAAAGAATATCTTCTTTTAAGAAAGCTTCGACAAGAGCAGTACCATCAACTCCTCTATCTTGAGAATCTCCTGACGTCGATACAGTAGCTATATCCGTCTTTATACCTCTCGACGGCGTCTTTAATACTGAAACATTTTCTTTAGATATAGACGATACTCGATCGTCCACTACAACAGCCGTACGCAAAAAATGCTTCAGGGCATCCTCAGAACGCGTCGCAAAGCTCGTCATATGCTTTCTTCCTTATCTTTATGGGGGAGAATATAAAATTCAGTGCCGGATTCGGAAGGATAAAGTTTCAAGTCGTAATCGATTTTACGCAGAACCTCCCTAGAAATATATAAGCCCATGCCGCGCCCGCCCGGCTTACGAGAGAAGCCCAGCTCAAATACCGATTCCCGGTCACGCAGGGGTATGCCCGGGCCGGTATCTCGAACGGTAAGCACACCGCCGTCCAGAGCTCCTAGAGTAATGACCCGTTCCGGTCTGTCTTTTACCCAGAATATGGCATTGTCCACCAGATTGACGAAAACCGGATAGAACGATGAGGGGTAGCCCATAATTTCTGTCTTCTCGAAGGCAGGCGTAGCAACGAGCTGTACCTGATGACGGTTAAAACGTTCTTGAAAAAGGTCGGACAGAAATGCGTAGATGTCCGTTCCCCGGATAACGATTGCCTTTCTGTACAGTCGCCGATGCAACGGGGTAAAAAGCCCGAGATATCCATCGAGATGGTCAAAGCTGTTCCTGATGTTCTGATACAGCTGTTCCAGACTAGGGTTGACGTCCGCCCAGCTTTTAAGCCTGCGCAGGTTATCGCGCACGGCCAAAATACTGGCATTAAATTCGTGGTTGATGATTTCTATGGCCATCCCTAGTTGCGTCAGCTGAAGATCCAGCCCTGCCTGTGCTTCCAGTTCAACGGCGCGCTGTTCCACCGCTTCTATCTGATCCAACAGCCCGCCGCCTTTCACGTCCACCGCTTCTAGCTGTCCGCGAATGGACTGAAGCCGGTCACATTCTTTCTGGCGGGTGTCTATCAGACGCTGTTCCAGACGGGTACGGGACTCCACGACTTCGCTATCCGTCATCCTGGAAATATCAAGTCTGGCAAAATCGGAGGAGACCGCAGCCAGAACAACAGCTATACGTTTTGCACTCGCTTTTGTCTCCGCAACGACTTTCTGCAATACTTCGTCAGCTGTTTCCGTCGTCGACTTTTTTTCTTGAGCTGTGGTCTTCCGTGTTTCTTCGGAAAGAGAATCAATGGCTCGCTTTACCCTAATTCTTCGGTCAAGTAATACCCTGGCCTGTTGAGCCTCACTACTTATCAGCTGTTCTAGTTCTCGACGCGCAGCATCAAAAACAGAGCGCTGTAAATTCGCAAAGGCTTCCGTGTAGACATTCCACTCTTTTTCCAGACGCTTCGTAAGTCCCACTCCACGTGGTCGGATAATGCGATACTTATCCTCAAGAGTATCTATCTGCTTGCGTGCGTCCTCTTCTATCTGCAAAAACTTTTCTGCAGCCAAATATGCGTCACTTTCATGAGCAAGAGCGTAAAGTTCTGTTTTTACTTCCGTAAGAATATTTTTTATGGAATCATGCGGCCCACTGTTATCATAGCCCCTGAAAAACTGCTCCAGCTCCTTCGCTAATTTTTCACGTTTTCCTTTCGCTAGCTTTTCTCGTTTTTTGCGGATTTCATCTCTTCGAGTAAGTTCCTCTTTCATTTCTAAAAAATAAGTATCTGAAGAATCTTCTCTAAAGAAATCAGCTGCCAGCTGTAAAAAAAAGTTCTTTAGAATATCACGAAACTGCCGATAGGCTTCATTTTCACGAAAACCTTCACGCCCGGCCTTTTCCACAAGATTTGTATTTTTCTCCCGGCTGATAGTTACCACACCGAACATACGTCGGAAAGAAAAAAAGTAATATTTGGCACTTTTTGTTCTATTTTTTTCTATGTCAATCCAGTCATAATCCGTATTCCCATAGGGAAGAATGCGTATACCATCTCGATAAATATAAAGACCGCCATATGCATTCATCTTCTGAATTAAATCTCCCCAATCCTCAATCGATAATAAAGTTTCCCTTTGCATTCCCTGTACATTGGCAAACTCGATGCGGAACGGACCACAGCGGGTAGGCAGGCCGCGACCGTTCTTCCAGGAAATGACATGGCCCTGATACGTCTTGCCGTACACCTCCACCGTGCCTTTAAACTGTCCGTACTCATCAAAGTCACCGCAAATACGGTGATCCGCATTCAAAAATTCCTTCGGCGTAAAAAACTGCTCGGGGTCAATGAGATTTTTTCCCGGGTCGTCATCCGTCTTATGGTCCCGAAACGCCACCTGAATGACAGGCTCTGCATGCCCCGGCGTCATGGTATTGGTAAAGCCGCCCAGCATCCGGACAAGATTTGTGGCCCCGTCGACATTTTGGGCATCAATATCCTGCTGCAGAATCTCCGATGCTGGGCTGATGATGAAGTGTGTGCCGTGCCCTTCTCCGGTAAGGCAGAGCGAAGGAACATAGGCATCTATTTCCTGCGGGTCGATGTCAAAATTTTCCAGATCCGTCAGGATCGCTCGGGCATTCTCTTCAGGAATACGATTTTTCAGACGTTCGACATTGCGGCGGACGACATTCACCATGTCCCTGATTTCCTCCCGGGAAGGCATCGTACTTCCAGAGAAGAGCCGTACAGGAATTTCTATGTCGTCTAAGTCGAGACCAGGACATTCAAACAGTCCCCAGTGAATGAACGCCGCAACAAGATCGTGCCTTTTCTCCTTGCGTACCGCACGGGAAAGAACCAACACCTGAGGGCCGATGATGGCAATGGCAAGTCTGCCCACGCCTTTTTCTCCCAGCATGGGGCGGGGGGTCTTATCCGGGGCCGAAGGAGGAGGTACGACACCTTTGACCCGCATCTTACTTTCCGTGCCAAGGGTAAGCCAGCGCTGAAAAAATTCTTCTTTCGTCATACCCAAGCCGTCGTCACGCAGAACGAAAAGGCCATCGGTACGGTAGTAATCGATTTCCGCGTGGTCGGCATAGGCATCATGAGCGTTTTTAAAAAGTTCGCTGATGGCCGTGGGTAGACCGGCAATCTGCTGACGGCCGAGCATATCAAGTGCCCGGGCTCGTGTTTTAAACGTTGCCATGTGCTACCATCCTCAGAAGATGTTGCCCTATTCGCTTTGCAAGCTCAGGGGGGACGGCGTTGCCTATCTGACGGGCAACGGCATTCATATTGGAAGAAATAAATTGATAATCAAGGGAAAAACTCTGCAGCACCGCTCCTTCACGCAGGGAAATAGCCCTGTCTTCATCAGGGTGCCCGAAACGTCCGTTGGAAAGGCTATTGAAACGGGTGGTAATGGTGGGGGCAGGCTTTTTCCAGAACATGCGACCGTACACATCCAGAAAACATTCATCCTTTCTTCGGTAGGCATTGATCTGCAATTCGGGATCATCCTTCCAAGCTGTTCTCGTACCGCCGTCATGAGGTGTCATGCGGATACGCCGCAGATTCTTTTCAGAAAGCGCCGCCGCAGTATGCATGAATGCAGTGGTATCGATATGCCCCGCTGGAATGGAAGGAAAGCCGTTAGTTACTCCAAGCACGGAAGCAACATCGCGGATTTTTTTCTCAGGAGCAGGCAAAGACACTGCGGAAACATGTCGGGAGGCAATCAACAGATAGCGACGTCTGTGCTGCGGTACGCCATAGAACTGGGCGTTGATGACATTATGCGCATAGCTATAACCATTTTCCTTTAAAAACTTCAAAAAACAAGGAAGATAACTTTGAGCATTGGTCATCAGGCCGGGAACGTTTTCTATAATGATAAACCCCGGGAGAAAGAATTGCACAAAACGTTGGAATTCTTTCAACAAAAAGGCCGTTGATTCATTTTTTTTCCGTGAAGTCTGAATCTTGCTCCAATATTGGCAGGGGCTGCATCCAGCAAACACAAGAAACGGATCGTCAACTTTAAGATTCAGCTCCTGATCCAGATGTTCACAGCTGAGTTTTGCAACGTCGTAACCAAGAAATTTTGCAGGCTTATTATTATGTTCGTAAGATTGTCTGCACTGTTCCTCATTATCGATTCCCGCGAGCACATGAATGCCCGCTAGACGAAGCCCATTAGTCATGCCTCCGGCCCCGCAGAAAAAATCCACAGCGGACAGGGTGACAGAGGAAGAACACAGTGTTGATTCGGGGCTACTTTTCATGAAGAAACCTGCACTGAACAGTATTTCATAGCGAAAAAATTTCCTCTTGACAACTCATCTCTCACTATCATCCAAGCTAATGTCCGCATATCGCATCCGCCACCTTACCAGTATCCTTTTTTTCAAAACTGCTTATGTAATAACGGCATGTGGTGCTCTGTAAGGCTCCATATGGGGATTCCCGTGTCCCTTCCACCATGCAAGGCTTTTGAGCCCCGGCCAATCATCTTTGGATTCCAACCAGTCAATTTCTGTCTTCAGCCAAAATCCTCTTTGCTCTATGCGTCCATGAACTTTTTCATAATCAGTTTCGATAGCTGGCGCTGTACCTTGCGCAAAAACATCCATATAGAGCTTGATTTCATTGTGTGTCTCTCAGGATGGTTGCCCTTCATAGTCAGAACGTAATACGTTCCTTTTTTATTGCTTTCCCGGCAATCTCTTTTTGACAATTCAGAGCGTCCGCTTCATAAAAACTTCTGCCCCCCGTCAGAAAGGTGCAATGATATACCCCCAGCAATTCTCATTTTGTTTAGACGAGCACTTTTCAGTCGTTTTTTGCCAAAATTTTCAAGGGGGCGGTGGACGGCTTGTGGCTACCATTTTCAGAAAAGCGCGCCATGTTGGAAACCCAAGGTATGCCGTCAAACTCCAGAGGATATTAAATATTCTGTTTCGCACGCCGCATATTTCTCTTGCTTTTTGCCAATCGGGTTCACAGGCATCACATGCCGCGTGAAGGCTAAAGGCAATGAGGTTCAGCGCAACCAGCACACTGGAAAGAGTCTGCTTGCCATAGCCAAAGTTGTGTTCAAGATGATAGCTTTTATTCTTGAGCACATTAAAAGTCTCATTTTCTATTTTCCAGCGGGCACATACACAGGTAGCTAATTCAACTATATTGCTCGCATTAGGATGGAGATCGATTATAAAGCTCGCATTAAAGGGAACTGCTTGGATAATGCTTGTGTGGAATCGTTCCTTTCTCATCTGAAGACCGAGGCATTTGCCGGACATCGGGTGATGAATAAAGACGAGGTAGTTGCTTTGGTGGAAGAACATATTTGTTTGGTTCAGTAGTAGAACTGCATTGATGACGCTGTGCGTGATGTGTATTTTTACTACGGCACAGGCGGCAATATTCATTGCCGCAACGGCAGTCGTGAGGCGACGAAGGAGCTTGCGAATGGCGACAGCAGAGATAAAGCAATATATGTCCACGGCCGGATCCCTTGCGCCTTCGTGCGGCTGCGCCGCCCAAAGGCTGCGTTCCGCGACCTCCTGATGACG
>OFGF01001902.1_pt1 | contig 11908 bp, 10 predicted proteins | sample 1521711 | NCBI WGS metagenome assembly OFGF01 (sample SAMEA3504092, study PRJEB24116) | mouse gut metagenome | biome: mouse gut; feature: mouse-associated habitat; material: faeces | place: Denmark | collected 2011 | reverse complement strand
AAATAATATTCTTTAGGGTTGTAGGTGGGATACCAGCTTGCCGCGCTAAAGAGTTGATATTATAACCATGTGTAGCGCAAAGCTGTTGAATACGCAACGATACTAGCTTCCGCGTATCCATCTATATCCCTCCGTCCATAAAAAGTCCATTTTAGTTTACTCGTCCGAACGAGAAAAGACAGACTTTATATAGACTTTTGCGCAATGATAAAGTATAATGTATTTTGACTTTATACGGACTTCTTTGAGCCCACAGCAGAAGGTAATGGCTTGTTAGGAGCAGGGTCAGAATAGAGAACAGGAGTCGGAGCGGGTGACTGTAAAAAAACCTCCCGTGCCGTCTGGCATGGAAGGTTTTCTATCTTTCTTGAATCTGCTCATTTACAAAAACCCGCAGAAACAGATTTAGTGCGTTACGCTGTTCTTTTGACAAGCCAGGAAATTTTAGCGTATATTGATCATCTACCCCTACAAGATAGTCGATAGAGGTCCTCAAGATACCTGCTATTTGTTTTGCCCTATCCAGTGAAGGGGTCTGAACATTATTCTCATACCGATATAGGGTTTCTTCACTTACTCCTAACTTTTTGGCGAGGGCCTTTCTGGATAGTCCGCGTTCTTCTCGGAGCTGCCGGAGCCGGATACCAAAATCATAAACTTGCTCGTCATTCATAAAACCACCTCACTAAACTACATTATTGTAACGTACAAGGCTATACCTAATACGACATAAAATAATCTATTTTTAGTCGCAATGCGTTGACACTCTTTGATGATCTATGATATGATATTTTCAAAAAACGCACCCCAAAACCGGGATACGTTTACAATGATTGTGTATTTAATCGTTCTATTATCAATAAAACTGCTTCTAAATCTTCATCTGACATCTTTTTGATACCATCCATAATCTTTTTAGAGAGATATGGGTTACTAAACTCACCTGCTTCATCAAAGAAATCTCTCGGAGTTACGCCGAGTGCTTCTATGAGATATAATAATTCCTTCACAGAGGGTTGTGAGTAGCCACTTACAATGTTATGAACATAGTTCTTACTATGCCCAACATCATAACTTAATTGATACTCTGATATATTCCTTTTTACCCGCAATTCGGTAATTCTTTGCCGCACATATTCAATATCCATCAGTTAAAACCTCTCCATGATATTCTTATTATATACAGTGCAAGAGTTGGATAGGTGCATAACTGGTGTGTAATTTTTTCTATATATCACTCTAATAAAGTGTTTCGAGGAATAGAACGCACATTGTTCGAGTTTGAAGCCAATAGTAAACAGGAAAATGGTTTGTAGCAAGGGGGTTGAGAGTGCCCAATATTAACTGTATAGAAATTTCCAAAGAACAAATGCATGGTTGCCGTGTAGCCACAGCCAACGTCCTATCAAAGGAGGTTTTATGGTCGTAGATAAATCAACAGGAAAAGGCTGTGCCTGGAGCATAGCATCGAAAGCAATTACAAAAAAGCTGATTGCCGAAAACATTATTGATAAGTTAATTGCAAAACCCTCCAGCCTAAATAGATATGCTTTTCTCAGGGTGGAGGAATACGCTGAGAGCGTGTATGTAATGGGAGAAAAGAGCAAGGAATTGGCTGCGGAACCGTTATGGCTGCCCTCTTTTATTGATGCAGAAATATGGAAGCAAGCGGTCAGTAAGTTCCGACGCTTTAAGCGATTGGACAGAAGTGTGGAGGAGTATCTGCTCCCAGAAATGGGAGAATACCTTGAAAATATTCCTAATGCAGAGTTGGTCTCTATGACCAGAGACTTCCTGATTGAGCAGGGGGTGATTAATTCGCCTATCTCTCAGCGAGGAGGCGACACATATTATTTTGACGAAAACGAAGTCTACTCTCTCGATAAAAATTCAGAGCGGTTTTTGTATGAGAAACGGATAAGATTTCATCTTTTCAAAATTGAATTTGAAACCTGCTTCGATATGAGAGTCTGGCGCAAAGCTGTTTCTCAGTTTGAAACGGGGATGACACTAACAGAGTGCATCGGAATTTTTCTGGAAACGGAACTGGTATGTAGTGGTCAACAGGATCTATCTCCCGTTGGCCAGTTGGTACAGTACATAGCTCCGCCTATATATGAGTGTGTTCCAGAAAATACAAATGAAGACACATTTGACCATGGGACACTCCAATATCACCATGACGTTGAACTATTACGCACACGCAACATTCGCTTCCGCAAAGGCTGAAATGGAAAGGCTGATTGCAGCATAGCCGCAGAGCAATTTACTACTTCTTTTACTACCATTGAGAGGGAAAACCTAAAAGGTTATGAGGGTATATAAGAACTTCTCCCCATATCTAAAATGCCGGGAAAGCCCGAAAATACGGGCTATACCGACATATAAGAACTTCTAAAGAGATAATCTAAATTCACCATAAATTTTCTGTGAAAAATTAATAAATGTAAAGAACAGAAAAATCCTGAAATAATTAGTAGCAAACTGATAGTATTTTTCTGACCCGTCCCCAAAGATTGAAATAATCTGCCGGGGCGCAAATTGAAACAGTAAAAATGCGGCAGCAGCAATGGCAAACCCGCAGATACAGGCTTTGTAATATGCTTCCTTTACCCGGCTAAATTGTCTGGCGCCATAATTAAAGCTGACAATTGGCTGAAGGCCCTGTGATATCCCTATAATAAAGGATAAAAAAACCTGGTTGACTTTGGTGATAATCCCAGTACACGCTAACGGTATGGATTCCCCGTAAACAGACATTCTGCCGTAATATTTTAACGATTGGTTCATGACAATCTGTAAAACCATCATGGCAAGCTGGTTGGTGCAGGGGGCGGCTCCAAGGGAAATAATACGCAGGATATATTCCTTGCGTAAAACCAGGTGCCCCCTGTTTAACTGTATGGTTTTTCCATGCCAAAGCAGCCAGATTGCCATGCTGCCGGAAACTACCTGTCCGATTACTGTAGCAAGGGCCGCGCCGGCCATTCCCCAGGAGAAGACGAATACAAACAGGGCGTCTAAAACGGTGTTGATGGCTGCACCGGCCAGATTACAGATCATGGTATATTTTGGCCTGCCGTCGGCGCGGATTAAATGCCCTCCTCCGGTTGCAAGTATAAAAAAGGGAAAGCCGTATGATACAATTCGGGTATATATTTTGGCATAGGGCAATACGTCGTCTGGAGAGCCAAAGAATTGCAGCATAGGGCTTAAAAACAGCTGTGTCAGGATGAACAGCAGAATTCCGCAGCAAAAGAGCAGGGCGGATGCATTTCCTATATAAAAGACAGCCTTCTTTTTTTCATCGGGATCCTCCTGGCCTTTCCCGGCAGAAATGTTAAATGCGGAAGCTCCGCCGATGCCAAAGAGCAGGGCGGCGGCGACACAGGAAATGGATAAAGGGAATGAAATATTTGTCGCGGCATTGCCCAGTTCCCCAACACTCCTGCCAATAAAAAACTGATCTACTATATTATATAAGGAGCTGACCAGCATAGCGATGATGCTTGGAACGGCGAAATTCCATAACAGGGTACTGATTTTTTCGGTTGCTAAAGGGGTTTGTGTAGATTGTGCTTTATTCATTTGATTTACCTTCTGTCTTTTTTTATTAACTTGTGTAGGATGTTTTGAATTATGATTTTAGAGAGAGGGAAAGGGGCCGTGCTAACTGGATGGATATTATTGTAAAGGATATGCAGCCTTCTTTCAAGAACCTATTTTCTGATCATTCCACATAAAAGTAATTGCGATATCTAATTTATAGTATGCTCCGGAACAAAAGCCTTTACACCGCAAACAGTTTTAAGCTATAATAAAATAAAAAACAGGAGGCTTCTATGGTACAGAAATTAAAACGCGTAAAACGGGAACTGGTAAAAGCAGGCGTCGTTGTAGACATGTATGCCGATCATATGCAGATGCCGGATGGTAAAATTGTACAATGGGATTATATTGAGCACAGGAAAGGGGCAGCTGCTGTTTTGCCGGTTTTGCCAGACGGCAGGATTATTATGGTAAGGCAGTACCGAAATGCTATCGACCGTATTACACTTGAAGTCCCCGCAGGGGCAAGGGATAACGTAACAGAAGACACGGCAGTCTGTGCAAAGAGGGAGCTTGAAGAAGAAACAGGATATACCTGTGGGAAGTTAGAAAAACTGCTTTCTTTAAAAACTACCGTAGCTTTTTGCAATGAGTTTATTGACGTTTATCTGGCAACAGAGCTTACGCCAGGCAGCCAGCATCTTGACGAGGATGAATATATTGATACTGTAATCTGTGATCTGGAAGAGTTGTGCGAAAAAATCTACGCCGGGGAAATCCAGGATGGCAAAACGGTATCTGCCATTTTGGCATACTCTAACCGGATTAGGAATAAATAAACAGGCAAGGACATATCTTAGAATGATAAAAAACCAGATGGAGGTAAAGTGAAAAAGACAACCTTTCTCTTTTTTTTATTATTCTTAAGCGGCGTTATCTGTGCAAATATTTCTGGAGTTGTCTTTGGCAGGGAGCTTGGGGCAATGAACGAATATTTTATAAATCGGTATATGTACGCAAACATACAGGGCAGTGAGCTGTTTTTATTTTTGTTCTATGAGAGGGTTCCCAGATTTCTCCTTCTTGTTGCGTTAAGCATAGGCATTTACGGGACACTGGTTGCGGATGGCTATCTGTGCTATCTGGGATTTACCGTAGGTTTTCTCTCCGTAATCGCCATTATGAATTATGGGATCAAAGGTATTTTGCTGGTAGCGGGCTTTTTTTTGCCACATTGGCTGTTTTATGCCCCAGTGCTCTTGATCTGGCAGTCGGGGCTTTACTACTATAAACGGCAGGCGAAAGACGTTACTGCCGGGGGGCAGAAAAAAAGGCATATGAAGCTTGCGGTTTCTGTTTTACTGGCAGGGCTTTTGCTTTTGCTGGGGCTATTTGCGGAAAGCTATGCCAACCCGTTTATTTTACAGAAAATTGTCCGTATTATAGATTAAAAAAGGACCGGAACAAATAGAAGCTTCCGGTCCTTTGATTTTGGTTAAGTATTCATTTCTGCAATATCATAAATCAGCCGTTTGGAATCTTCCCAGCCCAGGCATGGATCCGTGATGGATTTGCCATAAATGCCGTCGCCTATTTTCTGGCTGCCTGGTTCAATGTAGCTTTCAATCATTACGCCTTTTATCATACGATGGATATCCGGGGAAATCTTGCGGTTATGCATGATTTCTTTTACAATACGGATCTGTTGTGCGTATTGTTTATTGGAGTTGGAGTGGTTGGCGTCTATAATGGCCGCCGGGTTTTGCAGATCCATTTTATCGTATTTTTCAATTAGGCGCATAATGTCCTCATAGTGGTAATTCTGTACGCAGTTGCCGTGTTTGGAAACTGCTCCGCGCAGTACGACATGCGTAAGCGGGTTGCCGGTAGTTTCTACTTCATGGCTGCGGTATACAAAGTGGTGTGGATGCTGTGCGGCATAAACAGAATTGAGCATTACGGTAAAGTCGCCGCTAGTGGGGTTTTTCATGCCCGAGGCTACATCAAAGCCACTGACTGTTAAGCGGTGTTGCTGGTCTTCAACGGAACGCGCTCCAATAGCAACATAGGAAAGCAAATCTTCGACATACCCCCAGTTTTCCGGGTAAAGCATCTCGTCGGCGCAGGTTAGGTTGCTCTCGGCAATAGCACGGATATGCATTTCCCGCATTGCGATAAGCCCTGCAAGCATATCCGGCTTTTTCTCCGGATCTGGCTGGGAAGCAATCCCTTTGTAGCCTTCTCCTGTGGTACGCGGCTTATTGGTGTAAATTCTCGGAATAATAATGACCTTGTCCTTTACTTCTTCAGCAATAGGGGCCAGGCGGCTTACATAATCGCATACTGCGTCCTCATTGTCTGCGGAACAAGGCCCGATGATAATCAGAAAGCGCCCGTCTTTGCCAGTAATAACGTCTGAAATCATCCGATCCCGCATGGCCTTTAATTGGGCCAGCTTTTCAGGAAGGGGGTATTTCTTTTTGATTTCAGACGGTTTTGGAAGTTCCATTAAATAGGTAAAACTCATAATGCCATCTCCTGTCTGTTTATATTTTTTAGTATGCGGCACTTTGCGTACCGGCACAAAAAGAAGGTTATGGAAACCCCAAAAGCCCCATAACCTTCCGGAAATGCAACCGGCGGGAATCGAACCCACATTGCAGGAGTCGGAGTCCTGTGTTCTATCCGTTAGACTACGGTTGCATAACAATGATTATAATAATACATTTCTACGAAAATGTCAACAAATTATTAAATTCTTTTAATTTTGCTATTTGCGGTTGACTTTTGATTTACGGTTTGTTATCCTAAAAAATGTACGTTGAAGCAATTTATTATGGTAAATTAGTGATGTATACAAATAGATTTGACAGGTTTTTAGTATAGAAGAAAATTGGAAAGAATAATACGGTGCATCGAAATACCGCATTCCGGCGGAGATTGGGAATAGGTATTGGGACATGCGTTTTGGAAAATGATCAGGACAAATTAGAATTTCAGGAGGAAAATAATCATGGCGAATAATAATAATGATATAAAAGACACGAACAATACAGAAGGCGGTTTTGGAAAAGCGATTGAATTTTGCAAGAAAAATGTACGTTATATTGCGGTAGCAGGTTTATTTGTGGTACTTGTCATTGTACTGACAAAGGGGATTGGCGGCAGGAATGCAGCGACTACGACAGAGCAGCCGCCCGCAGCCGACGGAACAGAAATGGTTGTCCAGGACACCGAATCAGTGGTAGAAGAAGCTTTTATGCAGGACGCATATCCAGAGGTGAATGAGCTTATCACAAAATATTACAAAGCATATGCAAAAGGAAATACAAAGAAGCTTTCTAAACTGGCCAAGCCCTTAACGGATATGGAGAAAAGCTATATTTCCGTATTCAGTCAATATGTGGAAGGCTACCAGAACATTTCCTGCTATACCAAAAGCGGAATGGAGCAAGGCTCTTATATCGTATCGGTCTATCTGGAAACCAAATTCAAGGACGTAGAAACAGTTGCCCCAGGTTTAGAAACATTTTATGTGCGTACAGATTTAGAAACCGGGAAATTATATATTGATTCGTTATATGGCCAGTTTAATGCCAAGATGAAAGAAAATGATGTGGATGAGGAGGTTGCCGAATTTTTAAGCGCGTTCAACAAGCAGTCTGATGTTGTGGCGCTTGAAACAGAAGTTTGGCAGAAGTATGAAAGTGCACTTGCTGTAGACGAGAATTTAAAGAAAATGGTAGATACAACTGTGCCAGACGCCATGACCGTATGGGCACATGACCAGGTGGCTGCAGCGAAGAAAGCAGAAGAAGAAAAAGTTGCTGCGGAAGAAGCGGCGAAGAAAGCGCAGGAAGAGGAAGCCGCAAAGAAGGCAGAGGAAGAGAAGCGGCAGGCTGAGCTTGCAGCAGCCGTGACGGTTTATGCAATTGATAATGTAAATGTACGTTCACAGCCGAGTGAAGAAGCAGAGGTATTAGGAAAGCTTGAAATCGGGATGCAGACGACCCGCCTTGAAGAGAAGGATGGCTGGAGCAGGGTTGATTATACGAATGGTACGCAGGGGTATGTGAAATCAGAATATCTTTCTACGGAACAGCCTGCCGCACCAGCAGAAACGCCGGCAGAGGATACGCCATCTGAGAACGCCGGGGGCAGGAAATACTATACAGAAGGCGAAGTGATTACGTTAAGCGATACAGTAAATGTCCGCAAGTCCATGAGCGAGGACTCAGAGAAGGTAGCTACAGCGTTTGCAGGAGAGCAGGTTACGGTTATTTTGAGCTATGCGGAAGGGTGGACGAAGGTTACTTATGGAGATAAGACTGGGTTTATAAAGACGGAGGTGCTTCGGTAAGGGGAGTCCTCTGAGTCTATTGTAATGTTTATAATGTAGGGAGCGGTGGCAAAAAGGGGCCGTTGGGCAGAGGGTCGGGCATTGCTGGGGATGAAAGGGGATATTTAAGAACCCCGAAGCCCTATCACAAGGCTCTAGCTTTATAGCTGCCCCCCTTTACAGTATAGAAAATAAAACCAGGATACTTTAACAGATATCTACGGAGGCTTTTGCAGCCAGTGTTTTACATGGCAGCGGGGCTCCGTATTTTGGGTTACGCTAATTTTGGAAACAGAAAATTAATTAATTACAATTAAATCATGATAATAGTTAAGGAGGAAATATGCCGGAAGGAATACGGATTAATAAATTTTTAAGTGAAGCAGGCATTTGTTCCAGGCGGGAAGCGGACACGCATATAGAGGCCGGAGATGTTGCCGTAGACGGGCAAAGGGCGAGGCCAGGGAGCCGTGTGCTGCCTGGGCAGGAAGTTTTATTTATGGGAAGGCGTGTCCAGAAGGAAGAAAAACGCGTGCTGCTTGCCGTCCATAAGCCAGTTGGGATTGTCTGTACAGCAGAAAAGCGGGAAAAGGATAATATCGTGGATTTTATCCATTATCCAATACGCATTTATCCGGTGGGAAGGCTTGACAAGGAATCCTCTGGGCTGATTTTGATGACGAACCAGGGGGAGATTGTCAATAAGTTGCTGCGTGCTGCCAATATGCATGAAAGGGAGTATGTTGTGAAGGTGAATAAGCCTGTGACGGCTCCGTTTTTACGTGGATTGGCCGGAGGGGTGCCGCTTGTGGAATTGGGGGTAACCACCAGAAAGTGTACGGTAAGGCAGCTGGGCAAGCGGAAATTTGGAATTGTGCTAACACAGGGGTACAACCGCCAGATCCGCAGGATGTGTGAATATTTTGGGTACCGTGTGGAAGAATTAAAGCGGATCCGTATTATGAATATTTTATTAGGTGATTTGGCGCCGGGGACGTACCGGGATGTGACAGAAGCTGAATATAAAAAGATATTGGAATTGACGGCACATTCTAAAAATGACCCCGTCTGTGGGCCGAAGGAGGAAAGCGATGGACATTAAAGAGAGGATAGCCGAACTACAAAAGCAAATTGAATATCACAGCAACCTTTATTATAATGAAGATAACCCGGAAATTTTGGATTATGATTTTGATATGCTGATGCAGGAATTAAAGCAGTTAGAACAGGAACATCCGGAGTATGCTGCAAAGGATTCCCCAACGCAGAAGGTAGGGGGCAAGGCTAAACGGCAGGCGGGGGTTTTGGTCCGCCATAATGTCCCAATGTTAAGCTTACAGGACGTGTTTTCCAAAGAAGAGGTGCTGCATTTTGTAGAAGAAATGAAAGGGCAGCTGGATGATCCGGAATTTGTAGTCGAGTATAAGATTGATGGGCTTTCGATGTCGCTACGCTATGAGTATGGAGAATTAAAACTGGCGGAAACCAGGGGGGACGGCATTAATTTTGGGGAAGATGTGACCGAAAATGCAAAAGTTATAAAGGATGTCAGGCAAAAATTAAAGGATACGCCTGAGTACCTGGAGATCCGTGGGGAAGTATTCATGAAAAACGCGGATTTTGAATCAGTAAATAAGGCACAGGAGCTTTTGGGTAAAAAAGCGTTTGCCAATCCCAGGAATTGTGCGGCTGGGACATTGCGCCAGCTCGATCCGGCTGTGACGAAGGAGAGGAAGCTCTCAATGTTTATTTTTAATATCCAGCAGGTGAGGGGGATTTCGTTTGCAACACATACACAAGGGTATGAATTTTTAAAAAGGCAGGGCGTGCCAGTCATAGACGGTTATACGGTCTGCAAAACAGGGGACGAGGTGTGGGCTGCAATTGAGGAGATCAGCGAAAACCGCGGAAACCTGCCTTATGATATTGATGGGGCTGTTGTCAAATTAAACAGCTTGTCGGACAGGGAGGCTTTGGGCGCAACCTCAAAGGTGCCTCGCTGGGCTGTGGCTTATAAATACCCGCCGGAGGAAAAAGAGTCTGTAATAAAAGAGATTGAATTGTCTGTTGGCCGCACCGGTCGTATTACGCCGACAGCTGTATTTGAGCCGGTACGCCTATGCGGTACATCAGTATCAAGGGCGACGCTGCATAACCAGGACTTTATTGATGAGCTGGATATTGGGATAGGGGATACTGTCCTAGTTTACAAATCTGGTGAAATTATACCCAAAATCAAAGAAGTAAAGAAGGAAAAGAGGCCATTGGACTGGGTAAAATTTAAGATTCCGGATATTTGCCCCGTTTGCGGCGAAAAAACGGTGCGGGATAAAGACACTGCGGATATGAAATGCACCAATGCCGACTGCCCGGCGCAGTTAGAACGGAATATCATCAATTTTGTTGGCAGGGATGCCATGGATATTAAAGGGTTTGGGACTGTTTATATCGAAGAACTAGTAAGAAAGAAATATTTAAATGGAATCGCTGATATATATTCTTTAAAGAGGCACAGGGATGCCATGATTGAAGAGGGAATTATTGGGAAAGAAAAAAACACGGATAAGCTTTTAGAAGCCATTGAAAAATCCAAGGGAAATGATGCCTACCGCTTGTTAACCGGATTTGGAATACCAAATGTCGGGAAAGCCGCTGCAAGGGCAATTATGCGTAAATTGCGGACAATGGATGCAGTAGTGCAGGCTTCGGCAGAAGAACTGATGGAAGTGGACGATATTGGCGAGGTATCGGCAGATTGTATCCGGCAGTTTTTTGCAAAACCAGGAAATTTGCATATGATGGAGGAATTAAAACAGGCGGGTTTAAATATGGAATGCCTGGAAGCTGAAACGGGGGCAGGGCCTTTAGCGGGCTTGACATTTGTGGTCACAGGGACGCTTCCATCGTTGGGAAGGAAAGAAGCAGCGGCCCTGATTGAACAGCATGGCGGTAAAGTAACCGGATCCGTTTCCAAAAAAACAAGTTATCTTCTGGCAGGGGAAAATGCCGGGAGTAAACTGGAAAAAGCAAATAGCCTGCAGGTTCCGGTGATTTCGGAGGAAGGCTTACAACAGATGATAAAGGGAGGGACAGGCAATGCCAATCCGTACACAGAGTGATTTACCGGCAAAAGAAATATTAGAAAAAGAAAACATTTTTGTAATGGATGAAAGGCGTGCAATGCACCAGGACATCCGCCCGATTGGCATAGCCATTTTGAATTTGATGCCGTTAAAGGAGGAAGCGGAGCTACAGCTTTTGCGATCCCTGTCCAATACGCCTCTTCAGGTGGATATTACATTTTTGACAGTGACCAGCCACCAGTCAAAACATACGTCTGTAAGCCATTTGAACAAATTTTACCAGACTTTTCCAGAAATCAGGCATCAGTGCTTTGACGGCCTGATTGTTACAGGTGCGCCAGTAGAGATGATGGAATTTGAAGAGGTGGACTACTGGGAAGAGCTTTGCACGATTATGGAATGGAGTAAAACACATGTGACGTCTACCATGCATGTCTGCTGGGGTGCGCAGGCAGGCCTTTATTACCACTATGGGATTAAAAAATATATCCTGCCTGAAAAAATCTCAGGGATTTTTACCCATCGTGTCCAAAACCGTAAGGTGCCTTTGGTGCGCGGTTTTGACGATTACTTTATGGCTCCACATTCCAGGAACACCAAAAACCGTACAGAGGATATTGAAGCAGTGGGGGATTTGACGATCCTTGCGAAGTCAGAGGAAGCGGGCGTGTTTTTGGCAATTGCGGACGAGGGGCGCAAGGTGTTTATGTTCGGGCATCCAGAGTATGACAGGCTTACGTTGGATAAAGAGTACAAACGTGATTTAGGCAAGGGGCTTAAGATTGCAATGCCAAAGAATTATTACCCTGGAGATGATCCTGCGCAAAGGCCGCATTTGCAGTGGCGGGCCCACGGGAATGCGATATATTCAAATTGGCTCAATTATTATGTATACCAGCAGACGCCGTATGATTTTATTGATACGGCGGGGATTGTG
>OFGF01001899.1_pt1 | contig 11920 bp, 10 predicted proteins | sample 1521711 | NCBI WGS metagenome assembly OFGF01 (sample SAMEA3504092, study PRJEB24116) | mouse gut metagenome | biome: mouse gut; feature: mouse-associated habitat; material: faeces | place: Denmark | collected 2011 | reverse complement strand
GCGGGGGAGTGCGGCTTGGGCTTCCGCCATGGGGAGCAGGACGCGTTCCCCGCCACCGTAAACGACCCGGCGTGCGCCCGGCTGGTGCTGGAGCGGTGCGGCGGCGGGCTTCTGCCCGGCCCCATGCGGTGGAGCGAGGATTTTGGGCATTACCTGCGCCGCTGTCCAGGGGCCTTCTTCGGCATCGGGGCGGGGGAGGGGTGCCCGGCCCTCCACACCCGGGACTACCAGTACCCCGACGAGCTGCTGGGGCCCACAGTAGAGGCCTTCCGCCGGATCCTGCTGGGGTGAGGGTTGGCTTACTGCTGTAGTCCACCCTGGCGGGCACCTGTTGGTTTACTGCTGTAGTCCTTCTGGACGGGGGCTGGCTGGTTGACTGCTGTAGTCCTGATCGCCGTCCCGCTGTCCGGGGAGGGCGGGACCGTTGCCATCCGCTCCGCCGGGGGCCTTTCCCGGACCGCCGCCCATCCCCATGGTGCCCAGGTCGGACAGGGTGAGGGAGGAGGCGTCCACCAGGCTGTTGGGGTCCCCGGCCTGCCCCTGATCGGTGGCGGGGATGGCTCCGGAGAGCTGGCCGGACACGCTCTCGGTGCGCAGGGCGCAGAAGGTCTCCAGGGCCGACACACCCGCCTGGAACTCCTCCAGGGTGCAGAACTTGGTGGGGTCCCGCTCCACGTAGGGGGCGATGAGGGCGCGGGTCTCCGCGAGGATCCCGGCGGGGTCCGCCGTGCGCAGGAAGTCCTCAAAATACTGGTGGTACAGATCGGTATACTCCGGGCTGGCAAAAATCCAGTCCGCCATGGGGCGGTCCCCGTCCCCGGAGACGGACAGGGGGGAGTCGATGGGGTCGTTCACCGCCCCGGAGGAGTCCCCGCCCTGGAAGGTGCCGAAGGCCAGATTGTAGTCCCAGGGGATCAGGGACAAAAGCCCGTCCTTCTCGTAGAGGTAGTAGTTATGCACCATGGATCCGGTGTAGCTGTCCCCGTTCACCACGTAGTTGTGCACCACGAAGTAGCGCAGGACCTGGTCGAGATCCACCGCCTCCTGTGCGTCCCCGCCGGACAGGGCCTTCAGCGATTGGATGAGGCGGGCCTTGCCGCCGGCGGTGACGGCGGTTTTCGCGCTGTCAAAGAGGTTGGGGTAGCTGTCCGGGTCGTCGTCTATGTACTTCAGCTTTACGTCGTCGGAGCTCCTGCCGCCCTTGCCGCCGGGGAAGCCCTCCGGCATCCCGCCGCCGTCCGGAAGGGCGGAGGGGTCGAAGTCCTCCGGCGGGCCGCCGCTGGGGGAGCCGGGGAGCTGGAAATCCTCCGGGGTGCCGCCGGGGTCCCCGCCGTCCGGTTTGCCGGGGCGTCCGGGCCGCTGGCTGTCCCCGTCCGCCGGGAAGCCCTCAAAGCCCTCGAAGTCCTCCATGTCGAAGTCCCGGCCGTTGCCCCGGCCCCCGCCGAAGTCCATGCTGTCCGGCTTGTAGAGGGCCCCGGCGTCCTGGCCGTAATTGCGCCGGAGGAAGCCGTCCTCCACCCCCTCCACCGCCAGGTACAGCCCCCAGTCCTCCCCGTTGACGGTGATCCAGACGTAGCTGCACAGGGGGGCCTTTACCCCGAAGCCGGCCATGAGCTGATAGGTGAGGTAGTCCTTCATGTAGGTGTTGTCCTGGATGATGTTGTTCAGGCACAGCTTATCCAGGCCGTGGTAGCTCTTGCCCGCCTCATAGTGGTCAAATTCCAGCTTGAAGCTGTAGCGGCTGCTGCCCAGCTGGGAGACGGTGGACAGGGAGGTGTTCCCCTTGGCCCGGATGGCGATGTTTTTGTAGGCCTCGTTGTCGATGACAACAGAGCAGGGGGAGTATTCCTCGCTCTCGCAGGTGTCTATAAAGCCCTCCCAATCGTCCATCACGATGTCGAGGGTGTGGACGCGGCCCGTGTCGAACAGCCGGGTTTCGTAGCCCAGGGCTTGGGCGGCGGACGGAAGCCCCAGGGCCTCCCCGTTGAGGAACAGCAGGGCGGCCGCCAGGGACAGGGCGGCGGCCAGGGCGCAGATCCGGTCGATGTATCTGTGGGCTGCCATGGCCTTACCCCAGATAGTCGCCGTTGTAGCTCACCAGCACGGCACTGCGCACGCCCTCCAGCCCGGCCAGGGCGTTGACGAACCCGGTGTCCCCGTCCCGGAGGCGGACGTCCAGGTTCAGCTCCACCAGCCCCTCCCGGACGGTCTTGCTTTTCACCGCGCAGCGGCGGGTGCTGGCCTCCAGCAGGGCCCGGGCCTGGGCCTCCGCTTCGCCGTCCCCGCATTGGAGCACCACGATATAGGGGTTTACGTGGGACTTCCTGTTGACGAACACCAGCAGGATCAGGCCGGTGATCAGGCTGCCAAAGACGGCCAGCGGGATCATCCCCGCCGCCAGCACGATGCCCACGGCGATGGCCCAGAACAGGAAGGCCAGGTCCAGCGGCTCCTTCACGGCGGTGCGGAAGCGGACGATGGACAGCGCGCCCACCATGCCCAGGGACAGCACCACGTTGCTGGTGACGGCCAGGATAACCATGGTGGTGATCATGGTCAGGGCCACCAGGGTCACGCCGAAGCTGGACGAGTACATCACGCCGGAAAAGGTTTTCTTGTACACCAGCAGGATAAACAGCCCGATGCCGAAGGCCAGAGCCAGGGCCAGAACCATGTCCAGCAGGCTGACGCTGGCCACGTTGTCCAGAAAGCTGGACTTGAAAATTTCTTGGAATGTCATATGGGTCCCTCCTGTTTTAACCGTAGATGCGGGCGGCGGCGTATTTGGAGAACGCCCCGGTTTGCCGCCCTGTGAGCTGCACCGCGTCCCGGATCACGCTGGGGAGAAAGGCGTCCCACTTCACCTCCAGGAGGGTGACGGGCTCTCCCGCCGGGATGGTGACGCAGTCCGGGTTGAGAAAGTCGGTGGAGCCAAGCCCGGTTCGGATGTCGTAGTCCAGGGTCACCCGCACGTTGCCGGGGGCATAGACAAAGGGCCGCCGGGTGTAGTCCACGAGGGTGCGGGGCCGCAGGCCCTGGGTGGCCATCTTGCGGTACAGCTCCCGCACCAGGGGCTGTCCGCTGTCCGCCATCCAGGCCAGCTCCCCGTCCACCACCGCCTGGGCCTGCGCCGGGGTGAGCTTTGCCGTCTCCTTGGTGCCCAGGCCGCCCCGCTTGCTCTTTTTCTCCAGGCGGATCAGGGTGAGGTCAGAATTGTAGTACCGGAGGCGGAACTTCTCCCGGCGGTCCACCCCGTTCAGCCTCTCCCGCAGGGCCTTGTCCGACGGGGTGTCGAAATAGAGGCTGCGGATGCGGTACTGCCCGCCCGGGGCGTGGGGGTCGGGCGCGCACACCGCCCCCAGCCGGGCCTGGAGGGCCAGACGGTCGGAGAGGCTGATCTCGTGCTTCCACTCGTGCTGGAATTGGGCCATTTCATCACGTCCTTTCCGGAGGGTACTGTAGCACGGAAAGCTGAACCGGAGCTGAAAATCCGGGGCGGATTGTGTAAGAGCCTGTTTAAAATCTATCAAAACGCCATCCCGGCACATCTTTTTCCGCTGGCCGGCGTTGATTTGACTTGAAATACACAAAGTATTCCTGCGCCAAATCGCCTTGTCCAGCGAAAAAATCTGCGCCTGTCTGGCATTCCGCCAGATTTTAAACAGGCTCTAAAGCAAAGGAGGCTTTGTCTATGGTAAGCGTCAGCCTGTGCATGATTGTGAAAAACGAGGAGGACGTGCTGGAGCGGTGCTTGAACAGCGTGTCCGATCTGGTGGATGAGATCGTCATCGTGGACACCGGATCCACCGACTGCACAAAGGAGATCGCCGCCCGGTTCACCCGCCTCGTCCTCGAGTTCCCCTGGCGGGACGACTTCGCCGCCGCCCGGAACGAGTCCTTCGCCCACGCCTCCATGGACTACTGCCTGTGGCTGGACGCGGACGATGTGCTGCTGGAGGCGGACCGGGCCGCCTTCCTGGAGCTGAAGGAGACGCTGGACCCCGCCGTCTCGGTGGTGATGGCCCCCTATCACACCGGGTTTGACGGGGGCGGACGGGTTACCTTCTCCTACTGCCGGGAGCGGCTCATCAAGAACCGTGCGGGAATGGCCTGGGAGGGGGCCGTCCACGAGGTCATTGCCCCGGCGGGCCGGATTGTCTACGCGGACTTCGCCGTCACCCACCGCAAGACCCGCCCCTCCGACCCGGACCGCAACCTGCGGATCTACCAGGCCCAGCTAAGCGCGGGGAAAACGCTGGAGCCCCGCCAGCAGTTCTACTATGGCCGGGAGCTGTACTACCACCAGCAATGGGAGGAGGCCCTGGCGGTCTTTGAGGCGTTTTTGGCGGAGGGCCGGGGCTGGGTGGAAAACTGCATCGACGCCTGCTGCCACTGCGCCTACTGCCAGGAAAAGCTGGGGCGGCACGAGGCGGCCCTGGCGTCGCTGTTCCGCACCTTTTCCTACGACCGCCCCCGGGCGGAGGTGTGCTGCGAGCTGGGCCGCTGGTTTCTGGAGCGGGAGCGGCACGGACAGGCGGCCTATTGGTACGCCCTGGCCCTGACCTGCCCCCGGGACGACCGCCGGGGCGGGTTCGTCTCGCCGGACTGCTACGGCTATCTGCCCTGCATCCAGCTTTGCGTCTGCTGCGACCGCCTGGGCGACCGGGAGCGGGCCAGGGTGTTCAACGAGCTGGCGGCGGCCTGCAAGCCGGACGACCCGGCTGCGGCCCGCAACCGGGCCTACTTCCAGACGCTGGAGTGAGCGGCGGGAAAGAAAAGGGCGGCCTGATACGCGCCGCTCCCCCGCCGGAGCAGGCGGGGGAGCGGCTGTTTCGGCGCGGCGGGCAGGAAAGCTGTCGGTTCCTGGGAAAAAATTTGTGAGGAATCCCTATTGAGGCCGGACAGGGCGGGTGCTATAATACAGTAACGACTGCGGAGGAGGATCGCGGAAAAGGAGTCTTGCCCAATGAAAAAGGATGCCCCTGCCGGGGCGTTGACGCAAGCGCGGCCCAAGGGGCTGTTCGCCGGATGGGCGGCGCGGGAGTCCCTGTGGATGGCGGCGTACTGGCCCGTTTACGGCCTGCTGTTTTACCTGCTGGAGCGGGTCTGCCGCCCGGAGCGGTATCACGTCATGTATACCGCGTTGGACGATGTGATCCCGTTCCACGAGCTGTTTGTGATCCCCTATGTGTTCTGGTTCCTGTACCTGATCGGCATACATTGCTACACCGCCAAGCGGGACGCCGCCGCCTTCCGGCGGCTGATGGCCTTCGTGGCGGTGTCCCACACCTGCGCGCTGGCGATCTTCTTCCTGTTCCCCACCTGCCAGCACCTGCGGCCCCTGGTGTTCCCGCGGGACAACGTCCTGACGGACATCGTGGCCTTCTTCTACCGCATCGACACCAGCACCAACGTGTGCCCCTCCCTCCACGTGGTGGGCTCCATGGCGGTGTGGTACGGGGCCAAGGACACGAAGCTGCTCGCCCATCGGGGGTGGAGGGTGTTTTTCCTCCTGGCCACGGCTTCCATCTGCCTGTCCACCGTGTTTCTCAAGCAGCACTCCGTGCTGGACGTGGCGGCGGGCCTGCTGCTGAGCCATGTGGTGTACCGCCTGGTGTACCACCCCGTCCGGGAGGGCTTCCTGGGGCTGGGCCGACGGGCGGAGAGACGCCGGAGAATCTCCCGGCGGGCATAGGCCCCGGACAACGGAATACTGAGGCAAGGCGGTCCCGCTCCGGGGCCGCCTTTTCGCGCCCCGCTTGCTTCCCCCCGGGAAACGTGGTATACTAAGATATTCACGGCCTTACACACGGGAAAGCGTTCCAAGCCCATCCAAATCAGTCTGCGAGGTGTCCCCCATGAAGCTCATGGTCATCGACGGCAATTCCATCGTCAACCGGGCCTTTTACGGCGTCAGCCAGAACCTGTCCACCCGGGAGGGCCTGCCCACCAACGCCATCTTCGGCTTCCTCAACATACTCCTCAAGCTGCTGGAGGAGGAGAAGCCGGAGGGGCTGGCGGTGGCCTTCGATATGCGCGCGCCCACCTTCCGGCACAGGGCCTTCGCCGAGTACAAGGCCCAGCGCAAGGGGATGCCGGAGGAGCTGGCGGTGCAGATGCCGGTGCTGAAGGAGGTGCTGGACGCCATGAACATCCGCCGGTACGAGCTGGAGGGCTGGGAGGCGGACGACCTGCTGGGCACCATGGCCCGGGTGAACGCCGGACAGGGGGGCGATACGGTGATCGTCACCGGGGACAAGGACGCCCTCCAGCTGGTGGACGGCAGCACCACCGTGAAGCTGGTGTCCACCCGCATGGGCCAGACCACCACCCGGGACGTGACCCCGGAGGCGTTCCGGGCGGAATACGGCTTTGACCCCGTGAACATGATCGACCTGAAGGCCCTCATGGGGGATTCCTCCGACAACTACCCTGGTGTCAAAGGGGTGGGGGAAAAGACCGCCCTGGCCCTGGTGCAGCTCTACCACACGGTGGAGCACCTCTACGACCATATGCCGGACATCTGCTCCGCCCCGGACACCCCCGCCAAGCCGGGGCTGGTGAAGAAGCTCACCGAGGGGGCGGACAGCGCGAGGCTCTGCAAGGAGCTGGCCGCCATCCGCTGCGACGCGCCCATGGGCTTCGACCCGGCGGACGCGAAACGTCAGCCCTTCAACGATCCGGTGCTGTACCAGACCCTGCTGAACCTGGAGTTCACCAAGCTCATCGACAAGCTGAAGCTCACCCCCGGCCCCGCCGGAGCGGATACGGCCCAGGAGCGGTCGGAGGTCCAGGTCACCGTGATCCCCGTGCGCACCGAAGCGGACCTTGCCGCCGCCCTGCCCAGGTGGGAGGGGGCGGACTGCGCGGCTGTCCTGCCCTTACCGGAGCTGGCGGGGGTGGCGGTGTCCCTCGGCGGGGAGGGCGAGGCGTACCTGTACGACGTCCGCGCCGCCGCCTACGAGGGGGACTACCACGCCCTGCTGTCCGCCCTGTTCGGCCCCAGGGTGAAAAAAGCCGCCCACGGGGTAAAGGAGCTGTGCCGCGCCCTGCTGGACGAGGGGATCGAGCCGGAGGGCTTCGTGTTCGACACGGAGCTGGCGGCGTACCTTCTCGACCCCACCGCCGGGAGCTACGAGCTGCGCAAGCTGGTGGTGTCCTACTTCAAGAAGGAGGTGGAGCAGTCCGCCGCCTACAAGGACGAGACGGCCTTTTCCCTGCTGGACGACGGCCTCAAGGCCCAGACCGCTTGGTACGAGGACACCGCCTGGATTGAGGCGTTTTACGGGCTGTTCAAGCCGAAATTGGAGGAATACGGCCTGCTGTCCGTCCTGACGGACATTGAGCTGCCCCTGTGCCCGGTGCTGGCCCGGATGGAGCGGGCGGGGGTGCTGGTGGATGCCCAGGCCCTGTCCGACTTCGGCAGGCAGCTCCAGACGGGCATCGACACCCTGAAGGCGGAGATCTACCGCCTGGCGGGGGAGGAGTTCAACATCCTCTCCCCCAAGCAGCTGGGGCACATCCTGTTCGACAAGCTGGGCCTGCCCCCGGTGAAGAAAACCAAGACGGGCTGGTCCACCAATGTGGACGTGCTGGAAAAGCTGCGCCCCCAGCACGAGATCGTGGGGGCGGTGCTGGACTACCGCCAGCTCACCAAGCTGAACTCCACCTATGTGGAGGGACTGGGCAAGGTGGTCGCCGCCGACGGGCGGATTCACACCAGCTTCCAAAATACCGTTACCGCCACCGGGCGGCTGTCCTCCACCGAGCCGAACCTTCAGAATATCCCCGTGCGCACCCCTTTGGGCGCGGAGATGCGCAAGATGTTCGTGGCCCCGAAAGGCAAGGTGCTGGTGGACGCGGACTACTCCCAGATCGAGCTGCGGCTGCTGGCCCATATGTCGGGGGATCAGGCCATGATCGGCGGCTTCAACTCCGGGGTGGACATCCACACCGTCACCGCCTCCCAGGTGTTCGGGCTGCCCCAGGACGGGGTGCCCCCGGAGCTGCGGCGGGCGGCAAAGGCCGTCAACTTCGGCATTGTGTACGGCATTTCCGCCTACTCCCTGTCGGAGGACATCCACGTCACCGTGGCCCAGGCCAAGGAGTATATGGAGAAGTATTTCGAGCACTATTCCGGCGTCCGGGCCTATATGGGCCGGGTGGTGGAGCAGGGGCGGGAGGACGGCTTTGTGTCCACCCTCTACGGCCGCTGGCTGCCGGAGCTGAAAAGCTCCAACTTCAACACCCGGTCCTTTGGCGAGCGGGTGGCGTTGAATATGCCCATCCAGGGCACGGCGGCGGATATCATCAAGCTGGCCATGATCAAGGTGGACGCCCGCCTGCGGGCCGAGGGGCTGGAGGCCCGGCTGGTCCTCCAGGTCCACGACGAGCTGATTGTGGAGTGCCCCCAGGCGGAGGCGGAGGCTGTCCAGGCCCTGCTGGCCCAGGAGATGGAGGGCGTGTACCAGCTGGCGGTGCCCCTGACGGCGGAGGCCCACAGCGGGAGAAACTGGCTGGAGGCGAAATAGGAGAACCATGGATTTTACAATTGTTCCCATAACGGACACCCATTTAGACCAGATTGAGGCCCTGGAGAAGATCTGTTTCTCCGATCCCTGGTCCAGAAAGACTCTGGAGGATATAGTGGCCAGCGAGAGCGGCGTCAATCTGGCCGCAGTGGACCCCGCCGGCCTGGTTTTGGGCTATATCAGCCTCTACAGGGTGCTGGACGAGGGATATATCAACAACGTGGCCGTCCGGCCGGAGGCACGGCGGGCGGGGCCACGGCCCTGCTCCAGGAGCTCCGGCGGCAGGGCGGGGAGCTGGCCTTCATCACACTGGAGGTCAGGGAGTCCAACCAGGGGGCCAGGACCCTCTACGACGGCCTGGGCTACCGGGAGGCCGGACGGCGGCGGGGCTACTACTTCCACCCCAAGGAGGACGCCATCATTATGACATTGGAGCTGAAAAAATGAATTTGAACATCATGACCCCGTCGGAGCTGAGAGAGGCCTATGAGACGGATCTGCGGGAGGCTTTTCCCCCGTCGGAGCTCAAGCCCCTGGCAGCCATGGAGGGGATGCGGGAGAGAGGGATTTACGAGCCCCTGCGCCTGACCGGGGACGGCGGGGAGCCGGTGGGCTACATGTTGCTGTGGAAGCACCCGGAGGAGCCCTATGTGCTGGTGGACTACCTGTGCGTGCCCGCCCGGCTGCGGGGCCGGGGCGTCGGGGGACAGCTCATCGCCATGGTCCGGCAGCGGTATCCGGCGGACACGGTGTTTATCGGTGAGTCCGAGGCCCCCACCGGGGACCCGGCGGCGGACGGGATTATCCTGCGCCGCCTGGCTTTCTATCAGCGCACCGGGGCCGTGCTCCTGGGCTACGACACCGCCCTGTTCGGCGTCCACTTCAAGACCATCTGCTGGGCGGAGAGGCTGCCGGATGAGGGGGAGATCATGAAGAGGCACCAGGAGATATACCTGCGGCAGTTCACCAGGGAGAAGTATGACCGATTCATCCAGATCCCCCTCCTGCCCGGGGAACAGCCCCGGCCCTTGTCCGACTGGACGGAGTAAGAACCTGTGTCCATGGCAAAAAGACCGGCCAGACCGCGTTCAACGGCTGTGAATGCAGGTCCGCAGAGTCTACGGAGCGTGGATTGATCCCGGTCCCGGTATGGTGTAAGATAGACAGCGCCGGGCAGAGGCCCGGAACCATCACATCACAACAGGGAGGCGGCATCATGGACTGCGGCAAGGTGGGCGCACTGATCGCCCAGGTGCGGAAGGAGCGGGGCCTGACCCAGGCGGCGCTGGCGGAGCGGCTGGGCGTCACCGGCAAGGCAGTGAGCAAGTGGGAGCGGGGGGCCGGGTGCCCGGACGTGTCCCTGCTGGCCCAGCTGGCGGAGGAGCTGGGCGTGGATCTGGCCGCGCTGCTGTCCGGCCGGCTGCCTCCCTCCGAGGAAACGGGAGGAAACATGAAAAAAGCGAAATATTACGTCTGCCCGGCCTGCGGGGGCATCACCTTCACCACCGGGGAGGCGGAGCTGACCTGCTGCGGCAGGAAGCTGACCGCCCTGACGGCGCAAAAGGCGGACGAGGACCACCGGCTGACGGTGGAGCGGGTGGAGGACGAGTGGCTGGTCACCAGCCGCCACCCCATGAGCAAGGACCACCACATCGCCTTCGCCGCCCTGGCCACCGGGGAGCGGGTGCAGCTGGCGCGGCAGTATCCGGAGTGGGATCTACAGGTCCGCTTCCCCATCCGGGGACGGGGGACCCTGCTGTGGTACTGCACCCGGCACGGACTGTTCTATCAGTATGTCTGAGCTTCTCTAAAAGTTCTTTTTGATTCTTTTTCTTTCAAGAAAAAGAATGATTACTAAAAAAGGCAGTGGATTTATGAACATTTTAGCCATTGAATCCTCCTGCGACGAGACGGCGGCGGCGGTGGTCCGGGACGGACGGCAGGTCCTCAGCGACGCCATCCTGTCCCAGGCGGACATGCACGCCATCTACGGCGGCGTGGTGCCGGAGATCGCCTCCCGCAAGCACGTGGAGGCCATTGCCGGACTGGCGGACAAGGCCCTGGCGGACGCGGGGCTCAGCAAGGCCCAAATCGACGCGGTGGCGGTGACCTACGGCCCCGGGCTCATCGGCGCACTGCTGGTGGGGGTGAACTTCGCCAAGAGCGCGGCCCTGGCTCTGAACAGGCCCCTCATCCCGGTCCACCACCTCCGGGGCCACATCGCCGCCAACTACATCGCTTTCCCGGAGCTGGAGCCGCCCTTTCTGGCGCTGTGCATCTCCGGGGGCAACTCCATGATCGTGGACGTGAGGGACTACACCGACATGTCCATCATGGGCGCAACCCGGGACGACGCGGCGGGGGAGTGCTTTGACAAGATTGCCCGGGTGCTGGGCCTGCCCTATCCCGGCGGGAAGCCCATGCAGGAGCTGGCCAGAGGAGGGGACGACGGGAAGTATCCCCTGCCCAGGGCCAAGGTGACGGGGAACCCGCTGGACATGTCCTTCTCCGGGCTGAAGACCGCCAGCCTGAACCTGATCCACAACGCCCCCCAGAAGGGGGAGGCCCTGGACCTGCCCAGCCTGGCGGCGTCGGTGACGGCGGCGGTCAGCGACGAGCTGGTACCCCGGGCCATGGAGGCGGCGAAGCGGACGGGGCGGACGGTTCTGGCCGCCGCCGGCGGCGTGGCCGCCAACGAGAGGATTCGGGGGGATCTGGAGCGGGCCTGCCGGGAAAACGGCATCCGGCTGTATCTGCCGCCCCTGGCTCTGTGCGGCGACAACGGGGCCATGATCGGCTGTCAGGCGTACTACGAATATCTGGCGGGAGTGCGGGGGGACATGAGCCTGAACGCCTACGCTAATCTGGAAATCTAACCTGGCGGGGGCTGGACGGGGACGTCTGGTCCCCGCTGTCTGTTTGGGACCGAAAAGACTGGGAAATGATGAATTCATGCAGAATTTGTCATTATGTAAACTTATCGTAGGCGGTCAACTGTGCAAAAGGGGCGGCTGGCTTTTCCACATGAGGAAAAAACCCGCAAAACTATGGGGGAGAGCCGCCTGTTCCACTGTGGATATCTCTGTGGAAACTGTGTATAACTTGCTGTAGTAGAGAATTATCTTGAATTTTATGTGAACCTGCCGAACAAAGAGGCTTTATGCAGAGGGTGCGGAAACTGGTCGTTTTTTTGAAAACTCTGCGGCTTTTGGGAGGCTGGCGGCGGGCCCGCTTAGGCCCGCACAGATATCCGCGTACCAGTATGCCGCAATTATGCAAGTCCAGCTGCATAATTACGGGACGTTATCATCCAGTTCCGCCAGTTGGGCGAGAAAAGGGAACGGGGCCGCCGTCCCAAGACAGCAGCCCCACACCAATTGTCAAGATGC
>OFGF01001897.1_pt1 | contig 11926 bp, 10 predicted proteins | sample 1521711 | NCBI WGS metagenome assembly OFGF01 (sample SAMEA3504092, study PRJEB24116) | mouse gut metagenome | biome: mouse gut; feature: mouse-associated habitat; material: faeces | place: Denmark | collected 2011 | reverse complement strand
CCGGCCGCGTCTAGTAATTCCTGATAGTTTGTTCCAATGCAGACATAGAAATTTTGCGGTTCCGCAATGGCGTTGCCTGTAACGGTAAAAATACGGTTCATAAGCGGCTGCCCTAAGACAACGGCATTGTAAACCGCCAGTAGCGTTTCGACATTATCCACAATGCAGCCTGCATCTGCCGGAAGCATCTTAGAATTGATGGAACGTTTCGTTACGGCATAAATAAGCTGGCGCTCCCCGCCCTGCGGGTATTTCGTCTGAAGCGGCGCAACTTCCATGCGGGATTCGTTTTTCACTAATTCGGACAGTTTCGCAATGCAGTCCGGTTTGTTGTCCTCTACGCCAAATACGCCTTTTGCCTTTGGAAAAAGCTGTAACACAACTCTCATTCCGGCAATCAGTTTTTCCGGCTGTTCTATCATTCTGCGGTAATCTGAAGTCAGATACGGCTCACATTCTGCGCAGTTGGCAATTATGTATTCAATTTTATCCGGCTCTTTTGGAGACAGCTTAACGTGTGTGGGAAACCCTGCGCCGCCCATTCCCACGACTCCGGCTTCTTTGATTTTGCCTATAATTTCTTCATTGGAAAGAGAGGAACTGTCCTTTGTTTCTGTATATTCCACTTCTTTCATCTCACCGTCACTTTCTATGACGATCGATTTCACCATATCGCCGACAGTGACCCGCCGCGGTTCAATCGCTTTTACGGTTCCCGATACCGATGCGTAAATCGGCGCGGATACAAAACCGCCTGCTTCCGCAATTTTCTGTCCCCGTAATACGGCGTCGCCAACGGCGACAATCGGATTCGCCGGCGCGCCAATATGCTGTGACAGAGGATAGACCAGCTCTCCCTTGGGTAATAATTCGCGGATCGGCTTATCCTTCGATAAGTCTTTGCCATCGTATGGATGGACGCCGCCTTTAAATGTCATTAAACCCATGTTTCGTGCCCCACTTTCTTTTAGATTCTTATTCTTTATAAAAATTTAAAATTACTATCACTTCATTATAGCATAAATTGTCGTTTTTTACAGAGTATTTTTGTATTTTTTTGCGTAAATGTGTTATGATTTGGCTAAGAAAAAATACAGCCAAGAAAGGATCTTACTATGAAAGAACTAGAAAAAACAATCCCAATTCCAAACGACCCGTTTCTCCGGCGTTACTTTTTAGAAAACGCCGCTTTCTTTGATATTGAAACAACCGGTTTTTCAGCGAAAACTGCATTCGTCTACCTAATCGGCATGGCAATCCGAAAAAAAGATTCCATACATATCATTCAATTTCTGGCAGAAAACCGCGCAGAGGAGGCGGAATTAATCAACCGCTTCTATCAAAAAATATGCCATGCTTCCGCAATTATTACTTTTAATGGCAATGGATTTGACATTCCTTTCTTAAAAACAAGAGAAGCGCTCCATCATCTAAAGTTTAACTGGGAGGGGTTTTCCTATTTGGATTTATACAAAACAGCGGGAAAATTGTCCCACTTGCTGAAACTGCCTAATAAAAAACAAAAAACAATCGAGCAGTTCCTTGGAATTGACCGTCAGGATTTATTTACGGGCGGTGATTTGATTCCCATTTTTTACCGGTATGAAAAACAGCAGGACGCCGAATCGGAAACGCTGCTGTTACTGCATAACTATGAAGATGTGCTTGGAATGGCAAAACTGCTCCCGCTTCTCTCCTATCAGGAATTTTTCGAATCTCCGGTTTCTGTGTCCGAAGCGTCACTGACACAAGAAACGGACAAGCCCTCTTTGTTCCTCACGCTGCCTTCCATAGTCCCATTTCCCAAACAAATGCTCTGCCAGTCTACGCTTGCAGATATAAAATTTAGGCAAAAGGACGTCTGCCTGCATGTAAAAGCCTTAAAAGGCCCTCTTCGCCATTACTTTGAGCCTTATCAAGATTATTACTATCTTCCAGACGAAGATCGGGCTGTCCATAAAAGCGTCGCCGCATTTGTCGATAGTTCCCATAAGAAAAAAGCGACTGCCGCCACCTGCTACGCCAAACAAGACGGGACGTTCCTCCCACAGGAAGATACGCTGTTTACCCCCTGTTTCTATCCGGAAAAAAAGGCAAAACGCTCTTACTTTGCATTTCAAGGAGACTTTCTATCCGACAAAGAAAAACTTGCCATGTATGCCAGACATCTTCTAAACGCCTTCTATACGTCTCCCTAAAAATACCGCCCTGTCACACAACAGGGCGGATATGTATTTAGTAATCTCTCGAAAAAAAGAACGCGTTATTCCGGTTAAAATGCAGTTCCTTATAATTTAAAATCTGTTCCGTGCTTCCGATAAACAAAATCCCATCTTTCGTCAAAGCATTATTGAATTTCTTATAAATTTCTTCTTTTGCTTCTTCCGTAAAGTATATCAGCACATTCCGGCAGACTATCATATGATAGCCGGAAGGATATGTGTCTTTCAGTAAATTGTGCTCCTTAAATTCAACGCGGGATTTAATGTCTTTGGAAATCTGAAAAGAAGCCCCTACCTTGGTAAAATACTTCTTCTTCAAATCTTCCGGCACAGCGGCAATGCTTTTCGCATTGTACAGACCCATTTTCGCCGTTTCTATCACTTGTTTATCTATGTCCGTCGCTAATATTTTAATCTGGCTTAACGGCAGATGCCTTGACAGCGCCATAACAAGGGAATAAGGTTCGTCGCCTGTAGAACATGCCGCGCTCCAGATTTTTAAATTCTTCCCGAACCTTTTGATTAAATCAGGGAAAACGACATTTTCCAAATGTTTCCACTGCTCAACGTTCCGGTAAAATTCCGAGACATTAATGGTTAAGAAATTCACAAACTGCTCGAATTTCTCTTTATCCTGCTTGATCAAGCTAACGTATTCCTCATAGGATTTGATTTTATTCTTGTTAATCAGAGTATCTATTCTTCTGCGCATCTGATTCTCTTTGTATGAACTTAAATCAATCTGCGTCAAAGAGTAAATGCTTTTCTTAAATTTTTCGTAATCGCCAAGCATATCTCTAATCCTCCGCCTTTATTATAGTTTATAGCGCCTAACTGAATATTATTCGTCTGATTCCGGCAGTTCTTCCGCTTCTGATTCCTCTTGCGCATCTTCCGCCGAATTTAAAAGGGCTTTGATGCTCAGACTGATTTTCCTGTCTTCCTCATTGAAATCTACAATCTGCGCTTCAATTTCCTGCCCAATGGATAAAACATCAGACGGTTTCTCAATATGCTCTTTTGCAATCTGGGAAACATGCAGCAATGCATCCACCCCCGGCGCAAGCTCTACAAACGCGCCAAAATCCGTCATACGCGCAACTTTTCCTGTCAGGACAGTTCCCACAGCGAATTTATTTGCGGCGTCATTCCAAGGATTTTCGTCTGGGAACTTACGGCTTAACGCAATTTTCGTCTCTTTGATGTCTTTGATAAACACCCTTACCGTTTCACCAACTTTAAACGCCTTCTTCGGGCTTTCCACACGCCCCCATGACATCTCTGAAATATGGAGCAGGCCGTCCGCTCCGCCTAAGTCGATAAACGCGCCAAAATCCGTTACGTTCTTAACGACCCCTTCTATCACGTCGCCAATCTGGATACGCTCAAAAAGAGCCTTCTGCAGTTCCGCTTTCTGCGCAGCCAAAAGCTGCTTCCTATCGCCAATGATTCTTCTGCGGCGTGGATTAAATTCCGTAATGACAAATTCAATTTCCTGATCTTTGTATTTGTTTAAGTCCTTTTCGTATGTATCGGATACAAGGCTTGCCGGGATAAAAACCCTCGTCTCATCAATCGAAACGCTTAACCCTCCGCCTAATACCTGAACTACTTTCGCCGTCAGGACTGTGTGGTTCTCAAACGCTTCTTCTAACTTCTTGTTTCCTTTTTCCGCTAAAAGACGTTTATGGGACAGAAGGACTTGTCCTTCGCCGTCGTTTACTTTAATTACTTTTGCTTCCATGGTATCGCCAACAGACACTGTGGCCGTCAAATCCACATTAGGCTCATTGGTATACTCATTGCGTGTAATGATGCCGTCTGACTTGTATCCAATATTTAAGACGATTTCATCTGGTTTCACATCGATAACAGCGCCTTCGACTACCTCTCCATTTCTTATTGTTTTAATTGATTCTTCCAGCATTTGCTCAAATTGTTCAACGCTTACTTCTGACATTCTTTTGAACCTCCTCAATAATATTGTTTGGGGTCGAAGCCCCTGCGGTAATACCTACGTTATCAATGGACCAAATCTGATTAAAATCCAAGTCATCAAGTGTCTGTATATAGTAAGTATTTTCACATTCTTTTTTACATATTTCAAATAGCTTCTGCGTGTTGGAACTGTGCCTTCCGCCTATGACAATCATGGCGTCCGCCTGGGATGCAATCTGCCTGGCTTCCGTCTGCCGCTCCTCTGTGGCACTACAGATCGTATTTAAAACAATTATATCATACCCCTTTTTTAAAATAATTTCAACCATATCTTTAAATTTCTTGTAGTTAAATGTCGTTTGGGATACAACACACAGTTTTTCCCCGGCTTCAATTGTAAAGTTTTGGGCTTCTTCTACAGATTCTACCACATAAGAAGGCGTCCCGCACCAACCGCGTATACCCTCCACCTCCGGATGCCTGACATTGCCGATAATAAGGATCTTCCTGCCTTTTGCCCCTTCCTTTTGAACTATCTGGTGTATCTTCCGTACAAAAGGACAGGTGGCGTCTACCAGGCGGATGCCTTTCTCCTCCAAAAGATCATAAATATGCTTTCCCACGCCGTGAGCGCGGATAATAACAGTCCCTTCTTCCAAATTAACCAGATCTTCTTCCGTATTCAGAACACGAACGCCCTTCTCTTCCAACTCCTGGACGACATTTTCATTATGAACAATGGGACCATACGTATAAATAGGAGAGGTCCCTTCTTCTATCTGGGTATAAACCGTATCAACGGCCCTTTGTACGCCGAAGCAAAAGCCGGCAGTTTTGGCAAGTTTTACTTTCACGAGCAAATCCTTTCCTTTATTACCTATATTTGACATCTTTCAACAAGCACAAGAATCCTCTCCACAACCTCCCGAATCGTCATATCCGAAGAATCCAAAAGCACAGCATCCTCCGCCTGTCTAAGCGGCGAATGTTCCCGCGTCATATCCTGATGATCCCGCTTCTCAATATCCGCCTCAATCACACCAAGATCACACGTTTCCCCCTTAGCCGTCAATTCCTCATACCGCCGTTTCGCCCGGCAAGCCGCGGAAGCCGTCAAATAAACCTTCACATCCGCATTCGGAAGCACACAGGTCCCAATATCCCGGCCATCCATCACCACATTTTCCCTGTTTGCCAAGTTCTGCTGCAATTCCACCAGCTTCTTCCTCACATCCGGATTTGCAGAAGAAACGGAAGCCATATTTCCCACTTCCTCCGTCCGCAGAAAAGCCGTCACATTCTCCCCGTCAAGCAGCACCTGCTGCAGCCCGTCCTTATAAGCAATCGTAATATCCGCCCTCTGGCTTGCCGCGCTGATTTTCCCGGAATCGTCCATCGGAACCCCTTCCCGCAGCAAATACAGAGCCATAGCCCGATACATCGCCCCCGTATCCACATAAATAAATCCAAGCCGCTTGGCAAGCTCCTTGGCAATCGTACTCTTCCCGGCCCCCGCCGGACCGTCAATGGCAATCTGATAACTCATAACATCCACACCTGTCCTTCTTTTTTCATTTTTAAAATATAACCTTCATCTCAGAAACCCAATCCTCAATCTTTGTGCCAGTAGTCTGTATCGAAAATTCTTGTGCATATTTCCGGTACGGATTACTAGTATCTTCTATATATAATATCTTTATCTTCAAAGACATCCGACCGCATTTCCTGCTGCATAAGCAGTAGACCAGGCAATCTGCAGATTGAAGCCCCCGGTAACCGCATCCAGATCCAAAACCTCACCGATAAAATACAACCCCGGAATCAGCTTGGATTCCATTGTAGAAGGATGTATCTCCTTAACGGACACCCCTCCCCGGGTGATAATAGCCTCCTCAAATCCCCGAAGTCCGGTAATGGTCATTTCCAGATTCTTGATCTGATATGCAAAATGCTGCCGCTCCCCCCGGGAGATCTCATGTATCTTTTTATCCGGACTGATTCCGCTCAGTGAAATCATAACAGGAATCAGCTTGGCCGGGAAAAGCCCGGATACCGCATTTTTAAAGGCTTTGTTTTTATGCTCCTCAAAATCCCGCAGAATCCTCTGATCGAGCTGATCCAAAGTCAAAGCCGGCTTCAAATCCAGAACCAGGGTTAATTCCTGCTTTGCCGCAAGCCCTCCCACAAAGCTGCTGGCCGTCAGAATCAGAGGACCGCTGACGCCGAAATGAGTGAACAGCATCTCTCCAAATTCCCGGTAAAGCTCCTTTTTGCCATTTCGAACGGAGATTTCCACATTTTTCAGGGAAAGGCCCTGAAGCTCCTTTACAAAATGCTCACGGATATTAAAAGGAACCAAGGCCGGCCGCCGCTGCGTGACCTTATGCCCCAGCTTTTCGGCAAAACGGTAACCGTCCCCGGTAGAGCCGGTGCTTGCATAGGAAATGCCGCCGGTTGCTACGATAACGGCATCCCCCATAATATGTCTTCCGTCAGACAGGCAGACGCCGGCAGCCCGTCCCTCTTCTGTTATCACATCAGCCACTTCCGTATGGAGATGCACCTGAACCCCCGCCTGCTTCATCTGCCGGCGCAGCCCGTCCAATACATCCGCAGAGCGATCCGACTTTGGAAATACCCTGTTCCCCCGCTCCACCTTAAGCTCCACACCCGCTTCCTCAAAAAAATTCATCGCATCCTGATTTGTAAAGCCGTAAAACGCGCTGTAGAGAAACTTTTCATTGGTACACACGCTTGCGAACAGCGTATCCATCTCGCAGGCATTGGTGAGGTTGCACCGTCCCTTGCCGGTAATGTAGAGCTTTTTTCCTGTTTTTTCATTTTTCTCAAAGATATGGACCTTGTGACCGTTTCTTGCGGCAAACACCGAGGCCATCATACCGGCGGCGCCGCCGCCGATGATTAGAATTCTGCTCATTTTTGCCTCCACGCATTAAAGAGATATGGTTCGGACCTTCCGCTTTACCGGAAAATCCGCCCTATTCTCCTATAACAAGGTTCAGTTTACCATATCCGCTAACATGGTACAAGCATCTTTCATATCCGCATATGTCATAAGCCGTATAAGAATAATCCAATTGATATCCAAGCTGCCCGGCCAGTGCGGCAGATTCCGGATTCTGTGCATCCCAGCTGGGATATATCCCCCGTTTCAGACATTCCAGAATCAGAGCTGCGCCGCATACACGGGCCAGTCCTTTTCTCCGATGGTCTTTCTCCGTGTCAATTTGAATCTCAATTCCTTCCTTATAAGAAGAATAGGAGGATGCTCCTGATACGACTTTGCCGTTCTTTAAAATAGCAAAACCGAGTCCTAATTTCTTATATTCCTCATAGCTTTGATATAATCCTACTTGATCCCGGCTCCATTCCATAGCTTTGCATTGCTGAAACAGCTCTTTATCTATCGGTTTGACTTCATATCCGTCCTGGAGGCCTGAAACTATTTTTTTAAGCCGCTCTTTATCAAAAGCTTGCGGATTCTTTTTCATTGCATAACGGATGGTTTTTTTTGCTTTTTCCCTCCAGCAGGATTCTATTAGCCTGCCCCAGGCCTCGCTTTGCGGAATCATTATAATAAAGTCCTGCTTGCTGCTTTCCGGCTTAAAGGTAGTGAGGGCTTCACTTGGCTTCCCTGCAAGGAAACAGAAGTCGCCTAAGATGGCAGCCGCCGAAGCCGGATGTTGCGGATGATCCCCATATACATGTCCCATCACGCCCTGCAGACAGGACCATATGAGTGTTTCCTCCCATCCTGCAAATAATTCTGCGGCATACGAGGGATTTTCCATTTGTACGATTCCTTCCATAGCCACCCTCCTTTCCCAACAAAGGCTGCGGTATGTGCCTACAGCTCTCCTAACATTTCTTCCAGTATTTCGGAAGCATCCTCCACACATCCTCTGCAGGTACGCAGGCGCGGCTGGCCCTTGCCACCTCTCAGCTCCCGGCAGACTACGGTTGTATTCTTTTCCCGAAAACGGTTTTTCAGGGCTTCTATGAGATTCTTTTCGTCAAGTCCCTGCTCCTTTGCCTTTGCGGAAAGAACAAGCTCCGCCGCCATCACGGCTCCGCATGTTCCCTTCGCGCCTCCGGCATAGGGCGCGGCCTCCTTCATCGCCTGTTCCTCCGTTACACCTACCAGATCACAGAATGCACAATATACTGCCTGTGAGCAATGATATCCGCCGGCGTGTCTTTGTTTTGCTGCTTCTACTCTTGATTCCACTTTTGAATACTCCTCTCTTTCTGACACAAGATTTCTTATTATTTTATCACCTTTTATACCCAAAGTCTCCCCTTATTTTCATACGCTCTTTATTGTTGTCTCTTTAATTACTTTTTACAGAACCGCATTTTCCGTCTTGGTTTCCGTTTTGATTTCGGAAGCTTTTGCTGTGAAAAACACCCACAGCAGGCTTCCGCCGGCTGTGGGTATATTCGGTCTTGCTTATACGGGATATGCTCCATTCTTCGTATCTGCTACGGATGCATCCATTTTCGTCTTCTGAGCTTCTCTGTATTTGAAGAAGTCTGTCGCCACCTGGGGGAACAGTGCGTAGGATAATACGTCCTCGTCCTGCTCCTTGTACTGTGCCATCTCCGCCTCCAGAGTTTCCAGCTCGTTGGGAACCAGATCTGCCGGACGGCAGGTGATTACCTCCGCATCTCCGATACATTTCTTCTGTACCTCGGGATTGAAGGGCTTTACGGTCTTTCCGTACTTGCCGGAAAGGACGTCCTTGGTCTCCTTGGTTACCATCTTGTAGCGCTCTCCTGCTACTACATTCATTACGGCCTGGCTTCCTACGATCTGTGAGGAAGGTGTTACAAGAGGACACTCGCCGAAGTCCTTACGTACCCGCGGAACCTCCTCCAATACTTCGTAGTACTTATCCTCTGCGCCCAGATCCTTTAACTGAGAGGTCAGGTTGGACAGCATACCGCCCGGTACCTGATACAGCAGAGTCTTGATATTAACGCCCATGTTCTTCGGATTGAGAAGGCCGCTCTCCAGACACTCGTCGCGGTAGGGACGGAAGTAGTCTGCGATCTCCGCCAGAAGATTCTGATCGTAACCGGTGTCGTAGGGAGTTCCCTTGAAGGTCTCAACCATAACCTCAGTTGCAGGCTGAGAGGTTCCCAGCGCAAAGGGTGACATTGCACAGTCGATCACATCCACGCCCGCTTCTACGGCCTTCATATAGGTCATGGAAGCCACGCCGGATGTATAGTGGGTATGAAGCTGAATCGGGATCCTAACGGCGCTCTTCAGCGCGGTTACCAGCTCCGTTGCCTTATAGGGCAGCAGAAGGCCGGCCATATCCTTGATACAGATGGAATCCGCACCCATGTTTTCAATCTCTTTTGCAATGTTGGTCCAGTAGTCCAGTGTGTAAGCGTCGCCCAGAGTATAGGAAAGGGCGATCTGTGCATGGCCTTTTTCCTTGTTGGAAGCCTTCACAGCCGTCTCAAGGTTGCGCAGGTCATTTAAGCAGTCAAAAATACGGATAATATCAATGCCGTTGGCAATGGATTTCTCCACGAAGCTGTCAACAACGTCATCAGCATAAGGCCTGTAGCCAAGAATATTCTGCCCCCTAAAAAGCATCTGGAGCTTTGTCTTCTTAAATCCATCCCTTAACTTTCTAAGTCTGTCCCAGGGATCCTCTTTCAGGAAACGAAGGGAAGCGTCGAAAGTAGCGCCGCCCCAGCACTCTACGGAATGATAGCCGATTTTATCCATGGTTTCCACAATGGGAAGCATCAGATCGGTAGGCATTCTCGTAGCGATCAGAGACTGGTGGGCATCACGCAGTATTGTCTCGGTAATTCCAACCGGTTTTTTAATTTGTTCTGACATTTTATTAAAACTATCAGCAAGTTCTCCAATTTCATCATTAGTTTTTACATATACTCTTTGGTTAAATTCTCCTGATGAAATCTTTTTAGTTGCATTATTTAATTCTTCAATAGGTTTTGATAAAAAAATGTATAAACAAGATATATGTGGGTCTATAGCACATGCTACTATGCTTGCTAGTCAAAAAATTATTTCCGATGATGATAGGGATAAAATTATTGCAGGCTTAAGTGGTATATTGGCTGATATAGAGTGTGGAAAACTTTTAATTAGTGACGATGCTGAAGATATTCATATGTTTGTAGAGGCAATACTTACTCAAAGAATAGGTGATACTGGTAAAAAATTGCATACAGCAAGAAGTAGAAACGACCAAGTTGCACTTGATTTGAGAATGTATTTGCGGGACGAAAATGCAAAAATTAAAAATTTGCTTTTGAAATTGATACAGACAATTAATAGCAGAGCAGCGGAAAATACTGATGTAATTATACCAGGCTATACACATTTACAAAGGGCACAGCCTATTTTGTTTGCACATCATTTACTTGCATACGCACAAATGTTTAAAAGAGATTATTTGCGTTTGACAGATGCTTTGGATAGAATGAATTATTCTCCACTTGGAAGTTGTGCTTTGGCAGGTACTACTTATAACACTAATAGACAAATGGTTGCAGACCTTTTGAAATTTAAAGGTGTTACTGAAAATAGTATAGATAGTGTTGCGGACAGAGATTTTTGTGTAGAATTGTTATCTTGTTATGCAATAATAATGATGCACTTGTCAAGATTTTCTGAAGAAATAATTTTGTGGACAAGTTCTGAGTTTTCGTACATTCAATTAGACGATGCTTTTACTACAGGTTCTAGCATAATGCCACAAAAGAAAAATTCTGATATGGCGGAACTTATTAGAGGAAAAACTGGCAGAGTATATGGCGATTTAATGGGTATGCTTACTGTGCTTAAGGGTTTGCCTTTGGCATATAACAAAGATATGCAAGAAGATAAAGAGGGTGTTTTTGATGGGGTAAAAACTGTGCAAGACTGTTTGCAAGTGTTTACACCTATGCTTGATAGTATGAAAGTGTTTAAGGATAATATGTTGCAAAGTTGTAAAAAAGGATTTATAAATGCAACAGACCTTGCCGATTATCTTACAAAAAAAGGTTTGCCTTTTAGAGAGGCATATAAGTTGGTGGGTAGTATTGTAAGTAATTGTGTTACTCAACAAAAAACACTAGAAAATATTACAATTGAAGAATACAAAAAAATGAACGATTTGTTTGATAATGATTTGTATGATGAGATAGAACTTTTTAATTGTGTTAATAAAAGAAATTCTGAGGGAGGCACAAGTAAAGAGCAAGTTATTAAACAAATTGAAAAAATAGCGGAGTTTATTGATAATGAAAAAAGTCTTTATTGATGGGAAAGAGGGCACTACTGGTCTTAGAATTTTTGACAGATTAAAAGATAGAAAAGATATACAACTAATATTACTTAGTGAAGAGGACAGGAAAAATCCTGTTTGTCGAAAACAAGCGATAAATGAAAGTGATATTACAATTTTGTGTTTGCCAGATGATATAGCACGTGAATCTGTAAGTATGGTAGAAAATGAAAATACTATTGTTATTGACTGCTCTACAGCACATAGGACAGAGTCTAGTTGGATATATGCTTTTCCTGAGTTGTATGAAGATTTTGAAAAGGTAGCAAAGCAAAACAAAAGGTTTGCTGTACCGGGTTGTCATGCAAGTGGAATTATTGCGTTAATAAAACCGCTTATTGACAATAAATTGCTTAAAAAAGATGGTAGGTTGATGGCTCAGCAGTTGAGAGCTTTTACAGAGGACTTGAGTTTTGTTCCTGGCCC
>OFGF01001896.1_pt1 | contig 11948 bp, 9 predicted proteins | sample 1521711 | NCBI WGS metagenome assembly OFGF01 (sample SAMEA3504092, study PRJEB24116) | mouse gut metagenome | biome: mouse gut; feature: mouse-associated habitat; material: faeces | place: Denmark | collected 2011 | reverse complement strand
CAAGAAGTGCAACGCCAAACGACCCTTACTATTCAGAACAATACGCTTTGCAGAAAATCAGCGCGCCGGCAGCGTGGGGAATCGCCACCGGCAGCAAGTATGTAAAAGTCGCGGTTATTGATACCGGCGTTTCTACGCACAGCGATCTGGAGGGCAATATCTCGCAAAGATATTCCATAACAAGCGCAACCCATAACGATGACGGCAACCATGGAACCGTTGTGGCCGGAATTATCGGCGCTGTCGGAAATAACGGAATCGGCATTACGGGAATCAACTGGAATGTAGGGCTTGTCCCGATAAAATCCGTAAATAATGGAGATTTGACAAAAGCAATGACCCTGGCGGCCGATAAAAAAATCCCGATCATCAATCTTAGCGTTGAGGCTTTGGATATGGGTGAATATGGGACCGAATTTGCCGCCTATGACGGATTGATCGTCTGCGCTGCGGGAAATAAATATAAAAATGTGGATAAAAGAATATTCGGAAAGCCGTTGGGTCGTTATGGAAAAAGAACAGAAAGCGGAATTTCCGTCTAAGTTGTTCCGTTGGAAATAAATCGTGTCGCCGTAAACATTATAAGTCTCTATGCGGTCGCTTATAATTACCTTTGGAGAGGAATCAGAAAGTCCAAGCTTTACAAGCGCATAATTTTGTTCACAGTCTAAAAAGTAGATGTTTTCATTGTCCGCTGTCGGCATCCAGTAGTTGCCGGAACAGATCAGTTTTGAATCGTTGGTCTGTGTGTCCATCTGGTAAATATTGTGATCATCTGAAATGCCGTTGTAATAAAAAAACTGTCCGTTTGCCGAGCATGTAAAGTAGGGGTTTTCGTCGATTTGCTCTTTTTCTGATCCGTCAATCTTTATGCGGTAGAGCGTAGACGCAGCCTCTGTGTCATAATGGGTATAGTAAATATAGTTGCCAATCAGAGATGCGTACATAGAAGGGTCGATGTCTAAAAGAGTCACCTTTTTTGTCCGCAAATCATAGCGGCAAAGCCCGTTCGCGCTTAAACTAAATGAAGAAAGCCTTGTGTCAGAATTGGAATTGCTGCGGATATAATACACATAATGTTCGTCTGCATTGATAAAAGACGCGCTGTCCTCATAGAGCTTCGTAATTTCCCCGCCAAGCGTATTCATGGAATATAAATAATTGTTGTCGTTCGGGTTGCTAAAGTAAATCGTATCCCCATATTCGCAGAATAATCCATAATTGTACAGGTTCCCTGCCGTATTCCCATTTACGAAAGAATCGTTAAATTTTGTCCGTTTTACAAAATACTGATAAGATGCGACGCCGGCAGCGAGAGTAAGGACAATGCCTAGGATCAGAGCCGGCAGCATCTTTTTAATTTTATCCATAAGAATCCCTCCCTTTTTGTTCTTTCTGTACCCCATTATAACTGTTTAAATCCAAACTTGCAAGCTTGCTATCTGTGTCAAATTGTTATAAAATAAAACTAAATAGTTTGACAGGAGGAAGTTATGGACGAACTGCAGAAGATCAGGCAGGATCTGACGGGGATTGAACAGGAAATCACCCGTTTATACCAAAAACGGAGCCGCTTAATGGAACAGGCGGCGGCTAAGGAAGATGCGAAAATAGACGGCCGGTTCGGCTTTCGTCCGGTCAGTTCCTTTGATTTTAACAATGTAAAAGTTGTGTTTCAGGGAGTGGAAGGCGCGTACAGCCAGCAGGCGCTTCAGGAGTTTTGCGGGACGAGGGCTAAGAGCTTCCATGTGGAGACATGGCGGGATGCGATGGAAGCGATTGCAGGAGGAGATGCCACATATGCAGTCCTTCCGATTGAAAATTCCTCTGCTGGAATCGTTTCAGAGAACTTTGATCTTTTGACGGAATATCAAAATGTCATTATCGGGGAACAGATTATAAAAATTGACCACTGTCTCATCGGCTTAAAAGACGTGGACATTTCCGGCATTACGGACGTTTATTCCCACCCTCAGGCGCTGATGCAGTGCTCAAAATTTCTGGAAGCGCATCCTAAGTTAGAAAAACATAGCATGAAAAATACCGCGGGCGCGGCGAAAAAAATCAAAGAGGACGGATGCCTTAGCAAAGCGGCAATCGCATCGGCGCTTACGGCGGATATTTACGGCTTACAAATTTTACAGAAAGGCATTCAGAATCATACCTCAAATTCTACCCGTTTTATTATTGTGACGGGACAAAAAGTGTTCCGCAAAGACGCAGGCAAAATCAGCATTAGTTTTGAAATCCCGCATGAAAGCGGTTCGCTGTACCGGGCGCTTTCCCACTTTATCAGCCATAACTTAAATATGAATAAAATAGAGTCAAGGCCAATTCAGGGGAAAACTTGGGAATACCGTTTTTTTATAGACATTGAGGGAAATCTTATGGACACGGCTGTTCAAGATGCTTTCCGTGGGTTAAAAGAAGAAACAGAGGGATTGAGAATCCTCGGCAATTATTAAAGGAAAAGAGCTAAAATAATTTTTAGGCAATGATTAAATCAAATTATTTCGCAAGGTAAGGATTAAAACAGAAAGGAAAAGCCAAAACGGATATGGACGGGAAAAAAGAACTGATTGTATATCGGGATTTAGAAAAGGACGATTTGTTTCGGGAGTTTTCCAGTTTGCTGTTAAACTGCGGAAACGGAAATGAAAATTTGAAACGCTTACAGGAAAAGTATTACGAATGCTTGAATCAACTTCTGGAATTTGCGCAGGGGCAGGGCTGTAACGGGAATCTTTGGCAGGCATATTTGACAAGAAGAATAGCAGGCTGTGAAAATGCCTACAGCAAAGCCTGTGAAATCAATGGAAACGCATCTGAAACGCTTTGTCAGGCGGCGGCGCATGATTTTAAGGCGCTCAAAGAATTGTTTGACGTTGACTTGCATAGGTTACAAACCGCATTTGGCGTAGAAGGCGTGGATTGGATCAGCCATTTTAAGGGAAATCCACCCGATGCGAAAGAGAAGTTTCAGGCGCTTACGCTTCGGCTTTTGGAAGCGGAAGATGCTAAGGCGTTCCAGTCAGCCGTTTTGGAATTTTATCAAACGTATGGCGTGGGGAATTTGGGGCAGCATCGGGCGTTTCGCATCCGGCAGGCGGCGCATGGCGTGGAACTGGTTCCAATTACGGATTTTGCAGATGTGCGGCTTTCCGATTTGACGGGATATGAAATTGCAAAACAGAAGCTTGTGGAAAATACAGAAGCGTTTGTAAATGGACGGAAAGCAAATAACTGCCTTTTGTTTGGCGATGCGGGAACGGGCAAATCCACAAGCGTAAAAGCGATTGCCAGCCAGTATTACAATAAGGGGCTTCGCGTTGTTGAAATTTACAAACACCAGTTGAAACTGCTCTTAGATGTGATTGGGCAGATCAAACAGAGACGTTATAAATTTATCATCTATATGGACGATCTTTCTTTTGAAGATTTTGAGGTGGAATATAAATATTTGAAAGCCGTAATTGAAGGAGGGCTTGAGAAAAAACCGGAGAATGTTTTAATTTATGCGACGTCAAACCGCAGGCATTTAATCCGGGAGAGCTTTTCCGATAAACCTTCTCTTTCAGACGATCTGCATAACAATGACACGGTACAGGAAAAACTTTCCCTTGCGGCGAGGTTTGGCGTACAGATTTATTTTGGCGCGCCGGACAAAAAACAGTTTGGGGAAATTGTAAAAGCGCTTGCAAAGAAACATCAGATCCCTATTCAGGAGGAGACATTATTGGCAGAGGCTGGGAAATGGGAAATCAGCCATGGCGGGCGTTCCGGCAGGACGGCGCAGCAGTTTATTGATTATTTGCTGGGGAAGGAAGTTTGCGTATGAAAGTGTTTGCAGCAATTTATATCGGCTCGTATGAAGCCAGCTTAAAAATATTTGAGATTGCCGCAAAAAAAGGGGCGCGGGAAATCGATCATGTAAGGGCGAGAGTGGAAATTGGCAAAGAATCTTATCAGAAAGGTTATATCGGCCATGAATTATTAGAGGAAATTAGCGGCATACTTTCAGGGTACCGAAAAATAATGGAAGGATACCGGACGGACGATTATATGGCCTATGCGGGCGGCATGTTTAAGGGAATCAAAAATGAGCTGTTTGTGCTGGATCAGCTTTTTATCCGCACAGGAATCCGCATACAGGTGCCAAGCAATTCAGAACGCCGTTTTATCAGTTATAAATCCGTGGCGTTCCAGCCGGAATTTGAAGAAATGATAAAACAGGGGACGGCTGTGATAGACGTTGGCGGGGGAAGTTTACAGATGACGCTGTTTTCTGGCGGAAAAGCAGCCCTGACGCAGCATATGGGGTTAGGCTCCATGCGGCTTAGGGAAAAATTGTCATCTGTGGAACATGCCGTGACGCATTATGAAACCCAGTTGGAAGAAATGGTAAATAAAGAACTGGAAGTTTTCAAGGCGATGTATCTAAAAGAACTCCAGATGAAATATGTAATTTTCACTGGAGAATATATTATGGAGCTGATGAAAAAGGTGGAAAAGAAAGGAAACCGGATTGTTTCTTCTGAAAAGTTCGTCAAAGCCATGAGAAAGCTTTACCGCAAAAACGCCAGACAGATTGCGGCGGAATTGGATATGCCAAATGAAAACGATCCGCTGTTGGTGCCTTACATCGTGATTTACACACGGATTGCAGAAGAATTTAATGCGGAGGAAATCTGGGCGCCGGGAGTAAGCGTCAGCGACGGAATGGCGTATGACTACGCAGAGAAAAACCGCATGATAAAACCGGCGCACGAGTTTGATGAAGACATACTTTCGGCGGCAAGGCAGCTTTCGAAACGGTTTGCAGGCTTTTCCCCGCATATCGAAGCGTTGTCTAAGATGTCCGCGCTTATTTTTGATGCGATGAAAAAAGCGCATGGATTGGGGAAAAGGGAGCGGCTTTTATTGCAGACAGCGGCAATCCTGCATGACTGCGGAAAGTATGTCAGTCTGGCAAATGCGCCGGAATGCGCGTATCATATTATAATGGAATCCGAGATTATCGGTCTGGCCCATCTGGAGCGTGAAATCGTGGCGTGTACCGTTTTATATAATACATATCCGCTTGCGGATTATGATAAACTCTCCGACAGGCTTGACGAAAAAAGCTATATGACAGTGGCAAAGCTTGCGGCGATTTTACGCGTTTCAAACGCCATGGACAGAAGCCATAAGCAGAAATTTAAAAACGTCAAAGCCGCCGTCCGTGGAAAACAGTTAGTCATTACGATTGTGACACGGGACGATATTACATTAGAAAAAGAGCTTTTTGCATCAAAAGCGGAATTTTTTGAACGCGTGTTTGGATTGAAACCGGAGATTCGGGAAAAACGCGTATTTAGTTAGAGAGGTGGAGACTATGGAAAAAGAGAAAAATTTTACAAATCCGGAATACTACGAGAATCGAGAGTTAAGCTGGCTGAAGTTTAATTCCCGCGTATTATATGAAGCGAAAGATAAGACAATCCCGCTGTTGGAGCGTCTGAAATTTGTGGGCATTACATCTTCTAATTTAGATGAATTTTTTATGGTCCGCGTCGCCTCTTTAAAAGATATGGTTCATGCCGGTTATAAGAAAAAAGACATTGCGGGCATGACTGCCGCAGAGCAGTTGGAGGCGATTAATCTTGCAACGCGTGAGCTTGTGGAGTCCCAGTATTTTACATATAACCGCTCCATGCTTCCGCTTTTAAAGGAACAGAATATTGAAATTATCCATGCGTATGAGACTTTAAATGAAACACAGGCGGCGTTTGCGGATAATTATTTTCAGGACAGCGTCTATCCCGTTTTAACGCCCATGGCAGTCGATGCGTCAAAACCGTTTCCGCTGATCCGCAATAAGACTTTAAATATCGGCGCGCTGATTAAACGCAGGGGGGACGATAAAGAAATTGAATTTGCGACCGTCCAAGTTCCTTCCGTTTTGCCGCGTTTTGTGGAAATCCCTTCCGCTAAAGAAGGCAGCAGGACATTTTTGTTATTAGAGCAGATGATTGAACGCAATATTTCCAAATTATTTTTAAATTTTAAGGTGGTCTGCGCATTTCCGTACCGGATTATGCGAAATGCGGATTTGCCAATCGACGAGGACGAAGCGGCGGATTTATTAAAAGAAATACAAAAGCAGCTGAAAAAGCGCCAGTGGGGCGAAGTGATCCGTTTAGAGGTGGAAGCGGGGATAGATGAAGCGCTTTTGTCTATTTTAAAAGAACAGCTCCGCGTCAAAGACGAAGACATTTATCATATTAACGGCCCGTTAGACCTTACATTTGTGATGAAATTGTATGATTTAGAGGATTGCGACATGCTCCGCTATAAGAAATTCCGTCCGCAGAAGGTACAGGAAATCGATCCGGAGACGGATATTTTCGATTCAATCCGAAAGGGCGATATTTTAATGCATCACCCGTATCAGACGTTTGATCCGGTAGTGGAATTTATCCGGCAGGCTTCCGTCGATCCGGACGTGCTTGCCATTAAGCAGACGCTGTACCGCGTCAGCGGCAATTCCCCGATTATTGCGTCGCTTGCGCAGGCGGCGGAAAATGGGAAACAGGTTTTTGTGTTGGTGGAGTTAAAGGCGCGTTTTGACGAAGAACATAATATTGTTTGGGCGAAAAAGTTAGAGCAGGCGGGATGCCATGTGATTTATGGGTTAGTTGGATTAAAAACGCACAGTAAGATAGCAATGGTAGTCCGCAGGGAAGAAGAAGGCATCCGAAGGTATGTCCATCTAGGCACGGGCAATTATAACGATTCTACGGCAAAGCTTTATACGGATTGCGGCATTTTCACCTGTTCCGAGGCGATTGGGGAAGATGCGACGGCAGTGTTTAATATGCTTTCCGGCTATTCGGAACCCTTATCATGGAACAGTCTTGTCGTGGCGCCCATTTGGCTTCGGAAGAAGTTTATGAAACTGATCAACAGGGAGACGAAACATGCAAAAGAAGGGAAAGAAGGCAGGATTATTGCGAAAATGAATTCCCTTTGCGACAAAGAAATTATTGCCGCTTTATATGAAGCGTCGGCTGCGGGCGTGCAGATTGATCTGATTATCCGCGGAATTTGTTGTTTGAAAGTTGGCATATCAGGAATCAGTGAGAATATCAGGGCGCGTTCGATTGTAGGAAACTTTTTAGAGCACAGCAGGATTTTTTATTTCTTCAACGATGGGCAGCCAGAGTTTTATATGGGCAGCGCGGACTGGATGCCGAGGAATTTGGACCGGCGTGTGGAAATCCTCTTTCCGGTGGACGATGAAAAAATCCAAAAGCGGGTGTATCATATTTTGGAAGTGGAATTGGCGGACAACGTTAAGGCGCATTTGTTAAATCCAAATGGAAAGTATGAAAAGCCAGATAAGCGGGGAAAAACGCTTGTCAATTCCCAAGAACAATTTTGCAAGGAAGCGAAACTGAAAAAGGAAAAAGACAAAGACGCATATCAAGACAGAGTTTTTCGGCCGGTGGAGCCCGTGTAGGGAAGAAATGGAAGTAAAAGGGAGGAAGGAGAATGAATGAGGCAAAAAAGCAAAGGCAGCAAGAACAGATTGAAATGACGAAACGGCAGATTGCGCGAAAAGAAGAAATTCTATGCAAGTATCCTGAGATTGGGGAGTTTGTGCGGTCAAAAGAGCGGTGTATGCGGATCTTACTGCTTCTTGGGCTTGTTTGTTATATTTTTCGGGCTGTTGTTGTGGGGACGCTTGTGGGAGCTTCCGCCGGCGCGCAGGTATTTGGCTTTTTTATGGGATTCGGATTTTATTGTGTCCTTTTATTGGGGTGTATGTCCCACACAGTAAAAGCGCAGGGCGCATCCGTAATTATCTGCGTTTGCATTCTGGCGAGCGCAGTAATCAAAAATATAAAACTTTTTATTGCATCGGGAAATATCATCGCGTTATATCAGGAAGCGTTTCAGATACAGCCAATGGCAACTGCGGCAGATTTGAGTACATTGTTTTATATGTTATTGGTGTGCATTGCGGTGGTTTGGGCGGTCTTGCTGCCGAAGAACCACAAAAAAGCAAAGCGGTATGAGGAATTAATGGGAATGCCCGGGCAGGCTGTGGGATAAAATTTCAGGGATTGACAGTTTTTGTCAATCCCTGTTTGTATTTCTTTCCGTATTTAAGCATTGCGGAGAGGTTCTAATAAATCAGAGGGGACATAGAGATTCCCCATGCCGCTTCCAAGACGGATATGCGGCTTATTGCTGCCGTGGAAGTCCGAGCCGCCAGAAAGGCATAATTGGTATTTGGCGGCAAGCTGTTTGATATAGCGTTCGTCTGCCGGCTGGTAGGTAGAATAATACGCTTCAATCCCGTCTAAGCCGGACAAAGCGCAAAGGCTTACCAATTCGTTTAATTTGGCGTCGGTTAGATGATAAAGAATCGGATGCGCTAAAACTGCTTTGCCGTTTGCTTCATGGATCAGAGCGATTGCTTCTTTGGGGGAAATTTTTTCCCTTGGGATATGGCAGCGGCAGCCGTCTCCGATATATGTGTCAAATGCTTCGGCAATCGTTTGGATATATCCTTTGTCCAGCAAATATCTTGCCACATGCGCTCTTGTGAGCACTGCGTCAGGGAACATTTCCCGTAAAGCTTCTTCCGTAATGTCAAACCCTTCTTCTCTGAGCTTTGCATACATTTTTAAATTGCGGTTGTCACGGTTGTCACGGAAGCGGGCGAGATGTTCTAGCAATTTCGGGTTCGTTTCGTCTAGGAACAGGCCTACCATATGGACTTCCGTCCCTTCGTGATCTGTAGAAAGCTCTACGCCAGAGATAAGTTCTGTTTTAGAAGATGCCGCGGCGGTTTTCGCTTCTGCAATGCCGTCTACGGTGTCGTGGTCTGTGAGCGCAATGGCGGCGAGGTTTGCGCGTTCCGCTTCTTTTATCAGTTCTGATGGGCTAAGGGTGCCGTCAGATGCGGTAGAGTGCGCGTGTAAATCTATTTTTTTGGGTTGTTCCATAATAAAAGAGTCTCCTTTTTGTTTTTATATCTTGTCATTATATCGGATATAAGGGGAAATTACAATCTAAGTTGTAAAATTTAGAGGTTATGTTATAATTTATAAATGAATATGAAATAGATGGCGTATGTCATTTAGTGGAACCAGAATAAAAAAGAGATGGGATTTTTAAAGTGAAAATCCCATCTCTTTTATAAATATAGTGCAAAAACATAGAATAATCCAATAAATTCCGTATAAATATAATAATCTTTATATAATCCAATAAATTCTGTATAATCCAATAAATTTCGGGCATAATCATAAAAAATGCAACATTTTGTGTAAAATGTTGCATTTTTCATGTACATTATCTATTTCGGCGATTTTGAAAAAAACTTAACCCCATTTAATAAAAATTTTTTAAAAATATAGAGTCCCGTTCGTCTTGCCCAATTCCAAGATAGCGTTTTGTGACGTCAAAAGAGGAATGGTTGAAAATATCCATTAGTAAAACAGGGGAAATTCCCTGTTTCCAAGCATGATAGCCAAATGTTTTGCGCAGGGAATGGCAGCTTATGTGTGTGTGGCAGCATACGGTTTCTTCCGCCGCTTTTTTGATAATCCGGTATGCCTGAGAGCGGCAGATGGGAAGGCTATTATCAGTTGTTTTCGAGAAAATATAATGGTCTGGCTTTGGTCTTCGTGTGTTACGGTAGGTTTCTAAAGCTTCTTTGACATGTTGGTTCATAGCTACGCTGCTCTGTTTTCCCGTCTTTTTTTCACACAGGCAGATATGTTTTAAAAAACAGTTCTTTTGAAAATGGTAGACGTCTTTCCATTTCAGATTCAAAATATCGCTGATACGGAGCGCCGTGTGCAGTCCAATTACTGTCATAGCGTAGTTTCTGGGAGAGGGGCGTACATTTCTATAATAGTTCAAAAAATTCTTTAAATCCTCCTTGTCCCGTATCGGTTCCGTTGTTCCCATAACTTTTCCTTTCCGCAGCCAAATCATTTGAAATTGGCGGCTTTTTTATTTTTTATCTGGTGTTTGGGGATTGTCCCGCATAGGCAACATTTTACACAAAATGTTGCATAGTCGTAGCAGTAAAAAAACAGGGAGGTTCGCCATGTTAAAACTCACATTGAAGCCGGGAGATTTTATTGATATTGGAAGTGAGATTAAAGTCGTTTTTTCCGGCGGCTCTGCAAACAATATCCATCTTTTAGTGGATGCGCCTAAGGAATTAAATATTGCGAGGAGCGCAGCAGGGAAAAAAACACGGAAAAATCCATATTACCGTGAAACAGGCATATCTGCTGAGGCGCAAAAAGAAATCACAAATATCCTGATGAGGGAAAAAAGAAAACAGAGCGCGCAGGCAGGCGCTGTCTAAAAGCAGGCTAAAAAAGCCACGCGGCAAAGCAGGTAATATCCCCGGCTAACCTAGGGGCCGGGTTTATTATAAATTTTAAAAACTAAATACATGGGAACGGAATCCCAAACAAAAACAAACACATGGAGGTACATAATTATGGCAATGTTCGTACAGCACAACATGCAGGCAATGAATGCAAACAGAAATTTGGGAATGGTAACAACCTCACAGGCAAAGTCCACAGAGAAATTATCTTCCGGTTACAGGATTAACCGCGCGGCAGATGACGCAGCAGGACTTTCCATTTCTGAAAAAATGAGGGCGCAGATCCGTGGGTTAAATAAAGCTTCCTCAAATGCGCAAGATGGCATTTCTTTAATCCAGACGGCAGAAGGCGCATTAAATGAACAGCACTCTATCTTACAGAGAATGAGAGAATTGTCCGTTCAGGCGGCAAACGGCGTTGAGACAGACGAAGACCGTGAAGCAGTCAACAATGAAATTAGCCAGTTACAGGAAGAATTGACAAGAATTTCTGAGACGACAGAATTTAACACCATGAAACTGTTAGACGGAAGCCAGAGCGGAAGCGGGTCAAGCGCAGGTTCCGGCCCGAAATTTGGTATTGTGGATGCAACATTAGACGGCGCGTTAGTAACGTCTAATGTGGGAGGCATTAAAGTTGCGACTTCTGCGCTTGCTACAACAAAAGCAGGACAGGAAACTGCAATCTGGGATGCAACCGGAAAAATATTGACATTGAATCTCTCATTGAATAAGGTTTACACACAAGATGAGATCGATGCTTTAGTTGCAAATGCAAAACAGGAAGACAGCGCGGCAACAGGCGCGCCTGCGGAAGTGAAAGTGACGTTAAAGAATGGAATCTTTAATGCAGATTCGGCTACAACAAACGGAACAGCGACAGCGGCAGGGATAAAGGCAGTATCTGATGAAGCGGAAGTAGCGGCAGGGGGATTTGTCGGCGCAAATAAAATCCAATTTACAGCAAATAAATATGGTGTGGAATTTAATGGCACAACATTTGATTTTGCATTTGATAAGGAAGTTGGAAAAGAAGAAGTTGAAACGACAACGGCAATTACAACAAGCGCTGTAAATGCAGTGACTGCCGGAGAATACACCATTCATTTAGCGGCAGGAAAAGAATATACGGCAGAAGATATTGAGGATATTCTTGCAAAAGCCGGATTCGACTTTGACGTAACGTTAAGCGGGGATACGCCTGACGAACCGAATACACTGTTTGCGACAAGCGGGGCTACTACGGTAGGACAGCTTACAATGGACGGCGCTACAGCAGGCGCAGGCCTTGGCAGCGCAAACGCAATGTGGGGTCAGGCAGGTTATGAAGGCGTTTCTGGCGGAGCTGGAATCACGCTTCAAATCGGCGCAAATGAAGGCCAGACCATGAACTTCACAATCGAGGACATGAGCGCGCGTTCCCTTGGCGTAGATGGAAACAAAGTAGACCTGAGCACACAGGAAGGCGCTCAGAAAGCTACGACAACGATTGATGGGGCAATCAAGAAAGTGTCTCAGGCAAGAGGCCGCATGGGCGCGATCCAAA
>OFGF01001885.1_pt1 | contig 11995 bp, 23 predicted proteins | sample 1521711 | NCBI WGS metagenome assembly OFGF01 (sample SAMEA3504092, study PRJEB24116) | mouse gut metagenome | biome: mouse gut; feature: mouse-associated habitat; material: faeces | place: Denmark | collected 2011 | reverse complement strand
AAACCGACCCTCTGATAGCCGGAAAAGCGACCCTCATAAGGACGGAAAACCGACCCCTAACCAACTTACTATACATAAACAAGCTCTGCACCCGGACAGTCTACGACGAAAGCGGCTGTCCCCACGCCTGTCTGGACAAGTACATGAAAAGCCGTCTTGAAAACAAACTAATCCGTGCCATTCTCGGCGTGAACTGATAACCGGCCCCGGTTGGGGGGACAGCTTACCCTTTCCCTGTTCCTCCCGCCTACGGGCCTTGTCCTGCGTTTTGGAAAGGGGGAATATCTTTGCCGAAAGAGCAACCCAATAAAACGGAATGTGAAATTGAACTTCCACAAGCCATTATAGAAACCTTTGCCCGGTTTCTTGTCCCAGAGATACAAAAATACTATGGCAGTGAACAAGGACAGCGGGAGTTTGCAGAATGGCAGGCAACACACAGGGAGGGAGTCATCGAGAGTTAAAGCGGTATACAAAAGCAGGGAACAAGTCACAAATCTTGTTCCCTGCTTTTGCCTTAGTGTAATTTGAAACCCAATTCGCGTATCATGTGGTAAAGATTTGCAACTTCGACTTCAAATACCTTTGCTATATCAGGTATTTTTGCATTTTTACTTGGATACCTACTATTAAGCCCCTTGTTAGGAACTTCAAATGTAACTAAAGTATAGTTATGTTCGGATGCTGTTGCAATGAGCCATGGGTCAGCAACGCTTCCTTTTGACCACTCTGTCAATGCAGATGGCGTATAACATGGATTTCTTTGAATATATTGCAGGATAGCACTATACTTTTCTAAAATATTTGGTTGCCTATGATCTACATAAAGACCGATTTCAAGGGCATTCATCCACTCTTTCAGGCTATCGTTTCCCTGGAGGATTTCACTCCTTACTATATCCAAAATAGCTATTTTCCCATTCTTAATGGCCTGTTCCATCTGATTCCAAAATCCTGGAGCAAAATCAAAGGGATAGTAAGTAAGATGTGGAGTTATCAATGAGTTTGAGTCAATCAAGAAAATGGCTTCACTCATTTTGTTCCACCTCCTACACTACCAGCCAGATTAGCAAATGTAGAACGATTTGTATTTGTAAGCCGGTAAGCATCAGTATAGAGGGTTTTTCCTTCCTGTACGCTACCTACAAGCATGGAAAAAAAACGTTTGTCAATTCTACTTGCAGCAGTGCGGTAAAAATCTCCACCACTTTCACCCTGTTCTTTCTTCCCTTTTCGGCTATCATTATAGAGTTTTACTGCCCGCTTTGCTATTTTTTGATAAAGCTGATAATCAATAAACCCGCTGTCATATGCTTTCCTTGCGATCACAGTAATGCCACACTTAAATTCACGCACAAGTATTTCAATTGCCTGTTCAACATCATTTTCTTTGATTGCTAAATTCCAACTGTTTATAAATGCGGTTTGTGGCACCAATATTTCGGCTGCTACAGCATTACAAAGCGTTTCAGTTTTGTTAACCTTTTTCCCTGTGCTGTATCGATCATTAAATAAGCTATTCTCTCCTATACATATGTGAGAGAACTCATGCAACAAAGAGAAAAGTCTGCCATTTATAGAATCATTAGAATTAATAAAAATCAAGGGTGCATAAGCATCAATGACGGAAAAGGCCCTAAATTCTTCTACATCAAGTGGACGATGAGTATTATTACCTACGATTCCACTCATCATCACAATAACTCCTGCATTACTGATTACAGTTCTTATTAAGCTGAAAGATTCTTCGACAGTGCGAGTGTTCTTATACCATTCATAGCTAATGCCTAACAAACTACGAACCTTTTGTGCAAACATTTCAAAAGAAGATACGCTTTTCAGACCTCCAACAAAAGCAAGAGGACTATTTGCTTCAGAAACTAAATATTCATGCATCCATGTCTGCACTTGATCCATGTCATGTAATGTATCAATTAAATTCCGACTTGGATTTTTTAATTCTATGCTATCAATTGTGCGGTACTCAACAATAGACAAATCTTCTATTGGTGGAGTTTGTAAGAAAAAATATCCCAATGGTATACCTGTTGCTTTGCTCACTTTCTCAACTTGATTAAAGGTAGGTTCTTTTTCGCCATTTACCCACAAATTCAAATATTCTCTTATTTGATTTGGAAGTGCGTCAATTTTGATATGTGCAATAACCCAATCCAGTATCTCCATAGAAACATTGACAGGTACTTGCATTATAGTCTCACCTCCAAATTTTTACTTCCCGGCATCATCTCTGCAATAACAATATTTTAATATAATAATAAGCGGAGGTCAAGGCTTTTACACCTTGACCTCCGCTGTTCGTTTCGACATCAGAGCCACACCATCACGGCAAAGCCGCCTTTGAAACAATAGGTGTTCGTCCAATGTCCATTTGGTGGAGGCGAGGGGAGTCGAATTATATACCGGGGTGTAATTGCTGTAAAATGGGGTAGGCAGAACACAGTGTTTTCAAGGCCTTCGGGCGTTTTCGGAAAATACTGTAAACTGTTGAAAATCCGCTAAGGGGTAGAATAAGGGGTCAAAATGAGGGGCCGGGGAAATTGCTCCCCAGCCCTTTGCTGTCAAGCTGGAAATACCTCAGACAAATCAATCACGCAGTCCTCCAAGATGTTGACCTTCACCTTGTCTCCAACTGCACCAAAATCCTTTGCGGCATAACGTCCATCCTCCAGGGTGAACACCTGCACCGATTTGTCGGTTGGATCCACAATCCAATACTCCCGCACGCCTGCCCGCTGGTAGAGATTGTATTTTGTCAGCCGGTCATGCCGCCGGGTGGAGGGGGAAAGAATCTCCACCACCATGTCCGGGGCACCCTTGCAGCCATGTTTGTCCAGCTTGGATGAATCACACACAATGGAGATATCCGGTTCCACCATCGTGTCAACGTCTTCCGGGCTGTCCTCATCCTTCTCAAACAGCCGGACGGCAAAGGGGGCGGCATAGACCTTGCATTTTTTCCCCCTCAGATAATAGCGCAGCTGCCAAAACAGTCCCCCGCTAATCTCCTGGTGTTCCCTCGAGGGCGGCGGGGCCATCAAGACAACCTCCCCGTCAATGAGTTCCGCCCGTTCCTCGTCCGCCCATGCGAGTACGTCCGCAAATGTGTATCTGGCCTTTTCTGCTGGTAGTGCCATAACTTACGCCTCCTCCTTGTTCAGTTTGCCCCCTGTGGCCGGGTTGATACCCAGCTTCAAGGAAGCCTCATCCCGCTGCGCCTGTGTCTCAACCGCCCGCTCGACAAATTGGGAAACCGTCTCCCCGGCCTTTTGCGCGGCGTTCTGGGTCGTTTGGAGGGCTTCCGGGTGTAAGGATATACCCCCGGCCTGTTGAGCCTCGCAGGGGCCTTTTTCGCGGTCTTGGGATATCTGGCGGTCTATAGCGCGGTTTATAAAACCGTTGACGCTCTCGCCCTGGGTTTCGGCGTGGGCTTGAACACGCTCATATTTTTCCCGCTCCATTCTTACCCTGGCAACCATGAATTTCTCCATGTATTTCTTTTGAGCCTTTTTTTGGGCCTCTGTTTTCTCGGGCATGGCGTTCCCTCCTATTTCAAGCCTAATACTCTATGGACAGAATGGACTAAATGGACACAATTCACATTTTCACTCTGTTCTGTCCGTTGTATCCATTCTGTCCATAGGTGGGTGCCTCCAGAATTGGAGGATCCTTCCCCAGCATGGTTATATTATACCGCATTTGTCTATCTATGTCCAGATACATCTTGCATAAATATCTAAGCATAGATTTGTTGCTAATGCCCATTGATATCTTAGCATAGATATGCTATTATAATCATGTCAGGAGGGCACAGCCCCGGCAAAGGTTCCAATGAGTAAGCGGAAGCCGAAAAGAGATGGCCTATAAGAGCGGAGCGGGATCTGGAACGGCCCCAACGAGGATTCCCCCATAAAGCCTACCGCCGCCGGTGCTCTCCCAATAACAACAGGAGGTACACAACATGAGCATGACCGAACTGAACAGCACCGCCCGCGACCTGATGAGCGTCCGGGCCATGATCGAGGGGCTTCAGGAGGAAGCGGAAGCCCTCACCGACAAGCTTAAGGCCGCAATGGTCGAGCAGGGCACCGAAGCCCTCCAGGGGGACGGCTGGAAAGCCACCTGGAAGAATGTGAACAGCCAGCGGTTCGACAGCAAGGCGTTCAAGGCCGACCACGCCGACCTCTACGGCCAGTACAGCCGCCAGACCACCACCACCCGCTTTGTGCTGAGCGTATGAGCGGCCTGGATAAAGACCGCCTCTATGTGTTGCTGGAGCGCGAGAAGGACGCCGACACAGCTGCCGCCCTGCGCTGGGCGATCTTCACCCTGGAGCAGTACCTGCAATGAGAAAGGCCCCCATCCTGAACGCCGACCAAAGCAACAGGATAGAAGCCCACACACAGCCCAGGAGGGGCCGGTGAATTGAGTATACCACCGGCCCCTCCTGAAATCAAGGAGGAATATCATGGACACAATCGAAAAAATCCGGCAGTACATCAAGAAAAGTAATGCCCCCCGTAATAAGCCGTATGACGCCACTATCAAGGAAGTGTTTGCTATGGTGTCAGGGATGGGGGCGGTGGAGGCAGTTGCACTCGCTTTTGACTATGGTCGTGCCAAAGGCTACCGGGCGGCGAAGAAGGAGGCGATGGCATGACCATCAAAGAACTTGCCGCCGTCATGGCGGAGGACACCACCTTCACCGTCCTTATCGGCCCCGATCAGGAAGTGGTGATCGGGAAAGAGGACAAGGCCCTCATGGAAGCCCTGGGCAACGTGCTGGTTGACCACGCTATGGTCAACACCGCCAACCGCCTGTGCATCTACGCCTGTGTGGATTTGAGGAGGGCAATGGCATGAACACAGATAAAGAGCTGTACCTAAGGAAGCCCCGTCTGTATCGGGTGGTTCTTGAACTGAGTAAGTTTGATAACCCGTACAAGGCCCTTGACCTGCTGCTTTCCCTGGTGGGGTCAACGCAGAAGAAAGAGGACAACCATGAATAACCATGAAAAGTTCGCCGAATTGCTGAACAACTGCCAAAACCCCAGGGCCGTATGCGCCGTCCTGCTGATATTGGCAAAGTCTGGAGTATTGGACAAGCTCAGAGAGGTGTGGCGTAAAGATTCATAGTTTGATAATTGAGCAAGGGCCGGGGGACACTCCCCGGCCCCTCTCTTTTGCGTTTTAAGGCCCCTGTAGCGGCCGCTTTTCAGTATGCCTTGAACGCTGTCCGCCATCTCATCCATATTTACGCCGTTGCGCATATACCATTGCAACCGTTCCAAAGGCCATCCGGCATCTGCTAAGTAAAGAGGCTGTCGAGCAAGTCCGCCTGGGGTATCCGGCGGGCTGCCGGGTGGAGCTGGTGCAGATGGATGATCCTCAAGCCCCGCCCGCCGGCACCTTCGGTACGGTTTTGGGTGTGGATGATACCGGCTCCGTCATGGTTCGCTGGGACACCGGCAGCGGCTTGAACGTGGTCTACGGTGAAGACGTTTGCCGGAGAGTCGGGACGGGAAAGCCCGTGTAAATACACCAAATCGGGCCGCGAATCCTTGTGTACTTTATGGATCGAATTAGCTTGCTATTATCTCCGTTTAGAGTGATTAATACACTACCGAAAGGGAAAACACAACAAACGGAGGACAATACAATGAACGAGAAGCTGATGAACCAGGTCGCCGAGATGAAGAAGCAGGCCATCGGGGTTGAGGTCGAGATGAACAGCATCGAGCGGAGCAAGGCCGCCAAGCTGGCCGCCGAGTTCTTCGGTACCCGCCGCTACCAGAACACCGCCACCCGCAACGGTTACATGACCTGGTCCGCCTGGGATGCCCAGGGCCGCGAGTGGAAATTCCAGAAGGACGTCAGCATCCACGGGCCGGACAGCGAGAAGTGCGAGATGGTCACTCCGATCCTGACCTACGCCGACATGGACACCCTGCAGGGGCTGGTGCGGCACCTGCGGAAGGCCGGCGCAAGAGCGACGCCACCAGGGGCTGCGGGGTCCACATCCACATCGGGGCCAAAGGGCATGACGCCAAGAGCCTGCGGAACCTGGCCAACATCATGGCCAGCCACGAGTGCCTCCTGGCGGACGCCCTCAACCTCGACCGGGGCCGGATGAGCAACTACTGCAAAACGGTGAACCCCGCCTTTCTGGATAAGCTGAACCGCGAAAAGCCCTCCACCATGGCCGCTCTCGCTGAGATTTGGTACACCAGCAACGGAGCCAGCGGCGGCAGAACTCAGCGTTACAATATGGTAGCCAGCCCATTTATTGTAATTCCCTGTTCCTCGCAGAGTTGCAGTATCCTGTTGCGTACCGCTGTTACCGTGTTCATAGCCCGCCCTCCCTTACCCGATTAGCGTAGCTGATGTAGTAAGTTAAATGCAGAAAAGGTTTTTCAACCTTTTTCTGCATTATTTTTTTACCCAAACGGGGGCAGAAACGGGTGAAAGGGGTGATTTAGGTGAGGACTTTGACGCTGGACGACCGCAGGAAAATTGAAATGATGTGGGGAGAGAACGCTTCCCCGGTCAAGATTGCCGCAGAACTGGGTATCAGCCAATGCACCGTTTACACGGAATTGAAGCGGGGGCGGTGCGTCAGAGCGGGCGGCGACGTGGAATTGGATAAGAACTTCCGGCCTGTGTACAGCGCCGAGCGGGGCCAGACCGTGTACCAGATGAACTTGCGAAACCGTGGACGCCGCCCGAAGAGGGGCGTTGAACAGAAGGGAGCGGACGGAGTATGACCAACTTTGAGAAAATAACGGAGACGCCGGAGGCACTGGGTGAGTTTTTGGCTTCTCTCCCCGTGGCGACCGGGCCGTGGGACGAGGAATTTCATCGGGCGTTCTGCGATTCCTGCGAACTGTTGGAATGCAGAGCGGAGACTTGCCCGTACAAAGGGAACCGCCCGCTGTGGTGGCTGAACCAGGTGGAGACGGGCGAGGGGCAGAATCAGATTGTGCTGTGGGCGAAAAGTGATGGCTACAGAAAGGCAATGGAAGAGTTTGCCAGAAAGGTTAAAGAAGCCAGGAGCGAGCGGGTAAAGGCAACAGGGGATAAAGCGTTTACCCACCTTGAAGCCTTGCTGACTGAATTGGTTGAAGTCCTTTTGCCGGACAAGAAATGCCGGGTTGTGATGGACTATGACCCGGACGCAGAGCAAGTTACTTTTTCCCGACTACCTGCACACGACATCCCGGCGGGAACGTAATAAGGTCGTCAAGTTCTTGCCCTTGTTCGAGGTAGAAGCGGACAATCGGACGCTCCAGATTGGGAAAAACACCATTCCAGGAAATGGTTTCAAGCCGTTCACAAATGCGTTGGACCTCCGCTTTTGGAGTATCGCCAAAATCAACGGTGTATTGGACAAGACTACCCATAAAAAATAATCTCCTTTGCTGTAGATTCCGGCGGCGAGGCAACGCCGCCGGGACAAGTATAGCAGAAGAAAACGAGAAAAGGAATAGACCATGCTTGAAATTGTACCTATGACACTAAAAGAGGCAAACGCATTTGTGGAGCAGAACCACCGGCACCACGGGAAAGTGGTGGGCCACAAGTTTTCTATCGGCCTCTCCGACGGGGAGAAAATCGTGGGCGTTGCTATCGTTGGGCGTCCTGTAGCCCGGCACCTGGACGACGGGTGGACGCTGGAGGTCAACCGGCTTTGCACCGATGGGACCCGTAACGCCTGTTCCATGCTGTATGCCGCCTCTTGGAGAGCGGCCCGCGCTATGGGCTATAAGCGGATAGTGACCTACATATCAGATAGCGAGAATGGCGCAAGCCTGCGGGCCTCTGGCTGGAAGTGCGTGGGGCAAGCTGGGGGGCTGCGGTGGACTGGACGGCGACGGCCCGAAGTCGATTTATACCCCGCACAAATGAAAATCAGATATGAAAAGGAGGCGGATTGAGGATGCCTAAAAAGAGTTACCCCGGCGGCTTCCGGCTGACGCTGAAAACGGCGCGGGCACTGGTCGTCCAGGAGTTCGGAACGGCAAAGGGCCTGGAGCCGGACCGGGGAACGGACCTGGAAGGTTTTTTCACAATGCGAATGGGAAACATGGGTATCACGATCAGCCCGGACCTGGGAATGAGCGGGTGCATCGTGGTCCGCGCTGGGCTGTGTACGGCAAGCCATACCTGCATCGGCTACTTCAACCGGGAGACGCTGGAGCCGGACTGCGATGTGATGGACAAGTACGAGCGCCAGGAGAAGCGCGAAGCGCTGGAGCAATGGGTGTTCGGCGGCGGGCCGGAGCCATGCCACAAGCTCATTGACGAAGTTTGGAACGGGGGGCGGTGAGCGTGGGAAGAGAAGTCAAACGTGTACCGCTGGACTTTGACCATCCGCTGGGAAAGGTGTGGTACGGCTATCAAATCACCTTCTGTCATGAAGAGTATGCGGAAGGGTGCGAGCGGTGCCGGAAGTTTGCCCAAATCATGGGGATTCCGATGGTTGAATATGCCTGTGTGCCCGGAGAGCCATGCCCGGAATGGAAGAAGTATTTCAAGGTAGACCCGCCGGAGGGTGAGGGCTGGCAGCTTTGGGAAACAACGACAGAGGGGTCCCCGATCAGCCCGGTTTTCAAGATGCCGGAAGAGCTGGCCGAATGGTGCGAGGAAAACGCCACTGTATTTGCGGACATCAAGACCACAAAAAAAGAATGGATGGAAGCGATTCAAGGCGGGCTAATTGCGGCAAGGTGCGGGCCTGCGCTGTTCGTATAAGGAGGGCCGCGCATGAAACCTATCTACAAACCGAAGGGCGCGGCGGCGGAGTACGGCGACTATGCCGTGAACATCTATACCGGATGCCCTCACCGCTGCTATTACTGCTTTGCGCCCAATGTTCTGCACCGGGAACGGGATGCGTTTCACTCCTGCGTGGAACCGCGCAAGGACATTGTAGCGGAGCTGCGGCGGCAGTTGGAGCGGGAGCAGATTACCGGGCAGCTGGTCCACCTGTGCTTCACCTGTGACCCCTACCCTACCGGACACAATACGACCACCACGCGGGAGGTCATTCAGACGTTGAAGGAGTTCGGGAACCACGTCCAGATTTTGACCAAGGGCGACGGAGGCCGGGACTTTGATTTGCTGGACGACGGCGATTGGTACGGCGTGACTATCTCCTGCGACGTGCCTATGGCAGACAAGGCGGAGCCGGGAGCAGTCAAACCGGCGGACCGACTGTATAGCCTGGAGACAGTGAAATGCAGGGGCGTCAACACATGGGTATCGTTCGAGCCGGTCCTGGACCCGGCGGCGGTGTTGGACTGCATCAAGGGATGTGCCTATTTCATTGACCGGGTGAAGATCGGGAAGCTGAACTACCACCCGTCGGACATCAACTGGGCGAAGTTTGGCCGGGAGGCCGAGGCACTGTGCCAGAGTTTGGGCATGGACTACTACATCAAGGACAGCCTGCGGGCGGAAATGGGAAAAGCATGAGCGCCAGGGCGGACTGGTCCAGGACGTGCGAAGGGTGCGCCCATATCGTAAACGAGCCAGGGCCAAAGGGTGCGCTGTGGGCGCGGTGCTTTGCACCGGGGCCGCGCCGTGGATATGTAGTGGGAAACGAACACTTCCTTCCATACGTCCCCGCGTGGTGCCCGCTGATGCAGAAAAAGGCGGTGAAGAAATGACCGTCGGCCTGATCGACGTGGACGGCCACCACTTCCCTAACCTTGCGCTGATGAAGCTGTCCGCATGGCACAAGAAACAGGGCGACACGGTGGAATGGTGGTGGGGATTCGGCCAGTATGACCGGGTGTATATGAGCAAGGTTTTTGACAGCACATACTCCCAGGACATACCGGAGCCGCTGAACGCCAGCGAGATCATAAAGGGTGGGACCGGCTACGGCCTGGATAACAACCTGCCGGACGACGTGGAACACATATACCCGGACTACTCCCTGTACCCTGCGCTCACCAAAGATACAGCATACGGATTCCTGACGCGGGGATGCCCTCGCGGGTGTTCGTTCTGCATCGTTGCCGGGAAAGAGGGTCGCGCCGCCCGGAAGGTGGCGGACCTGTCGGAGTGGTGGCGGGGACAGAAGGAAATCAAACTGCTGGACCCTAACCTGCTGGCCTGCCGGGAGCACATGGACCTGCTGGGGCAGTTACAGAAAAGCGGCGCATGGGTGGACTTCACGCAAGGGTTGGATTGCCGCCTGCTGACGGTGGAAAACATCGGAGCGATAGGCACGATCAAGCTGAAAGAAATTCATTTCGCCTGGGACTATATGGAGGAGAGCGACGCCGTTCTGCGGGGCCTGCGGCTATACCAGGAAAACGCAAGGAAAAACCGGCACGGCCAGTATGCCACGGTCTACATCCTGACCAACTATGACACCACCATGGAAGAAAATCTGTACCGGATTTATACCCTGCGCGATATGGGCTTTGACCCGTATGTGATGATCTACGACAAGCCCAACGCGCCCAGGGAAATTCGTCTGCTTCAAAGGTGGTGCAACAACCGCATTATCTTCCGGTCGGAGCCGGACTTTTACAAATTTGACCCGAAGCGGGGGTGACAACATGAGCGTATGCCGAGACTGCGGCGCAGAAATTGACTGGGCGCGGAAGCCGGGCGGCGGATATATACCAGTGGACCCGGAACCTGTCTTTGTGATTGAGGGCGAAGGGCAGGACAAATTTTACGCAGAGGAGGAGGGAGAGCTAACCGGGAGAGCGGCGGGGTCGGGAGAGATTCAGACCTTGGAGCAGAAGATCAACACGCCGGTTGCCTTTGTTCCTCATTGGCGGACGTGCAGGAAAGGAAGGTGAACATAGTGGAGAAGGTCAAGTATATCAAAGTCGGACAAGCCAAGAAGAGGCGGTGGGTAAGCCTGCGGATGTGGCTTGCACAACTGAATAGCTGGGCCGTGGCGTGGTATGTATTCCTGGCGGTGGCCGGGGTCCTGCTGTATAAGCTGGGCGCGGCTTACGCTCTGCGGGAGCGGGGGTATTACGCCGTCGGCGGCGAGGCGCTGGCGCTGCTTCTGCCTGTACTGTACTACGTTGCGGCGGTGATGGTCCGGGACATCATCAAGGATGGGGGTGAGGATATTTGAACCAGGTTAGTATTGCCGCACCGGATGAAATCATTGTGGACAATTTCGCGGGCGGAGGCGGCGCGTCAACCGGGATGGAGCTGGCAACGGGGCGGATTGTGAGCATTGCAATCAACCATGACCCGGACGCTATTCTGATGCACAAGACCAACCACCCGCATACCCGACACCTGCAAGCCTCTGTGTGGGACGTGGACCCGGTGAAGGAGTGCGGAGGTGCCCCGGTGGGGCTGGCGTGGTTCTCCCCGGACTGCAAGCATTTTTCCAAGGCGAAGGGCGCGGCCCTGGTAGATCGGAATATCCGTGGGCTGGCGTGGATTGTTCTGCGCTGGGCGGGGACCGTCCGGCCCCGTGTGATTATCCTGGAAAACGTGGAGGAATTTCAGACCTGGGGGCCGGTACGGCGGGGAAAGCCGGTCAAGAAAAAGGCGTGCCAGACCTTCCGGCGGTTCATATCCCAACTGGAGGGGCTGGGCTATGCCGGGGAATACCGGGAGCTGCTCGCCATATGCGATAAGAAATTCAAGGAATACGAGGCGGATGGCTGTCAGACATATTTTAACAAAAAGGATCACCTGTGGACTCTTTATGAGTACGAAACCGGGGAATTTAAAATTCCGGAAAATGCAAAAGAAGGAATGATTTATGGGGGCTGTAACTGCGGAAACGCGCATCTGACAATCCTTCCCTCCGGGGAAATCTACGCCTGCCGCCGGGTGGCGGACAGCAGGGTGGGAAATGTCTTTGAAGACCGCATTGCGGACGTTTGGATTACAAGCATGGAACAGTACCGGGAGTATGAAAATTTCAGCAAATGCGCAAGGTGTAAGCTGCTTTCATGGTGCAGAGGCTGCCCTGCCGTGGCGAAGG
>OFGF01001884.1_pt1 | contig 12000 bp, 11 predicted proteins | sample 1521711 | NCBI WGS metagenome assembly OFGF01 (sample SAMEA3504092, study PRJEB24116) | mouse gut metagenome | biome: mouse gut; feature: mouse-associated habitat; material: faeces | place: Denmark | collected 2011 | reverse complement strand
TGGCGGACCGCCCCTCCACCCGCCCCTACGCGGACGCGGCCCTGGGCCACCACGCGTGGTACGACGGCAGCCGGGGTTACCCCGCCGCCTACCGGCGTTTGGAGTGCGCCAGCCGGCAGCTGGTGGACGTGGTGGCCCTGGTGGACTGGTTGGAGAATGTGACCAACACCGCCGTGCTGTACAAGGGCGTTGAGAAGAGCTTTGACGAGGCGGTCCAGGAGGCCGTCCGCCTGGAGGGCCGGCGCTTCTCCCCCCTGCTGACCGCCCGGCTGCGGGAGCGGCAGACCGTGGAGCTCATCCGCAGCGCTTTGGAGCAGGGCCGGCGGGAGACGGCTGCGGAGATGTTTGAGGCGTGAGCGGCGCTTTGCCGCCTTAGGTGCGTTTTTGATAGACTGAGACGGCGGGGAAAATCCCTCGCCGTCTTTCTCTTTGCGCTTTAGCGGAAATTATTTGGATGCAGCGCCTTGAAGAACGGGCTGGCATCCATGAAATTTTTCAGCATCTGGGGCGCTTCCGCTCCGATGGAACGGCCCCTCCGGCGCGACTCCCGCAGCGTGAGGGGCCGCCCGGTCCCGGATTTGGCGAACAATTTGTAAAAATTTGAAAATTCCAGAAACAGGGGCTACCAAACGGCGGAAATTTGTGATAGATTATATCTTGAGAAAACAGGGGGATCCCCATTCCCCGGAGAGGAGCGCGCCTATGCCCCTTTGGAGACGCGGATGGATACTGCTGCTGACGGCCCTGCTGCCGCTGGCCCTGAGCGGATGTATGCTCTCCGCCTCCCCCGAGGACCTGTACGCCCTGCCCCAGCTGCCGGAGGAGTACAAGTCCCTCAGCGCCCAGCTCTCCGAGGCCCTCTCCGCAGGCGCGGAGTACGCCGCCCCCCAGGCCGGGGGCAACCTGCCGCCGGTGCAGATGAAGGATCTGGACGGGGACGGCGTGGACGAGGTGCTGGCCTTCTTCCGGGTCAACAGCGAGGACCGGCCCCTGAAGATCTACATCTTCCGGGTTCAGGGGGACGACTACGTTCAGGCCGCCCTCATCGACGGCGCGGGCACCTCCTTCCACAGCGTCCGCTACGAGGACATGGACGGGGACGGGGCGCAGGAGATCGTCGTCAGCTGGCGGGTCAGCGCCGAGGTCCAGGCCCTCAGCGTTTACTCCGTGAAGAACCTGGAGCCCGTGCAGCTGATGACCTCCTCCTACGCCCGCTACGAGGTGGTGGACATGGACGGGGACGGGGAGCAGGAGACCGCCGCGGTGTTCCTCCGGGTGACCTCCGCCGAGGAGCAGCCCATGCGGGTGTGCCTGTTCCGGCAGGGGGACGGCAGGGAGGAGGGCGACCACACCTACCGGCAGGTTCATATGCTGTCCGGGGAGGGGAACTCCATCAACTCCGTAACCTATGAGGATCTCACTGGGGACGGAAGCCGGGAGATCATTGTCAGCTGGCAGCTCAGCGGCGGGGTGCACATCCTGTCCGCCTACAGCCTGCTGGGGACGGAGGCGGACCAGCTCATGAACACCGCCTATAACGAGTCCTATATTGTGGCCGACCTGAACGAGGACGGCAGGCAGGAGATCATGGTGTTCCAGCAGGACAGCTCCGGCGAGGGGAACAACCTGGCGGAATACTACGAATACCAGGACGGGGCCATGACCATCACCTCCGTCACCGCCCTGTCCGACGGGATGCGGGACGTGGTTTCCTCCGAGGTGGGCCGTCTGGCGGACGGCCGCCTGGGTGTGTACGTGGCGGTGGAGCTGGAGGGCGGCATCCTCACCGACATCCTGGTGCTGGAAAAGGACGGGCTTGTGAACGTCACCCGGGACATAGAGAGCGGGGCCAGCTTGGCCACCGCCCGGTCCTACACAGAGGTGGGCACCACCGATATCAACAGCGACGGCGTGCTGGAGATCCCCCGGCCCCAGCTCCTGACGCCTCTGGACCCGGAAAACGACTCCGCCCAGTACCTGATCTACTGGCAGCAGTTCGGTTCCGACGGCAAGGGCAGCACCAGCTGCGTTACCTACCACACGGTAACGGACAGCTGGTATCTCAACCTGCCCAACGGCTGGGACCCGGGGAATATCGCCGTGTCCCGGGACGACAGCCTCAGCAGCCGGGGGGAGCGGGCGGTGACGTTCTACTACTGGCCCAAGCGGGAGGAGGGGGACCCGCCCCCGAAGAAGTTCCTCACCGTCTACCGCCTGACGGGGAGCAACCGGAACGCCCGCTCCAAGCTGGCGGATCGGTTTACCTTATATACGGACAGCAACGCCACCTACTGCGCGGTGCTGGACGATGGCGTGTGGGACTGCGGCCTGGATCAGGAGAGCATCGCCCAACGGTTCAAGCTCATCACAGTGGAGTGGGCCACCAAGCAGCGGGCCATCTCATGACGACGAAAGCGGAGGTACGACAGTGACAAGGAAGGTTTTGGTGCTGGAGGATGAGGCCAACATCCGCAGCTTTGTGGTGATCAATCTGAAACGGGCGGGGTATGACGCCATCGAGGCGGGCACCGGCGAGGAGGCCCTGGCCCAGATCCAGCGCAACCCGGACGTGCAGGTCGCGCTGCTGGATATCATGCTTCCAGGGGAGATGGACGGCTTCGAGGTGTGCCGCCGCATCCGGGCGGGCAATTCCCAGATGGGCATTATCATGCTCACCGCCCGCACCCAGGAGATGGACAAGGTCAGCGGCCTGATGACCGGGGCGGACGACTATGTGACCAAGCCCTTCTCCCCGGCGGAGCTTACCGCCCGGGTGGACGCCCTGTTCCGCCGCACCGGCGGCGCGGCGGTGCGGGACGCGGACGAGATCGAACAGCCGCCCTTCCTGCTGAACACCCGGAACCGCACCCTGGAGAAGAACGGCAAGCGGGTGAAGCTCACCCAGGTGGAGTATTCCATCGTGAAGCTGTTCATGGAGAACCCGGGCAAGGCCCTGTCCCGGGAGGAGATCCTGGAGGCGGTGTGGGGCACGGAGTTCCTGGGGGAGCTGAAGATCGTGGACGTGAACATCCGCCGCCTGCGGATCAAGCTGGAGGACGATCCCCAGAACCCGTCCTTTGTGATCACGGTCTGGGGCTTCGGCTACAAGTGGGAGGCATAGGAACGGCGCGGGCCCGCCGTGCAGGGGCTTTTTCGAAAGCGGCGGGATTCATGCCCGGGGCTTGACTGAAATCCGGGAGAGAAGGGAGGCGGCGGCATGGAACAGGAGAACCGGGGCAAGCGGCGGAAAAGCAGGCCCGTGAAGCCGGAGCAGGCGGCGGAGGAACGCCAGCAGGCGGCGGACAAACGTCCCCGGGGCAAGCTGCGCTGGCGTTGGCTGCTCAACACCCTGGGGGCCACCCTGGTGGTGGTGGCGGTGGCGGTGACCGCCTTTTCCCTGGCCATGTACAGCTACTACACCTCCACCATCCTGGCCACCCTGGAGAGCAAGGCCCAGACCGCCGCCGGGATGTTCCGCAACTACACGGAGACCACCTACCTCTACAACGCCCGGCAGTTCGTCAACCAGTTCGAGGAGAAAAACTATATCGAGGTCCAGATACTCAACGCCAGCGGCCGGGTGCAGATCTCGTCCATGATGGACATTTCCGGGGCCGGCGTGGAGACCTCCGACGTGTCCAGTGCCATCGCCGAAAAGCGGGTGGTGCCCTATACCGGGCCGGACCCCAGCACCGGCGACCACATCATCGCCGCCTCCGCTCCCGTGGTCTATAACGGCACGGTGGTGGGGGTGGTGCGCATGGTGACCTCCCTGCGGCAGGTGGAGGAGCAGATGTTCCGCATCATCGCCTTCACCTCCGGCATGGGGCTGGTGATCCTGATCGTGATGGGAGTCACCGCCTCCTACTTCATCAAATCGGTGCTGGACCCGGTGATCCGGGTGACGGAGACCGCCAAACGCATCGCCACCGGAAGCTACGGGGTGCAGATGGAGTCCCGCTCCAACGACGAGATGGGGGATCTGGTGGACGCCATCAACGATATGTCCATGAAGATCGACCAGGCGGAGCGCACCCAATCGGAGTTTATCTCCTCCGTGTCCCACGAGCTGCGCACCCCCCTCACCGCCATCAGCGGCTGGGCGGAGACCCTGTATAACGGCGAGGTGCGGGACGCCGCCGACGTGAAGAAGGGCATGGGCATCATCGTGTCCGAGGCCCAGCGGCTCACCCGCATGGTGGAGGAGCTGCTGGAGTTCTCCCGGATGGAGACGGGCCGCTTCAACCTGTCGGTGGAACCCATTGACATCCTGGCGGAGCTGGAGGACGCGGTATACACCTACCGGGAGTTCTTCCGCCGGAAGAACCTGGAGCTGGACTACACCGAGGGCGGGGAGGAGCTGCCCCTGCTCAGCGGCGATCCGGAGCGGCTGCGGCAGGTGTTCTGCAACCTGCTGGACAATGCGGACAAGCACGGCGGCTCCGGGGGCCGGATCGAGGTGTCCGTGGGCCGGGAGGAGGATCATGTGGTGATCCGCATCCGGGATCACGGCCCCGGCGTGCCGGAGGACGAGCTGCCCTACATTAAATACAAGTTCTACAAGGGCTCCTCCAAGGCCCGGGGCTCCGGCATCGGCCTTGCCGTCTGCGACGAGATCATCAACAGCCACAACGGGACGCTGGACATTGGCAACGCCCCCGGCGGCGGCTGCGCGGTCACCATCCGCCTGCCCATCGGGGTGGAGAACGTGTAGGTGGCGGAATGGAAGGATTCGAGCGGTTGCAATATCCGGCCGTTTATGATACACTATTGGGCCGGGAGAGCGGAGACAGACAATCAGAACCTGCATTCACAACCTCAAACGCCGGCTGTAACTACAGGTTCCCAAAGGAGACAAACCCATGGCAAAACAGGAAACCCACAGCACCCCCTTCAAAACCACCTGCGGCGGGCAGGCCCTGCTGGAGGGCATCATGATGCAGGGCCCCGGCAAGCGGGCCATTGTGGTGCGCAAGCCCGACGGGGAGCTGGATATCACCGAGGAACCCATCAAACCCCGCCGGGGGCTGGCAAAGCTGCCCTTTATCCGGGGGATCTTCATCTTCTGCGGCTCTATGGTCCACGGAATGCGGGCGTTGATGCACTCCGCCGAGGTGTCCGACGACGGCTCCGCCCCGGAGGAGGAGCTGACCGGATTTGACAAATGGCTCAACGACCACCTGAGCGAGGACAAGGCCATGACGGTGATCATCACCCTGGGGGCCATCCTGGGCATCGCCTTTTCCGTGGGGCTGTTCATCCTGCTGCCTACGGCGTTGACGGGGCTCATCGGGCTGGTGTGGAAAACCATGCCCCTGTGGGTGCGCTCGGTGATCGAGGGCGTTTTGAAGGTGGCCATCTTCATGGTTTACCTCTACCTCTGCTCCAAGATGAAGGAGATCCACCGGGTATTCCAGTACCACGGCGCGGAGCACAAGACCATCTACTGCTACGAAAACGGCCTGGAGCTGACGGTGGAGAACGTCCGCAAGCAGCCCCGGCACCATCCCCGGTGCGGCACCAGCTTCCTGTTTGTGGTGATCGCGGTGTCCATTTTCCTGTCCATTGTCATCTTCACGCCGCTGGAGATCGAGAACACCTTCCTGCGCATGGCCCTGCACCTGCTGATGCTGCCCGTCATCGTGGGGGTGACTTACGAGTTTAACCGCTATGTGGGCGGTCACGACGGGGGCGTGTGCCGCGCCCTGCGGGGCCCCGGTATGTGGATGCAGAACTTTACCACCTTCGAGCCGGACGATTCCATGATCGAGGTGGGCATTGAGGCACTCAAACGGGTACTGCCCGAGGAAAAGGGCGCGGACCGCTGGTAAACGCCGCCGTCTTTGCGTCCCGAGAGGCCCGCGAACCGAGAAAGAGAGGGGGAGAACACCGTGCCCGCCACCTACAACGACCTGTATCTGGACGCCCGGAAGGCTCTGAAGGGGGCGGGGGTGGAGGCCGCCCAGCTGGAGGCCCGGGAGCTTTTGTGCTTCGCCTCCGGCAAGGACCGGACCCAGCTGATCCACGACCTGCCCCTGTACGCCTCCGACGGGGCGGAAAAGCGGTTCCGGGGCCTGCTGGACCGCCGCCTCAAGGGGGAGCCGGTGGCCTACCTCATCGGGGAGTGGGAGTTCTACGGCCTGACCCTGGACGTGTGCCGGGATGTGCTCATCCCCCGGCCGGACACCGAGACCCTGGTGGAGCGGGGGATTCTGTTCCTGCGGGACAAGGAGAACGCCCGGGTGCTGGACCTGTGCGCGGGCAGCGGCTGCGTGGGCCTTGCCATCGCGGACAACTGCCCCGACGCCAAGGTGGTGCTGGGCGAGTGGTCGGAGGACGCCCTGCGGGTGTGCCGCCAGAACATCCGCCGCTGCGCCCTGACGGAGCAGGTGCAGGCCGCCCAGGCGGACGCCCTGGAGCCGCCCCCCCGGCTGCTGCGGGACTTCGACCTGATCCTCTGCAACCCCCCCTATATCCCCACCCTGGAGATCCCGCGGCTGGACCCCTCGGTGCGGGACTACGAGCCCCACATCGCCCTGGATGGCGGGGAGGACGGGCTGAAGTTTTACCGGGCGGTGGCGAAAAAGTGGAAGCGGGCTTTAAAGCCCGGCGGCAAGCTGGCCTTCGAGGTGGGCTTCGACCAGGCCCCGGCGGTAGAATACATTCTGGCGGAGCACGGCTATCAGGACATCCAGACCACCCTGGACCCCGGAATGCACTGGCGGGTGGTGGAGGGAAGGATCGAGGATGGAACGGGACAGGCTGGAGCGGCTGGATCAGGCGTATAACATCTTTAACAGTCTCCAGATCCTTGCCACGGTCATAGGGATCTGCGCCGCCTTTGCTGTCTGGGGCACGCTTTACATGATCTGCCTGTTTGGGCAGGCGGTGGGGATGATTCTCTTTGGGATCATCTCATCAAATCTGGTGGAGTATCTGGCGCAGAAGAAATACCCGGATCTCAAGCCGGACAGAACCATCCAGGTTGGCATCGGGAGCTTCCGCTATTCTGTGGATCTCAACCGCCCCATGCGGGAGCGGGCCAAAAAAGCGGACGACCAGCTGCTTTTGGATGTGCTGTCGAAGCAGGGCAGGACCTGGTTCCTCTGCGTCATGAACATTTTGGTGCTGGGGATCATGCCGTCCATCGCGGCGTGGATACTGAGTTTACTGAGATAAAAAATGACGAAGGAGCACATAAAACAGCCCGGTTTATGGGACACATAAGGGGCTACAATATGGGACAGTAAGAGGCCGGCGGCCCCAAACCGCGCCGGCGGGAAAGGATGATGTTACATGGCAGAGAAGAAAAAGCAGGTAGAACCCGCCGCCCCCGCGTCGGACAAGAAGAAGGCCCTGTCCACCTGTATCGCCCAGATCGAGAAGGACTACGGCAAAGGCTCCATCATGCGCCTGGGGGAAAACGCCCACATCGTGGTGGAGGCCATCCCCACCGGGTCCCTGTCCCTGGACATCGCCCTGGGCATCGGCGGCGTACCCAAGGGGCGCATCATCGAGATCTATGGCCCCGAGTCCTCCGGCAAGACCACCCTGGCCCTGCACATCGTGGCCGAGGCCCAGAAGCGGGGGGGCGAGGTGGCCTTCATCGACGCGGAGCACGCCCTGGACCCCACCTATGCCCGGGCATTGGGAGTGGACATCGACTCCATGCTCATCTCCCAGCCGGACACCGGCGAGCAGGGCCTGGAGATCTGCGAGGCCCTGGTGCGCTCCGGGGCCATCGACGTGGTGGTGGTGGACTCGGTGGCGGCCCTGACCCCCCGGGCCGAGATCGAGGGCGACATGGGCGACAGCCACGTGGGCCTGCTGGCCCGCCTGATGAGCCAGGCCCTGCGGAAGCTGGCAGGCTCCATCGCCAAGACCAACTGCGTGGTGATCTTCATCAACCAGCTCCGGGAGAAGGTGGGCGTGGTGTACGGCAACCCGGAGGTGACCACCGGAGGCCGGGCCTTGAAGTTCTACGCCTCCGTGCGCATGGAGGTGCGCCGGGTGGAGGCCATCAAGAACGGCACCGAGCTGATCGGCAACCGCACGAAGGCCAAGATCGTGAAGAACAAGGTGGCCCCCCCCTTCCGGGAGGCGGAGTTTGAGATCATGTACGGTGAGGGCATCTCCAAGCTGGGCGAGCTGGTGGATCTGGCGGTGAAGCTGGACATCGTGCAGAAGTCCGGCTCCTGGTTCTCCATGGGGGACACCCGGCTGGGCCAGGGCAAGGACGCGGTGAAGAAGTACTTCCAGGAGAACCCCGAGCTGGTGGAGAAAATTGAGGCCGAGGTTCGGGCCAACTCCTTCAAGCTGATGAGCAAGCAGTCCCAGGTGGCGGCCAAGGCGGCGGGCCGGGCGGTGGACGTGGACGCCGAGGACTTTGAGGGCTGACGGTATGAAGGATGCTGGCAATATGAATTCTATAAAAAAGGAATTAAAAGATCGTTTTTTGACTACCTATCGGGAGTGCAAAAAATTTGGATATAAGCCGTCCCTTTTTTTGGATATGGTAGTTAGCAATGACGATGTTGTGGCAGTGACGAGAAAGCTAATCTATAAAGATGGCGGAACATCTGGGTTTGAAACCTTATATAGGAATAACAGGCTGGATTTGTCTGTCGAAAAAATTATTTTAGAACCACAATTTCAAGTTCTGTTTACAAAAGAGGACCTGCGTACTGCTTATGATCGTTTGGCAGAATACGGCTATAAAGACTTGGGCGAAATAGAAATGCCTCATGAGGATTGAGAAGTTAGAGCCCTCCACCCACAAGCAGGGCCGCTGGCTGGTGTGGCTGGATGACGCCTCCCTGGTGCGGGTAGGGGAGGGGGATGTGGTGTCCCTGGGCCTCTACGCGGGCAAGGAATTGACCGGCGGCGAGGCGGAGGCCCTGACTGTCGCCGGAGAGCAGTCCCGGCTGATGGAGCGGGCGGTGGGCCTGCTGGCCCAGCGTCCCCTGTCCCGGAGGGAGCTGCTGGACAAGCTGTGCGCCCCGCCCCGCCGGAAGCGGGAAAAGTACCCCTACGACAAGCTGGACGACGGCCCCGACCCCGCGCTGCTGGAGGCCCAAAGGGAGGCCCTGCGGGAGCGGGCGGAGGGCGTGGCGGATCGGCTCACGGATCTGGGCCTGCTGAACGACGGGGAGTATGCCCGGATGGTGGCGCGGCACTACGCCGCCAAGGGCTACGGCCCCCGGAAGCTCCGGGACGAGCTGTACCGCCGGGGGGTGCCCCGGGAGTTCTGGGAGGACGCCCTGGAGGAGCGGGAGCCGGACGGGGATCAGGTGCTGAAGCTGGCCCGGCAGAAGCTCCGGGGAGCGGAGCCTACCCGGGAAAATCTGAAAAAGGTGTCCGACTACTTAGCCCGCCGGGGCTACGGCTGGGACGAAATCTCCGGGGCGTTGGACCGCCTCCGGGAGGAGGAATGGGAGTAAATGGGCTATAAGGTGGCGTTTCAGTCCCTGGGCTGTGCCAAAAACCTGGTGAACACCGAGCAGATGATGGCCCTTTGCCGGGACGCGGGCCACACCGTCACCGGCGACCCGGAGGGGGCGGACGTGGCGGTGCTGAACACCTGCGGCTTCATTGAGTCCGCCAAGAGCGAGGCCATCGACGCGATCCTGGAGCTGGCGGCGTTGAAGCAGGCGGGTAAGCTGAACAAGCTGCTGGTGGCGGGCTGTCTCAGCCAGCGTTACCCCGGCGAGATCCGGGAGGAGCTGCCGGAGGTGGACGGACTGCTGGGCACGGGGAGCTACACCGATGTGGTATCCGCCGTGGAGGAGCTGATGGCGGGGGAGCGGCCGGAGCATTTCGGGGAGATCGCCCAGGCCTATGACGACGGGGCGCGGTGGGTGACTACCCCGCCCTGGACGGCCTACCTGAAGATCGCCGAGGGCTGCTCCAACGGCTGCGCCTTCTGTATCATCCCCAAGCTCCGGGGCCGATACCGCAGCCGCTCCATGGCCTCCCTGCTGGCGGAGGCGGAGGGGCTGGCGGACCGGGGGGTCAAGGAGCTTATCGTGGTGGCCCAGGACATCACCCGGTACGGGCTGGACCTGGGGGACGGCTCCACCCTCGCGAAGCTGCTCACCGAGCTTTGCAAGCTAAATTTCCACTGGGTCCGCCTCCACTACCTCTATCCGGAGGCGGTGACGGACGAGCTGATCCAGGTCATTGCCCGGGAAAAGAAGATCGTCCACTATCTGGACATTCCCATCCAGCACGCCAATGACGGCATTTTGAAGGCCATGCGCCGCCGCAGCACCAGGGCGGAGATCGAGACGCTGTTCGCCAAGCTCCGGGCCGCCATCCCCGATGTGGTGATCCGCACCTCCCTGATCTGCGGCCTCCCCGGCGAGGGCGAGGCGGAGTTCGAGGAGCTGTGCCAGTTCCTGCGGGCGCAGAAGCTCCAGCGGGCGGGGGTGTTCCAGTTCTCCCCGGAGGAGGGCACCCTGGCCGCCGCCATGGATCACCAGGTGGACACGGAGACAGCCGCCCGCCGGGTGGAGCTGGTGGTGGACCTCCAGTCCCGGATCATGGACGAGTACAACGAGCAGCGGCTGGGCACGTGCATGGAGGTGCTGTGCGAGGGCTTTGACAGCGAGGCGGGCTGCTACGCGGGCCGCACCTACGCCGACTCGGTGGATATCGACGGCCGGGTGCTGTTCACGGCGGCGGGGCTTGTCCCGGCGGGGGAGTTTGTGTGGGTGCGGATCACCGGCGTGTCCGACGGCGACCTGACGGGGGAGATCGAGGAATGACGCTGTATCACTGTTCGCCGGAGCCGGGGCTGAAGACCCTCCGGCCCAGCGGGAGCCGCTTCGGCAAGCCCCGGCAGGTATGCCTGACGGCCAGCCTGCCCATGGCCCTGATGTATGGGGTGCGGCATTTCGAGTACACCTACGGCTACAACAGGGCAGGGGAGCTGTACTACGAGGAGTTTTTCCCCAACGCCCTGGCGGAGATCTACCGGGGAAAGAAAGCGTCCCTGTATGTTTGCGCCCACCGGGAGGATATGGGGACCACGGTGGTCCCCAACGAGTACGTCACCCCGTTGGAGGTTCCGGGGGAGGAGATCTGGATCCCGGACGTGTATACCGCCCTGAGGGAGCAGGAACGCCAGGGGACGCTGAAAATCGTCCGCTGGGAGGACGCTGGTGTCCAGCGGCGGGCACGGATGGCGGAGACGGAGCTGCTGACCATCAGGGAGCAGAAGCTGTTGGATCAGCCGGACGCCCCGTTTGCCCGCTATATGCGGGAAAAATATCCGGAGAGCTGGGCGCGGGCCGTCCAGGACGGAGCGGAAAAAGGAGGACAAGTATGAATACAGCCAACAAGCTGACCATGCTGCGGGTGGTGCTGATCCCGGTGTACCTGATCCTGTGGCACATCGACGCGGCGTGGAGCATCTATGCCGCCCTGGCGGTGTTTGTGGCCGCCAGCCTGACGGATCTGCTGGACGGCTACATCGCGCGGCACTACAACCAGGTCACCGACTTCGGCAAGTTTATGGACCCCCTGGCGGACAAGGTGCTGGTGCTCACCGCCATGGCCTGCTTCTGCTCCGTGGGGCGTTTCCCGGACTGGGCGTTGGTGATTGTGATTGCCCGGGAGTTCGCCGTGTCCGGCCTGCGGCTGGTGGCGGTGGACAACGGGCGGGTCATTGCCGCCGGGTGGTCGGGGAAGGTGAAAACGGCCTCCACCATGGTGTGCCTGTGCCTGATGCACCTGGTGCAGCAGAGACCGGAAGGTCTGTACTCCGCGCCGGACTACCTGAAATACCTGGACTGGGTGTGTGTGGCTGTGATCGCCGCCACCACCCTGTACTCCGGCATCGAGTATTTCGTCCTCAACCGGGACGTGCTGAACTGGAAGAAGTGAGACAAAGACCGGCCCGCCAGCGCGGGCCGGTCTTTTGAGACTGTCAAAAAAGCAGCTTCTGTTCCAATGACGGGAAGGAAGATAGTGTGAAAGAAACCCAGGAGGGGTGTCTTT
>OFGF01001873.1_pt1 | contig 12043 bp, 11 predicted proteins | sample 1521711 | NCBI WGS metagenome assembly OFGF01 (sample SAMEA3504092, study PRJEB24116) | mouse gut metagenome | biome: mouse gut; feature: mouse-associated habitat; material: faeces | place: Denmark | collected 2011 | reverse complement strand
GCACTCGGCTGTTAACCGAGTTGTTGTAGGTTCGAGCCCTACTCGGGGAGTTAGGGGAAGCCCGTAAACATCAGTGTTTGCGGGCTTTTTACTATAAATGTCAAGCCTCGGAAGAGGCATAATGGATTGCATGGCTGCAAAAGCAGGATGTCGGTGTTAACCGAAAAATGAACCGGAATTGCACTGCATTTCATATTCCGGATATAACTGTCTGATAGTAAAATATCTTTACTGTCAGGCTTTTTTGTTGTCATTTTTTAGCCATGGTGTAATGCCGTGACTTTTTTGATGGAATAAACAAGGAGGGATTCTTATGGAACTTACGGAGATGGAAAATCGAAGGCTGTACCAGACAGAAGGAACTAAACGGTATGCCATCCTGCAGGAGATTTCTATGGCTTCACAGTATGCCGGTGATCCGGCACGGAGGAAAGCGGCAAAGGGCCTTATGGAAAAGCTGCGTCCCATGTCAGATGCCGGATGCATGGATCTGGTGAGGGACATCCAGAAAAATTACCGGCTTCCGCAGGAAGGGCGGACTATCGGGGAGCTGATCGCGGAGGCCAGACAGAAATCCGGAACCGAAAAATTGAAGGGGTATGACATCATGGCGCTGGAACGCTTTGACCCGGAGGTAAAGCACATGATCGTTTTTGACGTGCTATCGGGTGATTCCCCTGTGGGTGACAAGGGTGATAAGATGTGTCTGTTCCTTACCGATGCCGGCTATCAGAAATTCCTGAACAGCTTATGGTTTTCAGCGTTCCAACGGAACGCGCAGTCATTACCGCAGGATGATCTCAGGGGTTTGGGGACTTGTCACTAACAAGCATTTATATATTATAAATTTTGCCCAATCCACGACTTTTTTCTTTACATTTGGTAAGGGTTACGATACAATTATATAATGAAAATGTGAGAAATGCGTGTTACATATAGAAAGTAATATATGACAAGGTGCAGGAGGAACTATGAGTGTATCCTACAACAAGTTGTTTAAGCTGCTGATTGATCGTAAGATGAAAAAGAAAGATCTCAGAGAGAAGGCGGGTATCGGAAACAGTACGATGACAAAACTCGCTAATAACGAGAATGTTACAGTAGAAGTTATGGCAAAGATATGCACTGCGCTGAATTGTAAGATGGATGATATAATTGATATCATTCCTGATGATAAGGAATGATACGGGTTTTGATAGAATATATGTAATAGCTTCAAGGCAGTAGGGTTACTTTATTGGTTGTGTCAATAGAAAGAGAGGGAGACACTATGTTCCTTAATCAGAAAAAGGCACAGACAAAATATACAGCTTTGAATATTAATCCGAAGCTTACTATGGAGCAAAGACATGTGTTAGAACGTATATTTGATTTGATAACACAGGAATATGAAAAAGAAGCTGCAGAAAAGTTTGTTAACCTTATTGCTAGTAAATATTGAGCAGACGTAAAAATACATTTCAGTATTTTCAAGTCTAAGAGGCATAATTGGTTGGGTTATAGGATATCAATGGATCCATAAACTCATCGTAGATTGAGCTGAGTTTTTTATCCGCAGAGGTTTTTGGGTTTGGACATGATCTGAGCAGTGTCTATGATGTCATATTCATGACCAGGCAGTTCTAAGAGCTCCATGTATTCCGTATTTTCGAAAGCGTTCTTTTATGAAGTGATAAGCTTATAGAGCAAATCGAAATACAAGTTTGCTTTGGAGATGTGTGCCCGACCGTCCAGTTCATAGGTTTCTATGTTTTTGTGGTCATTTTTTTGTCAAGTGTGGAGAAGAACATCTTTAAGTAGATATCTGCATGAACGGAGTTATTAACGACAGTGGGGATGATGAGGAAGTATTTCATCATGAAGAATTTAGCTTTGAATGTGGCAACCCACAGGGAGCGCAAAGGCTATATCATAGATGTGGTGATTATTGAATGATTTGAGGATAGTAATGAGGGGGACGGTTTCAAGCTTTGCGCAAACTGAAAATCCATAAGAGGTAGATTTGTTTAAGGCTTACTGCTTTGAACAAGAATTTAAGAAATTGATTGATAGTGGGCAGTTCGCTTTCGTGGACCGACATCTTATTCTAAACGATGAAAGGTATGTCATACGTGATCAGGCTGGAAATGCCATGCTTTCAGAATACGCACGCTCTCACGTGGATGAGTGCGGTGTTGTTTTTACGAAAGGATATTGTTACCAATCGAAATATAAAGGGTCAGGATATTACTCTCAGTTCATGCGAAGTTCAGTTCCGGTTGAAAATCAGGTTAAGTATTCCTTTGAGTTGAATGCGCATAATACAACACTGCTTGAACAGATAAAAAATGAAAAGCCTAAGTCGGAAGCATTGCGTAAATATTCTGGTCCTTTTGCAGAGACGCTGGTTGTATTGCAGAAGGACAGAAAGCTCTCTAATAAGCAATTGGCAGACCGTTCACTTGTTGGATAAAGACCATTTAGCGGTTAAGAAACGATGAGCTAAATCCTACATCAATACAGACAGTTCTGGAATTGTGCGTCGGCTTATGGCTGCCATTGTCAGAAGCTAAGATGTTTTTTGGCAAAACAGACTTTAAATTGAATTCGATGAAAGGCGAAGGGTATGTTTACCAATATGTTTTAGCAGTCTGTGCAGAGAATTCGATATATGAAATCGACAAAATACTTAAGGAAAATGAAATCATACTACTTTGGATCGACTTATCGTTGCTATAATGAAAAACCGCTTTGTAATCTGGTGCAAAAAAGAATTATGCTATATTCCATGAAGTTATGGCAAAAATAAAGAAAGAGTAACAGCTATTGCTGTCATGATGAAAGCGAGGTGTATCTATGACCATAGAAGAAATTCTTGCCGGTGAATCCAAGAATGTGGAGTTCAAAGAAAATTTGCCGGATAAAAGTATCAAATACATGAAATCGGTAGTTGCCTTTGCCAATGGCAGCGGCGGCAGAATCATTTTTGGAATTAACGATAAGACCAAGGAAGTGACTGGCTTTGATAAAGAAGAGGTATTTAAGACCATGGATGCCATTGCAAACGCTGTGTCGGATAGCTGTGAACCGGCAATTATTCCCGATATAACGCTGCAGACGATTAATAGTAAGACTATTATTGTAGTTGAAGTGCCAGAGGGCAGACAGCGGCCCTACTATATCAAATCGCAGGGCAGGGACAATGGTGTATATGTTCGTGTAGCCGGGACAACCCGCCCGGCAGATGAATACATGATTAAGGAGCTGATGTTCGAAGGCAGCAACCGTTATTTTGATCAAGGTCTATGTACTGGTTGGGATATTTCGGAGGAGGATATCGACTCTCTTTGCCAATCCATGAGAGAACAAGCTGTTAAAAACGCTCATAATGAGGAACAGAGAGCAGCTATTAAAGATGTTGGGCGAAGACAACTGTGTTCCTGGGGCATTTTAATTGAGCGGGAGGGGAAATATTATCCCTCTAATGCCTATGCTATTTTAACCGGCTGCGGCGCAATCCATGTGGCAACCCAGTGCGGAGTATTTAAGGGAACAACAAAAGAGATTTTTGTGGATCGCCGGGAATATACAGGATCGATTTGGGAACAGATTGAACAGGCATATCAATTTGTTCTGCGGAATATTCACATGGGCGCAACCTTTGAAGGTATTTATCGGCAGGATGTTTATGAGATTCCGCCGGATGCCATTCGTGAACTGATTATCAATGCTGCGGTGCACCGTAGCTATCTGGATCACGGCAATACGCAGATTGCAGTCTATGATAATCGTCTGGAAATTACTTCTCCCGGCAAGATTCCCATGGGACAGACACTGGAGCGTATGAAGGAAGGGTATTCTCAGATTCGTAACGAGGCGCTTGCCTATGCATTTTCCTACATGAATTTGATTGAACATTGGGGTAGCGGCATTCCGCGTATTATTGGAAAAGTAAAGGCTGCCGGTCTGCGGGAGCCAGAATTTATCGGCGGTGAAGTAGATTTACGAATCAATATTTATCGGGGGCAGATTAGCGGCACAAATATTCTTCAGCATGGTATTTCTGATAGTATGAATGCCGAGAAACTGCCGAGAAACTGCCGCGAAACCGCCGATAAAACGCCGATAAGTGAACAGGAAAAGCTAATTTTTCAATATGCACTTGAAAATGGAGGTATCACGACTGCACAGGTGACCGAACTACTGGGCATCAAACAGCGCAGGGCAAGAGAAATTCTTGTCAAAATGGTCGAAAAGAAGTGGTTGAAAAAGGAAGGCGCTTCTCGAAGCACTGTTTATGTGATTAACACGGAAAGAAAGTAATAACTATGGGTGCATTGGCAAAGCAGACCTATACAGGAAGAAACGAGTGTTTCTGCCTTGAATTTCCCGGTTGCATATCATACAATGGTAGAGCACTCGGCTGTTAACCGAGTTGTTGTAGGTTCGAGCCCTACTCGGGGAGTTTGAAAAAGTCCGTAAACATCAAGGTTTACAGTGATAAGGAAGTAATTTCAGAATAGGCGGTATATCCCCATTACAAGGGCTGTACCGTCTTTTCTTGCATTTTCTTTTTTACATAGAGAAGTTTTCTAAGTCTATGCTATTCCCCTCTTATTGATTTTTACTAAAAAAGTGTCATTATATTTCAGATGATTGCTGATATAAAGGGGTTTGTCAACAGCTCGTGTTTGTCCCGAAGTGGAGCCGACAAGAAACGACAACGCCCGCACAGCGTTGTACTGTGCGGGTGCATGAAATGACGCAGTTCTTTATGTACTTACAAATTTCGTGTTGCTGGCCAGAGTAACCCGGTGGAGGGGCTAAACTTTTTTTACCAAGTTAGGTGGAACAAAAACTAAAAAACACATAGCGATACCTCCCGAATACCGCCATATCTACATGAAAATAAAAGAGCGGCGGCCTTGATTTCTCAAAGCCACCGCGTGCTGGGGCGTGACAATGCTCTACTGTACGACAGCTTTTTTTCTTTTGCCGTCGTGCGGCAGTCTTTACTCTTGAATTACCACACACTCACCCGAGCTGGTTTGTACTTCTCTCTGCATGTGTTCGTTAAATTCCGTCTGCGTGTGTTCGTCAAATTCCGCTTGGCTGAATTTCTCTACACCGGTCAGCGTTCCATTCCCGGAAGTGTTCAGATTTGCAAAGTCACGAACCGTATAGATGTCGATTGAACCGTTTTCGTTCCACGAACTGCGGATTGCACCATGGAAATTTCCGCCGGTTAGGCTCTCGCCATTGGATGTCAGCACATCTTGGAAGAACCGTACTTTTTCGCTGTTGAAATACCACTGGTCAATGCTGGCGTCATAGGTAACACCAAATGCGGCATATTCGTCTGCTATAGCCTGTGCTTCATCCGGCGTCAGCGGCCCACCGCCAGCGTAACACACATCTCTTGGCGGGTTCTTTATGGCATTGATGTCCCGTTCAGCAAATTCCTTATCAGAAAATTCTTTCAATCCAACTATTTTGCCGCTGGGGTCAAAGGAGCCGTCATCATTTTGAATGAGGTTACTAAAATCCCGAACAGCATAAACATCAACCACTCCGTTCTCGTTGAAAAAGTCTATGCCTGCCCGCTCTTCAGCACTCAATTCGTAATAATCTTCAAACCATCTGACCAACTTCCCGTTGTAATACAACACATCTTTATCCGAATCGTAGACCATGCCAAATTCTTCATAGTTCTTGAGCTGCTCCTTCAACACCGCTTCATCGTGGGCAGCATCTTCGACACCATTTTCTGCATAGGCCACATCGTACATAGATGTCGACTCCGAGGGCAATGCGGATGTTTCACCGCTTCCATGCGGAAGTACCGATGCAGCAGCCGCACTACATCCGGCAAGGCAGACTACAAGAAGCAGGGCCAGAAGTGCATATGAGATTTTCTTTGTGTTTTTCATTTGAAAACACCATCCTTTCTTTGAGTGTACCTAAAGAATACCACCCTTTTTTGTGATACGTTTGGGATTAGTTTGTGATTTATGTGTAGTTGAAAAGCGGCGGGCTAATTGCCCACCGCTTTCCTGTACCTGTTAAATTGTGAAAGAAAACTTCACCCCGGCCTGTGTATTGCAGACCGTACATTCACTTCCATGCAGGTGTAGTATCTCCTGCACGATATACAACCCTAACCCGCTTCCACCCGTTGTCCGGCTCCTTGACTGTTCTACACGGTAGAAAGCATCAAACAACTTCGGAATACTATCTGCTGGTATGTGTTCTCCCATGTTTTCAACAGAGAATACTGCCCGCCCATGTTCCGACAGCGCAGAAATCCAGATGTCCGCCCCATGCGGGGAATATTTGATTGCATTCCCGATAAGGTTGGAAAACACTTTTTCCATTAACATTTTATTTCCGCTTATGGAAAGAGACAATGATATATCAAGGTGTATTTGCAAATCTTTTCCCGCGATTAAATCCTCTGTTTCATTCAAGTAAGATTTTATAATTTGGATGCAGTCCAAACGGTCTTTCTTGAAATCGGCCCCCGCAGTTTCCAAACGTGAAATTGTCAATATTTCTTGAACCATCGTTTCCAGCGTGTTGGCAATTTCCAGCACCCTTGTCAGATATTTCTCCCGGTCTTTATATGCACCGATACCAAGTAGCATCCCCTCTAATTGCCCTTTCATAATTGTAATAGGCGTTTTCAATTCATGGGATACCGCCGAAAAGAAATTTGTACGTGCCTGTTCCAATTTCTTTTCATGCTCAATATCGGCTTCGAGTCTCTTGTTTGCGTTTTGCAAATCAGAGAGGGTGACAGAAAGATTGTACGATAGCCTGTTCAGGCTTTTCCCCAGTGTTCCCAACTCATCAGTCCGTTGTTCATCAACCGTCCAATTCAACTGCAAGTCAGACATCTTTTCGGATATGCGGCTGATTTCCAGTACAGGCTTTGTAATCATACAAGAGTAAAGCGAAGACACAATAAAAGCAACTGCTAAAACGATTAATAGGATAAACGGAAATACATGGATAAAAGACTGCTGCAATTCCCCGATTTGTTCTGCTGCTCCGTAAACGATGAGCATATATCGCTCATTGCTATCAGAAAAGGAAAAGTGGTAGCTGCCCGACAGAAGGGGGGCAGTTTTGCACAACTCATTAATCTGCGTTTGCTCAATATACGCCGTGTCACCGTCCCACGCTTCGGCAAATAGTTCTGTTGGCAAGGGCACGAACTCACCTTTGCCATTATACAGTTCAACGGAATTGATTTCCGTATCTTGAAGAAGCTGGTCGAACAAACCGCCGCTATTCGGAAAAGCTACTTGCTCCAGTTCGGAAACAAAACGCTGCGCCCGTTCATCCAAGACTGTATTCAGCCTATTGGAATAGGTTTGCGGCATCAACCATGCTAATAAGCTAAATACCAATAATGACGTACATAAAAGCATCGCTGTTGTGGTGAGAAACACTTTTGCATATAAACTACTTTTAATTTTTCTTATCAATTTTATATCCCACCCCTCTGATTGTCTGGATAAAATCAATGCCCAACTTCTTCCGCAAGTTTTTGATATGATTATCAACTACACGCTCGTCCCCATAAAAGTCATACCGCCACAGTTTGTCCAAAAAGTTTTGACGGGTCAAAATGCGTCCTTGATTCGTGAGCAGTTCTTTCAGCACTTCAAATTCTCGCTGTGTCAGTTCATACACAGCCCCGTCCACCGTGGCTGTGTAATTGTCGTAATCCAAAACAAGGTTCTGATAGGAAATCGTTTTATGTTCATCTTCATGCGGCCCGCCGCTCCGCCGTAGGACGGCGGCAATCTTCCGAATTAAAATCGGCATAGAAAAGGGTTTTGTGATGTAATCATCAACTTGCAAATCCAGCCCCCGGATTTGTTCTTCCTCTCCGCTCAATGCGGTAAGCATGATGATAGGAACCTGGGACTGTTTTCTTATAAATTCGCAAACGGCAAACCCATCAATTTTGGGGAGCATTACATCAAGCAACACCAAGTCAAATTGCGAGACAGAAAATACAGAAAGGGCTTCCACACCATCGCTGGCTAAAATGATCTCATATCCTACCTCTTGCAGAAAATTCTTCAATAGTTCTTGAATGTCCAAGTCATCCTCGACAACTAAAATCCTTTGCATAATGCCACCTCCGAAAAAAGCATACCATAGAATTTTGTGATTAGTGTGTAGTTTCCAAATTTCCTGCCTATTATACCTCTGCCCGGTGTATTTCACAATCTTGCCGAATGAAATAAAATACTACTTAAAAATAAAATTGTGTTTCGTTCTTATGTCTGCCCCCAAAATGTAGAATGATGTAGGGGTGATATAGGAATGTACCAGTACGAAGAAAATCTTGATTTTCACGCCTTGGACCGGGAAATCAAATGTAAGCGGGAAGAAAAAGGCTGGACGCAGGAGTATCTGGCCCAGCTTGTAGACCGTACCCCGCGCTCCATCATGTATATGGAAAACCGGGGCCAGCATCCCAGCCTAAACATCTTTTTCAAAATTGTCACTCTGCTGGATATTTCCGTGGATAAATTTTTCTACCCGGACAAGCAAGACGGCGAGAGTGAGCGCCGGAAACGCATTGACCGGATGCTGAACGGCATGGATGAAAAGGAGCTAATCATTATTGAGGGAGCCGCAGAGGGTATCAGAAAAGCCAGAGAGACGGAGGGAGCGTTAAGAAGACCCCTGGCAAGGGTGTTCCATTCCAGAGCAGCAGCACCAGACCCAAATGGGGCCCAGTAAAGCCCAAATGGGCTTTACCACGGACAAATTGTCCTTCGTTAGTATGAATTTCGTACCAACCACTATTTAGTTGCCAGCTCAATATTGAGTCGGTTGCACCGGTGCAACTTTTCGCACGGGTGGACAAATTGTCCCTTTGCCTGAACCATGACAATATAATATGCTTACCCGGGCAGCCGGGAGGGCGTGCGGCCATTTCGTTCCGAGTTCTGCGGAAGGAGTGGTGCTTATGAGTACATACGAGGAATTCATGGTGATCTTGACCGTGGCATTGCTGATTGTAGCAATCCTGAATTACATCAAAAAAGACCGTAAGTAAGCCGCCCTGCTCTCTGGTAAAGAATAGGCGGCTTACTTAGCGTTATAATTCGCCGGGACGGATAGGCTCAATCTATCTTCCGGCTGTTCTGTTAAGCACATTATATCCCAAACAAAATGAACCGTCAAGCATTAAAAAACGGCTCCTGCACAGGCAGGAACCGCCCAGACATTATACAGGCGGATGCCTGTATAATAGCCCTCCATCAAGGCTTATTATACCATCCATGCCCCCGTCTGTACAGGATTATTTTTTATACCCTTTTTTAGATAGGAGTGTGATCCCATATGGCCCTCATAAAATGCCCTGAATGCTCCGGCCAGGTCAGCGATAAGGCCCTTCTATGCCCCCACTGCGGCTTTCCCATGCGGGAGGGGAGTATTTTGTACCAGGCCCCCCAGAAAAGCCCGGAAACGCCGCCCTAACGGATCCGGAACGGTGGTGAAGCTGTCCGGCAAGAGAAAGAACCCCTTCCAGGTACGGGTAAATACCCGCATCAACGCCGACGGCTACCCGGCCTATGACGTAATCGGCTGCTACCCTGACCGCGTGTCTGCAGAGATTGCCCTGGCGGAGTACAATAAGACTCCCTATGACCCCAAAGACCGGAAAAAACTGTTCCAGGATGTATTTGCCTCCTGGTATCTCTGGAAATACAAGACCGCCCACACTGATCCAGGAAAAAAGACCAGTTCCCAAAACTGCATGATTGCGGCCTATAAGAAGTGTCCTTCCCTCCACAGCATAGACATGTGGGATATCCGTGCCCAGGACATGCAGGACATCCTGGACCAGGTCCAATTGTCTCATGCCATGCTGGAGCATATCCGCAACCTGTTCCGGCAGATGTACAAATATGCTGTCCAGTTTGAGCTTGTGGCAAAGGACTATTCCCAGTACACCAAAATCACCAAAGAGGACGATGATATCCAGGGCCTGCCCTTCACCCATGAGGAGTTGATGATGCTCTGGGAGCACAAAGACCTCACCTTTGTTGACACGGTGCTGATTTACTGCTATTCCGGGTGGCGAATTAACGAGCTTGCCCGGATGCCAGCCGAAAATATTGACCTGGAGGAAAAGACCTTCACCGGCGGCCTGAAGAACCGGTACAGCCGCAACAGAACAGTTCCCATACACTCCGCAGTATATGAGATGGTCTGCCGCCGCATGGACGGACACTTCCGCAGCCTGATCTACCACGACGGCGCCAGGAACATCTCTAAGCAGAAATACAGAGAGTGCTTCCATGCTGCCATACAAGCCTGCGGCATACAGACAAAGCACACTCCATATGACTGCCGCTACACTTTCAATATGCTCCTGGACAATGCAGGAGCGGACAGAGTGACCCGATACAAGCTCATGGGCCACAAGGGGCAGGACATTAACGAAAACATATACACCCACAAAGACTTAGGGCAGCTTCGGGAAGCCATAGAAGCCATAAAAACAGGGTATGAGTGCTGATTTCCGCACCATGCCCTAATTTCTATTAGTGACTTTATTAGTAACACTGCTTACAGAAAATGCAGTATTTTCAAGGCTTCCCGCACCTGCCGCTTTAACAGCTACTTAAATCAGTTCCTCCGAATAATGCATTATCAACAAGGCTCTAAAAGTAATGTCACAAAATCTTCGTGTTGGAGTTTTCCAATCCGTTTCTAACTGCTGACCGCCATAGGTACTGAATCCTTTCAGCTGATTCTCCGCAATCGGCGCCATGCAGATTCCATCTTCGCTGACTGAATTCCGCAAAATATCCACTTCGCGCTGAAGCTGTTCAATATACGGTGCAAGTCCACATCGGCACAGCCATTCCACTCTGTCAAAGTAGGTATAGTGAATTCCGTTTTCATCATAACCAAGCTGATATCCCTCTTTTAGACAGCCCAGCGTTCCAAGCACATATCCCACCCAGGAATCACCGCCGACCTGTTTTTCGGGACGGTCCGTCCGCATCAGCTTTTTAAAGGATTCAGCGAGCATTTTAATATTTTCTTCCATTTTCCATGAATCTGTATGAGCAAGAATATCCAAGTGATAATAGCAGGGCCATTTTTCATAATCATTGAATACCTGTTTCTCTTTACCACCGCTCTTCCTCAGCCTTGTTATGTCCAAAGCCGAATCCACTTCCAGCACACGTTTAAAGGAATCTAGCGCTAACTGTATTTGAGGCTTTATGTCAATGACATCATCATAACCCGCCCGGGCAATACAGGCGCATCGAATAATATTCTGGCCGTTTGCAGCATATCGGAACTCGCCAAAATATTTGCCTTTTGTACGATAGCAAAGGTCCGTCAGTTTGGTGGTAACAAACGCTTCCATCGCTTTTTTTAAAACCGGGGTGTCTTTATATACCAGCTTTTCTCCGAGATATTTTGTTCCGACTTCCTGATTTTCAAATGGCCCTGCATTTTTATTCGGTCCATGAAAGCCATTGCCAAGCCAACCGTTTTCCTTTTGACAAGCTATGATAGATTGTATGATTGGCTTCTTCAAAACTTTTTCCTGTAATTGATTCTTCTCCTCAAAGGATAATTCCTGATTTAAAACCTCTGTCTTAACACGGTACTGAATGGACGGATTAGCATTGACCAGTAAATAATCAATCATTTTCCCTCTCATATGCTTTACTTTCCTTTTCTCCGCAAGTTTTAGGTTATTTCTTTCAAATCCTGTCTCTTTTGACGAATAAAGCCTTACAGCATCCAGAATGTGTTCAGAACTGCACTTGCAACCAACATACCATTCCTGAATTTAGTTTTTTCACGCTCCCCAGTCATTGGCTCATTGCCCGCGGGAATAAATTCTATCATAACACCAGTTCATAAAAATTGGTCATGCATTTGCTTTCATCATGCATATCTTGATACATCCCCGTTTTAATCAAAGAAAAACCCACTTTTTCCAAAGTTTTAATCTCTTTTCGGGAAAGCGTACCCAAATGGTACCCTTTATTTTCTTATTTCAACA
>OFGF01001867.1_pt1 | contig 12063 bp, 9 predicted proteins | sample 1521711 | NCBI WGS metagenome assembly OFGF01 (sample SAMEA3504092, study PRJEB24116) | mouse gut metagenome | biome: mouse gut; feature: mouse-associated habitat; material: faeces | place: Denmark | collected 2011 | reverse complement strand
GGATATTGGCGTCGTTTGGGATGGGCATGAACTCATAAGGGAACTTTCTAGAGTGGTGAGAAACGGATAGTGTATGAATATCCCAAAAGTTTCAATCATCTGCATTACATATAATCATGTGAATTTTATTCGTGATTGTCTGGATGGATTTATTATGCAGAAAACGGATTTTCCGTTTGAGGTGCTTATTCATGATGATGCTTCAAATGACGGTACGACAGATATAGTGCGGGAATATGCGGAGAAATATCCTGAAGTTTTTGTACCTTTCTACGAAGAAGAGAATCAGTTTGGAAAAACAGATTTCTGTCGTGATATTTTGTTTCCGAAGATTCGGGGGGAATTTGTTGCCGTTTGTGAAGGTGATGATTTTTGGACAGATGAATTGAAATTGCAAAAGCAAGTAAATATATTTGAAAAATATCAAAAATGTACAGTATGTTTTCATTATACAAAAGTTTATTGGGATGATAATACGATAAATAATTTTATTATTCCCGATAAAAGAATCATTTTTAATAAAGAAATATTAAATATTAATGATTTATTAAAGGAAAATTTTATTGCTACATCTTCAGTCATGTATAGATGGAGATTTAATAATGATAGTTTGTCCTTGATTCCAAAAAATCTTATCCCAGGAGACTGGTATTTGCATCTTTTGCACGCACAGATTGGTGATATCTATTTCATAGATGATATCATGTCTGTGTATAGGAAACATAAAAATGGAATTTGGTTTGGTGCTGAAGAAAGTGAACAGTGGTTTAAAAAATATGGAATATCATATATTCGATTTTGTAAAGAAGTAGAAAATCAATTTAAATATAGTTTTTATGCTAAAATAAAATCAATTGCAATGCAAAGTTGTGTAATAGCTGAAAAGAATAACGATAATGAATGGATAAAAAATATATATGACATTTCTGGGGTATCACCGGAAAGTTTGCTATCATTATATTTAAAACTTATAATTTTAAAAATATTAACTCCATTTATACGTGGAAAAAAAAGGATAGATATACAAGTATTAAAAAAATCAATAAAGAATTGTATAAATATAAAAAATAACGGTTATACATAGCTAAGAGGAATATAATGCTCGACATAATGAAGATATAGTAATAATTCTGTACATTTTGTTATAAAAAAGGATAGATTATGACCATATTACAAAAAATTTTCTCTATTGTAAGAGTGAATTCAATGCAGAAATGCATAACTGTTTTGGGTTTAAAATTCTTTTATTATACCTTTGGAAGTTTATCTGAAACTATAAAATCCATAATTATGCAAAATAAGATTAATTTGGATAAATACATTCAGGCAAAATCAATAGTAGTATTTATTGAAATCTTGCCATACCGTATGTGTGGCGGGCAAATGAGTTTGTTTACGCTATGTAAATATTCAAAAGAAATTTTTGGAGAGGATGTTCCTGTTGTAATGACAACCATGCCTGGAAATATTACTTATTTCCATAATGATTGGTTTAATAATGATATTGACATATTAAGATGGAATCAAGTTCGAAAAATTATAAGAAATAAGAATAAGGTAATTCTTCATATTCCGGAAGTCTGTTTGTTTTTGCCGGAAGTGGAAAAAGAATTTTTTTATTCAAGATTAAAAAACAAAGATTATAACGTGTTTAAAAAAATTAATGATATGCGTATTAATATTTTAAATCAGAATATTGAATTAATGCCAGACAATAAATATATAGATAAATTAAAGTCTATAACAAATAATATTACTCAATCAGTTGCTCACAGCAGGTATTGTACCCAAGAAGTTGCGGATACATGGAAACTTCCTGTGACATTGTTTTCCGGTTTTATTGAAGTACCGAAAGTTAAAAAAATTAATCTCGCCAAGAAGGAGCGTTTGATTTTGTTTTCTCCGGATTTACCGCCTCAAGGTTTTCGGTTTAAAGAATATTTTATAACAAAATTAATAAGAAAATTACCGACATACTCAGTAGAAAGAATTTTTAAAGTCAAATTTGAAGACTATGCGAAACTTACTGCCAAGGCAAGTTTTGTTATCAGTTTCGGTGAAGGGTTTGACGGTTATTTTAACAATTCCGCCTTGCTGGGAACTGTTGGTTTTTCTGTTTACAATGAAGATTTTTTTCCCGGTTCTGAATGGCAAAACTATCCTAACGTTTATGCCGATTTTGATGAAATGCTGGAAAAAATTGTTGGAGATATAAAACGATTGGAAAATAATGAAGAAGAGTATTATACTATTGTGAAACAGCATGAAACCGAATTAATAAAACTTTATTCAAAACAAAAAACGATAGAAAAACTGAAACAATTTTACAATGGGATATATGATTATTATCCCATAGAGGAGAATTCTAATGGAAACTAAAAAATTTGAGTGTGGTATGATTGATTTCTTGCCGAGTTCTTTCAAGGATTATTTCTTGGAAAATAACATGCCTGAAAAAATTGCAAAACTGAAAAACAACTTAGATAATGATTCATTAGATGTAGTGGACTCATCTCTAAAAAAAATTGTGCATTTACCTGATAGTAAATATAAGAATGTATTTTATTATGATAAAGAAGAATTAAATAAAAATTTTGCAGATTCAAGAAGCTGCTACTATACACTGATGACTCAAGAACGCTATCAATATTTTGCAGAACATTATAAATTTCCTTTTCCTTCATATGACGCTGAAGTATTGATTTATCATCATTCTTTATTTAATCGAAGTGATAAATTCAAAAGTTATTTAAAAAATAAAATATTTATAGATGGTGGTTCTTTTATTGGTGATAGTGTTTTAGTTATGCTGCATTATGATCCATCTAAAATATTTTCATTTGAAATTTCAGATAAAAATATTGAAAATTTTCATTTGACAATGGAATTAAATAATATAAATCCTGATAAATTTGAAATTGTAAAAAAAGGATTGACCAATTATACTCATCAACAAAAAATTTTGGATTTGCAACATGAAGGCGTTTCGGAGTATTTTACATCAGATGATGCTGATTTTGTAGATTTTGTATCACTGGATGATTTTTATTTTACTGATGTTTTACCGAGAGAGAGAGAGAGAGAGAGAGAGAGAGAGAGGTTGGCTTCATAAAAGCTGATATTGAGGGATCTATGGTTAAGGCTTTGCAAGGTATGAAAAAAGTTATAAGAACATTCAGACCTGTTTGTTCTTTTGCTATTTATCATTCTCCTTTTGAATTTTTTGAAACAAAACCATTGCTTGAAGAATATACAAAAGATTTGAATTATACATTTGAAGTTCATAACAAAGTTTCTTTTCCTGATAATATTTTTGGAGTTACCCTTTTTGCATACCCAACAGAAATCAATGAATAGGCTGTCCCCTCTGCCTTGGCTTGGGGGGGGGGGGATGACTGGAGGGCATGGAATTAAAAGTTTTTCTGAGTGTGGGAAGGGCGATAACTTGTTGCTTGGATTCAACAGCCTTCTCGAGAATTAGAGTCGTTCGTAACATCGAGCGTCCCAAAGAACTTTGGCGCTCAATCCAGCAATTAAAATACAAGCTTCTCTGGAGTCAGCTCAGATACCTTATACCATTGTGTTGCTTTCTTTTAGACTCAGGCAATCCTAACCGTGTAATTTTTGAATGGATTGAATTTTTCAAAATGAGGAGTCATTATGAAATTTAAACTGGGACAGGATTTAATAGATTTTTTGAGAAAAAAGCAAAATATGAAGAGCAGCTTTTTAGATAAAGTATTGTGGGAAATAAAAAGTGCAGTTCCTTACAGTTTTGAGGAAACCAAGGAAGATTATTTATCAATTCCAGATGATAGAAAAAAGTATTGGATTCAGACTAATATATTTTTTAATTATAAATTATATAAGCATTATAAGAAAAAATTATTAACCGAGTATAATATGAACGAATTAGAGTATGTCTATAACTTACTTTCCGATGAGTTTTCAAAAAGAATGCTCATTAATGTTTTATTATATCAATTATTCGATGAAATACATTTCAGATATCCTTTATTTTATTCAAATATATTTAACTTTATCGATGAAATTGAGAAAAACACTTGCAGTCATTTGAAAGGAGAAACTGTTCCTGAAGGGCATTTAAAGGTTTATGATTTAACATCTTTTAATTATACTAATTTAAAATTATTATATGGGGCACAAGGAATTGTGGTAGATTATATTCTTCAGCAATATAATTATAAAAATCATGTAAAAGTAGAGAAAGGAGATATTGTAATTGACGGCGGCGGATGCTATGGCGACACTGCGCTCTATTTTTCTTATCTGGCAGGAGAAACAGGAAAAGTCCATTCTTTTGAATTTATAGACTCAAATATAAATATATATAATAAGAATCTTATGCTCAATCCAGACTTGTCAAAAAATATTACGTTAGTAAAAAGGCCATTGTGGGAATCTTCAACAATGAAATTATATACAATAACTCAAGGAGCTGCTTCACATGTTAGCTTTGTTCCTTTGGAAGATGGGGCCAGTGAGTTTACGTCTATTTCAATAGACGATTATGTTAGAGACAATGATATACCAAAAATTGACTTTATAAAACTTGATATCGAGGGATCTGAAATTCCTACCCTAAAAGGAGCTCAAGAAACCATTAAAAAATTTAAGCCCAAATTGGCAATTTGTGTTTACCACAGAAAAGAAGATCTATGGGAGATTCCAATTTTACTTAAAAGTTTTGTGCCTGAGTATAAATTATTTTTAAATCATTATACTCTTCATAGTGGTGAGACTGTTTTGTTCGCTACAGCTTAGGAATGTTATAAAGAGTAAAATTGTTTTTATGTTTGGTTTAAAATCGTAGGCAAATCTGAATAGTGCTGTAACACAAGGAAAGTTTCGTACCTCTTCAGAAAGTGCGAAATTTTTCTTGTGTTATACCTCCCAGTCCAGGCCAAGCCGGGCAGTCCGCAATGCTTTCATATGTTCCAGAAAGGAAATATTCTTCGTCCCATGCTCCTCTATCTGCCGGGCAATGGTCTGTTCTTCCTGTTCCAGCCGTTTTTTCACCTGTGGAACCATATTCAGCACGTCATCGACATAACGCCGCATATCAAAGTTATGCTGCGCTATAGTGAACATCTGACTGCTGATATTCTCATATAAAACGGGATTCGTCAGGAGGGCGGCGGCCTTCTGCGCCATGTCTTCAACATCAAGGTATTCGGCCACGCATAGATCGTTCAGCCCCGCATTTCTGAATATTTCCGGAAAGCCGGAACAGCCCTCAAAGCAAATGACCGGCAGTTTATGCGACATGGCCTCAATAACCGTGCCGGGTAGAGGATCGAGAATGGAAGTAAGAAGTAACATGTCAGAAAGCGCATAGATTTTATCTATGTCTGAAATGTGCCCTATAAAGTTGAAGCAGTCCTTCAGACCAAATTGCTCGATTTGAAATTCCAGGAGCCCGGACAGGTTTTCTTTTTTTAAAGGAGAAAGCTCGCCTGCCCAAACAAACCGGATTTTTTGGGCAGGTAACGCCTTTTTTATTCTTCCCGCGGCCCTGATGAAAAGATCAACGCCCTTTCTGTACTGAATCAATCCCGCAGCAAGAATGATGGTTTCCCCGTGTTCCGTTTTTTGTTGTGTTAACCATTCGATGCGCTGGAGCTCGTCGGGGCTCACAGTTTGACTTTTGCTAGGAGACTCTGATTTCCCCTGCGCGATAATCGGAAAAGTATGGGAAATTCCCAGTTTATGCAGCGAAGCGTCAAGGACAACCTGTGCGGAATATATGACTTCAGAAGCGAGCAAGAAGCCGCTTCTCAGTTCATCTTTTGACAAATAATAGGCAAACTCATGAATAAAGAGCAAACTTGGGATATGAAGGTTGACAAATAAAGGAAGGATTTTTTGTGATTTGATAGAATTAACAATGGAAAAATCTATATGTACATTTTTAAGTATTCGATTAAGGCGAAACAATCCCCATTTTTCATGCCTTATAGAGATTTTGCTTAAAATAATACATACATCTGATACTGACTTAAAATCACTTTCTAAAGGGCCATATTTTAATGCAATAGAAATAACATTATATCTTTCATGAAGAATTTTTATCATATTCCATGTCATGATGGGGCACCCTGTTTGGGATAAATCATGGGCGACCACAATACAAGTCTGCTTTTCTGGATTCAGATTTGAAAACGATCCGCTTGTCTCTATGATGATTTTTCTGCAAAAGCGTCTGAACTGTTTGCGGATTTCCCCATAAAAATGCCTGAATTTTTTCATTGGATATTGCTCCACCGTCATGGATGAGGGAATACCAGACTTAACATGTGGATATACGTTTATCAGAATATGAAATAATAATAAACCAACCGGATCGATGTTTCCGTCCGCCGGCAGGGAAAAACTTAATGTTCCAAGCTGGAACACTACGGCGTTGTTCTGGAATCATACTGCCTGTAACAGTCGCGTACCCCCTCCCCCAGACCAACCTTCGGCATCCATCCCAGCCCGCGAATTTTCGTCGCATCCATGAGCTTGCGGGGGGTGCCGTTGGGCTTGGCGGCGTCGTATTCTATGTGTCCGGCAAAGCCCACGATATCCCGGACAAGCTCGAACAGATCGCTCAGGAGGATATCCGTGCCGTCGGTAATGTTGACGAACTCTCCGATATCGGCGGCGCTTTTGTTTTCCATGAGGTAGACGCAGGCATCCGCGAGGTCGTCGGAACACATGAGTTCCCGGCGCGCGGAGCCGTCTCCCCACATGACGACGTGATCGCGGTACGCGCCCACGGCGTTCAGCGCCTGTTCCAGCGAGGCGTCGCTGGAGAAGTCCACGTTTTCATCCAGGCCCCAGCCGAGAGGACAGCGGCGCAGATCAGCGCGGATGGCGTCAAAGCTGTTTTCATGCAGCAGCCTGGCGAGGTGGAAGCGGCGCAGGGTCATGGGCAGGAGGTGGGCCGTTTCCATGTTGAAGTTGTCGCCAATGCCGTATTGATTGGTGGGCATGACGGAAATAAAGTTCGTGCCGTACTGCTGGTTATAGCAGCGGCATTGTTTAATGGCCGCGATTTTGGCCAGGGCATAGCCTTCGTTGGTAGGCTCCAGCGCGGAAGTGAGCAGGGCGTCTTCGCGCATGGGCTGGGGCGCGAGGCGGGGGTAAATGCAGGAAGACCCCATGTTCAGAAGCTTTTTTACGCCGTGCTTCCAGGCCGCATGGATGACGTTCGTGCCGATCATCAGGTTTCGATAGATAAAGTCCGCGGGATAGCGGCTGTTCGCCATGATGCCGCCGACTTTCGCCGCGCAGAGGTAGACCTGTTCCGGCTTTTCCGCTGCAAAGAATGCTTCTGTGGCGGCCTGGTCGATCAGATCCAGCTCGCGTGAACCGCGGACAATGATGTTGTCGTAACCGCCTTTTTCCAGACGGCGCAGAATGGCGGAACCCACCAGTCCGCGATGTCCGGCCACATAGATTTTCGCGTGCTTGTCCGGCATGGCATGCACCTCAGAATTCGCGCGGCGCGGGATCGGCAAACCCGTTTTCCGCAAGCAGTTTTTCCCGGCGGGCGAGCCGCATATCCGCCTGCATCATTTCATGCACCAGCGCGGCCAGATCATGGCGCGGCGTCCAGCCCAGTTCTTCTCTGGCTCTGGATGCGTCGCCGAGCAGCAGCTCCACTTCCGCCGGGCGGAAGAAACGCGGATCCACGGAAACCAGCACGCGCCCCGTGGCCGTGTCCACGCCGCGTTCCTCCACACCTGAACCACGCCATTCCAGCATGATGCCTGCTTCCGCAAAGGCCATTTCGCAGAAAGCGCGGATGGAGGTGGTTACGCCCGTGGCCAGGACATAGTCGGCGGGCTTTTCCCGCTGAAGGATGCGCCACATGCCTTCCACATAATCCTTGGCGTGTCCCCAGTCGCGTTTGGCGTCGAGGTTGCCGAGGCGCAGTTCTTTTTGCAGGCCGAGAGCGATGCGCGAGGCGGCAAGGGTAATCTTGCGGGTGACGAAGTTTTCTCCCCTGCGCGGGCTTTCGTGGTTGAACAAAATACCGTTGGCCGCGAACATGCCGAAGCTTTCCCGGTAATTCACGCAGATCCAGTAGGCGTAAAGTTTGGCCACGGCGTAGGGAGAGCGGGGATAAAAGGGCGTCTTCTCCGACTGGATCGGCTCCTGGATGAGTCCGTACAGTTCGGAGGTGGAAGCCTGATAGAATTTCGTGGTCGTTTCCAGCCCGTTGCGGCGTATGGCTTCCAGAAGGCGCAGTGTGCCGTTGGCAACGGCGTCCGCCGTGTATTCCGGGCAATCCCATGACACTTTGACATGAGACTGTGCGGCAAGATTGTAAAACTCGTCCGGGGCGATATCGCCAACCAGAGCAATCAGGCCGCTGGAATCGGCGAGGTCGCCGTAGTGCAGAAAGAAGCGATCCGCAGCTGCCGGGTCGGCGGCGATATGATCGATGCGCGATGTGTTGGATGAGGAGGCGCGACGCACAATGCCGTGAACTTCATAGCCTTTTTCCAGCAAACTTTCTGTAAGATGGCTTCCGATAAACCCATCCGCTCCTGTTACCAGCACTTTTTTCATAACAGTATCCTTTCTGTTCCGATTTCAGCTTCTGCTTTACTCTGATTTTAGATTCAGTTTCTGCTCCATACGCCGCATTTCCTCAAACTCTCCCATATCCAGGAAGGAATCCTCACTGATGGGATACATGCCCACCCTGCGGTCTTCTTTCAGCAGGCGGTCTGTCAGATCCGTCATGTGGAAAAACGTATCTTTGGGTATTTCCTGAAGAAGTTCCGGGCTCAGAATATACATACCTGTATTTACAAAATAGGAAATTTTCGGTTTTTCTTCCATGGCTCTGATTCGGCCGTTCTCACTGGAATGAACCACCCCGTAAGGCACAATGATGTTTTTCAGGGCTGTTACAATGGTGAGTTCATTTCCTGCTTTCTGATGATACTCATAGATATCGGCATAATCTGCATGAATCAGAATATCGCAGTTTGTCACAATAAACGGTTCGGAAAATTTCCCTTCCAGGAGGGTAAGGCTTCCCGCAGTTCCCAGGGGTTTGTTTTCTTCCACATAATGCAGGGGAAAGTCAGCAATGCTCTCGGAAAAATATGATTTTATCATGCTTTTCCGATAATTTACCGTCACATGAAAATCCTTTATTCCGTATGTACGAAATTCATTGATAATACGCTCCATAATGGGAATATCCCCGATGGGAATCAGAGGTTTTGGCAAAATCTTTGTATATGGATAAAGACGTGTTCCCTTTCCGCCTGCCATAATCACCACAGGAACCTCTTTCAGGGTATCCCGCTCCTTAATTTTTTCGCCGATTATTTTTTCCTCTTTGAAAATAATATCAATGATCCGGTATTCTGTGGTCACCACCGGCAGGGCAGTGATTACATATTTTTCTATAAATTCCTGCGCTCTGTTTCTTTCTTTACAGTAAATAATTTTGGGATTTTTATTCATGATCCGCCAGATTTCTTCCTGCAGATTTCCGGTTCTGATCAGCCACCTGCGGATATCTCCGTCAGTGATGACCCCGGCCAGCTTTTCTTCCTCATCTGTTACAAATAAAATTCCCTTTGTATTCAAATCAATTTTCTGCATGGCTTCCACCACAGTAGCGGTCCCGGCTATGAGAAAATCATAAAGTTCCTCCTGTTTCATCGGGAAAAACCTCCTGTTTCCTGTGCTGTCTTCCTGTCAGCAATCTTTGTCAAATATCTGTTCCTTATCCTCAGGGCACATTACTTCACAGTCCTTTTTGTAAAATGCAACGGCATATTTTCTGATCTGTCTGTACCCGTCTTCTGCCAGTTCTTTTGCATAACCTCTTTCATCAATCTGCCGAAGGCCTTTTTCACAGGCTTCTTTCAGCCCGTCAATTGTCTCTGCTATTTTCAGCTCAAATATTATGGCAAATCCATGCCGGCTGGGAGAGCGCATAATAATATCAGCCCTGCCATTTCCTGCCTCTCCGTTGGATTTCACAATGTATTCCCCTGCCTGGCTCAGTACGCCAAGCATAAATCCATGATAAAAATTTTCTGCATAATCATAAAAGCTGATCGTTCTGAAAAGACAGCCGCTGATTATTTTCCCGGCCAGCATACAGTTCTGTTCTTCCAGTGCTCTGTATAAAGGAGACAAATCCTCTTTTCTCATACATTCCTGAAACCAACCGATAATAATATTTTCATAGATATATTTTATCTCCTCGTTGGGGAGCCCAAGCCTCACCTTCAGGTTTCGGCCTTCCATGAAAGCTGCTGTTTTTTTCAGATAACCTGTAAAAAAGAGAAAATTCCACAGACTGTCCTCATTTTTTTCCACTTCATCATAAGTAATTTCCTCATGGACAGCTTTTTCGATCGTTCCGCCTTCTATCAGGTGCTCTATTTCTTCTCTGGCAGATACGTCCGCATGTTCCACAAGAACTTTAACTATTCTGTTAGAACTGGTGTTTGCCCAATAGGGGACAGGAAAGCAATTTTCATTTTCCGCCGCATCCTGAATGTACTTTATTACACTCCACGGATTATATACCTCTGTCTCTCCGAACATATATCCATCATACCATGCCCTTACGGTTTCCCTGTGGCTTTCCCGGTTATAAAACAGAAGGGCCTCATCCACTTCTTTCTGCGTAAATCCAAAATATTCAGAATACATGTTATTCAGCACAGACAGCATATTCAGGTTATTCAGTCCTGTAAATATACTTTCTTTGCTTATGCGCAGACATCCTGTAATTACGGAAAATTCAAGATATGGGTTTGATTTCAATGCCGATTCAAACAGTGAACGGACAAACATTGTCATTTTGTCGTAAAACAGGCAAAAATAAGCATTCTCCAGCGGTACATCATATTCATCTATCAGAATAATGGTTTTCTTTTCATATACTTTATAAAGACACTGACTCAGAAATTTCAGCGCATCATAAATAAGAGCCATGTCACTCTGTTCGTCACAGATTTTATTATAACGCCTCTTTTCTTCTTCTGACAGGGCAGCGCTGCCTGTTATATACCTGTGCCGCTTAAATTCATCTGCAATTTCCCGCACAATCATGGTATAGGCCATGGAAAAATTTTCCTGTCTGGCAGATTTTAATGTAAGAAAAATAACAGGATACCGGCCCATCATCTTCTGGTAACATTCAGGCGTTCTCATAATCTTCAGGCCGGAAAACAGACCGGAATAATCAACGGGATTTCCTTTCAGATCAAAGGCTTCTTCAAAATAGTATTTTATCATGCTCAGGGCAAGGGTCTTCCCAAAACGTCTGGGACGCATAAATAAGTTTACGCTTCCCTTTTTATCCAGCAGTTCCCGGATAAACAACGTTTTATCCACATAATAATAACCCTTTTCAATGATATCACGGAAATCATCAATTCCAACCGGCAATGGCCTGTAATTTTTCATACTGTTTTCTTCCTTTATTCCTGAAGTATTGCCCTGTCATTATTATATATAAATCTTTCAAAGGTTACAAGTGCAGGATATGCCCCAGCAAAAACTCTGCCATTGCAAAATCCAGTTCATCATCAATATCAATGGAATGTTCTTTTGACATAATACAGGCATAGCCCCGTTCTCCGTAAAGGGTTCCCTTTTTCAGCAAAAGGGGCACCGACACAATATAAACTGCCCCGTTAATCCGGTAATAGCTGGAGAGCTTCTGTCTGGGGCCATTGGCATCTTCCCGGATAAATCCCTTCAGACAGCCATCTTCCGGCAGTGTGTTGCTCCACAGAGGAGAATGCTCCACTTCACATACTCCCACCACACTGTCCGCCTGTTTCTCTTCCAGTATCCGATAAGCAGACCGGATATCCTGACAGGTGCGCAGGGGGGATGTGGGCTGAAGCACCGCAAGGGTATCAAACTCTTTTCCCAGTTTCTCATATTCCTGTAATACAAAACGCATGGCATCCCAGGTAGTGGCTGTGTCAGAGGACAGTTCCCGGCTCCTCAGAAAGGGAACATCCGCTCCGTATTTTTGTGCTGTCTTCACATAATCGGGGC
>OFGF01001865.1_pt1 | contig 12085 bp, 7 predicted proteins | sample 1521711 | NCBI WGS metagenome assembly OFGF01 (sample SAMEA3504092, study PRJEB24116) | mouse gut metagenome | biome: mouse gut; feature: mouse-associated habitat; material: faeces | place: Denmark | collected 2011 | reverse complement strand
CATAGGAAAATTTTTAGATAAATATTACAATAAATGGGTGTTAAGTTTATTGACGTATTGTCGATAATATATTAGAATGGTTAAGAAATTGAAGGAATCTCGCCATTACGAAAAAGTATACTTTTTCATAATGTGTTGGTTTGGAACAGAGAGCCGTTTCAAAGATTTCTATATCATTTACTATGAAGGAGTAAAAATGCCGTCAGACAAGATATGCAAGACAGTTCATCAGTACAATAAAACGCCTGTGTCAGAGGAGGATATGCAAAAGCTTCTGGATATTGCAAAGGACTACCAGAAAGTGAAGAATTATGTTTATGCGCGGTATGGCGGGATTGGCAGTCTTTCCAAGATTTATCCGGGGTATACGGCGCAGAATGAAATGACGTCCAGCGGATATCGGGAAATTTTGGGAATGCCGGCAGTTTATTTTTACCTTGCTGTTTTTGATGCGTTGGCGGATATTAAGAAGCAATGGTCTGGGACGAAGTCCAGGGTTGTGAAATTAGTCAACAAGAATGAAGGTTTTACAGAAGAGGAAAAGCATTATCTACGCTTCATATTAAAAGTAAGCAATGCGTTTGAGGCAGTGTTGAATCAGAAGCCGGTTGAACTGCCCAAGGCGCTGCAGAAGCAGTATCTTGATTTTCTGCGCAATTTATTGAAGGATCAGCCCTATGTGGCGCTGGCTTATGTGACGGGTATTCTCCCTGTGAAAAAATACGGTCAGCATTCCGCTCTGAATATGTTCTGGGAATATTCCATGACGGATCAGAGTATTTTTGAGGAGTATACGGGTTTTACGGAAGGAGAGGTAAAGGAGCTGTGCAGACAGTATGATATGGATTTTGCCGAGACCGGCAGCTGGTATGACGGGTATCAGTTCCGGCGGTTTAAACATGTGTATAATCCGCGGTCTGTTGTGGCGGCGATGAAGTCCCGGTACTTTTCCGATTATTGGATTTCCACGGAGACCTATGAGGCGTTGAAAGTCTATATGGAAATGGATTTTGACGGTCTGCGGTCGGATATTGTACGGATGCTGGGAGGGGAACGAATCAGTGTCAATACGCACAGTTTTCAGAATGACATGTGTACGTTTAGGACCAGAGACGACGTGCTGACGCTGTTGATTCATCTTGGGTATCTTGGTTATGATGCCGAGAAGAAAGAGACGTTTATCCCGAATCGGGAAATAGCCGGGGAATTTGAAAATGCCATGAGCGTAGGCGGATGGGGAGAGGTCATGCGGATTCTGAAAGCATCGGACAGGCTGCTGGAGGACACGCTGCGACTGGATGCGGAAAGTGTTGCGGCAGGGCTTGACAGAGCGCATACGGAGGTGGCTTCGATCCTGACTTATAATGATGAGAATACGCTTTGCTGCGCGATCAGTCTCGCTTATTACAGTGCCAGGAAAGATTACAGGATGGTTCGGGAGATGCCCGCAGGTTATGGATTTGCAGATGTGGTGTTCCTGCCGCTGCCCATGGTCCAAAAGCCGGTCCTCATCATAGAACTAAAATACGGCGGATCTGCAGATGCAGCCATACAGCAGATCAGGGACAGACAATATCCGCGGGCGCTGGAAGGGTATGCAGGGGAGATTTTGCTGGTCGGGGTGAATTATGACAAGGATAACCGGAATAAACCGCACAGTTGTGTTATAGAGAGGTTTATTACAAATGAATAAAGACGGTACTATGAGGTGCTGAGGTACAGCGGCACAACAGGATATACAGGGGTATGTAAGATGAGTATATGCATATTGATTGTGGATGATGACAGGCTGGTGGTGGAGAAGCTGGCGAAGGGGATCGGCTGGGAGCGGATCGGGATCGAGAGCGTGCTGACGGCAAACAATGTCAGACAGGCCATGAAGATTCTGGAGGAAGCGCCGGTGGATATTCTGCTGTCCGACATTGAGATGCCGCAGGGGAGCGGTCTGGAGCTTCTGGAATGGGTGCGGGGGCGTGATCTGCCGGTGGAATGTGTGTTCTTAAGCAGTTACGCCTATTTTGCGTATGCGCAGAAAGCGATCAACCTCAAATCCAGCAACTATCTTTTGAAGCCGGTGTCCAACAGTGAGATGGAAGAGGTGCTGGCGGCGCTCGTAAAGGACATACGCGGCAGGCGGCAGGTGCTGGAGAAGGAAGACCGGAAAGAGAAAAGGCATCTGTTCTGGAAGACGTATCTTTTGCAGGAGACGTGGAACGGGGCATGGCTGGAGCGGGCCAGACAGGAAGGAATCTATAAACCGGAGCGCAGGGTGTGTCTGCATCTTCTGCGGATCTTTCCGGGTGTGGAGCAGAAGACCAGAGACGTCACATTGAATCATTTTATCGTGCGGAATGTGACGGAGGAATTTTTCGAGCGGGAGGAGTCTGCCGGCAGGCTGGAGGCGGTGGTCAGAAGATGTGACAGCGAGTGGTTCCTGATCTTTGAGGCGGGCGGCATGGGCGAGTCCGTATCCGCCTATCGGCAGTGTCTGGAACGGACGCTTTCCATGCGGATCTGTATTTACATAGGAAGAGACTGTCCGGAAGCGGAGCTGCACGAGAGAAGGAAATATCTGGAATGGATAGAACAGGAAGCGGTTCCCGGGGATGACGGTCTGGTGCGGGAGAGCGAGTGGGTGAAGAAGGATGTGAAAGCACTTACGGCGCCGTGGAAGGAATGGGAACAGGAAATGGTAGACGCGGATACGGTGCGGGAGGTGGAAAAGAAGGTTCTGGCATTTATCCGCCGTCTGTGGGAGGATCATCAGGTTACGGTCTCCGTGCTGGAACGTTTCCGGAAGGAAATGATGCAGATGATCTACCGGTATTTTGACAGACAGGATCTGCTGATCGCCAGAGTCTTTGACGGCAGGGAGTTTGACGGCTACTATGAGAAGTCGGTGATGACGCTGCCTGATATGGAAGCGTTTATCCGCTATATCTGGGACAAGGCGGCGGGGCTGTGCCGACTTGACAACAGGCAGGAGAATGTGGTGGAGCGAATGAAGCGGTACATAGAGGAGCATCTGAAGGAAGATCTGTCGCGGAAGACGCTGGCGGGCATGGTGTTTTTGTCGGAGGACTATATCTCCAAACTCTTTATGAGTACTACGGGAACATCGATCCCAAGCTATGTGGCTTCCTGCCGGATGCAGAAGGCGCAGGAGTATCTGCGGCATTCCGGGATGGCGGTGAGCAGGATCGCAATGGAAGTGGGGTACAGCAATTTCTCTTATTTCTCCAAGACGTTCCGGGATTATACGGGATGTACGCCGGGAGAATACCGGAGCAGGATACAGAAAAACGGTGGGGGATAAAAGCGGCACGAAAGAATTGAACAACAGCATGACAAAACCCTCGGAGCGCAGGACAGGAAATTGCATCTGCCGGCTCCGGGGGTTTTTATATTGGGCAGAATGTCAAAAATCTGTTCCCGACTAACAAAAAACAGCTGTCCCGTAGGGAGTCATATAAAAAATACCAGATTATTGTCATGAACTGTTCGTAGATTTTATAGAGCAAATTTAAGAAAAACTGTACAATAATACTTGTCATTTTGGAACATGTGCTGCAAAAATGAACAAATAAAGACTAAAGGGAGTGGTAAAAAAGTGTCAGGAAGAACAAAAACAGCTATCAAACCGAACCAGGTCAGTCTGGGAAAACGGATCAGGAAAAGCGGAACACTGTATCTGCTGCTTGCTCCATCTTTTATCATCATGCTTCTATTCACGTATCTTCCCATGTACGGGGTTGTGATCGCATTTAAAGATTTCACGCCTGCCAAGGGTATCATGGGGAGCCCCTGGGCGGGATTTAAATATTTCCAGCAGTACTTTAATTCCTATCAGTTCTGGACGACGATCAAAAACACGCTGATCATCAGCCTGTACAGTATTGTTGTCACGTTCCCGCTGCCGATCATACTGGCGCTGATGTGCAACCAGATGATGGCGAAGCGGTTTAAGAAGTTTTTCCAGGTGTCAACCTATCTGCCGCATTTTATCTCCACGGTGGTCATGTGCGGTATGATCATTCTGTTTCTTTCTCCCAGTCAGGGCATCATAGCCAAACTGCTTGGATTTATCGGGATCCAGATGCCAAATCTGATGGGGCAGGCCAGCGCCTTTTCCAGCATCTATGTATGGACGGAAGCCTGGCAGCATGTAGGATGGGACAGCATCCTGTATATCGCGGCACTCTCCGCCGTAGATCCTTCGCTGTATGAAGCGGCCACCATGGACGGCGCCAACAAATGGCAGAAGCTTGTGAATATTGATATTCCGATGCTGCTGCCCACGGCAACAGTGATGTTCATCCTGCGCACGGGCAGTGTGATGAGTGTCGGTTTCGAGAAAGTTTATCTGCTGCAGAATACGTTGAACAGCAGTGCCAGTGAGATCATATCCACCTATGTCTACAAGATGGGTCTCGTGAGCAGCCAGTACAGCCTTTCTTCGGCGATCGGGCTTTTCAACAATATCATCAACCTGATCCTTCTGATAAGCGTGAACTATATTTCGAAGAAAATGAGCGACACGTCGTTACTCTAAGTGTGGGATAAGAAGAGTGTAAAGAGGAGGAGAGAAAAGAGATGTCAAAGAAAAATGATGAGATGATGACAGGCGTCAAAGTGCAGAAATCCAGAACCGATAAGATTTTTGACTTTTTCCTGTATACGATTTCCACGATCATTGTGATCGTCATGCTGTACCCGATGTATTTTATCGTGATCGCATCCTTCAGTAACCCTGCGGATGTGTCTGCGGGTAACATCGTGCTTTTGCCCAAGGGCATTACTTTTAAGGGATATCAGAAGCTGCTGGAATATTCCCAGCTGTGGGTAGGCTATAAGAATACGATCCTGTATGCCGCGCTGGGAACGGTCATTTCCCTGGTAGTGAATGTGCCGACGGCCTATGCTCTTTCGCGGAAGGACCTGTGCGGCAGGAAGCTGTTTACCGTGTTTTATCTGATTCCCATGTTTTTTACGGGCGGTCTGATCCCGACGTATTTGATCGTGAAGGATTTCGGCCTGCTGGATAATTTCTGGGTGATGGTGCTTCCGTTTTCCGTTATCACGTATTATATTATCGTCGCCAGGACATTCTTTAACAACAGTATACCGGGTGACTTGTGGGAGGCGGCGCAGATCGACGGCTGCGGGAATCTGGGATTCTTTTTCCAGATCGTGATCCCGCTTTCCAAGGCAGTGCTGGCAGTTATCGCCCTGTGGACGGCGGTAGGCCAGTGGAACTCCTACTTCAACGCGTTGATCTATCTGAGGAATCCGGATCTGCAGCCCTTACAGCTGGTGCTGAGAAATATCCTGATCAGCAACCAGACGATCAGTTCCATGTCAACAGGGGCCGCGGCCGTGGAGGCAAAGCAGATGGCGGATCTGATCAAATACGCGATCATCGTGGTGTCGAGCGCGCCGATCATGTGTATGTATCCTTTTGTGCAGAAGCATTTCAACCAGGGCGTAATGCTTGGTTCCCTGAAAGGGTAGGGAGAGGATGCGTTACAGTCTGCGGCCGGTCAGGCCGTGAACAACATACGTTATCATCTGGTAGTTTGCCGGAAAGATATTTCTGGCTTGCAACAATAAATATATGATAAAATAAAGGAGGATATTATGAGTTATCTGAAAAAAGGACTTAGTCTTTTCCTGGCGGCATCCATGGCTGCCGGAGCACTGACAGGCTGTGGAGGCGGTTCAGGCTCTGCGGGAAGTGATGGAAATGCAGGCGGCGCGGATACGGGCGCTGCACAGACAGACAGTGAAGGGTCAGAGGCGGCTTCCGGTGATGTGCCTACTTATACCATCGCAACGGTACGTTGGACGGATGCCTGGCCTACGGACTATTTAAAGAGCGGTGTCATGAAGGAGCTGGAAGAGAAGCACGGTATCAATATCGAGTGGCAGGTGTATTACAGCGGTGACTGGTCAGAGCAGAAATCTCTGCTGCTGGCGTCGGGAGATCTGCCGGATGCATTCTTCGGATCCTGCGGTATCACGGATTCGGATATTGCCCAGAATAAGTCTTATTTCGTTGAGCTGACGGACCTGATCGACCAGAATATGCCCAATCTGAAATCAGTCTTCGAGAAAGAGCCGGAACTGCTGGCCCGCGCAAAGGATCGTAACGGCGAGATCTACAGTCTGGTGAAGAAGCTGCCGCTTAGACCGGAAGTGTGCGGCGACGTGATGTACATCAACAAGGAGTGGCTGGATAACCTGAACCTGGAGGTTCCGAAGACACTCGACGAGCTGACCGCAGTGCTGGAAGCCTTTGCCACACAGGATGCTGACGGCGACGGCGATCCGTCTAACGAGATCCCGGTTACGGCCAACAAGAACGATTATCTGATGAGCGGTGCGCTGCGCACACTGCTTGCGCCTTTCGGCACCATGGTGAGCAGAGACAACAACTATATGGGACTGGACAAGGAAGGCAAGCCTGTTTTCGTGCCCGTAGAGGACAACTACATCGAAGCTGTCAAGTGGATGCATGATATGTACCAGAAGGGTGTGCTGGATCCGGAGTTCTTCACACAGGAAGAGTCCATGGCGACTGCCAAGAGACAGGCAGAGGGCGGCTCTCAGGTCGGTCTTTTCACAGGCTGGACGGCAGATGCGCAGGCCGGTGCCAATGCAGGGCAGTTCGTAGCGCTGGAGGCAGTGGAAGGCTATGACGGCGGACACTATGTGGAAAACTCACAGAACTATCTGGATATCAGCGACAAGGAGCTTTTGATCACCACAAGCTGTGAGAATCCGGAGAAACTGCTGCAGTGGGCGGATGATTTCTATGACGATCTGGTTTCCCTGCAGACCTTCTACGGATCGATCCCCGATCAGGTGGCAGACAACGGCGACGGCACCTACGAGGTACTGGTTCCCGCGGACGGAAGCTCTCTTGATACTTCCGCATGGTCCTGGTCCATGCGTGACTTCGGACCCAAGTATATGAATCCGGAGTTCTACGACAAGGTATCTCTTCCCGCAGACCAGGGCGACGGCATCAAGCTGGCGGAGGACGAAATCAACGGCAAATATATCAACAGTGACAAGTCTGTGCCTTTCCCGGTGGTGAAGTATACGGACGAGGAGCTGTCCAGACTGGTATCTCTGGGTACGGATATTTATAAGTATGTGGAAGCACAGTTCGCACACTGGGTAGTGGACGGCGGCATCGATGCAGAGTGGGATGCATACCTGCAGCAGCTGGATGCGATGGGCCTGCAGGAGCTGATCGAGATTCAAAATACTGCCTATAACGCTTATCTGGAATCCATGAAGTAAGGAGTCGGATTGTCAGAATACAGGCACATATCTTTGAGGATGTGTGCCTGTTTTTAGAAAATATTTTGCGGAATACTTTATAAGGAGGTTTGGAGATATGATCTATGAAAAAGAAGGAAGTCTGTATTATGCGTTCGACAATGAGACGGTGCGCATTGATGCCTGGGGAAAGGATGCGGTGCGTGTAAGAGCCACGAGAAACCATGGCTTTACGGCACATGACTGGGCGCTGGATGCTGCCGACAGAGGGCAGGGCCAGATCACGCTCCATGAGGATGCAGGGGCCGGCGGACAGGTATATGCCAATATGTACAGCGGCAAAAACCTTTCCAACGGTGTGCTGGAGAATGGCAGGATCAGGGTGGAAGTCAATGCGGACGGCGTGTTATCTTTTTATAATCAGAAGGACAGGCTGCTTTTGCAGGAGAATTGGCGGCGTCTGCGCGATGAGCCCAGCATGGCGCTTGATATTCCGGGACGGGAGTATAAAGTGGCGGCAGGAGACTGCTTCGCCACCACGGTAAGATTTCACGGCCGGGATGAGGAGAAGATCTTCGGTATGGGCCAGTACCAGCAGAAATATCTGAACATGAAGGGCTGTATGCTGGAGCTGGCACAGCGCAATTCCCAGGTCAGCGTTCCCTTCTATGTGTCCAGCATCGGTTACGGTTTTCTGTGGAACAATCCGGCGGTGGGCCGGGTGGCCTTTGGCATGAACGGTACGGAATGGCACGCAGAGTGTACCAGACAGATCGACTATCTGGTGATCGCAGGGGATACGCCGGCGCAGATCGAGGAGACTTACATGTCCCTTACGGGCCGGGCTCCCATGATGCCGGAATACGGCCTTGGTTTCTGGCAGTGCAAGCTGCGCTATCAGACCCAGGAGCAGCTGCTTACCGTGGCCAGGAAGTATAAGGAGCTTGGCCTGCCTCTGGATGTGATCGTGGCCGATTTCTTCCACTGGACCCAGCAGGGAGAATATAAGTTCGATCCCAAATACTGGCCGGATGTGCCCGCCATGTGTCGGGAACTGGAGGAGATGGGCGTCAAACTGATGGTATCAATATGGCCTACCGTCGATTACCGCTCCGAGAATTTCCGGGAGATGATGGAAAAGGGGTATCTGGTACGCACGGAGCACGGTGTCCGCATCTCCATGACCTGTTTCGGGCAGGAACTCTTCTTCGATGCCACCAATCCGGAGGCAAGAGCCTTTGTATGGGGGAAGGTGAAGAGCAACTACTGGGATCAGGGGGCGAAGCTCTACTGGCTGGATGTGGCGGAGCCGGAGTATACGACCTATGATTTCGCCAATTTCAGATACCAGCTGGGCAGTGTACTGGAAGTGGGGAATATCTATCCCCGGATGTATACACAGGGCTTCTACGACGGTATGACGGCGGAAGGGGACGAGGCGCCCGTCAATCTGGTGCGGTCCGCCTGGGCCGGCAGCGCAAAATACGGCGCGCTTGTATGGTCGGGCGACATTGACTGTACTTTTGAGTGCTTCAACAGGCAGATGCGGGCCGGCCTGTCCATGGCCATGGCCGGAATCCCCTGGTGGACGACGGATATCGGCGGCTTCCACGGAGCGGAGACGACAGATCCGGAGTTCCGCAAGCTGTTCGTGCGGTGGTTTGCCTATGCCTGCTTCTGTCCGGTGATGCGTCTGCACGGCAACCGGAATCCGCAGAGCGGTTTTGAGGGCGATATGATCTCCGGCATCGGTCTTTTTGGCAGCGGTGCGGACAATGAGGTGTGGAGCTACGGAGAGGAAATCTTTGAAATCTGTAAGAAATATATGAACATCAGAGAGCAGCTCCGCCCTTATGTGAGAGAGCAGATGCAGCTGGCCCATGAAAAAGGAACACCTGTTATGCGTCCTCTGTTCTATGACTTCCCGGAGGATGCGGCAAGCTGGGATGTGGACGATGCCTATATGTTCGGCCCGGAGCTTCTGGTAGCGCCGGTGCTTTGGAAAGACGTGGAGACGAGACAGGTATATCTGCCTGCAGGCTGCAGATGGACAGACTGCCACACCGGTAAGGTGCTGGAAGGCGGACAGACCGTGACAGCCGAAGCACCCGCGGATGTGATCCCGGTGTTTCGGAAAGAGGGAAGTGAACTTGCATTGAAGCTGTAGCAGGTCTCCTTCTGCAGCACATCTTTTCCGGATAAAAGCACGGTGAAGAAGATCGTGTGCGGCTTATAAGAGTAGGACGGTTTATGGGAAAGAAAAAGAATTTGAGTCTGGGCAGGCTGACGCTGCGGGTCATGATCCCTGCGTTGGTCCTGCTGACCGGCATCATTCTGGTCATGTTCCGGAGTATTTTTGATGCACGGAGTCTTGTTTACAAATATATAGAAGATACGGCCGGCCTGTACGTGGAGAAGATCAATACGGATATCGTGCAGATCAATTATGAGGTGATTTCCCTGCTGAAGCAGAATGAAAAGGAATGGCGGGAGATGACAGACATCAGGCCGGATCACGGCAGGAATTTCGAGAAAGTCTCGGCGGTACAGGAACAGCTCAGGAATCTGAAGATCCGTTACAAGGAGGCGTCCTGTTTCTATCTGTATCTGGATGAGGAAGACGTGACCATTCTCGACAGCGGCACGCTGTTTCCCACAAGCATTCTGGAGGGGCGGAATCTGGCGTTAACGGAGTCGCTGCGGGAGGGCCGGGGAGAGGATACGTCTTATTCGCAATGGTCTTTTATTCATGACGGGGTGGAAGATTATGTGTACAGCAGGTATTCTAAGAACGGTATTACGATGGGCTGTGTGATCCGCATGGAGACGCTGTTTTCCATGCTTCATGTCAACAGTCTGGGGTATGAGGGTATTCCTTACATTCTGGATGAGGAGGGCAGGCTGATCATATCCGGGGAGGACAAAGACAAGGTGACGTTTGACGAGGCGGGGGAGATGGTACTGCCGCGGTCGGAGCATTTTTCCAAGCGGAAGGTGTATTCTTTTCCCATCACCGGCCTTATCGGCGGTTTTCGCCGTTTCTACATTCTTGTGGCTCCAAACGGCGGGATCCTGGAACGGATCATGAGCCTGCAGGCGGCGTTGGCGATCCTGACAGCAGGAATCATACTGGGAAGCGCGCTGCTGGTGAGAGCCTACTACAACAGACTGCTGCTGCCCATGAAACAGTTTGTGGGCAGTCTGAAAAATACGGAAGAAGAGCAGTGGATCAACGAAAACGGAGACAACAACATCCTGGAGCTGGAGATGGCGAGCAAGGAGTTTAAAGGGCTGCTGCGCAAGATCAAGGCTTTGAAGATCGATATCTACGAGAAGGAGCTGGAGAAACAGAAGACAGAGCTGGAGACGATGCAGATGCAGATCCGGCCCCATTTTTACTTAAACTGTCTGAATCTGATCCATGGCATGGCAGATATGGGACAGCGGCAGGAAATCATCGGGCTTACGAAAATGCTGTCGGATTACATGCGTTATGTAATGCGGGATGCACATGCCATGACGACGCTGGAAGACGAGGTGGGTTTTGTCCGCAATTATGTGCAGATACAGCAGATCCGTTACGGGAAGGAGGCCTTTTCCTTCGAAGTGATCATGGATCAGGGCATGGAGGAATATAAAGTCCCGGCAATGCTTATTCACAATTTCGTGGAGAATGCGGTGGTACATACGGTCTCGCTGGACAGCTATGTGGAGATCACCCTGTATGTGGTGCTGGAGCGTTATGAGGATGGAAAGTACCTGTACCTGTGCATCTCGGATACCGGAGGCGGTTTTCCGGAGAAGATCCTGGAGGCGGCGCGCAGTGAGAAGCCGGTCTATTACGACGGGCGTAAGCATATCGGTATCTCCAATTCGGTAAAAAGGCTGCGGCTGCTCTACGGAGAGCGGGCGAAGATCAGCTTCTCCAATATGGATGAAGGATATGGGGCCGTGGTGGAGGTCAGGATTCCGGCACAGAAGGAGTGAAGTTACCATTTACGGTGCTCTGCATCCTGCTGCAGGGCATCCGGCCGATAACGGTAACGGAGTGAAGAGGGAATCGGGAGTATTGCGGCAAAGAAAGTGCAATCGTTGGGGGAGTTGTGATAAGATATAGGAAAGGAAAAAGAACAGAGTAAACAGGGTATGGGCGGACTGCCCGGAAAAGAGGTAAGTATGAAAGCGTGTTATCAGATCAAGGCGGCTCCCGTTTGCAGGGAGGAGAATGTTATTGCGGGGGAGAAGTACCGGATCAGTGTGTTGACGGACGGGCTGATCAGACTGGAGTATGCGCAGCATGGTGTGTTCGAGGACCGGCCGACGCAGACGGTGTGGAACAGGGATCTGGGAGCCTGTGATTTTCAGGTGATCGACGAGGAGGGAAATCTGGAAATCATCACCGACAGGCTTCATCTGCGCTACGATAAAGGGGAATTTCGGGCGAATGGTCTTTCCATTGATGTGAAGGGCGGTCTTTTCCCGTTTGGTGGATTGTGGCGTTACGGGGATGATACGCGGGTGATCAATATCGGGGATCTGAAAGGAACGGCCAGAACGCTGGACAATGCGGACGGTGAGATTCCGCTGGAGAAGGGACTGATCTCCCAGCTGGGACATGCGGTGATGGATGACAGCAAGTCACTGGTGATCAGAGAGGATGGCTGGGTGGAAGTCAGGCAGCATCCGGAGATCGATCTGTACTTCTGGGGATATGGGACGGATTATCTGACCTGCATTCAGGATTTCTACAGGCTGTGCGGGACGACGCCGATGGTGCCCCGGCATGCACTGGGGAAGT
>OFGF01001860.1_pt1 | contig 12119 bp, 12 predicted proteins | sample 1521711 | NCBI WGS metagenome assembly OFGF01 (sample SAMEA3504092, study PRJEB24116) | mouse gut metagenome | biome: mouse gut; feature: mouse-associated habitat; material: faeces | place: Denmark | collected 2011 | reverse complement strand
ATTAAAATAAATTTAATACGAAACAAGAAATGTCACGTACAGATTTTAATACATTGTTGGAGGCAGGCGTTCACTTCGGTCACTTGAAGCGCAAGTGGAACCCCAAAATGGCACCGTACATCTTCATGGAGAAGAACGGTATCCATATCATCGACCTTCACAAAACGGTCCTCAAACTCGACGAGGCCGCAGCAGCATTGAAGCAGATCGCCAAGAGCGGCCGCCGCGTGCTGTTCGTAGCCACGAAGAAGCAGGCCAAGGAGATTGTAGCCGAAAAGGTTGCAGCCGTCGGTATGCCTTACGTCACTGAGCGTTGGGCAGGCGGTATGCTTACAAACTTCCCCACCATACGTAAAGCCGTCAAGAAAATGGCCACCATCGACAAGATGACCAACGACGGCACATTCGACAACTTCTCGAAGCGCGAGAAGCTCCAAATCGCACGTCAGCGTGCCAAGCTCGAAAAGAACCTCGGTTCTATCGCCGACCTTACGCGTCTGCCCGCGGCTCTGTTCGTCGTCGACGTACAGAAAGAGCAGAACGCAGTCAAGGAGGCTAAGCGTTTGAGCATCCCCGTATTTGCCATGGTAGATACTTGTTGTGATCCAACCGACATTGATTACGTTATTCCGGCAAATGACGACGCTGCTAAGTCGATCGCTGTTATCCTCGAAACGGTTTGCGCCGCTATCGCCGAGGGCAGCGAGGAGCGTAAGCTCGAAAAGGAGAAGGAGGCTCAGGAGGCCGAGGCCGCAGCCGAGGCTGCTCCCCGCAAGGAGGGCAGGCCCCGCATCAAGAAGGCCGTCAAGGCTGCTGTCGACGCCGAGGAGGCTGTCGTAGCCGAGGTTGTCGCTGCCACCGAGAGTGCAGAGACGGCCGAGTAATTCGATCTGCCCGACGGGGCTGCCCTCGGGGCGGCCTCTGTCAGGTGCGATTTATTAACCGATAAATAGAAAGGAACAATACTATGGAAATCAAAGCAGCTGATGTAATGAAGCTCCGCAAGATGACCGGTGCCGGCATGATGGATTGCAAGAAGGCATTGGTCGAGGCTGAGGGCGATTACGATCGTGCTCAGGATATTATTCGCGAGAAGGGCAAGCTGGTCGTGAGCAAGCGTGCCGATCGCAGCGCCTCTGAGGGCGTTGTCGTGACGAAGATCGTCGGCGACAAGGCGTATATTCTCTGCCTGGCATGCGAGACCGACTTCGTTGCGCAGAACGTCGAGTTCGGTGCTTCGGCAAACGCCATTCTCGATATCGCCGTTTCGGCCGACGCAGCCGACCGCGATGCGCTTCTGGCCGTGAAGAACGCCGAGGGACGCACCGTCGAGGAGTTGGTGACCGAGAAGTCGGGTCAGACCGGCGAGAAGGTCGAGCTGGCATACTATGCACGCATCGAGGCTCCTTTCTGCCACGCATACGTCCACTTCAACAAGAAGCTCGGTACGGTTATCGGCTTCAACAAGCCCGTCTCTGAGGAGGTTGCACACACTGTCGCCATGCAGGCTACCGCTATGGCTCCTATCTCGATCGATGTCGACGACTGCCCCGCAGAGACCGTCGCACACGAGAAGGCTATCGCCTTGGAGCAGATGAAGCAGGATCCGAAGAACGCCAACAAGCCCGAGGCTATCTTGGAGAAGATCGCAGAAGGCAAGCTGCGCAAGTTCTTCGAGGAGAACACCCTGCTCAACCAGATCGTCGTAGGCGAGAAGGAGACTATCCGCGAGTTCATACAGAAGGCCGATAAGGAGGCAACTGTTGTGGCTTATAAGAGATTCGCTCTCGAAGCGTAATTTCTTTCACTTATAGGCGGCGTTCGATCGCCGCACATTAATGGAGCCGAACGGGACGTACTGCGAGTACCGCCCGTTCGGCTCCATATCGTTTGCACGCTAAGATACTGCTTCTTATGAGTGATTGATTGCCGCTCGCCGTATCCCGCCCGCGCCGTGTCTCTCCCGCGCCGTGTCTCTCCCGCGCTGTGTCCCGTCCGTCGCCGTGTCCCTCCTGCGCCGTGTCTCTCCTGCGCCGTGTCTCTCCTGCGCCGTGTCCCGTCTGTCGCCGTATTCCTCCCGCGCCGTGTCGTCGGCCTACGGGCTGTATGTCGTGTATGGTATATACTCTTGCCCCGTCGTCTCGTTGCCCTGTTGCTGCGTTGCCGTGTTGCTTCGTCGTCTTGTTGCCCCGCCGCCATGTTTCCCCGTCGTTGCGTTGCCCTGTTGTCCTGTTGTCCCGCCGTCCCGTTGTCCCGCCGTCGTGTTGTTCCGCTGTCGTGTTTTTCCCTTCGCCGTGTCGCCGCGCTGCTCCGTCGTCTTGTTGCCCCGTCGCCGCATTGTCCCGTTGTCCCGCCGTCGCGTTGCTCCGCTGTCGTGTTTTTTCCGCTGCCGCGTTGCCGTGTTGCCCCATTGTCCCGCCGTCGTGTTTTTCCCGTCGCCGTGTTGTTCTGTTGCCCCGTTGCTGCGTTGCCGTGTTTCCCGCCGCCGCATTGCCCCATTGCTGCGCTGTCGTGTTTTTCCCGTCGCCGCGTTCCGCCCGTCGCCGTATTCCGTCCGCGCCGTGTCCCGTCCGCGCCGTGTCGTCGGCCTGCGGGCTGTATGTCGGGTATGGTATATACTCTTGCCCCGTCGTCTCGTTGTCCCGTTGTCCCGTCGCCGCGCTGCTCCGTCGCGTTGTTGCATTGTCCTGTTGCTGCGTTGCCCTATTGTCCCGTTGTCCCGTTGCCAGGCGTCGCTGAGCCGCTCGGGCGTAAAATCGGCTTATGGTGTCCAGACTATTCAGTTATAAGCGGTATTCTTTGCCGGGCTCTCATTCTCCCGCATGGAGCGTAGATCGAGTACTGTCCGTTCGGGAGATTTTTGTGCGCTAATCTCAATATTGCTCTTTGTGCGGTATACTTAGGCAGGGTACGATGCGCGATAGAGGAGTGTTGTCGATCGACGATAATAGCGTAGCGGGGGTATTCGGCGAAAGCGGCAGATCGTTGCGCTTGTCCGATCGGCCGATGCGGTAATAATAATTTCTCCGCAGCAATTACGCTTTGTCACTTTGTCGTTATGCTGAACGGCATGCCGATGCCCCGGCGAATATGGTGTGCCGAAAGCCGGATGCGGCTATCGTTGCCGCCTTGCGATAACTGCACGATAGACATTGTGTTTACATAATGTTAAAAAAAGATTAAGAAATTGTTACAACATAACGGGTTTTATGCTTAACTTTAAGATCGAAACAAGCGTATTACGGAGCATATGTTGGGCTTCTGTGTGCGATGTGTTTGATTCTGAGTATTTTGACTTTAACTAACTAAATAATACTACTATGAACGAAATTTTACGGGGGGGGGAAATTTACGTTGCTCCCGAGCTGGAATTTATTGAAGTCCGTTTCGAGAGAGGACTCGAAGCGTCATACGGCGCATCCGGTAGCGCAGACTGGGCAGACGGCAACATCAACGACATGGGAGAATTTTAATTTACACGGCTATGAAATTCAGATTCTTCCAGACTCTTGCAGCGGTAGTGGCTGCTGCTGCAACGATAGGCTGCTCGGCTGACAGCGACATCGAAGTACAGCGTCCCGACGAGGGCACGACCCTTACATTGCGTACCGACGGCATAGTCGGCGATACGCGCACCGAGTTCGATCCGGCGATCAACAAGATCAAGTGGTCGGCTTCCGACAATGCCGTATTCTATTCGAACGGCATCGGCCGTATCTCGGCGATCGAGATCGGTGCGGATAACATCGCAAATTTCAAACTCTCGGGCATGCGCCCCGACGGCACCACCCGCACCATTCAGGGATTCTATCCAGTCGAGGCTCGCTGGGGCGACGGCCATGTGCGTACCGAGGACAATCAGATCAAGGCATTCGCACTGACGCTTAAATCTCGTCAGGAGGGACGCACGGACGCGTTCGACCCCGAAGCCGATATCCTCGTGGCCGACAATCTCTACGACGTCGAGGTCTCGGCTACCGAGAAGAATATCGTCGACGTGCGTTTCGGCCGTCCGGTTGCCATAACCGAGATCAAGTATGTGATAAGCAACGACGTGCTCAAAAGCAGCGACGAGAAGGTGCGCTCGGTCACGGTGCATGTCGATACCGAAAACTCTACCAAGTATCTCGCAGGTAACTTCTATTTCGATCCCGCGACATTCAGCTATGTGGATGTCGACGGCAACCCGCTCAATATCGACAATTCGGATTTCTTCGACAGTGCACGCGCCAGCTCGGTACAGGTCATGCTGGGCGATACGCCGGCCGTCAATGCCGACTTCACTGCATGGGTGGTAACGGCTCCTATCGTTCTGACGCCGGGCGACGTAATCGAGTTTACGATACGTACTACCGCCGGCACGGTCATTACCAAGCAGGTTACCATGACGCGCGAGGTGGCATTCAGAAATACGCAGCGCAACCAGCTTACGGTCAATGTAGACAACAGCGTAACTGTCAAGACCGGCGAGGTAGCCGCTATTCTGGACGGTTACTATGTCATCGCAACCGACGATTCGATGATGTCGAGCGATGCTGTAAGCAGTGCTTTGAGCAGCGTGGCTCTGCCTTCGACATGGGTCGGCGAGGGCGAAAACCGCAAGCTCTCTATCAGCGAGGATAAATACATTTGGTATATCAACCAGAACGAGACCGACGGAACCTATACCGTCAGCTCTAAACTCAACGGTCTGTTCATCAATTGCGCGGCTGCCAAAAGCTGCACTCTGAAAGAGACGGCCACGCCGTTGAAGATACAGCCGGCAGATGCTTCTGGAAAGTATAATATATCTGTTCAGCGTAATGCCGGTCGTGTGTTGGGATACAACCAGTCATCGCCGCGTTTCGCATTCTACGACAAGAACAATACGATGATCAACGATTTGCAGATCATTCCCGTACATGTCGACAATCTCCCTGAGTTCAAGCTGCTCAAAGACGAGATCAAGGTAGGCGCCGTTGCCGGCGAATATACCGAGAAAGACGTATATCAGCTTCGCAACGCTGCGGAGAATAATGTTCTCGTAGATGTCGACGGCACTGTCGTAACCGCGGCCTCGATAGCGAATGCCGCCGTTACGTTTACCGTCGCCGGTGAGGGCAGCGGTTGGATCGAGCTCGATTTCAACGGTACCGCACATCGTATCGCTGTCGTCGCTTCTGCCGATGCCGGCAAGACGGCAACGCTCACGTATGAGGATATTGCGAGTAAGTTAAGCAACTCTTATTCGGCAGGCACTTATGGCGATTGGAGCTGGAAAGCTGCCAAAAACAACAGCGGTATACAGATCAATGGAACCAAAGGTTATATAAAGATTCCCGATATGGGTTCTGCTATTGCGAGTGTCAAGATCAATACTTCTACGACATATAAATCTGGCAATAAGGTATATCTTACCACTTCATCGTCAACGACGAGTGGTGCGGTAATGACTTTAACTTCTGATGGCGGCAACGAATTTGTATTCGATTTGACAACGCTCTCTGAGACGTATACGTCATTGTATGTCATGTCCGGCAATGCGATGTATATTTCGCAAGTCGAGGTAACATACGCCAATTGAACTGAGGGTGGCGACGGAGGAGGGGGGACCGACCCCTCTCCGACGCCGGGCCCTACCACGGGAACAGCGGCTTTCGGCAAGCCGTGGGCGGAGTTGCCCGCAGCGACTGCCGACGGCACCATGATAGAGTCTTATGCCCAGTGCGTCAAACTGATAACCGATGACGCCACGCAGGCTGACGGAACGTACCGGCGCAACTATTCGATGTGCTACGATCCTGTGCACCATGCGGCTTTGTGGGTAGCATATCCTATGCACTCCTACTATACGAGCGGTTCGGCAAGCAGCGAGACGTTCGTTTTGGATCCGTCGCTCGACAAGCAGCAGCAGGCAGTGGTCAACAGCCGCAGCTATCAGGCCGACGGCGCGTCATATAGCCGCGGACACCAGATCGCCAAGGCGCAACGCACTGTCACGGCACTGGCGCGCAAGCAGACCAACTACTGCTCCAACATGACGCCGCAGAACCAGACTCTCAACGGCGGCAAGTGGATGGCCTTGGAGTCCAAGGAGCGCGGAGCATGGATGTGCAGCGATACGCTCTACTGTGTTTCGGGTTGTCACTTCGATAACTACGACACACTCTCTACCGACAACGACGGCAAGGTATGCCCCGTGCCGACGCACTACTATAAGGTCATGTTGCGCACGCGCAGCGGCAATACCGGCAAGTCGGTAGCCGCATGCTCGGCCTCAGAGCTTATATGCGCCGGCTATTGGGTCGAGCACACCGCTTCGGCCGTGCCGCAGCTTATGACTGTCGCAGAGATAGAGACGCTTACAGGTATGACCTTCTTCGCCAACGTCCCCGACGCACCGAAGGGGACAGTGGAGGCGTCGTACTGGGAATAATTTTTTTGTGAAAAGCAGCATTCTGCTGCCGTGCACTCGATCTCCCGAACGGGGACGTACGCCAGTACTACCCGTCCGGGAGATTTTCGTTTGCGTGGTATAATACCGCTTTTGACGAAAATCTTTTCCGTGAAACGTCATCATTTGCGTCCGCGCCTCGTCGCTCGGCAATGAGCAGTACGACAGGTACAGCTCATCGCCTCGCTCTGTCGTTGCGTTGCAACTAACACCTTTTGACAAAAAAACTTTTCCGTGAAATTGCCGCATCTGCTTCCTCTGCTCGTCGCTCGACAATGTGGAATACGCCAGTATGCCACATCGTCTCGCTCTGTCGCAGAGTTGCATATACAACAATTTGACGAAAAATCGGGTGGCGGTTCTTATGCTGCATCTCGCAACATGCGGCATTCTACTGCCGTGCATATGTTTGCACGTATATTACGTAGGTTCGTGCTGCTCGTTCGGCCGTAATTCGTTCGGTTATTATTCGCGGATAATTATGGGGCGAATGCCTTTGGGCGGATTGTCTATGCGGGATCGCCGAATTACGGATATACTCCTGCAACGGCCGGCAGGCTTATAAAACACTTTTGCGGCGTATACTTCGGTAGGGTATTCAGATGCGCTCTAAACTCATGGTGCAATGTTCAACCGCAGCCATGTAGGCTGCGCCGCGTCTATACGAGGGTGTGGTTAAAGGTATAGGGCATTGGACAGCGTAAGCGGCAGTTGAGGCCGGCAGATATAGGTCGGTAGTTAGAGATAGGACATATGGTCGGTGCGTATTCTCTTGAAGGCGTCCGGAGGCGATCGGGCGGCGAATATCGGCGGCGCAGGGCTCCAACTCGGAGGCCGGATGTACGGGATTCGTCCGATCAGGTATATGGATATAAAACGAGATATCCCCTGCCGAAGCAGGGGATATCTCTCTGTTCCGCAATAAGCCGCAGTCTGCCCGGGAGCGGGTGTCGGATAGCTATACTATGGCATGTGCTCTCCTCGAACCGCGGGGCGTTCTGCCGTGGGCTTACTTTATGCGCTCGTAGTATTCGCGGGTGCGGGTGTCGACGCGGATCTTGTCGCCGGTGTTGATGAACAGGGGAACCTTGATCGTTGCACCGGTGTTGACCGTGGCGGGTTTGAGCGAGTTGGTAGAGGCCGTATCGCCCTTGATGCCCGGCTCGGTATAGGTCACCTCCATGTCCACGATCGGGGGCAGCTCGGCCGAAAGCACCGTCTCCTTCTCGGTGTGGAACATCACCTCGACCACCTGGCCGTCGGCCATCAGGTCGTAGTTGTTGATGAGGTTCTTGTCGATGTTGATCTCCTCGAACGTCTCGGTGTGCATGAAGTGCATGCCCAGGTCATCTTCGTAGGTGAACTGATAGGGGCGGCGCTCCACACGCACGGGCTCGATCTTCGAGCCGGCCGAGAACGTGTTGTCCAGCACGCGGCCGTTTTCGAGGTTCTTGAGTTTGGTACGCACGAAAGCGGGGCCCTTGCCCGGCTTCACATGCTGGAAATCGACGATCTGGAACGTTTTGCCGTCCAGCTCGATGCACATGCCGATCTTGATATCTGCTGTCGTTGCCATATTGGATATGATGTTTATAGTCTAAAACGTGACAAAGTTACGAAAAATCGTGCGTAAATGCAAGCTTGCGCGCATTTTGCCGCGCGGGAGCGGCCGCGGCGCAGCCGAAGTGCGGAAAAGAGGCGGTAAAACCGGGCCGCAGCTTGCGGTCCCGGCGGTTTGCGACGGTGGGTCGCAGCCTGCGGAGCGCACGCACGAAGCGACAGCGCAGTGGCGGGCCTCCGCTGCCCCAAGGCTGCGGCCCGCGCGGCTTAATAGAGCCGCAACTCGCAAAGAATATTCGGAAATGAAAATGAAAACAAAAATAGAAAAACAACCGCACCTCGCTCGTTTCTGCCACGAACTCCGTTGCACCCCGTCACGCCCCGTCGCACCCCGTTGCTCTCCGCCCCCCGCGAACCCCGCCGCAATGCACGTGCGGCGGGGGCTTCAAAAACAGTAACCTCTATAATGGAATTCGAGGCTTCGTACTAAAAAGGAAGGCGTCAAATCCTTCTTTGGCAAAAAAATTGGCCGCAACCCGCTGAACGACATAGTTACAGTTCTTCGTCCAAATGCCATAACCTCATCCGCCCGCGGGCTGCGGCCGCAAGGAGACGGAAAAACGCTTCGTCCAATCAACATGACAATCCGTCTCCTATGATAAAGAGGTACGACCCGCAGCGGAATCTGCGATGCCTCAGACCGTTCCGTGAATGATGGGCGCGGACCGTACCTCGGTTAAAAATGTCGGGAACCGCATTCCCGAACCGATTCAGGGCGGGCATTAAGGTTGGGAGCACCCCATGCAGGTTGCCTGTATATCGGAAACGGAACCCGACAAAATATGTGTTGGATTTTTGGAAATTCGGCCGAAACAACGCCGTACAGAAATGAAAATAGGGCGCGGTGTCAGCCCCTATTCGTAGGTCTTGGGAACCTTTGCACGGAAGCTGTCCTGCGCCCAAGTTAGCCCTATCCGCAAGAAACGGATAGGACATAACAAGGACTGACAACATTTATACCGTGCAAACAACCTCCAAAAGAGGGTCCCAAGTTTACGAATAGGTATAAAGAGTTGTTTTACCCTTTATGATATGTCCGCCGGCTAAGCCGAACTGAGACGATTCCTTAAAGTTTGCATTATAGTTGCGGTGTTATTCGTTCTTAGACAACCTATGTTGCCCCTGTACAACGAATTATCGCAAGGAATCGTACTGCAAATATAATAAAAGATTCGTAAATCGCATCATTCGGCTATGTTTTATTGGAAAAAACTGCGTAGATTTGTGGATATGAAGCACTCGATTGACTTTTTGCCCCAATTCGCGCAGGACGATTTGTGCGAGCTCGTGACGCTGATCCGCGAAGAGGTTGAGGATGCGGTAATGATTATCCTTTTCGGCAGCTACGCGAAAAATACGTTTGTCTACCGCGACGTGACCGTAGATTACGGCGGCGGGCTGATCGAGTTCAACAGCGACTACGACATTCTGGTCGTCTCGAAAAAGCGTCTGGGCAAGAGCGAGGGCTGTGTCGAGACGCGCATTCGCGATCGCTTTGCGGAGGGCAAGAATGAAGATGAAGTCACGAAGGTCCAGATCATCAGCGAGAGTATCTCCAAGCTGAACAATGCTCTGTCGGAAGGACGCTACTTTTATGTGGATATTGTAAACGAAGGGGTCATGCTTTACGACAGCGGCGAATACACATTAGACACGCCGCGCGAGCTGAATTACTCGGAGATCAAGGAGATGGCGACGGAGTATTATGAAATCAAGAAGCATAAAGCTGATAGGCATTACCGTTATTTTCAGATAGATTATGAAGATGAGCATTATGCCGATAGCGCTTTTAATCTGCATCAGATAACAGAGCATTTGATTAAATCCATTGCCTTGGTTTATGTTCTTTACGGGCATAAGGAGCACGACCTCAAGCTGCTGCTCAAGAAGATCAAGTGCCACACGCGCGAGTTGCATAAGATATTTCCGCGAAATACGGTCCGGGAGAAGCATCTGTTCGACCTGTTGCGCCGCGCCTACATAGAGGCCCGCTACAATCCCAAGTTCGTGGTTACGAAAGAGGAGGCGGATGCTTTGGCGGCGAAGGTGGAACGGTTGAAACAGGTCGTCGAAGAGGTCTGCCGCGACCGCTTCGCATACTACGACAGCCGAATCGGGAAATAAAGATCATCCGTTTGTATTCAAACGGATGTCTTCTACGGGATTCATAGGACGGTCAGACCAAAGTACGGTTGGCAGACAATATTTCCAATTCTGTTCCGGAAAAATCCCCGTCGTTCGTCAGCAGTACAAACCCTCTTTCCCGGCATAGATTTACGATGGCCTTATCCGTAAAATCCTGATTCGAGGGTATCAGCATTTCGGTAATGTCGCCCAAATCATACTTTTTGCCATCCAGCCGGAATGTTGAACCTAATAGTGATTTGATGATTGCATAGGTCCGGGTTTCCGCACATCGGCCATCTGCGGAATTGCGCCAAAGTTTATAATCTTGAGGACCGTGAGCGGCGACGAAACTGCTATGGTTCATTCTGAGTTCCCGATTCACAACCTCCGACAGGACATTGTAATCGACAAATAAGCGATTGCGGTTGGTGAGCAGTCGTGTAAAAATGGCACTGTATGTCGCGGGCCAGTTTTTCATGCTGGATGTGGCGAAATAGATATACATTATCACATTTGCGTCAAAAAATATATCCCGCCCAGCCAGCCGGGGAATATCCGATGTGCGATAAATTTTCATGTCAGGCAGCTAATCCCCCAAAATACTGCTTGCCGCATCGTCGAGTTCCTTTTGATGCCTGTAATAGACTGGAGCGCCGGACTTTACTTTCTCCAATGAAGCGTAAAAGGCTTCTTTGAGATCATCCGATATATCTATAAACTCAATGTTGTCGATCGTTTTCTGAGAATGGTCCTTGTACAATACGCCTATTGCTTCGTTCAAAAAAGCGGTAATGACCATCGTGATATTCAGGAACGACAATTGCACGTCTTTTCCGTCTTTCAAAGCATTGACAATCAATCCGTATATCTTTTGTCCGTCGTCGGGGGAAATACAGAAAGAACTGTTTATCACGTTAAAAACGTTTATCTTGAAAGTATTGTCATTCATACTTTATTCATGTTTTAACCTGTAAAGGTTTGTGTCGTCTGTTTTAATTTGCAAATTTAATACAGTTCCAGGGAATTCTGTGCTGAAAACCCTAAATTTTTTATACTTATTTTCATTGCAATAATATCCGTCGTTGCTGATTATCTGCAAACTTCCTTTATTATAGTGCAAAAATTCCTGCAATAAAGTAAGGCCGTAACCGCCCGGTACGCCTTCTTTCGTCGTATTGCCGTCGATGAGCGCCCACTCTATCGCTTCGACCGCCTGCTTTTTGGCTCCAAGCCTGTTGTTTACCGTATTGCGGATGCCCGTCCCGGTATCGACGATCGAAAAATCGATGCATTGTTTGTTCGGGTAAAACTGCCCGCAAGTGTAGATATATTCAGTCTTGGTATGATAAGTAGCATTCACGAAAATTTCCAGGATAACTTGAAGGATCTTCTTTTTCGCGCTTGGTGTGAAATCCGGCAATTCCGGGCGGTTCAGTAACTTATTGCTTACGTATTCCGCAAAAGCAGCATTTTCGTTCCTCTTGAAACGCATGTATTGAATTGTCGTATTGTTGTTGTCCCACACTGCCGGATAGCCATGATACGACAGAAATCCATTCTTCTGCAAGATCGTCTGAATATTGGAATCCGCTTTTAACGAAATGTTATTTTTCGTGCCGAGCAGGTCCAGTATGGCTCCTAACGGAGCGCTCATATTGGCACTGAAAAATCTCGATAATTGTATTTCAATATCCGAATACTGCGATGAACGGAAAAGATCCCATAGCGAAATCAACGCTTGGAATCCCTCGAAATCATCGTTGATGTTGTATATTGTTTTGTTCATGCCTTGCAAATTTAAATAGCAAATTCCCCCCCCCTGAATGTAAAAACCATGCAAATGATAAATTTGCATGGTTTTTACGTTGCGTTCATCACTCTTTGGCGGAGGGAGAGGCTCCAGAACCTACGCTTTCAGAAAATATCATAAAATTGCAAA
>OFGF01001859.1_pt1 | contig 12126 bp, 8 predicted proteins | sample 1521711 | NCBI WGS metagenome assembly OFGF01 (sample SAMEA3504092, study PRJEB24116) | mouse gut metagenome | biome: mouse gut; feature: mouse-associated habitat; material: faeces | place: Denmark | collected 2011 | reverse complement strand
TTTCGTACCAGATACAAAGAAATGTCCATTATCTTGGCTCATTCATCTGAGATATATAACTAAAAAATCCTTGAAAAATAAGGAAAAAAGACTTGACTAAATAGGGAGGATGATATTGACAAATTTATTTTAGCATCTTTGAATGGAAATGTAAATGATAGCTTATAAAATATTTTAATATTAATTTATGATACTTATATATTTTTTTATATAATATTGCTTTTGACAAAAATAATTAATTTAAAATCAAAAACGAAGATAGGTTTAATATAAAATGTTTAACTATAAATTAATTTCCATGATATAAAATAAATTTTTTGATAATAGTAAAATAAAACGTTAAAAATCTGAAAAATATAAAATTTTATAATAGATTTAAAAGCATAAAACTGTTGCTTAAATTGGATAAACATTTGTACAGATAATTATATCAATGAAATTGCTCTTTTATTCAACATGTAGATTTGTTGCATATTTTGTTCTGATTCTTTATTGTGTAAAGGATTATAGGGGCAAATACGGCGTTTTATAGAGTGGGTTAGGAATTGTTAAGGTAATGATTTTGGTGGGCTATTTGGGGCGAATATATGTAATGGAATGAATGATTAATATTCAGTTGGGAAGACGTAACCTCTCTCCCATCCAGAGAATTAAAGTTACTGAGAAGTATAGACCTATATATGAAAAAAAAGCAAAAGAAAACCAAGGGACTTGTACAGATTTGAAAAATAGTAACATTTTGAAGAATTCATCAAAAAGTAATGATAATTTTCAACCTGTAAACGTAAGAGCCACATTAGCAAAAACTGCAGGTGTCTCAGAAGATACATACTCTAAAGGGAAAAAAATCCTTGATTCTAATAATGAAATATTAAAGCAAGAAGTATTATCTGGAGAAAAAAGTATAAATGCTGGCTATAAAGAAATTAAACAAAACGAAAACAACAAAAAATAGCTACTGATTGAATAAGCAGAAAGAAGATATAGTTAAGGAGGAATTATTGATGTGTAGCACATGTGATTATAAAAGGTTTGAAAGCAAAGACGGTAAACTTCAACAAGGTTTAGGTATGGGAAGTTTGGTTATCCGCTGTGATGAAAATGGTAAAAATTATAGGTTAGCAGTCAATGGTGAGCCTAAAAGTGAGTATGTTTTATATTGGTGTCCGACTTGTGGAAGTAAATTGTTTTAATAGAACTAAAAGTTTTGTTCTGGCAAATGAAATTGATATACATACACACAGATTTGAAACAAATTCAATTTAAAAAGAGAAGTAAATATTGAAAATGCAATATAGTTTGAAGCAGTTTTTTAATGGAAATTGCTTTAGATGTGGTTTTTGCACGCTAAATTTTGATGAAATGGATGATTTTTAAAAGAAATGGTGTTTGGTGATGAAAAAATGCGATGTAAATGAGATTTGAAAAGAGAAGTATTAAGTGTAATAAAAATGAATGGTATGGATTAGGAGGATGAATTTATATGGAAAAACGAACGCAAAATTATAACTTGGAAGAAATAATCGAATTAATGAATAAGAAAAAACTGACGTTTGACTATCCAATTCAAAGGGAATCTGGGCAATGGGACAAATCACAAAAATCTTTGTTGATTGATTCCGTCATTAATGGATTCTTTTTGCCTGAAATTTACATAATCCGAGAAGGGACAACCGATTTTTCGCCAATGTCTGTTCTTGATGGCAAACAACGGCTTACAACATTATATGAGTTTGCGAATGATGGTTTTGCGCTTTCTGGTGATATTGATGATATTACGGTTGTTGATATTTCTTATGATGAAAATAAAAATCCAATCAAAGAGGAAAAAACATATTCCATCGCAAAAAAGAAATTTTCAGGATTGGATACGGAGATTCAGAAAATATTCAATAAATATAAATTGGAAGTGAAATTACTTGCCGGATTTTCGGACGAACAAATAGAGGATCAATTTTATAGGCTCAATAACGGATGTACATTTACTAAGAGTCAAAAAGTGAATGTAAAGTTAGGAACAGAATTAGCAGGGAAAATTAAAGAAATAGAAGAGTGTGATTTCTTTCAAAACAGGGCAGTATTTTCAAATCTTCAACAAAAAAGAGGGGAGATTACAAGCTGTATTCTGCAATCTATGATGCTGCTTTCTGATTTTGAATTCCGTAACTTTGCGGCAAGTGAAGTGGTGCGGTTTGCAGAATATTTAAACGAAAATCCGGATTACGACCTCATATATAAAACAAAAGATTTGTTTGATAAACTGTTTTGTATTTTGCCTCCATATGATAAAGAGAGGGATAGAAATTGTTTGAAGAAAATCCATATTCCAATCCTGATTAAGAATATGGACACTATGGATAAGCTGGACGTTGATTATTCTCTTACAGATGATGATTATACGGATTTCCTGAAAAACTGGTTTGATGTATGGAACGATACATCAGGATACCTGGATTTTTGCGGCCAGGGTTCAACCGGGCGTGCAAAAGTTGAAGGGCGCATTGAGACAATGAAGAAGGAATTAAGGGAATATGCAATACAGTTAGCTATGGAGAAAGGGGCATGAACTGACATGAATACAATGGAGATGAAAGTTGCAGATTTAAAACCACATCCGAAGAATGAAGAAATATATGGTGTCAATGAAGATATTTCTGATTTAGTGCAGAAGATTAAAAAAAGTGGACGAGTTCATACAATGACAGTTAATTCAGAGGGTGTTGTATTGGCAGGGCATAGAAGGCTTAAGGCTTGTATTGAGTTGGGAATTGAGACAGTCAATGCAGAAATTGTTGATTTCGACACACCAGAGGAAGAAATTGAATTTATTGTATTGGATAACCACCAGAGGGAAAAAACGGTAGAACAGAAGGCGAAGGAAGCAAGAGTTTTAAAGGAAGTGGAAAGTGAACTTGCTGAGATTCGCAAATCAAAAAATGGTGGTGATAGGAAATCTGAAAAATATAAATCGCATGTGCCAAATTCGGCACCTCTGATTAGTGACAAAAACCCTATGCCAGATTCGGCTCCAGGTTTAGAAGGAGAGAAAAAAGGAAAAGCAAGAGATTTTGTCGCAAAAAAAGTAGGATTGCGTTCAGGACATGAGGTTGACAGAGCAATTACGACCATCAATAAAATAGAAGAATTAAAGAAAGCCGGACGTGTGGATGATGCAGAGCTAATTCGTGGAGTATTAAATAATAGAAGCGTTTCAGCAGCGGAAGAACTTGCAAGAAACATTGACATTGTTGAAATTCCGGAGGAGGTAAAACCTTTTATCCAGTCAGGAAAGAAAAGCTCCTATTCTTATGTGGAACAGGCGAAACAGAAGCAGAAGCCAAAAGAAGAAATGAAAACTTGTAAAACATGTGGAGAAACATTTCCTGTCCATATGTTTTACAAAGGCAGAAATGAATGTAAGAATTGTTGTTCAAGAAAAGGTGTGCTCAAAACGACAGAATACATAGGAACGACGAATATCACCATGGAAGACCTGGAAGAGACTGTGCGTGAGTATAATGCAAAAAGCCGTGGAGAGATTGAAATAGTAATCCCAGAAATGGAAAAAGGATATGTTTCAAAAACACTTGAGAGTGCAATGATGGAATTTCGCAGAAAAGTTGCGCAATGCATGACGCATCAAAGAGAAATAAAGAAACTTGAAGAAGAAGAAAAAATAAGGCTTGGACGGATTATGGCAAAGTTTATTGAAGATTTTCAAAAGGATAAAAATTATATTACGGGAGGAATGTAGAAATGTTGGAACTGTTTAAAAAGAATGTGCTTGTTGACAAAGAAAAGAAAGAGGAAGATTTAATTATCTTGTATGATATGGGATATGATACAGGACAGTATTCACACATCAAGATACAATATGGGTTAGTGGATGCAAGGACGGTGCAAAGTGCGATAAAAGAAGAGGAAGGCGGCTACCAAAGGCTTTTAAATTCTAAAAGGATTGTCAATATAACAACAGATTTTCATTGGTCTAGGCTGAATCCGATCACAATTTGTATTAGGGAAGATGGAAACCGTTATAACGTTGACGGGCAGGCAAGGGTATCGAGTGTCACGACATTATACAAAAAGGGTGAAATATCTACACCAATGATGCCGTGCTTAATTCTTACAAATACAACATTGGAGGATGAAGCAATGCTGTTTGGCACTCAGGATGATGGGAAAACACCATTAAGAGAATACCAGAAAGCTAAGAGTAAGTTTATCGGAAAAGATAAGTCAATCTGTGGATTGGCAGATGCATTAATGGATTGTGGGATCAGGTTGTTTTCAGATGTTCAGGCATATAAAACTATCCGCGAAATTTATAATAATACGGATATAGAGGTGTTTAAACGTTTCTGTAAAGTTATTAGCTGCGCGTGGCTGAATGGAACAAAGGCGCAGAAAAAGAATGCTACCTGTGGTGAAATTTTAACAGGGCTGTCTATATTTTATTCAAGATATGCAGATGAAATTGACGACATGAACCTTATTAAAAAACTGTCAGAAAAAACTCCCAATTCAGTCAGAGAGCTGTTTGAAAATTATAAAAATGAATTGGAGCCTGATAGAAAATACCTGAAGACGTTTACTGTCCTATATAACAAGGGCAAACATAAAAACAGGATTGATTATATGTAAAATATTTATTTTATTAAAATAATAAAGCAGAATAATTAAATGTAGTACAAGCTGTCGGATCTATAGAGGAAAATCCGAAACTTTCGGTATCCATAGTTCCGACTGGCTTGGCAAATGTTTGGGTGATTTTGGTGTGGAGGAATGATATATTGAATAAAAACAAAAGTGTAGTGAAATCGCTTAAGATTAGAAGCATACAGGCGAATAGCCTTTATATCGTAAATAATTATCAGGAAAGTGAAGAAAACAGTGGACAGGAGCAGAAAAAGCCATATCTTGATTTGGGGATAGCGGTCATTAATGACAGCCTATTTACTGAATATATGAAACATCATGGAGTAGTTGCGAAGCAGAAAGGAAGGTATAAAGGCAGGAGCAGGGATTTTATCGTGATGAAATTTGATTATGGCGTAAAAGGTGTCATGTCAGCGCAGGATCTGAGGGATTATTATTATAAGAACGGAGCGACGGTTGTATGGCTGACTTATGACAAAGAAGGAAATGTAGTAAAAGAAGATCTGGTACATTATAAAATGCTCATGCGAAGCGCGGGCAAGTCAAAACAGGGTGATTGTATTTTTATCCGGGAGAATTTACACCAGACAGCATTAAGATATATTACAATGGATTTATGGGATAAGATGCCGTATGAACATGCAAATATAGTCGGAATGTCGGCATATGCGCCATTGACAACGGCAACAGCGATCGATTACATAACAATTCCAATGGAGAATATCTTTATTGTAAAAGATGAAGATGCGTTTGCTATGGTAAATGCTGTTTCCGTAAAGACAAGAGACGTTCCATATATAAAAAGTGAAATTGACTGGGATGCAACAGAAGATTATATAAATGAAAATTATGGTTTGACATTCTATATAAAAAAGAGTAAGAAAAATGCAGACCTAACGTATATAAAGAAAACAAAAGATTCCCTGATAAGCAATGGCATAAGAATTGAAGACTGCCCGCAAAGGCAGGAGATCCATAAAAAGAAGGAATGTTATGTTGATAGGCCAAAAGGAAAAACAGAAGTGAAAAACGTATTATGGGACGGAATGGGCTTGATTGACGAAAATATGTTTCCGGATAATATGGATGGATTTATATACTGTCGGAGCCATTTCTTTAAATCCTGCTTATTCAGGGGCAATATACAGGAATATTTTAAGGATTATTACGGAGACAGGTATGAAACTGCAACGGCAACGGATATGTTTGGCAATGTCTTTTTTGTAAAAGATATAAAAGTGATCATTACCGAGAATTCTATCAAGTGGATTAAATTTAAAAACCTGATGGGGAAAACCGATGCTGAAGCATACAGGTATTATAAAAAATACATGAAAAAGCATGGAGATAGGTTTGCGATTGTGAAAACGGCACACGCAAGTAAATATGGAGATCTGCAAAGAAGTTCTTACCAGATAAACAATAGCCTCCCATGTGTTGACAGGGTGATTTTAGAAAGAATTGCAAAGGTAAGCATTGATTACTGTAATTCATTGAAGCTGAGCCATGAAGCGTATATAAAACATCTGAAAATCAACGCTTCAAAGAAATACAGCATAAACAATGTTTTGATCGCGCTGGATGACTGGAATGAAAATTTCAGATATACGGAATATTTCAAGGCAAAGAAGAATGAGATCATAAGCAGGTTTAAAAATGAACGGCTGAAATTAGGGAAGCTGCTGCAATATGGAGATAATCTGACGATTTGCGGCAATCCTATAGCCTTATTGATGAAAGTTACGGGGCAGGATTTCTTGAGTGAGCCATGCTTTAAGCAGATAGACAATGGCATCCAGTGCTATACTACAAGATTTATGGATGGGGAGAGGTTGGCGGGTTTCAGATCCCCGCATAATTCGATGAATAATATTGTGCATCTGGTAAATACATATTCAGAAGAAATCCAGAAGTATTTCCCGAATCTGGGAAATAACGTTATAGTCATTAATGGGATTGGGACAGACGTGCAGAGCCGTCTGAACGGGCAGGATCTTGACACGGATTCCGTGTATGTGACAAATCAGGAAGATATTGTTCAGCTTGCGGAAGATGCATATTTGAATTATCCGACGATAATTAACGTTATTAAACTGAAAGGCGACAGCGAATACAGGAAAGACATGGAATCCTACGCAAAGATGGACAATACGATTTCCTCTGCACAATATGCGATAGGCAATGCAAGCAATATCGCGCAGTTAGCATTGAGTTATTATTATGACGGCAGATGCAGAAGCCGTGAACTGGAAGAGGTGTTTATCATCTGTTCGGTATTGGCGCAGGTTGCGATTGACGGCTGTAAGCGTGAATTTGACATAAAGGTCAACAGTGAATTGCAGAGATTGAGCGTCCTTCCTTGTATGCAGCCGGAGGATGGTAAAAAATATCCGGTATTTTATGCGGAAAGGCAGAGGCAGAAAGGATATGCCATAAAGGATTCAGAAATAAGGAAGTTTAACTGCCCGATGGAGATACTTTCCGATATTATTGAGGAAAATGTGATAGATATGCGGAAATACAGGGAGTTAGTGCCTTATACGTGTAATCTGGGCATGGTTTTCCGGTATCAGACGGATAGAATCAGAGACAGCAAGCAATACAAAAAAGTAATTTCCATTGTACAGGAATACGACAGGGAAGTGGATAAACTGGACAGGGAAAAAGGAAATTATTCAGGGAAAAGAAGGGTTCTGTTTGATGAATGTGTTGGGAAGATGAAAAATCTAACGATCAATAAAAGCACAATGTCATCGTTGATTGCTTATGCATTTGCGGATAATGGGGATATAAAGGATAGATTATTGACAGTATTATATGATAAGGATTCCAAAATGTTTTTATCCTGTTTTAAAAAATGTTCCAAAAGTTCCGCAAAAACCTCCGGAAGCCTTGATTTTACTAAGGTTTCATAATTGCTATGTGGAGGGGAGTGTAAGGAAAAGAACGTAAGCTGAGTACTGCACTCCATCCATTGATAATAACGCCATAAAAAGCGTTCATTATAAAAACATTGTGGAGATATTGTTTAGAATATCAGGCACCATCAGGCTATAGCACCGTGGAAAGGTTATGGTATAAAACTGTTGGTGCCAAACGCAAGTATCTGTAAATTGTTTTACAGTTCCAAATAAATTCATCCAATCTATTTACTGGTTTCTACAGGTGTCATAGCCTGTAGAAGCAATCCGTATGCTGACTCCACTAAGGCATACGCAAAAATCATTCAAAACAAGTAACAACAAAATCCTATGTGTTATGCATAGGTCTTCTGAGGGCAAGGAGAATCCACACCTTCTTGCCTTCAGATGGTAGTATCGAATTTTTTTATAAGATAATTTCAATAAAATAATAATTGTTTTTCAGACAGGAGGTGAAATGTTTGGATCAGGAAGAAATTAGAAAGAAGTATATCGAACGCTTAATACGAGAGAAGCAGACGTACATATCTAGCGTCACCGGAATTCCGGCACCAGTTTTATCGGAATTTAAGGCAGGCAGGAAAACACTGTATCCAGAATCTTTAGCTGCTCTAAATGACTATTTGACTAATCATTAATCAAATCAGAAAATCTATCATATCTAAAAACTGCATATCGTAAAAAATAAAAATTTATCCAAAAAAATTGAAAAAAGGACAAAAATTAGCATTTTCAGCAAAAATAACGTAAAAAATCGTGTTTTTTGTTGAAAGTGGGTAAAAAATCAATATGATATAATAACTATTAAAAATCATACCATAATAGTAATTGGATGTAAAGGGTAATTTTAAAGTTGTTTTGGATGGATTGTGGAGAAGTAAGTAATGAAAAGATAGCGGATATTGATTGCAACGGTTATGGGAAGGTGGTATAATTGTAGATAATATAAGGAAGAAAATGGATACTGGGAGGTGTAATTATGGGTAGAAAAATTCTTTGTCCACATTGTAATTCATCTTTAAATGAAGATATATTGAAAGAAAAAAATAGCGAAAATATTTGTTTGGTTTGTGGTGGACTGTTGGATGATAGTGGAAATGATGATCAAGAAGAATGGATTACTTGGTATTATTATGGAATTAAAAATCTTTCGGGTGGTTATTTATCAGATAAATCAATAGATACAGAGAAATCAGGAGAAAAGTCTTACCTTATAAAAGAGTTTAAAGCACCTCCAAAAGACGCAAATGGGAATTGTGAAGCAGCAAAAAGAGAACTCAGGAAATACGTGCCAGATGCTTTTGCGCCGCCGAAAGAAAATCCTATCCGTTGTCCACGTTGCGGAAGCACGGAATATACTTTAATGAACCGAGGGTTTTCTATTTGGACAGGTTTCTTGAGGAGTGGAAAAGCAAAAAGAGTATGCAACCGTTGTAAGAGGGAATTTTAGTTATTGGCATTACATTACTTAGATATATTTGGAGATATGTCAGATGCAAGAGAAAATTTTAAAAAGATAACAACTTTATAATAACAATTTTAAGGGAGATTTTTATAATCTCTCTTTTATTATGCCAAAAATTAAGGAGGAAAAATAAGTATTGAACAGTGGTAACAATGAATTTATATTAAATCTATTGGCTTTGCTTGATATGCAAAAGAGCAAAAGCCAGGTAAACGCCAATATCAGAGAATTAGAACAGTCAATCAGAAAAATAAAACTGACGGCTACTTTAGCAAAAGGGAATACAAAAAGTGAATTAAACCAAGTGATCCGGCAATTAGAAGCCCAGGTAAGGCAGATAAAAATACAGGCTAAGATAGACAGCCGCCAGTTGAACAGGGAAATCAACAATGCTTTGAGGAACGTGTCAGCAAGGGATATTAACCTCAATCTGAACAGTACAGGCGATAGGTTAAATGCACAGGTAAGAAGGGCGGTATCACAGGCAAGGGAGTATGTGAACCGGAACCCAATCAGTGTTAATATCGACCTAAAAAGAGAAAAATTGTTAAATCAGTTGGCCACATTTACGAATAAGCATACAAAAATTAATGAATCTTCCTATTGGCTTGGTGAAGCTGAAAGACTGCGTGGTGTGATTGAAGCGGTCAGTAACAGAAATGGATTAAGGGATGCAACAGACCAGCTTCAGGTATTTACGTCCGGTGTGAGGGCGACAGGGTATGCGGCAGTTTCCACGACAGACAGGATCAAAGGGATGTTGGGAAGCATCGTTAAGGTTTCAAATTACTTTGGGCTTGCTTTTGTTGCGGTTAATAAATTCCGCCAGTCTTTAAATACACTCAAAACGAATGATACCATACTTACAGAAATTTCTAAAACCAGTGAGATGACAAAGCAGCAGTTGAAGGAATTAGGCGACGAAGCTTTTGATGTTGCGAGTAAGTACGGCCAAGTGTCAGGAAATTACTTAACAGCCGTACAGGAAATGGCCAGATCCGGTTATGAGATGATATCAAATGAACTTGGTGAGCTGTCATTACTCGCCCAGAGTGCCGGAGATATGACAGCGGAGATGGCAAATAATTATATTCTGGCAACCGACGCAGCATATAAATACGGCGGAAGTGTTGAAAAATTAAATGCTGCCCTTGATGGAGCGAACTATATAAGCAATAAAAATAGTGCATCATTAACAGATATAGCCGATGCTACCCGTGTTTCTGCATCATTCGCCGCAAATGCGGGAGTTGCCATTGATGAATTGACAGCAGCAGAAGCGACTATGATTGCCACGACAAAAAGAAGCGGATCTGAAATGGGGCGCGCTTTTCGTTCAATCCTGTTAAACCTTCAGCAGGTTTCGGGAGAATTTGACGGCGAAGAAATTAATGAGGAACAGCTTAAAAAGGTGGAAGAACGATGCCATTCGTTGGGTGTTGAGCTGGAATATATGAAGGATGGCGTGGCGACGCTCCGCAATCCAATGGAAGTATTAAAAGAGCTCAGTGAGGTTTTCAACTCCCTTCCTGATAACAGTGCAGACAAACAAGGCTTGATATCAGATTTGGGCGGGAAATACCATGCTAATGCATTGAGTGCCTTGTTAAGCCGATGGGACTTATATGAGAAGATGGTGGGTGAATTTTCACAAGGTACAGGGAGCGCACTGGAAGAAGCGAATAAAACAGCGGATTCATGGGCTGGGCGTTTGGCACAGCTTCAAAACTCTTGGGACAGCTTTGTAAATTCCTTAACAAATAAAGGGGCAATTAAAGGCGGCGTGTCATTCCTTGATAATGCCATACAGGGATTTGAGAAATTAACGGATACATTAGGTGCAATACCAGTACTTTTGACAACTATTAATGGAAGTATGTCTGCGCTTAATAAGAATTACGGTATTACACAGATATTTAATAAAGATACCCGGAGAATTGACCTACAGGGTAACTTTATGGGTATTGACATAACTGCCTATAAAACGCAAGCAAAACATTTTCGGGAAGCAGCAGATGCAATGGCAACTTGGAACAACAGATTAGTAGATGGAACAGCAGATATTGATAATTTTGGTTTGTCAGTTGTTCAAAATAATGCTCATTTAAGAGCCTATCTCCAAACAACATCAACAGAAGCACCAGCTTCCTTAGCCGGATACCGCGCCTATCTAAATGCAGCAGGGGTTTCCACGGATACGCTTAGACTAAAAACTGTTCTTATGACTTCTGCGCTTACATTCGGCCTGACCTTTGCAATACAAGGGGCAGTTACAATCATATCAAAGCTTGTCAATGCACAGAAAGAGGCGGTGCGGTCAGCACAGGAAGCGGCAGATGCATATAGTGATTCATCTTCCTCAGTCAATGATTATATTTCCAGATACAAAGAACTTCAAGAAGCACTCACAGCCGCAAAAGGCAACGAAGAAGAAACATACAACGTTAAAAAACAGCTCCTTGATCTCCAAACAGAACTCAATGAAAAATTTGGTGACGAGTATGGAAAATTAAACCTCGTAACAGATGCCTATAAGGATCAGACAGCAGCAATTCAGGCATACAACAAAGAAGCTGCAAACACGTTCCTCAATGAAAATGCATCCGGCATTAAAACTGCAAAGCGTGAGATGGAGAAAGAACACCGTTTCCTTTTAAGCTATTCGGAATCTTCATTTACAAAAAGAGGAAAAGCATTAAAAGAAGTTGCAGAAAAATATAAAGACAAAGGCATCTACATGTTGGGCGGTACAGAAAGTGACAGTTTTTCTGTCCAATTACGTACAGATGCACAGTCTGCATATGACACGATTAATGCATTTGAAAGCGATTTACGCCAGAAAGCAAACGAACTTGGCGACGCACATTTATTTGATGGATTGTTTGATATTTCTTCGGGCGAATTAAACAAAGCAAAAGGAGTCATAGATAACTACTCCGATATTTACAAACAGGCATTATCGGCAGAAATTGTTACCGACAAAGATAAATCCGTTAGATACAATGAAGCTTTACAGGCGGTAGAAACATATAATGAAGCTGTATTAAAGAGTAACGATATTTACAGCGATAAAAATGTTGA
>OFGF01001855.1_pt1 | contig 12148 bp, 9 predicted proteins | sample 1521711 | NCBI WGS metagenome assembly OFGF01 (sample SAMEA3504092, study PRJEB24116) | mouse gut metagenome | biome: mouse gut; feature: mouse-associated habitat; material: faeces | place: Denmark | collected 2011 | reverse complement strand
GGTGCCGCAGCCCTCGTAGCGGCTGCCGCCGTCGTAAAGCTCAAAGGCCTCGTACTTGCCGGTGGAGGTCCCGCTGGGGACCGACGCGGTGACGGTGATGCCGGAGCTGGTGATTAGCTCCGCCTCCACCGTGGGCTTGCCCCGCGCGTTCAGGATTTCCCTCCCCCGGAGCTGTTGAATAACCTCTTTCAAATAGATGCTCCCTCCTTTTTTCCGATGATGGCAACCCGAAGATTCATCATGTTGGTGCCGGTGTGCCCGGTGAGCAGCGCGTCCCCCAGGGCGGTTAGAGCCGCAGAGGAGTTGTGGTGGACCAGGGTACTAAGCAGGTCAATTTGCTCCCCCTCCAAACGGGCCTTGGTCTGGGTGTCCACGATGCCCCCGGCGATGGCGCAGGGGCCGTCGGTGCCGTCGGTATCGATGCTGGCGAAGACGACCCCCTCCTTCGCCTGGAGCTTTGCGGCATAGCCCAGCGCCGTCTCCTGGTTGGGGCCGCCGGCGCCTGGTGCTTCCCCCAGGGTCACAGTGGTTTCCCCGCCGGAAATCAGCACGCAAGGGGGCTGGAAGGGCCGGCCGAACCGGTGGATTTCGTTGGTGATGCCTGCCAGAATGATACCCAAATCCTTGGCCTCCCCCTCCAGCACCGAGGCCAGGATATAGGGGGTGTAGCCCAGCTGCCGGGCGCGTTTGGCGGCGGCCTCACAGGCGGTTTGCAGGTTGACCACCCCGTAGAGGGCCTGGTGCATCCCTGCAAAGCTCTTCACCGTCTCCCACTGGGGGTGCTCCAGCCCCCCCAGCAGATGGTTTCGGACCGAGGCAGGGGCCTTGTCCCACAGCTTGTAGGTGTGCAGGACATCAATAGCGTCCTGGAAGGTGGTGGGGTCCGGGAGGCTTAAATCCGGCCAGGGCATATCGGGCTGCGCCGTGTCAAGGGTGAGGGTAATGACCGTGGCCGGCTGCCCGTAGGCCACCATCTGCCCTCCCTTCAGCCTGCAAAGGTGCTTGCGCACCGTGTTGATTTTGCCAATGGTGGCGCCGCAGGCCAGCAGCATTTGATGGACAGCTTGCAGCTCTTGGATGGTGATTCCACCGGCGGGAAGGTTCACCAAGGCGGAAGAACCACCGGTCACAGCTGCAAAGATAAGGTCCCCTTCTCCGGCTTCCTGGAGGATTTTATGTATCTTATTTGCGCCGGTTACGCTGCGCTCGTCCGGATAGGGGTGGCTGGATTCAAAGACCTCAATGTGGGGCAGGCGGCGTTTTTCCCCCTCCTTGACCACCACCACCCCTTGGCGGATTCGCGCCCCTAACCGTTCATCCAGCGCCTGGGCAATGGGAAAGGCCCCTTTGCCCACCCCCACAACGTAGATATTCCGGACCTTGGTGTAGCGGTCGCCGCTCACAAAAATGTCCGCGCCCTCCAGGCGGATGAGCTCTTTGGTGGCCTGGTATGGGATGACGCTGGCGATTCCCGCCTCGATGATTGCCAGCGCGTCCCTGCGCAGCGGGATGTCCCCGTGGGAAAGCAGCTGCTCCTGGTTTTTGAAAAAAGCTGGATCTCCCAATCAAATTCCCCCTTCTTTCCTATATCATCAGATTTCCCTGGGAATCGAAGCCCCATTCAAAGGGCTCCGAACAAATCCGAAGGCCAGGCGTTCTTTCTGCTTCCGGCAGCAGCGCCTCGGAAATTGCAAACTGTTCCATCCGCAGGGTGTTGCGCAGCCGCAGCAGGCGGATATGGTCGTAATCCACAGCCGGGGCCGTTTTGACCGCCGCGCGGATGGCGTCGTAGTCGCTTTCCATAATCATGGGCAGCATACAGCCCCGCACCGTCCGCGCCGTCAGGCTGTTGGGGTAGGTCTTTTCAAAGGACATGGCCTCGAAGGCCCGCCGGGTGGAGATATCCGCCAGCCCAAAACCGGAGGCGTTGCCGTCCGATTCGGGGGTCAGCCGCAGGGTCACCACCCGTTTGGCCACCGGCTGGGCTGCCCGGTATTCCGAGGTGAACCGCTGGATGATGTTGGAATCCATTCCCGTGCCGGTGATGTTCTTCCCAAATTCATCCACCACCAGGACGTCCAGGTTCCCCAGGGGGATGCGGGGCAGGTAGCCCTTGGCCTCCTCCAGCAGTGCCGGTTCGGCTTCAAGGATTTCCTCGGCAGGGATGGCCAGCACCTTGGCGGTGTCGTCCCGCCCGTCCTCAAGGAGGCCGAGGGAGAAGAGAAGGTTGGAGTGGGGGATGGAGGCCCGGCCAATCTTTTCCAGGTTTTGGGCCATCCGTTCCATCCCCTGCTGGTGGCAGTAATCGGCTCCCCGCTGTTTTCCCAGGCCGATGACGCACATCTTGACCATGCCGCTTTCGTACCGTCCACGAAAGCTGCTGTGGGGCTTGATGCGGGCGATGGAAACGGTGTAATCCGCCTGGGCGGCGTTTTTATCAAAGTGGACCGGCACGCCGTCCTCGGTGCGGCAGAGGACCACCGTCTCCATAGAGGAGCGGATGGGAGCGCCTACCGTCTCCTCGCAAATTCCCAGGTGACGGAGCAGCAGCTCCTGGTTGGCGGCGTCCGCCCCGCCGTGGCTCCCCATAGCCGGTACCAGGAAGACCTCGGCTCCCCTTCGCCGCAGGCAGGCCACTGTTTCGGCAACGATTTCCACCAGGTTCGCAATTCCCCGGCTGCCCACCGCCAGCGCCACCTGTTTGCCCCGGACCCGCTCCAGGCGGGGGAAGTCCTCAATGGCTGCACGAACCGCCTCGGTCACATGTTCCAGGCGGTGGCTTTCGATAGTTTGCTGCACACGGACCATTCTAGGCAGCTTTACCTGGGCCAAAAGCGCCTCATAATAGCTCATCCCACCCCTCCTTTTTGAATTCTAGAATACTAACATACTAGTTAGTGCATTTAGTATAGCAAATCAAAATGCCAATTACAATTGCATTTTTGACTAAAATCTTCCCAAATTTCTTGTGAATAAACGCTAGTTTTATTTTGGGGCCAATGAACAGGGCGCCAAGAGATGCCAAAGTAACATAAAGAGGTGGATGAAGCGGGGTGTGGCTAAAAACGGCGGCGTTTCCTATAAAGAATACCAGGCCGGTGTTAAAAAACGCAAAGCCCTAAAAGCCCAAAGGGGCAGAAAACTGCTCCCTTGAGCTTTTTAGAGCCTGCTGAAAGTTGCCGGGCGCACCCCATAAAAGGAGAAAGCCGTTCATAGGCCCCTCCCTGGGGCTATTTTAGCGGGGACAGGGGGTGAATCGGCGCTGAAAGAGCCGCGGTTCTCTTCAGGAGGCGTCTTCCTTCTCCTCAGAATCCAGCATTAGAAGGAAGAAGCCCCGCACAATGCGGATAATTTCCTCATCGGGGAGCAGCGCCAGGAAAAAGACCAGAGTAACAGCGGAAAAGCCGGACTTCCCACGCTCCAGGTCCCCATAGGAGCGAGGGGAGATGCGAAGCAGGGCGGCCATCTGCTCCTGGGAAATACCAACCGCCTTCCGGGAATCGTGCAGGATTTTGCGAAGATAGGGCTTAAGCAGGGATTTAAACTTTCTCATAATGACCTCCTAAAAAGTTATTTAGGAAAATTTTACCAATGTAGGAGGTCTACACCCAGGTGGTATACCGCCGATTTTGCCGGAAAAAATAAAAAGAGATTGGAATATGGGGACTACACGCATAAAATCGAATATTTTGATACGAGGACGGCTCGCTTCCCCTCTCTCTTATTGACACCAAATTAAGCCCGATGCTATAATATAAACCATGGATTCATGCGGCTTCATTTCTTGTTTAGAAAGGTAAGAAGAGAAAAATACAGCGGAATGGGGAGCTTCGGATGAAAGACAAACCAAGAAAAGATGAAAAAAACAGGGGGCTTCCCCTGCTGTTTTCGATTCTGCTGATTTTTTGTGTCCTGGGGATGGTGGTGCTTACGGTGGCCCAAAGGCTTTCCCAGGAGATGACAGACTCTGCCATCCAGAACCTGAGCGAGAGTTTGGACCTGATTCAGTCCACGATAGAGGCTATCCTGAAAAACGAGGCGGAGTTCCAAACCCTGGTGGCAAAGGAAATTGCCAAGGTGGAGGCTCCGGAGGAATATATCCGCAGCTACGAGAAAAACCGGACCATGGTGAAGCTATCGCTGATTATGGCGGGAAAGAGCGAAGGGGTATCCAACACCGGGGAAGTGTTTTCCGAGACTGGGCTGAATTTTTCTGCGGGTGGAACGGTGGCAGGGCTGCCGGTTTCCCAGTCCTATGTCAACCATATGGGCGCCTGGGCCTACACCATAAAATCGCCCGTTATAAAGGATGGGCAGGAGATAGCCTCCCTTTATGTGGAATATATCTATGACTCCCTGGACAACTCCCTTCCAGATGGCTTTTACAACAAACAAGCCACCCTCTATATTATGGATGCGGAAAGCGAGCGGTTTGTCCTCAAGCCCAAGGGGATGGGGATGCGCAGCGCGGGGCATTTGAACCTCACCGATTTTTACCGGGCAAACGATATCCAGGACCCTGGGCTGCGGGAAGAAATCGACCTCTGCCTGGAGGAGAGCCGGGATATCCTCTTCGAGCACGACATCCGAAATGCCAGGGCCCTAAGCTATATGTGGGCGGTAAACGATGGGACCATCTTCCTGGTGGGTTATGTGCCCATCGAGGCCATCCAGCAGGAGGGGCGCACCGTCAACCAAAATATCTTCTTCGTCATTGTGGTGATGCTGGTGGCCTTCCTCCTGTGCTGCACCCTGTATTATTTCAGCCAGCGGCAGCAGAACCGGCTCCGGCGGGAGCGGGAGGCGGAACGGGAGGTTCACAATAAGCAGCTGGCGGAGGCGCTGCAGGCCGCTCAAATTGCCAGTAAATCCAAAACTACCTTCCTTTCCAATATGTCCCACGATATCCGCACCCCTATGAACGCCGTTATAGGCTTTACCACCCTGCTGGCCAGGGACGCCGAAAACCCGGCGAAGGTGCGGGAATATACCCGAAAGATTATGGCTTCGGGCCAGCACCTCCTTAGCCTCATCAACGAAATTTTGGATGTTTCCAAAATCGAAAGCGGCAAGGTGGTGCTGAACTACGAAAAATTCACCCTCAGCGCCCTGGTTTCCTCGGTGGATGCAATCATCCAGCCCATGGCTAAGGCCAAGGGCCAAAGTTTCCATGTAGAGGTCACCGGCATCCGCCACGAATACTTAATTGGGGATGAGATGCGGCTCAACCAAATTCTCATCAATCTCCTTTCCAACGCCGTCAAATATACCCAGGAGGGGGGCAGCATCTGGTTCCGTATCATTGGGCAGAAGCAGCGCTCCAGCCAGTACGAGCGCATCCGCATTGAGGTGGAGGACAACGGGTACGGTATGACGCCGGAATATCTTACCACCATCTTTGACGCCTTTACCCGCGCCGAAAACAGCACCACCAACAAAGTGCAGGGTACCGGCCTGGGGATGGCTATAACCAAGAGCATTGTGGAGCTGATGGGCGGGAGCATTGATGTTTCCAGCCAGATGGGCAAAGGCAGCCTCTTCCAGGTGGAGGTGGAGTTCCGCATCCCGGAGGAGCAGGCTTGCCGGCACTTCTGGGAGAAAAACGGCATCGCGCGGGTGCTGGTGGTGGAAAACAGCTCGGAGGCGCTGGAAAATATCCAGGTGCTGCTGGAGGAGAGCGGGGTCCAGGTGGACGGGGTCCCCAGTGTGGCGGAAGCGCTCCGTCTGCTGGAGGATGGAGCGGAGAGCCAGCTGGCCCTTCTGGACCTGGAGCAGCCGGAGGGGGAGCATTGCCCGGTTGGAGCGCTGCGTGAGGCGCTGCCGGAAAGGGTTCCTCTCATCCTGCTGGCAGGTGAAACCGCCCCAGAGCTGGACGCAGTTCCACAGCTGAAAAGTACCGCCATTTTGCCCAAGCCTTTCTTCGTTTCTGCTTTACAGGAGAAGATACGGGAACTGGAGAGCGGTTCGGGGGACGCCGCCGCGGAACAGACAGAGGAGAACAGCTTGGCGGGGATGCGCTTTTTGGTGGCGGAGGACAACGAAATCAACGCCGAGATTCTGGGAGAGCTTCTGCAAGTTGAAGGGGCCACCTGTGAGGTTACGGAAGATGGGCGGCAGGTTTTGGAGCGGTTCCAGCAGGCTGCCCCAGGGGAGTTTGACGCCATCCTGATGGATGTGCAGATGCCAGTGATGAACGGCTATGACGCCACACGGGCCATCCGGGCGCTGGCGCGGGAGGACGCTAGGAAGCTCCCGATTATTGCAATGACAGCCAACGCCTTTGCGGAGGATGAAAAGGCGGCTTTGGAGGCCGGCATGGACGCCCATGTGGCGAAGCCCATTGATATTGAGCTGCTAAAGCGAGTAATCCGGCAATATGTAAGGGGAAAGGAACCGGTATAATATGAACCAGTGGAAGCGATTGACAGCGGTCTGCCTTGCAGCAGCGATGATGCTGACGCTGTTTTCCTGTGGAAGCGGGAAGAGCGGCAGCAAAAATCTTATTGAGCAGGATGAGGAGCCGGAGCGGGTGGTGAATCTGTTCAGCCCTATGGAAAAGACCAGCCCCAACCTGGAAAATGCGGCTCGAAGCGCTTTTGACAAAACCATTGCCTTGGCGGAGGAGAGACTGGGGGTTTCGGTGGCTTACCGGACCTATACGGCGGAAAATTACCAGGATAAGACCTATGATGATGTGGTGCTGGACCGGGTGCGCAGCAACATGGACGATATCTATATGTTAAATCCGGATGTGCTCCAGATATTGGGGGAGGAGGGCCAGCTGCTGGATCTTTCCGGTTTGGAGTGCGTGAAAAATCTGCGGGAAGTGGTGAAAACGGCCAATGTAGTCAATGGCAGGCTGGTGGCTATACCCCAGGAGATGGTGGCCTACGGCCTGTTTATCAATAAGAATATGTTTGACCGGTATGGTTTGACGCCGCCAGAGACGCCGGAGGATTTTCTGGAATGCTGCGAGATATTCCAGCAGAACGGCATCGAGACGCCGGTGGGCGCCAACCGCTGGTGGCTGGAGACCTTTGTCTTTGCCCAGGCCTATGCCGAGCTGTACAATGGCGGGGATGTGGAGGCGGAGATAGCGGCCCTTAACAGCGGGGAAAAGAAATACAGCGACTACATGCGCCCCGGCTTTGAGTTTTTGCAGGAGCTGATGGATCGGGGGTATGTGGATGCTGAAAAAGCCCTGGTCAGCGAGGCGATCGAGGGAGAGGGAGGGGACTTTTTGGCCCAGAAGACCCCCATCGTCATGGCCTACTGGGGGGCCGCCAATACCGAGACCGCCTACGGCGCCCCGGATTTTGAGATGCAGGTGATTGGTTTGCCCAGCAGCCGGGGACAGATGCCGGTGATGTCCATGACAGGCTTTTCCATTGGAGTGGGCAGCGAGCACGCCCAGGACGCTATGGAAACCCTGGATATCATTCTTTCCGATGAGGCCCTGGAAACCTACACCAGCGTCAACAAGGTCATCTCCTCCTCCAAAAATGTGCAGGGGGAGTGCATCCCGGCCCTAAAGCCCCTCAATGACAAGATACAGCAGGATACCTATGTTCTGGCTACCAACGCCAGCATGAAGGTGGAGCAGTGGGGGAATACCTGCCTCATTGTTCGGGAGTTGCTGGGGGGCGCCACCGTAGACGAATGTATGGCCGCCTTTGACAGGCTCCAGGAAGAATCCCTGAATAAATAGAAGCGAGGCGCATAAAAAGCCGCAGGAGCTTGCAGAAGGATGCAGGCCCCTGCGGCTTTTCCAGTTCCAGGACGCCGCCCTGCCTTGCCGGAAAATCGCCGGATTGTCTATTGATTGGGGAAAGACGGACGGAAAAGCCAGGCGTTCGGAATGGACCTTGTCACAATGTCCCGGTTCAGGTTGTACCAGCTGCCGCATTTATCCAGAATAATGGCGTCGGAGGTGACGACCCCCTCCATGGGGGAAAGCAGGCCGTCTACACAGGGATGCAGCTCTGCCCGGATTTCGGTGGAATATTCCACCCCCAGCTCCAGCAGCAGCCCCCGGAGGCGCCCGGAGTTCGATACCTGCTGGTCCAGATAAAAGACCGCCTCCCGGACCTTCAACGCCTCCAGTCGAGAAAGGAGCAGCCTTACCGCCTTTTCCGTTTTGTCCACAATGCGGTAGGTTCCCCGCAGCCCCGCCAGGTCCCGGATGGTGCCATCCATCCCCAGAAGCAGCAGGGAGCCGGAAAGGGCCACCTCCAGGGTGATGATGGTGTTGAAGCCGTCCAGGGCCAGGCTCTCCGGCGGCTGGAGCAGCTCCTTTGCCCTCCGGCTTTGGAGGGCGGTCTCCGGGGAGGTGATCCGCGCCAGAGCCAGCCGCTGCCGCTCCGAAAGGAGATAGTGGTTGCCGATGAAGGTGGAGGCAGATTTAACGTCATAGCCCCGGTTCAGAAGGAAGAAAAGCTCCTGAATGGCGGCGTTCAGCTTTGCCTCCCATTTCGGGCCGAACTGGACAGCGTCCTTTCCGTGGTAGCCCCGCAGAACCGTTTCCATTAGGAATCGCCCCCTTTGCTTTTAGCTATATATAGCATTTGCCGGGCCTTTTGTCAACCCTGGGCCGCTGTTGGAAGTGGCCAGGCCCAGGCTTGGAGGGGAAAATCATGCCTTCTTGTGCATATCCGACAAAAACAACTGCTGTTTTTACAGCGTTTCTCCAAATTTATGCGCAGGGAACAAAATACTCTTGCATTTCCCGGAAAAGAAGGCTATTATATAGTTGTAAAGCGGCTGGAAACGATACCGGTAGCGTTCCCGGAACCGTTGCCAAAACAATGTATGTACCGGAAAGAAAATTAGGAGGAAATGACAATGAGTAAGAAGCTCTTGGCCCTCTCCCTGGGGATTATTATGGTCCTTTCTTTGATGGCCGGCTGCGGCGGCAATAACGGCGGCAGCAGCACCCCCGATACCCCTCCCGCGGACGGCAGCTCCAACCCCGCTCCGGAGGGCAATGCCACCCCCACCGGCGGCAGCGTCTACTACCTGAACTTCAAGCCCGAGCAGGACGGTGCCTGGCAGGCCCTGGCCGAAGCCTACACCCAGGAGACCGGCGTGGAGGTGAAGGTCCAGACCGCCGCCTCCGGCCAGTACGAGACCACCCTGATGAGCGAGATCGCCAAGACCGACGCCCCCACCCTCTTCCAGGTCAACGGTCCCGTGGGCCTGGCCAACTGGAAAGATTATTGCTATGACCTCAGCGGCTCCGCCGTGGCCGGGGAGCTCTCCAGCCCGGATTTCGCCCTGATGGACGGCGATTCCATGTCCGGCATCGCCTACGTCATCGAAACCTATGGCCTGATCTATAACAAGGCTCTGCTGGAGCAGGCGGGCTACTCCGCCGACGACATCAAGTCCTTTGCCGACCTGAAGAAGGTGGCCGAGGACATCACCGCCCGGAAGGATGAGCTGGGCTTCTCCGCCTTCACTTCCGCCGGAATGGACGGCTCTTCCGACTGGCGTTTCAAGACCCACCTGGCCAACCTGCCCATCTACTTTGAGTATGAGGCCGACGGCATCGGCGACACCGACGCCATCAAAGGCACCTATCTGGATAACTACCGGGCCATTTGGGACCTGTATATCAACAACTGCACCTGCGCCCCCACCCTGCTGAGCGCCAAGACCGGCGACGACTCCGTGGCCGAGTTCGTCACCGAGCAGGCCGTGTTCTATCAGAACGGCACCTGGGCCTTCGGCGACGTGGCCGACGTGGGCGAGGAGAACCTGGGCATGCTGCCCATCTATATCGGCGCGGGCGACGAGGCCAACCAGGGCCTGTGCACCGGAACCGAAAACTACTGGTGCGTGAACAAAAACGCCAAGCCCGAGGACATCCAGGCCACCCTGGACTTTATGTACTGGTGCGTCACCTCCGATACCGGCCTTAAGTATATGTGCTCTGGCGACCAGATGGGCTTTGTTATCCCCTTCAAGAAGAACCTGCCCTCCACCAACGTCCTGGTGAACGTCGCCAACGACTATGTAGCGAAGGGCACTACCTCCGTTAAGTGGTGCTTCCCCACCATGCCCTCCGAGGAGTGGAAGAACGTCCTGGGCTCCGCCCTGACCGCCTACGCCGCCGACCAGACCGACGCCAACTGGGAGACCGTGCGTGCCGCCTTCGTGGACAACTGGGCTGCCGAGAAAGCGAAGTAAACCCCACATCCCATAGCCTACCAATTTAGCCAAGCGCCGGAGGGGCGGGTGACGTCCCGCTCCTCCGGTTTGTTTTCCCCGGACAGTGGAGGCGGCAGCTGTATTCCGCTGTAATACAGCTCCTGCCCCTGTTCTCCGGGACTTTCACATCACCGAAAGGAGGCCCCCGCCTGTGGAAAAATCCATCAAACGGTATTTTCCCGTCTTTCTTCTCCCCACCTTTCTGGCCTTTATCATCGGCTTTATCGTCCCCTTCCTTATGGGCATCTACCTTTCCTTTTGCGATTTCCGCACCGTCACCGACGCCGTGCCCAACGGCCTGACCAACTACATCCGGGCCTTCCAGGACGCGGAGTTCGTCCACGCCTTCTTTTTCACCGCCGGTTTTACCATCGTCACTGTGGTGCTCATCAACGTTCTGGCCTTTGGGGTGGCGATGATTCTCACCAAGGAGATTCCCGGCACCAACATCTTCCGCACCGTCTTCTTTATGCCCAACCTCATTGGCGGCATTGTGCTGGGGTACATCTGGCAGTTGATTTTTAACGGCATTCTGGCCCGGTACGACCTGGCCCTGAAAATCAGCGCCAAGTACGGCTTCTGGGGCCTGGTGATTCTGGTTTGCTGGCAGCAGATTGGCTATATGATGATTATCTACATCGCCGGTCTCCAGGCCATTCCCGGCGACCTGAACGAGGCCGCCTCCATCGACGGGGCCAACGGCTGGCAGCGCCTTTGGAATGTCACCATCCCCAACATGATGCCCTCTATTACCATCTGCACCTTCCTCACCCTCACCAACGGCTTTAAGCTCTTTGACCAGAACCTTTCCCTCACCGCCGGCGAGCCCATGAAGCAGACCGAGATGCTGGCCCTGAATATCTTCAACACCTTCTATGGCCGGGTAGGCTGGCAGGGCGTGGGCCAGGCCAAAGCGGTGGTGTTCTTTATCCTGGTGGTGGGGCTGGGAATTCTCCAGCTTCAAATGACCCGCTCCAAGGAGGTGCAGCAGTGATGACCAAAAAGAAAAAGGGCCTTGTGGCTACCGTCATTTTCACCCTGGTGTCCATCCTTTATGTATCCCCTTTGTTCATCGTTTTGATGAACTCCTTTAAGAAGAAGGCCTTCATCAACCTGGAGCCCTTCAGTCTCCCCAGTGAGAAAACCTTCATCGGCCCGGAAAATTATCTGAACGCGGTAGATAAATACGGCTTTTTGCAGGCGGTGATTTGGACGGTGGTTATCACCGTGGGTTCGGTGCTGGTGATTCTCCTGTGCACCTCCATGTTTGCCTGGTATATCACCCGCGTCAAAAGCAGCACCACCAAGCTCCTTTACCTCCTCTGCGTCTTCTCTATGGTGGTGCCCTTCCAGATGGTGATGTTCACCCTTTCCCTGGTCACCGACCGGCTGCGCCTCAACACCCCTTGGGGCCTGGTGATTATCTACCTGGGCTTCGGCGCGGGGCTGGCGGTGTTCATGTTCTGCGGCTTCGTCAAGTCCATCCCCATCGAAATCGAGGAGGCCGCCATGATTGACGGCTGCTCCCCCCTGCGCACCTTCTTTTCGGTGGTGCTGCCCATTATGAAGCCCACCTATATCTCGGTAGGCATCCTGGAAACCATGTGGATCTGGAACGATTTCCTGCTGCCCTACCTCACCCTGGACCTCAATAAATACAGCACCATCTCCATCGTCATCCAACGGATGCAGGGCTCCTACGGCCGCGTGGATATGGGGGCCATTATGGCGGCCCTGGTGCTGGCGGTTATTCCCATTGTGGTCTTCTACCTCAGCTGCCAAAAGTATATCATCAAAGGGGTTGCAGCAGGGGCCGTAAAGGGATAAAATAAAAAGGTATTTTGCCGAAAGGGGGACGGATTGTGACCATCAAGGATATCGCCCGGCTGTCCGGGTGCGGTGTGGCCACCGTGTCCCGGGTGCTCAACGACCCCCCCGA